>ERZ808278.471-NODE-471-length-26074-cov-4.444598_pt1 | contig 26074 bp, 25 predicted proteins | sample MGYA00521239_ERZ808278 | MGnify/ENA primary metagenome ERZ808278 (study PRJEB31516, sample SAMN03275600) | gut metagenome | biome: mammalia-associated habitat; material: feces | host: Papio cynocephalus | place: Kenya | collected 2012-07-17 ... | reverse complement strand
AAAAACAAATTTCAGGAGGAAAATCATCATTTCATATTTAGTGTGTCATATGGAGAAATACCATAAACAAGACGTCGCCCCTATCGAAAAGGAAAACGAACGGGACGAGAATTACAAGTCGGACAATCAGCAGATAGACAGCGAACGGACGAAAAATAATTATCGGTTTACGCCATATTTCGGGAAAACTTATACGGAGTTTATAAACGGTAGAATTAAAGAGTTAGGCTTATCTCCGCGCAAAGATGCGGTTGTTATGAATTCGTTTGTGTTGGGTTCGGATAAAACTTTTTTCGACAGGTTATCCAAGGTTGAGCAGTATAACTTTTTCTCGGACTGTTACAAATTCTTTGCGGAACGTTATGGCGAAGAAAACATTATCGCGGCGGTATGCTTTTGCAAAGAAGAACGGCATTTCGATTGTCGGCGAATACATTGACCGTGCCTTTTCTGCCAAAACAGACCGCCGTCCGGATTTTCAGCGTATGATCAAAGACAGCGCAAAGCACAATTTCAATTTAGTTATCGTTTGGAAGCTCGACCGTTTTGCCCGTAACCGTTACGACTCCGCTCACTACAAAGCGCTACTAAAAAAGAACGGCGTTAAGGTAATGTCTGCCGTAGAGCGCATCTCCGACGGCGCCGAAGGAATTTTGCTGGAATCGGTACTTGAGGGCATGGCAGAGTACTATTCCGCCGATTTGTCTGAAAAGGTACTGCGCGGGCACACCGAAAATGCGCTCAAATGCAAATATAACGGTGGGACGATGCCAATCGGATATTATGCTGATAAGGAACAGCACTATGTTGCGGACTCTTTAACTGCCCCATTCGTTTTAGAAGCCTTTCGACATTACGATGAAGGTTTGACAATGAGTGAAATCGCTGCCGTTCTGAATCAACACGGACTCAAAAACAAACGAGGCGGAGATATCGATATAGACAGCGTTTCACGGATGCTCTCCAATCGAAAATACATCGGAGAGTATAGATACCGCGACATCGTCATCCCGAACGGAATTCCCGCGCTGGTTCCCCAAGATCTGTTTGACCGTGTGCAGGAGAAAATTGCAAAGAACAAAAAAGCTCCCGCACGTCATAAGGCGGAAGACGATTATCTCCTGACTACAAAATTGTTTTGTGGCGAATGTGAATCCTTGATGGTCGGTGAATGCGGCACAAGCCGAAGCGGTACAGTTCACCATTACTACAAGTGTACCAACGCAAAACGACACGGCGGCTGCCAAAAGAAAGCCATAAAAAAGGACTGGATTGAAAACCTTGTTGTTTTGGAGATTCGGAAAAAGCTTGAAGACGCATGCTTTATCGATGATGTCGTTCACGCATTCATGGAGTTCCAGACTGCTGAAAATACGGTGATCCCACATTTGAATCAATCATTAGCGGAACTCAACAAATCCATCGACAATATTCTTACCGCCATAGAACAAGGAATTTTCACCCAGTCTACCAAGCAACGACTTGAAGAATTGGAAAGCAAGAAAAAAGATATTGAAATCGAGATCGCCAAGGAGAGCATCCGCCGCCCGTTACTGAATGAGGATCAAGTACGATTTTGGTTTGAGCGTCTGCGCAATTTGAACATAAACGAACTGTCCCACCGAAAACGACTGATCGACACCTTGTTGAATTCTGTGTTTGTTTACGATGATAAACTGCTTATCAACTGCAATTATCCCAACACAAGCACAATTGTGCGGTTTTCCGATGTAAATGCAACATTCAACGGTTCGGATATACTCGCATGTGGGCGACCAAAAAGCCGACAGCACACACTGCCGGCTTTCCGTTTTCAAAAACATAGGTATAACAGATATACTCGTTATTCAGTCAATTAACCGTATATCACCGTAATTTCATCGTGTGCTTCATAGATTGTTCGACCATCAAACAATCTGGCATGTTCGAAAGCTGCAACACACTTTTGAACATCCTCGTCTCGGATAAAGAATATCTGACGGCTTGATGCTTCGATCGTGTCTACGCGCAAAAGATACTCGTTATTGTCATCACGATATCCCGAAACAAGATATTTTTTACCCGCATATTCAAATTCCATTTCGGGATTTATGTATAAAGCATCTATAAAAAGCGAAAGTTTTTTTCCTTGCATTGATTACACTCCTTTGAAATATTTTTTGTATTTCTCGTACAGATCTGGTGTTATAGGCTGGGCTTTGCCACGATTTTCAATTCCGGGTTTTGAGTATTCGTGATAATGAAAGACGGGCTCTCCTCGCTTTGATATACCATGTTCAAAATGGTAAAAGATTTCAAACACAGGAAGATGCTGCTCATTATATTCCATATACTGTCTGAATATTCCTGATTTGTCCAAGACAATATAATTATTTGAAGAATGTGCCTCTGCTGGCAAGACTTGCTATAGTTGTCCGTCATCATGCGGTAGCTTCGTACCGCGACATTGCATCCGGCAAGGGAAATCAAACCATTTTACTTCTTAACTACCGGTATCCATATCTCACTCCGATAATCCGGACTGTTCATATTACCTTCGGTATAGGCTTCTATATCCATTTCACAGGTTGGCTGATAGCCGGATGTCGGAAAAAATTCCGACATGATTTTGTGCCACATATCCTGCATGGCTTGGGGCATGGCTCCTTTGCATTCAAAAATTGCCCAAGTTCCTGCGGGAACTGTATTCCTGCGAAAGCCACTGGGAACAACAGATTTTTTATCATACACCGCTCCGATAGAATAATCAAAAGTTTTTGCATTCTCAGAATGATTCCCGTAGCAAACACCAAAAATAAATGTCTTATCGGTTGTCCTCTCCCACAACGTTTTCACCGTGCCATCCTTGTGCGATTTTGTCCAAAAATCCGGAATACTTTTTGCATTTTTTTCATTTTCAATGCTATGAGACTCTACCTTTTCAATTATTGAAAAAGCTTCCTTTTCCACAATTCTATAGTTCATCACAGAACCTCCGCTTAATAATATTTTCACTGAAAGGCGAGAAAAAGATTTGAGCTTTGAACCGTTTTTCTTTGCTTCGGACGGCGTGATTCCATGGAACTTAAAAAAGGCTCTTGTGAAACTCTCAGGGCTTTCATAACCATATTTTAACGCAATATCGATCACTTTTAGGTCGGATGTATGCAATTCATTGCCAGCAAGAGTCAGTCTTCTGTTGCGAATGTACTCGCTAAGAGAAATATCGCACAAAATACCGAAAATCCTTTGAAAATAAAAACTTGAACAAGCAGCTTCCGCTGCTACCTTGTCATAATGGATTTCTTCTGTCAAATGATCCTCTATGTAGTTGATCGCATTTTGTATTCCGGTAATCCAGTCCATCGCAGTTTTCCCCCTTTCTGTGTAATACTATTATAAAACAATGCAATTTAATTTTCCTGACTTTTTCTGCTCACATATGCAAATTGTCCAAATGATCTTATCTATGATTATAACATAAATTGGCTCGTACAGCAAGTAACAATATTATCTATCGCAATATCTCATACCCACATGTATCAACGTCTATTTATCAATACCAAAAAGAAACTTTTGCTTGCATACGGAAAGATATGCTACCAAGTATATTTCTTTAGAACAGCTTTCAGCTTTTTTGACTAGAGTTTGCAAGATTGCAATTTTGGATTGTCTGGTAGGAATTTTGAGTCCAAGTATTTGGAGATGTGTGACATTCAACATATCACACAGGCACAAGTTTAGGAGGCACAAGTCTAATTACTTTGAAATTCAATTTAACCAAATTGAAAAAATAGAATACGATATATTCTACAACAATTAAGAATATACAATATACTTGGATTCGTATTTTTTCTCCGCACTTGGAAACAAGTGCGGAGTTTTTGCTTGACAAAACCTGTACAGGATGATATAATTCTTATAGTTCCAGTGCACCGAAACGCACCCGTTCCAGGTAAAGGGCAAAGGTTGGGTTGATGCTTGCAATCTCAATCCCAGCGATATTCTCTACACCAAAGATTGGGGTACGGCAACCGTTCAAAGTGTAAATCTTCTTGAGCTTGACGAACCAGTTGAGGTATTCAACTTTGAGGTCGAGGATGCACATACTTATTTTGTCGGGAACGGCTATGTACTGGTTCATAATGGTAAATGCGGTGATTTCAAAAAAATTGATCCTACTGTTTTTGAATCAAATAATAGGTTTCGTTGATGGAGACTTAGAAATTATTCTTGAAAATTGATGCAGCCATTTTAGCAATACAATCAAAAAAGTTATTTTTTCTCCGCACTTGGTCTTCCTGTTTGGAAAAGCGTTCGCTTCGTGCGTGCCAATGGTTGTGACGATTCCAAGGAAACATCCTGTGGATCCTGTGAGTTTTTCCCCCGACGCATCTTCGAATTGATTTCGCAATTCCTTTTGGCGTGTTTCATACAACAAAAGATGTTTAAGTTTTAGTAAAAAATCTCTGTGTTAAAGTTATAATCCTTATAATAATCTGCAAAGGTTTCCTCATCTCCAAATAAAAATTTTCAGGGCTGACCAATGGTCAGCCCTGATTGATTGGAATCCGTACCCGATTTGAATGGATGCACAACGTGCGTTTTTCACAAAAACATGTGCAATCATACACCTTGCAGTGCGGAAAAATCGGGATCCCCGTACTGCCGGATATAATCCTCTCCGGTATAACAGGCAAAAGAGGAAACATAGGTACAGCCGAGCTGCCGGTACCATTCGATCTCCTTGCGGATTTTTTCATGATCCGGTACAAAGCGCTTCGGCGGTTTTTTCCAACCGCTGAAAAGCGAATTGTCATACCAATATTCCAAGATCTTGCTGGTTTTCGGATCAAACACCGTCCACAAAGCCTGTAATTGCTCCGTCGGTTCTTCCAGCCCTGCAAAATCACCATAGGCGCGGTCTTTGTACCGCTCAATCGGCGCATATTCCAAAAAAATCCCCGGTTCCGGTTGCACCTTCCGCGGCGGGATTGCAGTTTCATAATACGCAAGATAAGCAAGCTGCGCCTGCGGATCGGTTTTACGAAGTTCCTTTAAGATCCGGTTCATAACCAAAAGATTTTGGTCCGATGCCGAAAATGCGCTGCATCTTGGACAGGTGCATCGGCTGTCCGGCACGTCGTCCAGCCATAAATAATACCAATTCGTACTGCGATACAGCTTTTTTACAAGGTCTGCCGCACGCTGTGCCACAATTTCCAGCATTTCCTCACACGACGGGCAAAAATTAAAATCGTTCACACGCCGCCCGTCTTTTTCGCGAAAATACTCCGGATGCTCCGCGAAATAACTTCTCGGCGCCAAGTACCCGCCTGCGTGAATTTCGTATTCGATCTCCATGCCCGCTTCCGCGGCATGATCCAACAGCTTTCTCGTCTCCTCTTTTTCCAACCACTGCAACATATCCTCCAGCGCCGCGCAGGTATCTGCTCCGCCGCCCGGATGAATGCCCAATCCTTTCACCTGATTTTTTCGCAATAGTTCGATTCGATGCAAATTGATTTCGTCCGGCAGGAAAATTAACTGTGTTCTCATGTTTCCCTCCTAAAAGCTTCTTTTTGTAGATTCTAAACCATTTTCCGATTGGAGCTTACCGTGGCTGGCAAAAATCAAAAGAACTGTCCAGCGTTTCCGCCGGTTTTTCTCCGTCCGGCTTTTTTCCAAGATCACAACCGATTTTCCATAAATAGTTCTTGACTTTCCGTCTCCACACTGTTACAATAAAAGCAGTTTATTTCTAAGTAAAAACAGGAGACAAAACAAGATACCATGAAAAAAATTGAGCAATCTTTGCGCATACATTTTGCCTTTGCGTTGACGTGGTCCGTACTGATGGTCGTAGGGATTCCCCTGATCGTATTCGGTGCTTCCAAGCCGCAGTGGCTCCCGCTTCCGACGTTATTTCTCGTGCTCGGCATCGTGTTTTCCGGCGGCGGATTTTACGGCGTCCCGCTGTTGTGGGTGACCTACGGTGCGAAACGGGAGCTCCGCGGACTGATCTACGCAGTGGAAATCTTAGGATTGCGGGAAGTCCCGCAACTTGCCTCGCATCTGCGAAAACCGGAAGAAGATGTCCGCGCCAAACTGGACATATGCCTGAGCAAAGGCTACTTTCCGGCGCTCATCCGCGACGGAGATCGCTTGGTGGAACCGATACTGCAAAAGGATCCGGAGGAGGAATTCCACGATGTGGTGTGCCCTTGCTGCGGTGCGCCGTTCACATATCGCGGTACCCACGGCATCTGCCCCTATTGTGGCATTGCGTACCGGAAAGAGAAAAAATAACGCATCCTCCGACATCTTCGCCTCTCCTACTTGCGGCATAACGGCGTTATTTCCATCTGCCCATTTCTCTTTTTTCTGTTGTCCCTCCAGTTGCCTCCGCAATGCTTTCTGCTCTTTCCTGAAAATCTTCGCGTTTTTTAAAGAATTCACCATCACGTAGATCCCTCTTACAAGAAATTGTGAAAGAAATACTACGGCGATCCACACGCCTTGGGATGCACGGGAAAGGAAGAAAATACAGAGAATATAAAACGGGATTACGCAAAAATGCGTCAAAATAGTCCAATAAAATCCTTTTTTATATTTTTCCGTCAATGTATATTCTCACCTGTTTTCACAATGCTCTATTCCCCTAGCTTGTCTTATTTCTATTATACAGAAAAAACGCCTGTTTTGCAAGACCAAAATAGAAAAGTACCGATAAAAATACAGACAGGCTTTCAGAACCTTTTTTGCCACTCTGCCCGATAGGCGCGGGGAGAGCAACCAACTTCTTTTTTAAACTGGCGACTGAAATACAATGGATCGCTGTAGGAAAGTGAAAAAGCAATTTCACTGATACGGAGTTCGCTCCCGCGCAACAGCCGCCGTGCTTCCCGCATTTTGGCACTTTGCAGATAACGGGCAGGCGGCATCCCCATCACCGCCTTGAACAATCGCTCAAAACGATCACGCCCAAGATGCATTTCGCATGCATACTGCTCCATATCGTGCGTTCCGCCCGGCGTGCGGAGCAGATTCGCCGCGATCCGGAAAATGTGATCTCTCCGCTCCCGTTCTCCGGTGTCCTGCTCCTCCTGCATCTGCGCGCGCGAAAGGCGACATAACAACACGGAAAGCAGAGCGGCGCTGTGGATGCGGTAATTTTCCCGCCGAAGCTGAAACTCAGCCACCATGCGGGAAAAGGCATCTGCCACATCCGGTCCCGCGCCGTGAAAAACGCCGCCCTTTGAAAAGCCGAGGGAAGAAAGCAACGCCGCGGCGCCAGTTCCCTTGAAGTGTACCCAGTCGTATTGATTTGCATCTTTTTCATAAAGCGTATATTGTTGCGTTTCACCGGGATAATACAGAGCAAAATCTCCGGGCTGTAAAAGATGGGACTTTCCGCCTTGCGTAAGATGGCAGAGCCCGGCATTCAGCGAAAGAATGTGAAAATCTTCCCGCCCATCCGGACGCAAACAGGTATAGTCACTGCGAATCCCCGTGCGGGTACTGATGATCTGCGTACCCGCACTGCAAACATAAAGGTAATCGTTTGTTACGATACGGTCAGAGCGGGAGTTTTCGCTGTCTCGGTATAAGATCATGAGGGAAGCCCTCCTTTTTCTTTAGTGTAACACGAAAAAAAAGAAAAAGCAAGCGAAATACCGATTTTGTCCATGTTTTCACCGGAATCCTGTATGGAAATGCAAAAAAACATCTGCTACAATAATGGCAACGGCAGGAACCATCCGCCGAAAAAAAGCCAAAGGAGCAGAAAATGAAAAAATTTGCGTTCATCGGTGCAGGCAGTTTTTCTTTTACCCGCACCATCATTCGCGACCTGTTGACCTACCCCGCTTTTTTCGATTGCGAGCTTTGTCTGATGGATATTGACGAAGAAAAACTGACTGCCATTACCGCAGCGGTTCAAAAAATTGTAACGGAAATGAAAAGCCCCGCGAAAGTTACCGCCACCCTTTCCCGCGCAGCGGCACTGAGCGGGGCGGACGGCGTACTTTGCACGGTCTTTAACGGCGGCGTGGATATTTGGCGCTATGATATTGAGATCCCGAAACAGTTCGGCGTGGACATCAACATCGGAGATACCCGCAGCGTTTCCGGAATTTTCCGTGCGCTTCGCAACATTCCGCTGATGCTGGACATTTGTCGGGACATTCAAACCTATTGCCCAAACGCTGTATTCTTAAACTACACCAACCCTATGGCTATGCTTTGCAAAGCTATGCAAACCTACTCAAATATTGAAGTTACGGGCATCTGCCACAGCGTGCAGGGAACAATCGAAATGCTTGCCTCCTGGCTTGGGTATCCGGTATCGGAGATCGACTATCTCTGTGCCGGCGTCAACCACCAGGCGTTTTACCTGAAACTGGAACGGGAGGGGCAAGATCTTTACCCGCTGTTACGACAGAAAATAGAAGATCCGAATATCTACAACAAGGAAATTGTCCGCAATGAAATGTTCCGCTACCTCGGCTATTATGTAACCGAATCCAGCGGTCACAATTCCGAATATAACGCGTGGTTCCGCAAACGTCCGGATCTGATTGAAACCTATTGCACCCACGGTACCGGTTGGAATCCGGGCATTCATCGCTATTCACTGGATCTGCATATTGAGCGGGAAGCCAAGTGGCGCGAGCAATTAAATGCGTGGATGAAAGAGCCGATCGACCCAAAGCGCAGCAAAGAGTATGCCACCGAGATCTTCAATGCCCGATTCGGCGATCATACACCTGCCTATTTTAATGGAAATGTCTTAAATCACGGCAGTATCTCCAATCTGCCCGCCGAATCTTGCGTGGAGATCCCCGCCATTGCCGACCGTGCCGGCATTCATCCTATGATGGTCGGCGCGTTGCCGGCGCATCTTGCCATTCTGGTCAATACTACCACCCGCATTGAAAACCTGGTCGTGGAAGCTGCCATGGAGAAATCCAAACGCAAGGTCTTTGAAGCGGTCACCATGGATCCGCTCACAAGCGCCGTTTGTTCCCTTGCGGAGATTCACGAAATGTGCAATTTGCTTTTTGAAAAGAATGAGGCATACTTGGGGGATTATAAAGCGTGATCCTACGGCATAGAAATCAAACATACAAGGAGGAACGAAAAATGAAACGGAAAATCAGTATCTGCATCTCGGATTTTCAGGAAGAATACGGACATTCGGAAGCTCTGCGGCTTGCGAAAGAGATCGGCGCGGACGCAGTGGACTTTGATTTGTGCGACTTTTTTGATTATCAGACAAAGGGAAATCCCTATGCGGGAAGCGATGCGGAAATCATCGCCTATTTTTCACAGCTTGGCGCCTATGCAAAGGAGCTTGGATTAGAAATCGCACAGACGCACGGCAGACTCCGCGGTTTCCGCAACGATGCCGCATTTAACGAAACGGTCATCGAAAACGGCAGACGCGATTGCATTGCCACCAAAGCGCTTGGTGCGAAGGTCTGCGTTATGCATACCGTCACGACGATCCGGATGGGTGCAGACGCAGATCCGCGCCTGATGCATCAGCTCAATTATGATATGTTTACCCGCCTGTTGCCGTTTGCCAAAGAAAATGATGTCATGATCGCAACGGAAACGTTCGGAGATGCAACCGGTCTTGGTTGCTGCGATTTCTTCGGAAATATCCAGGAATTCTTAAAAGGGTATCATCACGTTTGCGGCAATCCGGAATTTGCGGATTATTTCAAAGTCTGCGTGGATCCGGGGCATTCCAATAAAGCGTCCCGTTTTTCGCCCAACCCGCTTCCGCCGGATGTGATCCGGATGATTGGCGGAGATGCCATCGTCGCCTTGCATCTGAACGATAACGATACGCTGACCGACCAGCATAAAATGCCGTTCTCCGGTTCGATTGATTGGGACGATTTGTTCTGTGCTTTGGATGAAATCGGCTATCATGGCTATTACAACATGGAGTTAAATTTGCGTTTTTACGGAAAAGAACTGATCTATCAGACCGGCGCTTTCGCCATTTTGGTATTACGGAATTATCTGAACAAACGTTATGGCGCAGATGCGTGAGATTGACACATAAAAAGAAAAAGGAGTTTGCAAAACTCCTTTTTCTTTTTGCAAGGTTTCGGGTAGAAACCTCTGTATAGGATGTCACAAACGGCATCCTGCCTTATGTTGAATTCCCACAATTTCCATAAAATGCTCCACATGAAACATTTCCCGGAAAATAAATCAGGTTATAAATCCTTTGTATATGTTACAAAGCCGTCCGGCTCCAGTCCTTCTTTATGATAAAGAGACTGCGCATCCTGATTGGTGGTCAACACTTCCAACGTCACGGAAACTGCGCGTCCGGAAAATTCTTTTTCCAGCCATTCCAGAAAACGACCGCCATATCCGTGATGCCGATTCTCCGGTGCGATATACAGCTCGTCCAGCACCAACACATTTCCGCCTTCTTCGTTGCACCAATACGAGGTGACCAACGCATACCCGACCGACGCCATGGTTTCGCTGTCTACGATCAAGTATCCCCAAAGATTCTCATGGCGCTCCATCACGCGTGCAAACGTCTTTTCTGCAGTCTTACGGCAAAATGGTTTGCGCGTGGAGCCGGAGGAATAAAATGCCTCGCAAAGTCTTAGGAACGTGGGGGCATCCAAGCGGTCGAATTCCCGGATTTTCATAAAAAAGCTTTCTCCAATTTCCATCATGATTTCACAGTGTGGTTAGTATAGCATACCCTATTCCCTTTGTCAACCCAAAAATTGCAACATGTCTGCACAAAATCTCCGACTTTCTATACGAATCTGCCGCAAACGGCAGATTTTCTATGAATTTCAGCCAATCCGACGCTTTTTGGAAAAGAAGAATTTTAAGCGAAAATAAAAATGGCATAGAAAAAGTGGCAAATGCCGCTTTTTCTATGCCATTTTCTGAATACCACTTATTCTTTTATAGGGAGATTGTCGCAATGCTTCTTACACACCGAGAAACGGTTTGAGATACTCGTAAAAACGATCTGCGATGCATTGCATTCCGAAATCATTCGGATGATTGAACAACCCGTGTGTGTCCTCCCGTGTACGAATATCCTCCATCGGAATGAGCGGCTCGTGATACTTCTCCGCAATCTGCGTTTTTTCCGCATCCAATATCGGACGGATATAAAATCCCTGTGCATGCAGAAATACCGTATGTCCGGTATCTAAATACTGACGCAGATCTTCCCACGCCTGCCCAAAGGATTTTTCCGGATGCTGCATCGTATCATACTCTTTTGGCACATTCGCGCCGAAAAAGAAGATCGCGATATCCGGCGCATAGGCTTTTACCTGCGGTGCCGACGCGTAAAGCTGCGCGGGCGTTTGTTGCAAAAAGGACCGTTCATACTCGGCAACCTGCAAGATGGCGAAGCATGCGTCCGGAAGCTCTTGCAAGATCCGCTGTTCCAGCAAATGCACATAATCCTTTTCCGGCGCGCTTGCCGCCATGCCGCAATCCCGCATCCAACCGATGGAGGGTTTGATTCCGTGCTTGGTGATGGAATTGCCGACGAACAAAAAGCGCTTACCCTTGGCATTTTGCGTATGCACATAAAAATTTGCCGCATTTTGCCCCGCCGCGGGAACGATATTCTCCTGTAAATCTTTCATACGTTAATCCCTTTTCTGTTCCTGTTTGAGCGATTGCCGGTTCCGTTTGCGCTTATGCACGATGAAAATAACGATGACCACCACGGCGGCAACCGCAAGAAACGGTGCAAGATAAATCAGCACCACAAGCGAACCCTCTAAAAAATTTCCAAAAGCATGAATCGAACCGGAAAGTGCATTTCCGATCCGGGCGAAAAAGGAGCTGTCCGAAGCACCCGCACATGTGACTTCATTCAAGGTAATGTCGATCTCCGAAAAAGTTACCTGTGCGTCATAACGATTCAGTGCGGTCTGATAGGTTTCGATCTGATAACGCACATCCGCAAGTTCTTTTTCGATCTGCAGAATCGCATCGACATTCGGCGCCTGCGCAAGCAGTTCAATCAGCCGCTGCTCTTGCGTGCGCAGGGCATTCAGGTGCGATTTTACACTGGAGTATTGTTCCGTAATGTCTTTGGAATTCGTGATTTTTTGCAGCACGGTGCTTTTCGTTGCACATTTGGCAAAAAACGCTTCAAACTGCGCTTGCGGAACGCGCACCACATAACTTGCATAGCGTTCCCCCTCTGCACCGGACACGCGGGAACTTTGAATATACCCGTCGACCGCCTCCACCGCCGCGTCAATCTCCGCTACTGCCGCGGGGAAATCGGTGCTTTCCAAGGAAAGCGAGCCGTTTTTCACAATTTTCCGGGTAGTTTCTTCCGAAGAAACGGTGGTTCCCTCCAAAGAAGAAATCCCATCGGAAAGTTCCTCTTTGGGCGGCTCATAATTCCCTGAGATTTGACCATCCGAAGAGGAACCGCAAGCTGTCATACAAAGGAGCATCAAAATTGCAAGGAAACATGCCAGAATCTGCTTTTTCATCCATTCTACCTCCTGTCAAATCGGGTGATGTTCGGATGCAAACAAGGATCAGCCTTTGATCTTGGCAATTGCGGCTTGGATTCCGTTCAGCGTATCCCGGTATTTGCCGAGTTTTGCGCGTTCTCCCTCCACCACAGCGGCGGGTGCCTTTGCTACAAATCCTTCGTTTTCCAGTTTCTTTTCAATCCGTTCGATCTCGCCAAGGGTTGTTTGTTCTTCCTTTTGCAGACGCGCCAGTTCTTTTTCCAAATCAACCATTTCGGCAAGCGGAATATAGACCGTTGCACTTTCGGTGACAATCTGCACACTTTGCGCGTCCTCGTAAGCCGACTGAATGGTCACGCCAGCGGCAGACGCCAGTTTTTCAAAGAAGCGGGCGGTGTTTTCATTGTAAGTGTCCGTATCGGTCGTGACAATGGTGTAATGTGCACGTTTGGACGGCGGCACATTCATTTCGGCACGGCGGTTCCGGATGGCACGGATGGCATTGATGAGTTTTTGCATTTTTGCTTCTTCCGCATCAAAGGCAAATGCCGCATTTTGCGTCGGATACGCGCTGACCATAATGCTTTCCCCCTCATGCGGCATGGATTGCCAGATCTCCTCCGTAATGAACGGCAAGAACGGATGCAACAATTGCAATGTGCCGGTAAAGACGTAGGCAATCACATTCTGCGCCACGGTATCCTTGACGGCAAACCGCGGTTTGAGCAGTTCGATATACCAGTCGCAGAACACATCCCAGATGAAGTCGTACAATTTGGAGAGCGCCACACCCAGTTCATAGTTCTCAATGTTGGCAGTCACTTCTCCGACCAAACGATTGTACGCAGACAGAATCCACTTATCCTCCAAGGCAAGTGCGGAAGCATCCGGCAACTGAATCTTGTCAATCTCCAGATTCATCAGAATAAACCGCGCCGCGTTCCAGATCTTATTGTTGAAGTTCCGTGCCGCCTCCATTTTTTCATCGGAGAAACGCATATCGTTTCCGGGGGAATTGCCGGTGGCAAGGGCAAAGCGGAGAGCATCTGCGCCGTACTTGTCGATCACTTCCAACGGATCTATGCCGTTGCCCAAGGATTTGGACATTTTCCGCCCCTGTGCATCGCGCACCAGTCCGTGAATGAATACCTTCGGGAACGGAATCTCCTGCATATTCTCCAATCCCATGAAGATCATTTTAGAAACCCAGAATGTGATGATGTCATAGGCGGTAACCAAGACGCTGGTCGGATAATAGTATTCCAGTTCCTCCGTTTTATTCGGCCAGCCGAGCGTGGAGAACGGCCAAAGCGCCGAGGAGAACCAAGTATCCAACACATCCGGATCCTGCGTGATATGGTGCCCATGACACTTTTTGCACACGGTGACTTCCGACTCGCTGACCATCACCTCGCCGCAATCGTCGCAATAATACGCCGGAATACGATGTCCCCACCAAAGTTGACGGGAAATGCACCAATCGTGGATATTTTCCATCCAGTTCAGATAGATCTTACTGAATCGATCGGGAATATACCGGATCTCTCCGTCTTTTACAACCTGAATTGCCGGCTCTGCAAGCGGTTTCATCTTCACAAACCACTGCCGGGAAGCAATCGGCTCTACAACGGTGCCGCAACGGTAGCAATGCCCGACGTTGTGCGAATGCTTTTCCACTTTCACCAGATCGCCGGATGCCTCCAAATCCGCAACGATCTGTTTTCTTGCCTCATAGCGATCCAATCCTTGATACTTGCCGCCGTTTTCGTTGATCTTCGCGTGGTCGTCCAGCATGATGATCATATCCAGCCCATGCCGCTGTCCCACTTCGAAGTCGTTCGGATCGTGGCAGGGGGTGATCTTGACACATCCCGTACCGAAGTCACGGTCTACATATTCGTCCGCGATCAACGGAATTTCTCTGCCGACAAGCGGCAGAATCAAGGTCTTGCCGACCAGATGTTTGTACCGTTCGTCCTCCGGATGCACCGCCACCGCGCTGTCTCCGAGCAACGTTTCCGGTCGGGTGGTCGCAATAATCAACGATTCGTCACTGTCTTTGAAATGATAGCGGATATGCCAGAAGGCACCCTCCAATTCCTTATGCTCTACTTCCGCGTCGGAAAGCGCCGTCACGCAGTGCGGGCACCAGTTGGTAATCCGCAATCCCCGATAAATAAGTCCTTTGTCGTAAAGACGGACAAAGGTCTTTTTCACGGCGGCGGACAAATTTTCATCCATGGTGAACCGTTCGCGCGTGAAATCGCAGGAAGAACCGAGCTTTTTCAACTGGGTGATGATCCGGCTGCCATATTTGTGCTTCCAGTCCCACACCATCTCCAAGAACTTTTCGCGTCCGACATCGTGCCGCGTCAGCCCTTTTTCCTTCCGGAGCATTTCCTCCACTTTGATCTGCGTAGCAATGCCCGCGTGATCGGTACCCGGAATCCACAGAGTGGAATATCCCTGCATCCGTTTGGTACGGACGATAATATCCTGCAGGGTGTTATTCAGCGCATGCCCCATGTGGAGCTGTCCTGTCACATTCGGAGGGGGAATGACCACGGAAAACGGCTTTTTGCTTTTGTCCACTTCCGGCGTAAAGAATCCGGAGGTTTCCCAAAAACGATACAGACGGTCCTCTATTTCGGCAGGGGCATAGGTTTTTGCCAGTTCTTTTCTCATACGATTCGAAAAATCCTTTCTTTTGATTCGGTTTGTAAATGGATTGTACATTGGGATAACAAAAAAGCGTCCTGCAAAACAGGACGCAAAATGCGCGGTACCACCTGAATTCCCGTTTCGCTTCTGTGCGGATCGCGGCATAGCGCACTCCCGGTGCAAAAGAAAAACAGGCACTTGTTCCCGTATGACGGCGGGTGCCGTTGCCTGTTACTACGCGTGGCACGCATTTACGCAACCACTGCCTTTGGCAGACACTGCTCCGGAATCACCTTCTCCGTTTCTTCTGCATCCGCTCTCAGCAATTGCGGATCTCTCTGTGGCAGAGGCAAAACGGATACTCTTTCCATCATGGCATTTCCAAATTTATTATAACAAGGATTCTTTGCTTTGTCAAGCCTTTTTCCGATTTTTTGCGTTTTTTCAAATCACCGCCCTCCGTTTTGTGCAGGCGGCTCTTTGGATACCGGTTTCGATTTTTTTGGAAAAGAAAATTTCGGTTCTTTTCCGGATAACAAACGGGCGATATTGGTGCGATACTGGAAAACGAGCAGTAATGCAATCAGCACCGTACAGATCCCTTGGAATGCCGCAGGCGTGGTCATACGGGCACTGAGCAACGGAAATAGCAGGATCGAAATCAAAAGTCCGAGCGAAAGATACTTCGTCCACAAAGCGATCACGGCAAGAATTCCAATCAAAACGGCAAATACAAGCGGCGACAGGCACAACACCAAAGTAGCAATCGGGACAATGCTTTTCGCACCACGAAAATGCGTATACAGCGGGAACACCTGCCCGATCGCGCAAAAGAGTGCACCGACATAGCCGCCTGCCGCACCCAAAGTCAACATGCCGGCAGTGTAGATGAACAGCCCCTGTAACACTTCCAAGCCCCATGCAACCGCCGCAACGCGCTTCCCATGGACACGGTACAGCGAAAGGATTCCGGCGTCCGGAGTTCCCGATGCACAAAGAGCATCCCGATCGTGATATTTGGCTAACATAGTGGCAGGCAGAAAGCTCCCCACAAGATAAGCGAATACCGCTACGCCGGCAAGACTCCATAACATTAAAGACAGTGGAATAGACGCGGCGTACACACTGGGCGTTTCCGTCGGCGCGGCATAATGCAGACCGATCAACCCGAACTGCCGCAGGGTGTAAAAAGTTGTTTCGACCATAAGCATATCCTTTCCGGCAAGCTTTGCCGCAGATTCATCCCTCGTCGTCCCCGCGTTGTTTGATGATCAGTTTCACCGGCGTGCCCTCAAAACCGAACACGGCGCGAAGCTGGTTTTCCAAATATCTTTGATAAGAAAAATGAAACAGCGAAGCGTCATTGCAAAAAATCACAAAAGTCGGCGGCGCAACACTGACCTGCGTCATATAATAGATCTTCAGACGTCTGCCCTTATCCGACGGCGGCTGAACCTGTGCAGTCGCGTCGGACAGCACATCGTTCAACATTCCCGTACTGACGCGCAGGCAGGATTTTTCCCGCACCATCCGGATCTGCTCATACAGTTTGTCCACGCGCTGTCCGGTTTTGGCGGAACAAAACACGATCGGTGCATAGGGCATATAGGAAAGTGCGGTACGGATCTGATTCGTAAATTCGGACACCGTCTGATTATCTTTCTCGACAAGATCCCATTTATTCACCACAAGGATGCTTGCTTTGCCCGCTTCATGCGCGATCCCCGCGATTTTTTCGTCCTGCTCGGTGATTCCTTGTGATGCGTCGATCAGGATCAGGCAGACATCCGCACGATCCACCGCCATTTTGGAGCGCAGGACACAGAATTTCTCAATCCGGTCCTCCACTTTGCTCTGCCGGCGGATACCGGCAGTGTCAATAAAGGTAAACCGTTCGCCGTTTCGTTCCACCAACGTATCGATGGCGTCGCGCGTCGTTCCGGCAATATCCGAAACAATCAAGCGTTCCTGTCCCAAGAACCGGTTAATCAAAGAGCTTTTTCCCGCATTGGGTTTGCCGATGACCGCGACTTTGATACTGTCATCTTCCTCCTCCGGCTCCGTCTGTTCCGGCAGATAGGACAGCACCAGATCCAGAAGATCTCCGCTTCCCGTTCCGTGTAAAGAAGAAAGCGGCACGGGATCATCCGGAAAGCCCAACTCGTAGAATTCATAATACTCCATCGGCAGTTCGCCTACGGTATCAATCTGATTCACCGCCAGAATCACCGGCTTGCCGCTTTTTTGCAGCATCACGGCAATTTCTTTATCCTCCGCGGTCAGTCCGGCGTGTACATCGGTCATAAATACGATTACATCCGCCGTATCGATCGCAATCTGCGCCTGCATTCGCATATACTTCAGCATCGTGTCATGGGTATTCGGCTCGATTCCTCCGGTGTCTATCAGCATCATTTGTCTGCCGTTCCACTCAATTTCATAGTAGATCCGGTCGCGCGTGACACCGGGGGTATTCTCCACAATGGAGACTTTTTTCCCTGCCAATTTATTGAACAGGGTGCTTTTTCCGACATTCGGTCTGCCGACAATGGCGATATGCGGTTTTGCCATTTGGCTTCACTCCTTTCTTCTTCTCAGGCTTCTCCAAGCAATGCCGCAAGAAACGCGTCGCCGTCCGACGGTACAAAACACAGCGGCACACAAAGCCGCTCGGAGACTTCTTCTTTTGAAACACTGTCCAAAAACAGATCTCCCTCGCTTCTCAGCATCACCTGCGGCAAACATAGGCATTCTCCCAAATCTTTTCCGGCAAGCTGCTCCATCAGATCTTTTGCCGTAATCAGCCCCGCCACCGTAATTTGCTTGCCGAAAAATCGATTTTCAATGCAATAAACCCGACAGGAAAACCACGGGAATGCCGCTTCCATACGGCGAACAAGACCGGAAATGAACGGATATGCGGAAACACCTGTGGCAAGGGAGATATGCCGCGGTGCATGCGGACTTTCGGCATCTGCCGCCTGATAATCCGGCAGAGCCAAGTCAAATTCCTCCTGCATGGAGGTAATCATCCCCACGCCGTTTTCCAACTGCGGATATCCTTCATAATAGGATTCCGGCGGCAACGGTAATCCCGCAAGCAAATAAAACTCATCCGAACAAAAGAAAATGCGGGTACCATGTTGTTCATAACACTGTGCGGCAAACGCCTCTACCTGTTTTACGGTTTGCCGCGCGCTTGCTTGGTCAAACGGTTCCAGATGGCAGAGTTTTTCCCGATGATCGGTGAGTCCGGATGGGACGATTGCTACGCTCTGCATATGCGGCACAAGCGTAGCCAAATCACGCATGGTACGTGCAAGCGCTTCCCCGTCGTTATATCCGCGGCACAACACGATCTGACATTCCAAGTCAATTCCCGCCTCTGCAAACCGTTGCAGATAGCCGAATATCTTGCCCGCATTTTTGTTTTTCATCATTTGCACCCGCAGAACAGGATCGGTGGTATGCACGGAAATATGGAGCGGACTGGTTTTCATATACACAATCCGGTCGATCTCCGCCTCCGACAGATTGGTCAGCGTGACATAGTTGCCAAGCAAGAAGGACAGACGGGAATCATCGTCCTTGAAATACAGGGATTCGCGCATACCTTTCGGGAGTTGATCGATAAAACAAAAGATACATCGATTGTTTTCATCCATCAGAAACGTTTCAAATTCCAGTCCGATGTCGGCATATTCCTCTTTCTGTATCTGTATCTGCAAAAGTTCGGGACCGCGATGCAGAAGCAAAGTGATGTCTTTTTCAGACAAATAAAACTGATAATCCAGCACGTCTGCAATCGGATGATCGTTGATGGAAAGCAGAATATCTCCTGCAAGGATGCCTGCCCGTTCTGCGGGAGAAGCTGCGTCCACCGCACGCACCGTCACCATCGCGTATCCCTCCTTTTGCAAAAACGTATCTTTCTTACCCGTTATGTTATCGTGATTCGTATAATCGCACAAAACGGGTTGCAGAATGCAAAAAAGCACTGTAACCCGTTTTGTTCTTTTCGTGTTCGGTTTTGTGTCGGGCGATCCTGCCGCCCGCTCTCTGAAGCGGCTTACGCCTCAACCTTCAGCACTTCCTTGCCGCGGTATGTGCCGCAATTTGCACAAACTCTGTGGCGCAGAATCAACGTCCCGCACTTCGGGCATTTTGTCAAGGCCGGAGCGTCCAACTTCCATACGTTGGAACGTCTCTTGTCACGTCTTGCCTTTGAAACTTTCTTCTTCGGTACTGCCATGCCTACCTACACCTCCTTCATTGAACCAAAAGCCATCTGCACTGACTTACGGTTCCTTCTCCAATAATTGCTTCAGAACAAGTAACCGCGGATCGATCTCTTTTTGCGGGCAGGCACATGCGCCCTCATTGAGATTTTTTCCGCATTTCGGGCAAAGCCCTTTACAATCCTCACGGCACAGGAATTTCTGTGGAAACGTCAAAAATAATTCTTCCGTTACCACGGTGTCAAGATCCAGTGTTTTCCCCTCTAAGATCACATAATCCACGTCATCTTCCTGCTCCAGCATCTGCTCGGTTGCAACCGGTTTTTCCAACTGCGTTGTAAAAATGCCGTCCACCGGAGCAAGACACCGCGCACAAGCTGTCCGGTACGGAAGCCGTACTGTCAGATGCAACGTGATATATCCAGCCATATTGACCACATATCCGTCAATCTGTGCCGGTTGTGAAAACTCCACGTCCGCGAATGCATCGGCAATCGCCGGAACAAACGCGTAGGAGATGGGAAGTTTGTTCGTCTCGCCGCTTAAGACCGACGATAAATCCAGCAACATAGACGCACCTCACCCGTTCCAAAGTGTCACAATGATTATTATACTCAACCTTTCGCCATTTGTCAAGAGATTTTGAAAATTTACCCGTTTTTTTCGAAAAAATCTCACATTTGATCAAATTCAAGAAGTTCCAGTCCCGGATTTTTGTCCAGTGCCCACCGGATACTCCATTCTCCGGAAAAGACCAGAAGTCTTCTGCCGCGGATGTCCTCCACCCACAGCGTGTCGCTGGCAAGCGTCAGATCGCCCGGTTTCAACTTGGAATCGGCAAGGAAGCGGATATGCTGATGCGGCAGATCGCGCCGACGGAACGTGACGCCGTATTCGTTCTGCATCCGGTATTCCAGCACTTCCAGTTGCAACATTCCGACAACGCCGACAATCACGCGTTCCCATCCGGTTTCCGGCAGCGTGAAGATCTGAATCGCACCCTCTTGCGCAATCTGCATCATTCCCTTGGAAAACTGCTTGCGTTTCATGGAATCGACCTGTTCGATCTCCGCAAAATGTTCCGGCGCAAAGGTCGGAATTCCTTCAAAGCGAATCTTTTTTCCGTTTTCGCATACGGTATCCCCGATGGCAAAAATACCGGGATCAAACACGCCGATGATGTCGCCGGCATACGCTTCGTCAATCACTTCCCGCTCCTGCGCCATCATTTGCTGCGGTTGAGAAAGTTTCAGTGATTTATCCGCCTGCACATGATAATATTCTTTTCCGCGCTCAAATTTACCGGAGCAGATGCGTAAAAATGCGATCCGGTCGCGGTGCGCCTTATTCATATTCGCCTGGATTTTGAATACGAACGCAGAAAAACCGGGATCAAAGGGATCGACCGTTTCTTCCCCCGCTTTCCGCGGAAGCGGTGCGGTGGTCATTTTCAAAAATTCTTCCAAAAAGGGTTCGATGCCGAAATTGTTGAGCGCCGATCCGAAAAATACCGGGCTGAGTTTTCCGTGGCGTACCTTTTCCAAATCAAAATCAAAGCTCGCGCCGTCCAGCAGTTCCACCTGATCGACCAATTCCTTGCGGAGCGGTTCCCCAATGAGCGCGTCCAGTTTCTCCGTTTCGTCCAGATCACATTCAATGGCTTCCAACCGTTTTCTGCCGCCGTGAAAATTGTCAAAGGTCAAAATCTGCCGCTTTTCCCGGTCAAATACACCCTTGAAAGACGCGCCGCAGCTGATCGGCCAGTTCATCGGATACGTTCCGATGCCGAATTCCCGTTCCAGTTCGTCCAAAAGGTCAAACGGATCGCGTGCCTCGCGGTCCATCTTATTGATAAACGTAAAAATCGGAATATCCCGCATCGCGCAGACCTTAAACAGTTTCCGCGTCTGCGGCTCAATACCTTTCGCCGCATCAATCACCATGACTGCGCTGTCCGCCGCCATCAGGGTACGGTAAGTATCCTCCGAGAAATCCTGATGCCCCGGCGTATCCAAAATGTTGATACAATATCCCTCATATTCAAATTGCAATACAGAGGAGGTGATGGAGATCCCGCGCTGTTTTTCCAAGTCCATCCAGTCCGACACCGCATGTTTGTCGCTGGCTTTTCCTTTGACGGAACCGGCAGACTGAATCGCGCCGCCGTATAAAAGAAACTTTTCCGTTAAGGTCGTTTTTCCGGCGTCCGGATGCGAAATAATCGCAAATGTCCGCCGTCTGTTGATTTCCTGTTCCAATGTAGCCAAAATGCCCCTCTATTCCAGCCTTTCCGGCTTTTCAAATTTCCGTTTTTTCTTTTGCGCAAAAATTCCGTCCGGAAACCGGACGGGAATTTTGCAAAGCGTTCCTCAGACATTGAAGCGGAATAATACCACATCGCCGTCCTGCACCACATAGTCTTTCCCTTCACTGCGGATCAATCCTTTGTCGCGCGCCGCCGCCATAGAGCCAGCCGCCATCAGATCGTCAAACGCCACGACTTCGGCACGAATAAAGCCGCGCTCAAAATCCGAATGAATCTTTCCCGCCGCCTGCGGCGCTTTGGTCCCCTTTGTAATTGTCCACGCGCGCACCTCTTTGGGACCGGCGGTTAAGTAGCTGATCAGTCCAAGCAATCGGTAGCTTGCTTTAATCAAGCGATCCAATCCGCTTTCTTCAATGCCGAGATCCTGTAAAAACGCCTGTTTTTCTTCGTCGTCCAACTGTGCAATTTCCGCTTCGATACCGGCGCAGATCGGCAAGATCTCCGCCCCTTCCGACTGTGCAAACGCCGCCAGCTTCTGATATTCCGGATTTTCAAGATATGCGCCGCCGATCTCATCTTCCGCAATATTCGCGGCATAGATCACTTTTTTGCGGGAAAGAAGCGGTACCTCCCGCAAAAGCGCCTCCTCATCCTCACTATAAGTCAATGCACGAGCGGAGATCCCTTGTCCGAGGGTATCTGCAATCCGTTCATACAAAGCCAACGCTTCCGTCAGCGTTTTATCGCCGCGTGCCGCGGCGGCCACGTTTTTTACGTTTACCCCCCCGCCGTTCCATCATTTCCAGATCCGACAGGATCAATTCCGTATTGATGATCTCCACGTCTCTTAACGGATCCACGCTTCCTTCTACATGGATGATATTTTCATCCCGGAAGCACCGCACGACGTGCACGATGGCGTCCGTTTCCTGAATGTGCGACAGGAATTTGTTTCCCAGTCCCTCGCCGCGCGACGCGCCTTTGACCAGTCCCGCAATGTCCACAAATTCGATGACCGCGGGCGTATACTTCTCCGGATTGTACATTTTTGCAAGCGCGTCCATCCGCGCATCCGGCACCGCCACCATCCCCACATTCGGTTCGATGGTGCAGAAGGGATAGTTTGCACTCTCCGCGCCTGCGTTTGTGATCGCGTTGAACAGGGTGCTTTTCCCCACGTTCGGAAGTCCCACAATGCCAAGTTTCATAGTCTCAAACCTTTCCTTGTAAAAAGCGTACCGTGCTTATACGGAAAAAACGCTTTGTTTTTTCAAAATACCGTTTTATTATACTACGTTTTTTTCTCCATCGCAAGCATTTTGTAAAGATTTTTTCCGATGTGCCTTGAATTTTCCTAAAGTTTACGAATTATTCATACACAAACCCCGGCAGAATGTTATACTGAAATTAAGAAAAATGGCGGGTATTCGCTTTGCTTTTTATGGATTTCCGGCATAAAAGGCAACCGTTTTTTGCATTACCCGTACCGGAGAAAAAAGGTAAGGAGGTCCTTTCATGGGTACCAAAATTTTGGTCGTAGATGACGACACCAATATCTGCGATATGTTGCGCCTGTACTTGGAAAATGAAGGGTTTGAGATCAAATGCGCAAACGACGGTTTTGAGGGCGTTGCCGCGTTCAAAGCCTACGAGCCGGATCTGGTTCTGCTCGACATCATGTTGCCGAAAAAAGACGGCTGGCAGGTGTGTCGGGAAATCCGGGAGATTTCCTCCAAGCCCGTCATCATGATTACCGCAAAGGGCGATGTTTTTGACAAGGTTCTGGGACTGGAACTCGGTGCGGATGATTTTGTGGTGAAACCTTTTGACATGAAAGAGCTGTCCGCACGTATCAAAGCGGTTTTGCGCCGTTTCTCCAATCATGACGTGCGTGACGACGATGAAGTCGTCAAATTCGACAACATTGAAATCAGCCGTCAGAAATACGAATTGAAACTCCGCGGCAAGCCGATCGACATTCCGCCCAAAGAACTGGAACTGCTCTATTTTTTGGCTTCCAACTGCAACCGCGTATTTACCCGCGATCAATTGCTGGATAAAGTATGGGGATTCGACTATCTCGGAGACTCCCGCACTGTGGACGTCCATGTCAAACGCTTGCGGGAAAAGCTGGAAGGCGTCTCCGACAAGTGGACGCTGAAAACGGTTTGGGGCGTCGGCTATAAATTTGAACTGCTCCAGTAACAGGCAGGCAAAAGCCGCTTTATGAAAAGTCTGTTCACCAAATACGTCACCGTATTCATGCTGATTATCACCATCAGTTTCACGCTGTTATCGGTCATCATCAGCGCCATGGTCACCAATTATTCCGTTGCGCGGCAGGAAGAAGCCGTACAGACCTGCGCGGAAAATCTGCGGGATTTTATCAGCGCCGACTATCAGCGGCGCGACGCCTCCAGTTTCGGCGCACTTTATCGCAGCAGCGAAGCAGCCATTCAGAATCTTACCACGACTGTCGTCGAATACAACGCGCTTGCGGTCATTCTTTTCGATGAGTCCGGCAAGCGGTTGTTGTTCGTCTGCTCTACCAAAGATCCCGCCCTCAAGACGGATGTTGCGCCGTTTACCCTTTCTGCGGAGCAAATGCAAGCCATGCAGTCCGGCGACGCGCTCAGTTCGGAAGTCAATGGGACAGATTTTCCCAAGGATTGCGTTTCCTATTTAACTCCCATCTGTGTAAAAGGGCAAACCATCATCGGTTATGTACTGACATGTACTTCTTCCGGCGGTTTGTCGGACTTTGTCAACATGATGAACAAAACCATCGTCATCGCCAGTTTATGGGTGATGCTTGTGGCGCTACTTGCGGTATACTTTATCTCCGACCGCATCATCAGCCCGCTCAAACACATGAGCCGTGCAGTCAAAAGTTTCGCGAACGGGCACTTTGATGTGCGCGTGCCGGTGCAGGGGAATGACGAAGTGGCAGAGCTTGCCATGGCGTTCAATAATATGGCGGCTTCTTTGGCAGAAGGCGAACAGATGCGGCGATCTTTCCTTGCCAATGTTTCGCACGATCTGCGCACACCGATGACCACAATTTCCGGATTTATCGACGGCATTTTAGACGGTGCGATCCCGGAGGAAAAACACAAGTATTATCTCGGCGTCATTGCGGAAGAAGTCCGGCGGCTTTCCCGTTTGGTATCCACTTTGCTGGATATTTCCCGTATTCAGGCAGGCGATCGCAAATTTGTTATGTCCTCGTTTGACATCTGTGAAATGGCGCGCCAGATTCTGATTTCTTTTGAACAGAAAATTGACGCAAAACAGCTGCAGGTGGAATTTGACTGTCCAAATGACCGGTTGTATGCCTATGCCGACCGTGACGCCATTTACCAGATTTTCTACAACATTTGCGACAACGCCGTGAAGTTTTCTAAAGAGGGCGGCGTTTATCGCATCCGGATCTTACAAAAGGAAAAGAAAATTTTCGTCTCGGTATACAATGAAGGCGTCGGCATAGAAGAAAAAGATCTGCCGCATGTTTTTGATCGTTTTTATAAAAGCGACAAGAGCCGCGGGCTGGATAAGACCGGCGTCGGACTGGGTTTGTACATTGCAAAAACCATCATTGACGCGCACCATGAAGAAATTTGGGTGAAAAGTCTTGCCGGAAAATATTGTGAATTTATTTTCACCTTGTCCGCAGCCAAAAACGACGACGGAGAAAATCCGCCTGACAATCGCACCTCTCATTCTTGATTTTGATACAATTTCTTTCTATTTCAGATACAGATTCTTCGGAATTCCGTGACATTTTTTTGTTATACTTCTATACACGAAACCACCCGGCAAACGAAACGGAGGAAGATTCTGATGCCACCGAAAAAAGAGCCGACATCCAAGCCGGAAGAACCCGCTACCTATGGGGGACTGACAAATCGCTTGGAATATGACTCTATGATGCAAGCGGAAAAGAAAAAGAAACAAAAAAGATGTGAGCATTTTCACGTCGCATGGATTTTGCTTGCAATCGCCATGCTCCTTGTACTTGCAGCCTGTGTTTGGATCGGCACCCGCTGATCCTACAGAAGAAAACCCGTAAGGGGAAAAGCACTCGGTGCTTTTCCCCTTACTTTTTTCTTTGAAAATAACATTTATTTCCTATTTTAATTTTGCATAAGCGAACGCATTTCACACATACTATGTTTGCCGCAGAAAAGAGCGGCGACTTCTTCAGGATCCGATCGACGACGAAAGTCGCCGCCGAATGGAACCATAAAGAAGATTTCAATCAAACCTCAAAAAGTGACAACATTTGTTTTGCACAGCATGGGATTTGAATCTTGGCGCAAAAAGAGACGGCTGTGGCACTTCGCAATGCGAACCCCCGGCAAAGGACCGACCTGTATCGACTGTCTTTGCGCAGAAGCTGTACCACACACGGGATCGGTTCGAAT
>ERZ808278.470-NODE-470-length-26085-cov-3.630887_pt1 | contig 26085 bp, 14 predicted proteins | sample MGYA00521239_ERZ808278 | MGnify/ENA primary metagenome ERZ808278 (study PRJEB31516, sample SAMN03275600) | gut metagenome | biome: mammalia-associated habitat; material: feces | host: Papio cynocephalus | place: Kenya | collected 2012-07-17 ... | reverse complement strand
GCGCGAGAAGAGAAGTCGTCCGATTGCGTTCCGAGCAAAAATACAACCCGAAATCGACAAATACAGACAAACAATAGGTAAAATTTTATTTACATTGCTCGATTGACAACGCCGTTTTCTTGTGATAGAATGTGCGAGTAACGGGCGGAAAAGTCCGTAAAACTTAAAGAGGGAAACGGTATGGAACGTATTTTGAGAAAGAGCGGTTCGCTGCTCGTCGAAGAAAACGAGGACGGAAAAATCTTATTTTCCGATATTGAGGAGCGTAAAGTTGCGTATGCCGAAAGGTATGCGGAATATCCTTTTGCGGCGGAATTTGCTTACGAAAAAAACTCGCAAACGCTCGAAGAAATTCACGGCGATACGGATAGTTTTCGGCTTTCGGCGATAAGTTCGCGCGGAAAAACTTTGATGAAGGAATACTTGTCTGTCGACGGAGCGGTTAAAGTCACCGTAAAACAAACTTTCAGGCAAGGAGTGCTTTCGCAAACCTGCGCCATAAAGAACGTCGGGGCTGCAAGGCTTTGCGTAAAAAAACTTGCCAACCGTTTTGCGGGAATAGGCGGCGCTTGCCTTTCGGGCGATTATCTCACCGGAATAAAAATCGGCGTGGTTCGCGGAGAGTGGGGCGGCGAAGGTCAGCTTCATTGGGAAAGCCCCGAAACGCTCGGATTGTTCCGCGCAACGGGGCATAAAACGGGCTGTTCGGGCGATATATCGTCCGTAGCTTCTTACACTACGAGAAAATTTTCGCCCATAGTATTTTTCCGCGACGAAAAAGCGGGAACCGTGTGGGCCGTTCAGCATTTGCCGGACGGACCTTATAATCTCGAAATATCCCTCACGGACGCCGAGCGCGTTGAGGGCAGTATGTATAAAATCACCTGCGGCGCGGGCGATAGCGAAAAGCAGGGATTTCGTCTTTATCTTCGCAAAGGGGCGGAGTATCGTTGTTCGGAAACTTTGTTTTCCTGCGCGAAAAATCTTTCCGCCGTTTCGGAAACGCTGACTGCGTATCGCAGAAAATATTTAAAAAAACACGAAGCCGCTCCGTTGATGTTCAACGATTATATGAATTGCCTTTGGTGCAAACTGGACGAAAAGGCGTGCTTGTCGTTGATGGATACGGCAAAGAAAGTCGGAGCGGAAGGATATTGCTTTGACGACGGCTGGTATCGTGCAAAGGACGTGAACGGATTTACGGGGCTCGGCGATTGGAATCCTTGCGACGAACGTTTCGGCGGGCATACGTTTGCGGAAATGATAGGCGAAATTCGTTCGCGCGGAATGGTTGCGGGGTTGTGGACGGAACTGGAAGTTTGCAGCGCGCTTTCCGAGGCGTCGAAATTCCCGAAGACTTGGTTTTTAACCAACGACGGGGAGCGTGTGTACCGTTGCGGCAGGTATTATTTTGATTTTTCAAACAAAGAGGTTTGCAAATATCTTATTGAAAAAATCCGCGCGGTCTACAATCTCGGAATTCGTTACATAAAGAACGATTACAACGGGCATCCCGGGTGCGGCGTGGATTGGAAAAACGCCTCTCCGTATGCGGGGCTCGAACAGCATTGTCGTCGCGTAAACGCGTTTTATGCCGAGGTTCGCAAGGAATTCCCCGATTTATATCTCGAAAATTGTGCTTCGGGAGCTATGCGCGCCGACGGTAACACTATGCGGAACTTCAACGTGCAAAGCGTTTCCGATTGCGAGGAGTATTATAAAATCCCGTCCATTTTAAACGGCACGCTTTTGTCGCTTTTGCCGGAGCAGCTCGGCGTGTGGACTTATCCTTATCCGCGCGTATTCTGGGAGATGAACGGTGAGGAATATCTCACTTCCGAGTATATAGCGGAGAGAAAAGACGGCGAAGAAACGATTTTCAATTTGATAAACGGTATGATGGGCAATATGTACCTTTCGGGGAAAATCGACGTCGCCGACGAGGAAAATCTGTCGCTTATCGCCCGCGGCGTGGAATTGTTTAAAAATCTTCGGGAATTTATCGGGAAAAGTTATCCCGTATATCCCCTCGGCTTTGCAAGGCTTACGGACAAAAATTCGTTTGCCGCGCAAGGGTTGAAAAACGGGAAAAAGGTTTTGCTTGCCGTGTGGCGCAGAGAGGGGGAGAACGACGAAGCGTTTATTCCCGTCAAAAACGCCGTCTCCGTAAAAGAGATTTTTCCTTGCCGCTCGTTTGCGGTGAAAAAGGAAAAAGGCGGAATACGGGTCGGTTTTAACAAGAAGAACCAAGCCGTTCTTCTCGAATTGACGCTATCGGGAAGAAGGTAACCGCGCCGTCACCGCCGATAATTAAAAAAACGAAAGAAAAAACGCAGAAACGCGAAAGAAAAACGTGTTTTTTGCGTTTTTTTTGTATTTTCGGGCGATTTACCGAGCGAAAAAATCGGTAAAAAAATTTTTAAAAAAGTATTGACAAAGCCCAAAACCTGTGTTATACTGTGGCTGGTTATGCGGGTAACCAAACTGTGGTTACCGCAAAAAATCCTAAAATAAATCAGTTTATTTAACGAATAAAAGGGGTATCCGAAGGAGTTCGGAGAGAAAACGATGACAAATCAGATATTTACGGATAATCGCGTAAGAAAAAGCGTTTTTCCCGCACGCATCTTCGGTGCTTCCGGCAACGTAGAGAACGTTTCCGTGCTCGAAGAGCCTGTCGAATTGCAAATCGGATTGAGCGAAACGCACCTTGCGAAAGTGAACGGCAAAGGTTTTGTCGTTCTCGATTTCGGCAGAGAATTCAACGGGGCAATCAGGTTGCTCGCGCAAGTAATCGAGGGCGGAGGTTGTCAGGTTCGTATCCGCACGGGCGAATCCGTTTCCGAGTGCTATGCCGAACAGGGAGAAAAAAACGCCGGCAATCATCACACGTTGCGCGATATAACGGTTACGCTTCCTATGTATTCCGATATGGAATTTTTGCAAACCGGTTTTCGTTTTGCGAGAATTGACTTTCTCGAAGATAAAATAGTCTATATTAAGTCGATTTTGGCAACGGAAGTCAGGCGCGACCTTCACCCGACGGGCGGATTTACCTGCAACGACGAGCGTGTGAATCGCATTTTCGACGTTGCTTCGGAAACGTTGCAGCAATGTATGCAAACGTATATCTGGGACGGCATAAAGCGCGACCGCCTCGTATGGATTGGCGATATGCACCCCGAAACCACGGCGATAGCCTGCTTGTTCGGGGCAGACGAATCCGTCGAACGCTCTTTGGATTATATAAGAGAGCATACGCCTCTTCCGGCGTGGATGAACAACACGCCCACTTACACGGCGTGGTGGATTGTTATTTTGCACGATTATTACGAGCAGAACGCCTGCGAGGATTACCTGAAAAAGCAAATCCCTTATTTAAAGGGGGCGTTGAAGCTCATCAACGGAGTGGTTCGCGAGGACGGAACGATTGCGGCGGACGGCTCTTTCCTGTTCGATTGGCCGAGCCACGAATCTCCGGACGAAATCGTCGGCGTTTATGCGTTATGGGTTCTTGCGGCGAAAAAATGTCGCAAACTTTTAGAGACCGTCGGGGAGAGCTCGGCAGAGTGCGACGAAATGCTCGCAAAACTTGCCAAAAACCATTCGTTTAACGTAAAAAAGCAAAAACAATGCGAGGCTTTTCTCGTTTATGCGGGGATAAAACCCGCCGAAGAATCATATGATTTTTTGACAAAAGACGGGGCGAGCGGATTCAGCACGTTTTTAAGTTATTATATTTTGAGCGCGATTGCCGACAGCGGACGTCACGAACGGGCAGTCGAATTGATGAAAGATTATTACGGCGCGATGCTCGATATGGGCGCAACGACGTTCTGGGAAGACTTCGATATTGAAAGGGTGAAAGGCAGCGCGCCGCTTTACCGTTTGCCGGAAAAGGGCGAAAAGGATATTCACGGCGATTTCGGAAAACATTGTTACGTCGGCTTCCGTCACAGTTTTTGTCACGGTTGGTCGTGCGGGCCCGTTCAGTTCCTTATCAAAAAAATAGGCGGAATCGAAATTCTCGAAGCGGGTTGTAAAAAAATGAGGATAAAACCTGTGACGGCAGGATTTACGGATTACAAAATTACGTATCCGACACCGTACGGAACGGTTGAAATCGTTTTGAAAAACGGAAAATTCGATATAAAAATTCCTCCCGAAGTGACTTTGGTTGACTGACGGCGGAAAAATTTTAAAAAAACGGAGGACATGTCCTTTTGTTTGCTACGCAAACAAAATCCTCTTAATAGAGAAAAAAGGAGAAGAATGATGAAGAAAAAGTGGTTTTATCGCGCGATGGCGGCGGTGCTTTCCGTCGCTGTGTATAGCACGGCGTTTTTGTTCTCCGCCTCGGCGGAGAACTTGAAAAACGCCGACGCTTCGTCTACGCAAAGCGTTACTACGGCGAAAAGCAACGCCTTGTTCCTTTCTTCCGTAAATATGGAAAAAGCGGAAGAAAATTACACGATTACTTACGGCTTCGATAAATCCGTAGCAACCGAGGAAAAGGATATTACTTCCGCGGCTGCGAAGTTTTTCGTTGTAAACGGCAAGGCTCTTTCGGACGTAAGCGGCGCAACGGTCGGCTATAAGCAGGGTGAAAACGGAATGGTCGTTTCCGCCACCGTTCCCGTTTCGGCGGGGCTTGTGAAAGAGGACGGCAAGGACCGTATTTACGTTCTCGGCGGTTTTGTTTGCGATGAGGGTTACGTCACGACGGTGCGTTATATTTACCGTTTTGCGGCATCTCTCGGCGAGGGCGAGCGTATTTATCGCAGCGATAATATCGACGATTATTCCGAAGTTAGCGTCACGTCCGTTTCCGTACCCGAAATTCAAGGCTCTAATTTCGTGGTTTACGTTTATTTTTCGGATACGATAACCCCGAAAAAGTATATTGATCTTCAAGTCCGCGATTGGAAGAGTTTGCTCGTTTATCACGGCGATAAAGGCGATAAGCAATATTCGGATTCCGAGCTTACGCTTCTTTATAATTATCAGATTTATTCCAAAGAATGGGAAAACAGCCTTAGTTATAATTTATGGTTCGGTTGTCAGTCGTTCAACGGTTTGGAAGCTTTCCCCGGTAACAACGGCGGAGCGAAATACGATATGACCCCGCAGGACAAAGCCGACGGAATCGACTTATATAACGTTTATCAGATTCAGGAGCAGGTTGCGGATACGACGTTGAGTTATTACACCGACGCCGCAAAAACCAAGGTTCAGCGCAACCACGGTACGCTTCAACCTCTCGCGGTGCAAATTCATATCGAGGGCAATCACATTCAGTTCGTTTTGAAAGGCGATTCCACTCGTGACAACGAACTTGCGTCCAACGTTTACGATTGCTTCGGAAACGATACGGGAAGAAGTTCCTTAAATGAAAATATAGCTCCCGACAGAAGAGAAAAAATGGCAATTTCGCTCCGTAGCGGCTTGCTTTTCCCCAACGGAAAAATCTTGAAAAATAATTTCTCTTTCGTATATCATCCCGCAAACAAGCAGTGGCGTCCCGCAGGTTCGGGAACTGCCGAGTTCGTGGAGGACGACACCTTGTCCAATCAGGAAGGATATACCGACGAAGAACTTGCCGCGCGCAAAAACGCAGGTAAATAAGGAGGGAAAAATATGAAAGGTAAATTCGGCAAAATCGTTTCTTTAACGCTCGCGCTTATTTTAAGCGGTTGTTTGGCGGCAGGTTGCGGAACGACGGATAAAGGTTCGGAAAGCACTTCTTCGCCTTCGGAATCCGGCTCGACGGGCGGAGACGTAATCGACCTCGGCAACGGTTACACTTATACGAAGCAAAATAACGACGGATTGATGCAGTTTTACAGTTCCGACGCCGCTCTCGACGAATTCTTAAACGAATATATGCGCCGTCACCTTCGTTACGACGACGAATCGATAGGCGATTTGAAAATCGGCGAAGGCAGCACGGTTTGGAAAGAATGGGAAGCGATGTCCGTTATGTGGATGAACACTGCGGGAATCGGTTACAGCCCGAAGGAGAGCATCGGAAACTGGTTTTCAAATATTTATCAGGACGATTTCGGTTATATCTGGGTTGATTCCGGCACGTCTTCCACCGATTGGGGGCAGAGTTGGCAATTCCCGAATATGGCGCATTCCGGCAACGGAACGTCCGGCGTTTATTACAACACTTCGTATTTTAACGGTTTGAACAATATCGCCGGCAAAAACGGCAGCAACGAATTATCCTCGATTTGGAAAGGAATTTCCGATACGGGTGTTGTCGGCGAGGCGATGAAAGCGGCAACCGATTATTACGACTATATGACGATAACGGGTACGGATATGAAAACCGTAACGTTCACTTACGAATCTCCCGAGGACGGCAAAACGCAATACGACGGTTCGACGATTGACGTAAAGAACTTTATGGGAACTCCTTTTTGTTCTCCTTTCCTCGAACTCGATTTAAGCGTTACCGATTTCGATTCTCTCGGCTCAACGAAGCAGGTAGAGGACGTAATCGTATCCTGGAAAGGCGGCAGCGGCGCAAAGAATACCGAATTCGACGAAGCGCACACCGTTAAATACAGCGAATTTTCAACTAATTACAATCCCGTATTCAATTCGTCCACGCATATCGTGTTCCCGATGTACGCGCACGAAAACTGGGGAACTTCCGAAGACGTGAACGACGCGATTACCGATATGAAAATCGAAGTCGTGTTCAAAAACGGCATTAACGCGGAAGTTCGTCTGGAAGAGGTTACGCTTGCTTTCGACGGAAGACAGATAAACAACAACAGCATTTTCGTCACGGCGGCGGCTTATTATTACCGTTACACGCAGGATAACGAATGGCTTGCGAAAAATATCGATAAAATCCGCAAGGCGATGCAGTTCCTGTTCACTTATTGTATGACGAACGATTCCGGCGCGCTTATCACAACGGAGAATTTCGTCGGACACGACGGTTCTTCCAACTACGATTACTTCGCGAAAGACGAAAGCGGTAATTTCGGTTACGCTTCAAACAAAGGCGTGGGGCACGGAATCGGCGACGGCTACTGGGATTGCCCGAGTAACCCCGTTGTGAATATGTACACAAATATGTACTATTACAAAGCCCTTCTCGGAATGGATTATCTCGAAAAAATGGCGAAGAGCGGAGGAATTACCGAAAGCGGCAAAACCGTTTCCGTAAAAACCGCAGATATGAGTTCGACGGTAAATTACGTCGAAACCGCGGAATCTTTATCGACGAGAGAAAGCAGTTTCGTGGCGCAGTTCCGCAAATATTTCTGGAACGATGAAACCGGTCGTTTCCTTCTCGGTTACCTCGATAAAAACGACGCCGGCGTAAAGGCGGGCGTGCTCGACGAGAAGGTGGATTACGGCTTCACGACGTACAATCAGGAAGCTATTCAGCTCGGCCTTGCCACCGAAGAGCAGGCGAAGTCGATTATGGATTGGATTAACGGCAAACGCGTCGTTGCGGGTGATACAGCGGACAATTCGACAAAAGCGAAAAACATCTATTTTTATCAGTTTGCTCCGCGTTGGACGACAAAGGAAAACGTTTACCAGTTCTGGTTCCGTTTCGACGGCAAAAAGAGCGGTAAATACGGCTGGAACAAACAGGTTCAGAACGGCGGTACGGCAGCGCATTGCGCTTATTACGATATGGTTGCCGAATACGACGTAAACGGAGCTAACGCCGCGTTTGAGAAACTTTTGAACGTTCAGAAATGGTATAACGACGTTAAGAACGAGGGCGGCAGCGGAAAGAATTTCTACCGCGCGTATTACAACAAGAAAGGAATTTACTTGCAGGGCGGCGCAAGTTCCGGCGTGCTCGGGCTCGACTATGAGTTCATCGAGGCAACTCTTCTTTATACGACCGTTCCCGAAACGTTCTTCGGGCTTGGCTCAACGGAATACAACACGTTGAATATCACTCCTGCGTTACCTTCTTCGCTTTCGTATTGGAAGATGGAAAACCTTGCGTTTGCAAACCTCACTTACGACCTTATTATCGGCGACAACTGGGTGCAGATTAACAGCGTTCAGGGCGATACGACGGGCAAAAAGGTATGCGTAACGTTAAACGCGCCGGAAGGTTCGTTTGAGGTTCGTCAGCACAACAAAATTCTTACGGAAGGCGTAGATTACAAGGTTGAAAACGGAAAAGTAATCGTGAACGCGCAGTTCCGCAACGGCAGAATACAAATAGTAAAAAAATAATAAAGGCTTTCGGGACGCGGCGAAAAATCCGCGTCTCGGCAACGTAGCGCGGAAATCAGGAGGAAGAAAATGACAAAAAGAATAAAGACAATACTTTCCGGCATTCTTGCCGCGGCAACGATTTTTTCGGCGAGCGCGTGTCAGGTAGACACGGGAAAAACGGAGGAATCGAATAGCGGCAAAACGTCCACTTCGGTAATTCCCGAGGAAAACGAAAATGCCGAAATTCAGTTAACCGTCGGCACTCTCGGCAAAGCGGACGAGCAAAGCCTTATGCAGGCGTGGATTAACGAATATCAAAAGCTGAACAAAAACGTCGGAATCAAAATTACGAAAAATATGGGCGGTATGCCGGAAATTATCAACTGGGCTTCCGCGAACGCTCTTCCGGACATCGTCTGGACGGCCGGCGACCAACATTCGCCTTATTCGGGCAGCGGATATTTTCAGGATTTGTCCGATGAAACCGTTTTTGAGGGAAGCAAGGAGTTTTTCGGCGGATTTTACGAGTCCATCATCGATTCCACGCATTATTCCTCGGAGGACGACGGAATCTGGTTCGTACCGAGAGATTATAACAGACTTGTAATTTATATCAATGTCACCGCCTTTGAAGAAGCAGGCGTGGAAGTTCCCGGCAACGATTGGACGTGGGACGAATTTATTTCCGTTTGCAAAGCTCTTAAAAAGGCCGGCGCGAAAAAAGCAATCGAATGGAAATCGTGGCGTCCCGTTTACACAACGATGCTCACCAACTTCGGCGGTAAATATTTAAACGACGACGGTTCGTTTGCATTGGAAAGCGATGCTTCCAAGGCTTGTTACGATTTTTATACGAATTTCTATGCCGCAAAAGCGGAAGATGGCGACCCTGACGAAACCGCGCTTGCAATCAAGGGCGAGGGCGCGTCTTTTAAAGGTTATGCCGAGTCAATCACCGGCAGCGTTCCTATGGTTGTGGACGTCCGCCCGCAACTCACGGGTTATATACAGGCCGCTTATAACGGCGGCTGGACGCTTGACGTCCGCGCGTTTCCGAACTTCGTTCAGGAAGGCGGAGCGGAAGGTTACGTCGGCACGGGTTGCAGCGGTTACGGAATAACGAAGGCTTGCACGGACGAGAAGAAGAGAGCGGAAGCTTGGAAGTTCTTGAAATGGTGTATGTCCGAAAAGGGATATGACGCCGTGGCTTACCTCGGCAATATCGTTCCCGCAATCAAATCGATGCGTAATTCGGGCGAATGGAGAGAATATGCTTACGGCGATATGAGCGTCAATGCGGACGCATTCGTTGCCGAAAACACCAAAGATATTTTCCTTAACTATTATAACGTTTTACCCAACTCCAAACAAGATTCCTTTATCCGTCTTACCGACGGCTTCTGGGATAAAGTAAGCACTGGCAAATCGTTCTCGGCCGCTTGCTCCGAGTTTAAACGCGATTTTGACGATTTAATTCAATAAAACGATGGACGGATAAGGAAAATGACCGCTAACAAAAAAATGAAAATACGGAAAAACGTGACAGGTTATCTGTACGTTTTGCCCGTCATCCTCGGCGTGTTGTTTTTCACGCTGCTTCCCGTCGTGTACGCATTTATCAACAGTTTTTTTGAAACGCCGTTAAAGCCGTTTTCGCTTACGGATTGGGGCGTGTTCGTCGGATTGAAAAATTACTACCAGAACTTTACCAACGGTTATTATCGCAGAAGATTTCTTCGTTCGCTCGGCGTAACGTTTTCTTATGCGGGAATTTATATTCCGTTGTCGCTCGTTCTTTCCTTTCTGCTTGCGGTGCTTTTAAACAAAAGCGTTAAAGGAATTCGATTTTTCAGGGTGTTATATTATTTGCCCGTATTGATTCCCGCCGTTTGCAGCGGTATGTTGTGGAACAGAATAACCGACCCCGATTTCGGAATAGTGAACGCTATGCTCGAAAGTATAGGGCTGAAAGCCTTGCCGTGGTTTCAAACGGCAAAATCGAGTATGCCGTCGTTCGTTTTCGTAAATTTGTTTACAATCGGCGGCAGTATGATACTGTGGCTTGCCCAACTCAAAAACGTGCCGGTTTCTCTTTACGAAAGCGCGCGTCTGGACGGAGCAAGCAAGTTAAGGTTGTTGATAAGCATCACCATTCCCATTTGCACGCCGATGATTCTTTACAACGTGATTATGAGTATTATAGGCGTTATGCAAACTTACGCTCAGGTTATCACGTTGACAGGCGGTTCGGGCGCGGAAAACAGTTTATTGTTTTACGTGTTCAATATTTACGATAATCGCGTGCAGTCTTTCGGCTACGCTTGCGCGCTCAGCTTCATTTTGTTTGCGATTATCGGCGGGCTCACCGCAATCGTGATGAAAACGAGCAAATGGGTTTATTACACGGAGGAGGGTTGAAAATGGCGGCGATTCAATCAACGGGAAAGGCTTTTTCCGAAAACCGCGAAATGAAAACTCTCCCCGGGGAGAAGAAAAGAAAAGCGGGCAAAATTGCCTCGGTCACGGGGATATACGCTCTTTTGATTCTTCTTTCGTTGTTTTTCCTCTTTCCTTTTATCGTTATGGTATCGCTCAGTTTTTTGAGCGATAAGGAGATACAATTACAGGTATTGTTTTCTCCGAGCGGCACGTTATATCTCGGCGCGTACGCGGGGATATTTTCGTCTGGCTCGAAATATATGAAGTATCTCGCGAATACTTTGACGGTTGCGGCGATTACGACGGTCGGAATTCCGTTCGTTTCGTCGGTATGCGCTTACGGCTTCGCGAAAATGGAATTCAAAGGCAAAGAATTCGTTTTCGGAGTCGTCCTCTCGACGATGATGATTCCCGCGGTAATCACAATAGTTCCGCTTTACACGATTTACGCAAAACTCGGCTGGATAAACACGTTATACCCGATGTGGGTGCCCGCCCTGTTCGGAGGCGGCGCAACGAATATTTTCCTGATGCGACAATTTATGCGCGGAATTCCCAACGATATGCTGAAAGCCGCCGAGCTCGACGGCGCGAATTCTTTCGTGGTATATACGAGGATTATGGTTCCTCTTTGCAAACCCATTTTGCTTTACGTTGCGGTTATGTCGTTTATGGGGGCGTGGAATGATTTTATGACGCCTTTCACCTATCTCGATTACGGTTCGGACAGCATAACGCTCGCGCTCGGAATTTATTACGATTACGGCCCGGGCAGCACGAAACTTGCCAACGAAGCGATGGCGGCGGGCAACGTGATGGTTTTGCCTTGCGCCATACTGTTCTTCTGTTTCCAGAAATACCTGATTGACGGCGTTGCCGTTACCGGAATGAAAGATTGATTTGCGGAGGGAAAATGAGAGATAAAAAAAAGATAGTCGTTTCGCTTACGGCGGCTTTACTTGCGCTGTGCGTTTCGTGCGGAGAAACGTCGGCGGGTAATTCCGCAAGCGAAAAAGAAAGTTACGAATATTACGAATATAACGCCGTGCATAAATCCGTTGACCGAAACGTTCGTTTTTATAGCTCCGACGCAGGTTTGGACGATTTTTTGAACGATTATCGCGAACGTCATATGCGCGACACCGACGACCGTATTCATACGCACCCGGTGGGCGCGGGCGGTACGGCGTGGAAAGAGTGGGAATCGATGATAGGCAGTTGGTGGGACGCTTCGTCCGAAAACGGCACTATGTCTTCGCAATTTGCCACGCAGGATTGGTTATGTCGTTGGTTGATTACCACAAAACAAGATAAACAAGGATATATATGGGCGGACGAAGGAAGCGAACTTGCCTCGTGGGCAATGGGCTGGCAGTTCCCCGATTACAATCAAGGCGGCGTGATGTGGGATTTCGCCAAGGAAGGAGATACCGAAGGGTGGAGCGTATCCGGCGGTTCTTGCGAGGCGAGAGAATCCTACCTCGTTGTGTCGGCGAACGGTTCGTCCCAAATAATGGAGATTGCTTCTCCGCAAACGGAGATAGGTACGCTCGTTTCTCCCTTTTTAAGAATGTGTTTCTATTTCGTTCCCTCCGAGGGTTGCGAGATAGAGGATTTATACGTTTATTATAAAACTGAAAAATCGCCCGAATGGTCGGAAGACAAAAAGGTTGCGTTTTCAAATTACTGCACCACGGGTTACGAACTCGGAGGCAAAACCGCGCCTCGTTCGGGATATTTCTTCCCGATGTATTTGCAAAGCGAGTGGGGCGCAAGCGCGAGAAAACGCGTTACGGGCTTAAAACTCGTGTTGAAGGCAAAAGAAGGGAAAACCGTGAACGGAACGTTCGCTTTGGATTATATCGGCAGCGATTTCGACGACCGTCAGCCTCTCAACGTGTGTAATTATATCATTGCGGCGAAGAAAATGTGCGAATATTCGCGCGATACGGAGTTGTTGAAAGCCGTTTTGCCCCGCGCGAGAAGGGCGATGAATTTCCTTCTCAATCAGCTTTGCGGCAAAAACGGACTTATAGATACGGGATATTTGTCGGGACACTATAACGACGGGTTAAAAGCGACGGGAACGGGGCTCGGCAACGGTTATTGGGACGTTCTCGCTTTCCCGAAAGTGAATTTATACTGTAATATTTCCTATTACAACGCGTTGAAATCGATGGCTTATCTCGAAGAAATGAGCGAGCGTTGCAATGTGAAATGCGCCGACGTTTACACCGTAAACGCCGCTATGAACGGCACGGATTCTTATGAGGAAACGGCGGAAACTCTTACAAAACTTACGGAAAAATGCAAAACCGCCGTTCAAAAAACGTTCTGGAATGCAAAAACGGGTCGTTTCCACGTCGGCGTTCGCGATGAAGACAACACCGTGCAGGACCACGGCTATCTGATGTTTAACGAACAGGTTATAGCAAGCGGACTTGCAACCGAAGAACAAACGAAGTCTATTTTAAGTTGGGTTGACGGCACTCGCGTCGTCGACGGCGACAACAGTAAGGGCGAAGATATTTATCGTTACGAATTTGCCCCGCGTTTCAACACGGAAGAGATTGGCTCGGATTTTTATTTCGGTTATTCGGCTTCGTTCGACGGTAACGTTCAAAACGGTGGCACGGCATTGCATCTTGCTTATTATGATTTAACGGCGCGCGCCGCGCGGGATAAGAACGATTCTTTCAATCGTTTGAAAAAAATTCAGAGTTGGTACGAAAAGGTTAAAGCCGCAGGCGGCTCGGGGTGGAATTTTTACCACGCGTATTACGATAATACTTCTATCGGTATTCAGGGCGGACAATCGTCCGGCGTAATAGGCGTCGATTACGAATTCCTCGAAGCGGCTCTCTTGTTTGCCGCCGTACCGGACGCTTATTTCGGGCTTACGACCTATGCGGGCGGAACGCTTGCCGTTTCTCCCGCGTTTCCCGACGGGCTCGATTATTGGAAAATGGAAAACTTAACTTACGGCGGATATTATTACGATTTATCAATCGGAAAATATTTCGCGCAAATATCGGACGTCGCCGAATATAAAAAAGGTTCGGCGGTTGTCGGCACGAAGGCTGAAATATCGTTTAAAAAGCCTTCGTTCGATTTCGTAATTTATCTCGACGGAGAACAAACGTCGGATTATAGGATAGAAGGCGATAAAGTGATTGTAACTTTTGCGTTCCGGAGCGCGAAAGTTGAAATTCGCGAGCGTTCGTCCGATTGATTCGGCTACGTTTTCACCGGAGAAAATTAAAAAACAAATTATAGGAGATTTCTTATTATGAGGAGGAAGAGTTTTGGTGCAATATCGCTCGCGGTATTGCTCGCGGCAAGTATGACTGCCTGCGCTTCTACGGGAGACGCAAGCGAAAGAGTCATCGAAAAAATTGTTGAAGTGGAAAAAGAAGTAATCAAAGAAGTGTCCGTTCCGAGAGATTATTTCGACGTTACGGCAATCAACGGTTTAATTAAAGACCAGGATTACAACCACGAAAAAGTTGAAAAAGAGCAGTCCGTTACGGTTGTAGCGGAAGTAAGAGAAGGCAAATCGTTTCTCGGCTGGTATGACGGCGACGAACTCGTCAGCGCAGGCGCTTCGTACACTTTCACGCCCACGGAAAACACGGTTCTGACGGCTGTTTACGAAACGTATTTCAGCAAATGGAGCGGAGATTATCCCGCCGACAAACCGGAAGGCTTTGTTGAAAACGTCGAGGAAAAGACTTGGCATATCACCACTGCGGACGGACTTGCGTACTGGGCGGCTATGATTACCGCAAATGAAAACGGTACCGACCCCAACGCGTCGAGATATTCCGCGTTTAACTATGCGAATTACGCTCGTATAATATCCGGCATCGAGGCTGACCACACGCCCACCGATGAAGAACAGAAGAGCGCGGTTGCGCAGAGCAGAGTAGACGACAATGCGTGGACTCTTTCCCTTGAAGCGAATATCGACCTCGGCGGATACGAATGGACCCCGATTAACGATTGTCAATGGGCATTGCAGGGCTTTACCTTCAACGGAAACGGTAATATAATCAAAAACCTTCACGTTAAGGCGATAAAGTCTATCGGTCAGCAGGCTGCGGGCTTCTTCGGACTTATTTGTAACGAAGACTTTACGATAAAAGACGTTACGTTTACCGACGCAACAATCGTCAGCGACGTCAGCAACGACGCCGATAAGAGAATGCAGAACTTTGCGGTTGTGGTCGGCTTCATCAACCAGAATTTGCATTATTCGATATACGGAACTCCGGAAACCGTAGTATTCGATAACGTAAACGTTTACAACAGCACCGTCGGCGACAACAACGCTTATAAAGTAGGCTTCCTTGTAGGCCGTTCGGGCGAATATGCGACTGCCACCGACTACGTTCAGTATTATTTCTTAAACTGCGACGTCTCCGGCAATACGATGGTAGGTCAGCGTATTTTCGGCGGATTGATAGGTTATGCCGCTCACGCAGGCGATAGCGATATATCCGTATCCGGCGGAGACCAGCTCACCGTAAACACTTACAATACGAGAGTAACCGACAATACGATAGTCACTTCCTATCAGAATAAGACTAACGGCGTTTACAATTTCGGCAGCATCTGCTCGGGCGACGCTGCGTCCGAATTTCCGACCGGCGGCTGGGGTTCTATTAAATACACCGAAAACCTTAAAGGAGTGAACAACACGCTTATCGACCTTCATTGCGGAAACGCGAAAGTCGCAACCACTGCGGCTCAGTTGAGAAACGCTCTCGAAGCTATGAACGAGGACGAAACTCATCATTCGATTACCGAAATCTTCGTAATCGGCGACATAAATATGGAAGACGTTGCCGACGTTCTCGAATGGGAAGCCAACGACGAACAGGTTATTTACCTTGTTGCCGGCGCAAAGGTTGAGGGACTCGAACTCGGTGAAAACGTTCGTTATATAAACGGCGAACGCAACGAGGACGGCAAACTTATCGTAACCGATAAGGATGGCGCGGAACTCGGCGTTTGGGAAGTTGCAGAAGACGGAAAATCCGCAGCTTTCGTTGCAAAACAAACCGAGGAAACCGGAAGTGAAACCGGAACTGAGGAATAATCGTTTGCTTCGGATAATTTCCGAAGACTAAAAACAAAAAGTTAAGGCGGAACGCGCCGTACAAGAAATTGCGCGGAGCGTTCCGTTTTTTCGGTATTTTGCCGACGTCTTCATTTGAAGCGGGCAAAGATAACCGAAATGCAATCATCTGACGAAAAAGGCGCGTTTTGCGCCAAACGGAGGAATGTATATGTTAAAAGTATCGGGGAAAAAACTAACCTTGGCAATCGCGTTTTTGCTGTGCCTGTTTTGCCTGATTACGGGCGGTGCGCTTATGAACGCCACAACGGCAAAAGCGGCAAACGACAAAACGACTGCGGAATTTTTAGCCACGTTCAAAGGCTCTAAAAACGCTACCGTCACAACCGAAGAAGATATTTTGCATATCGGCGTAACGGGGGATAACGGTTATGCGGAAGTGCTTACGGATTCGTACGGTTCGGGTTCGCAGTGGTACGTTAAATATCTCACCACGCGAAACACGATTATGCTGCGTATGAGAAACGATTCTCCCGCGCAGTCGATGAAAATTTATTTTAAAACGAGAACAAAGGCTTTTGCCTCTACGAGATATATAGAACTTCCCCTCGAAACGGACGGGGAATGGCACACGTATTTCGCCGATTTATCGGCGAATGAGGACGCTACGGGAGAACTGCGCGGCTTGCGTTTTCAGCCCGACTGTTCTTCCGGAGATATTTATGTCAAACACGTTTCGTTTGAAAGAGAAACTCCGTATTACGAATACGCCGGAAGCGTCGTTTCTTGCACGTCGGACGGCGATTCGGTAACGGTGAAAGGCACGCTTTCCGCGGCTTATGCGGATAGCGAAGTTACTATTTACCGCACGGGCATAGAAAATATGAAAGAATCTCTTTCGCTTGCCGAAAAGATAGGTTCGGTTAAGGCGAAAGGAGAAAATTTTGAATATTCCTTTTCCTATTTCGACGGCGAAGTGACGATGCTTTCGTCCAAATTTATCGCCGCCGTAGGCGATAAGAAAGTCGCGCCGATGTTCGATATTCAGAACTGGCGCGAACTTACCGATAATCCTTATGCGTTCAATCTTCCCGATTACGTCCTTTCCGTTCTCGACGAGGGAGCGAAGGGCGACGCTTATACCGACGACACGGCGGCAATTCAAAGCACAATCGACAAGGTTTCCGCGCGCGGCGGCGGCACGGTTCTTATCCCGGGTGATAGCGGAAGATACGGCAGGCGTTACGTCGTTACCACGGTGTGGATGAAAGACAACGTTGAGCTTAAAATCGAAAACGGCGCAATTCTCTGGCAGTCTTGGAGATACGAGGATTATAAATACGATTGGTATTTAGGTCACGACGTTGAGGGAATTAAATGGGGACATAACGGACTTTCGCTCAATTATCCCCTTATATACGGAAACGAGGCGAATAATATTCGCATTACGGGCGGAGGAACGATTCGTTTGCAGGACACGGGCAATCAATCCGAAAAGAACGGCTATCGTCCTACTTATTCGGAATATTGCTCTTCGCTTATGCACCTTGTGCCCGTTGGGCTTTATAACAGCAAAAACGTAGAGTTTTCCGATATAAAGGTTCTCCGCACGAACTGTTATCACGTCGTGGTGTACGGTTGTGAAAACGTGTACGTCGGGAACGTGACTCTCACCGAGGACGACTGTTTGAGCGGCGACGGAATCAGTATCGGACTCGGCTCGAAAAACGTTATTGTGGACCGTTGCTTCCTTTATACCGACGACGACGCGATTGTTCTGCTTGCGCACAGCATTGCGGACCCGCGCGGCGTAACTTGGTGGAAAACGAAAAAGGACGGCGAAGATAACCGTTTGAGAAACATTACTCTCCGTCACAGCGCGATTACCCCGGGGAATATCATTGTTTTAATCACTTGGGGTGTGGACGCTTCCGATATGACGTGGCAGGTGATGAACGGATTCTACGTTTACGATAACATTCTTGGCACTTACTATGCGTCCGACGTCGGGCCTTACGATAGTTCCACTTGTATGAATCTTTGCCCGTCGCAGGGGTATCCTTACGGCAACGCAGGTTCTGTACCCGTAAATAACGTAGTTGTTTTGCACAATTCTTATCGCGGCAATATTTCCAACCTTTCCGCTATGGATAAGACGAACTGGGTTACCGATTGCGGCGACGCCGACACGGTGAAGGATATTCTCGACGCAGGTTTCTCAAAACAACTCGGCTTCTGGGAATACGGCGGAGAATACAAAAAGAACGTGAGCGTTTCAGGTTCGGAAGCCACGCTTAATCTTTCGGGCGATTTATCCTCGGAGTACGGCAAACCTTCGTTGTATCAGGGCGTATATCTTGAAAAAGGAGAATACACTCTTTCGGCAAATATATCTCTTTCCGGAGGAGCGGAGGCGAGATTATTCGCAAAACGCTCTTATTACGAAGAGGAAGTTGCAAGTAAAGCTGTTTCCGCTTCCGAAAACGGCGTAAAAATGACGTTTACGGTATCAACCCCGGGCGTATATCTTCTCGGCGCGGACGGCGGAGAAAGCGAAACGGGATTAGTCGGGATTTCGTCGTTATCGCTTTCCGGCAGAGGCGATTCTTTTGCGGAGTGGTTTGAAGAAAAATTCGAGGACGTTCCGGACGAATTTGAAACTTTCGGCTGGACGAAAGCGACGGTGGGGGATAGTTCCGCCATTCGCTCTTCGGAAAAACAGTCGGAGATAAAACTCGCAAAAAAATATAAATATTTCGATTTGCGTTATGAATTTGCAACCGAAAAGGCGAATGCGGAGGGAGATACTTCGGCATTCGTGAAATTCGGAGGCAAAAGGGACGAATATTATCGTTTGATTTATCGTTATACGGATAAAACGCTTTCGTTGGAACGCAGAACGAATCACGCTTTCACCGTTCTTGCGTCCGAAAAGATTTCTCTCGGTAAAGGCAAGTGGATACAAATCGGGCTTTCGGTAAAGGAAAACGAAATCAAAGTTTATGCGGACGGTAAAGAAGTTATTTCCGTCGGACAAAATATCGCTTTATCCACAGGTAACGTCGTTTTAAGCTTCGGCGGAGAAACGATGCTCCTCGATAACGTTGCAATTGCCGAAAACGGCAAACTTTCCTTCGGAAAATGCGAACGTTGGCAAGAACCTGCGCCCGACGAACCTACATCGTCAGACGAGCCTTCGTCCGAACCCGAACCGAGCGAATCGACTTCCGGGCAGGAATCGGTTTCCTCCGGCGGTGAAGATAAGCCGCAAAGCGGCGGCTGCAAAGGCTATGCGGGAGGTTGTATTCCTTTCGTTCTGATGGGGTTTTTGGCTGCTTTTGCGATTTGCAAGAAAAAAGGAGATAAATTATTATGAAAGGGAAAAGAATCCTTGCGTTTCTTTTAGTTTTGGCAATGGCGTTTACTTTTGCCGCTTGTGCCGAAAGCACGCCGTCGTCCGTGAGCGAATCTACGAGTTTGTCTGAAAGCGAATCTACGGCGAGTGATTCGTCCGAAAGAGAATCGACTTCCGTTGAAAAACCTGACGACACCGGCGTGAAATCTCTTGCCTTTGAAAACGGCGTGAGAGACGATTATATAAACTGGTATGGAAGAGATTTATATAATGAGAATTTCTATTCCGTGGCGTGCAACAACTCCGCGGCGGGTTTTGAGGTTTCCTTCTGGGGTACTTCGCTCTCGGTGAAATACGTCAGTGAAACGACCATTAAGGACTTTATGAGCGGAGATTGTTACGTTTGCGTTCAGGTGGACGGTTCCGACGACTATATGTCATCGTTTACGCATTTGCCGAAGCAATCCTCGGCGAAGGACTTTACGCTCGTTAAAGACCTTAACGAGGGCGAACATACCGTTTCGGTTTACAAGGTAACCGAGGATATGTGTGCGTCGTTTGAAATTTATTCGCTCTCGACGGACGGATTTTTCGTGAACCCTCCTAAAAAGGCTGAACTGAAAATAGAAGCTTACGGCGATTCGATTACCGCTGGCAGAGGAACGATGCGCGAAAACGGCGAAAAAGAAACCGATTCGAGCAGTCAGGAAAACGCAATGCTCACTTATGCGGCTTATGCTGCTCGCGAACTCAACGCCGAATATCGCGCTTTTGCGGTGAGCGGCGCAAGGGTAGGGAAGTACGACCAAAGCGCGGCTAACGTAATTCCGCAAATGATAACGAAGTATTCCCCGACGGCAAACGCGAAAAAGGCGTGGGATTTTTCCTTATACACTCCGGACGTCGTTATTGTCGACCTCGGCACAAACGACGTGATAGGTTATCAAAGAAATTTATTTACCTCTGAAAATTTTGACAAAGAATTAAAAACGCAGTATAATGCTTTTGTTACGCGTTTAAAAAATCTTTATCCGAATTCGGCAATCGTCTTGTGTTGCGGAACTTTCAGTTATTCGCAAATGGATAATGCGAAATATAATAGCTTATTTGCGGAGATAGCGCAGTATTCGGTTTTAGACAGAGTGTATTCTTACGCTTTTTCTCCTTGCACGAAAGGTCACCCCACACATACAGAGAACGCTGCATACGGAGCGGAACTCGCAAACTTTTTGAAGACGACCGTTCTTTCGGGAAGTACGAAAGGAGAAGCATAAAGAAATGAAAATGAAACGAATTTTCGCCGTTTTCGCTCTTTCGCTTTTCGTTTTCGTCGGATGCGGGGGCGGAACGAGCGTTTCGTCTGAAACTCCCTCCGCGTCGTCTGAAAGTCTTGCGAGTTCTTCGGAAAATTCTTCTCAAAGCGAATCCGAAACGAGAGAGGAAGTGAAAACGCTCTCTTTTGAAAACGATAAGCGTGACGGTTATATTAACTGGTACGGCAGATGTTATCGTGAAAAAAGTTCTTCGCTCGTGCATTTTTCAAATGCGTCGGCGGGCTTTGAAGTTGCTTTCGAGGGTACGACTCTTTCTGCGTCGATAGTGTCCGACGGTTCTGCTTTTCCGCAGGAGGCGGCCGGAAACGCTTGGATATACGTTTTTGCCGACGGCGAAAAGAACTATAACCGCGCAGAGAGAATAGAACTCGATAGCGGAAACGAAAAGAAAGAATACACGCTTTTAAGCGGACTTTCGGAAGGTAAACACACGGCAAAAGTGCTGAAATGCACGGAAGCGAAATACGGCACGGCCGCGCTGTTTTCCCTTTCAACGGACGGAACGTTTGTTTCTCCGCCGCAAAGGTTGCAAAGAAAAGCGGAGATAATCGGCGATTCGATTATGAGCGGCAGCGAGAGTATGAGAGAGAGTTCCACCACGGACAGTAAACTTTCCGCGAGCGAAAATTCGCTTTCGTCTTACGGCTACGTCGCCGCCGATATGCTCGACGCAGAGGTTAATGCGATTACGCGTTCGGGCACGCTTGTCAGCGGATACCGCGGATATGCGAGCATTCCCGATTACTACGAAAAATACGGTCAGACGGAAGCGGAAAGCGAAGCTTGGGATTTTTCTTCTTACCGTCCCGATTTTATTATTCTCGACCTCGGCACGAACGATTCGTTGATTTCTACGCCGAAAGAGATGATTTTAGAAAAATACGTTTCGTTCCTTCGTCTTATCCGTGAAAAAAATCCGCAAGCCGCAATATTTTGCTGTGCCGGCGCAATGATAAAATCCGTCGATTCGCTCGTTGAAGAGGCGGTGGAAACGTTGAACGACGAGGGTGACGAAAGAATATGGTTTTACGCTTTGCCCGCAATGTCAAATGGCGGGCATCCCAAGGAAGAAACCCATCTTGAAAACGGATACGGTTTGGGAGCGTTTATTATGCAAACGCTCGATTGGGTGCCGGAATTATGAGAGAAAATCTCATAAGCTAATGAAAAACGGAGGTTGAATTATGGCGGAAATGAATAACGGTTCCGTTAAAGTAAGGGCGCGCCGCGCGGACGTTGCGCGGGAAGCGGGCGTTTCGCCCGCAACGGTTTCGTATGTGCTTAATCATACAAAAAAGCTTTCGCCCGAAGTGGAACAGCGTGTTTTCGACGTTGCGGAAAAGCTGAATTATCAGCCGGACCGTATAGCGCAGTCGCTTGCGGGCAGCCGCTCGCATATCATAGCTCTTTTAACATCCGACATTTCTAACGTATATCAACTCGACGTTATCAAAGGTATGCAGGCGGAAGCTCTCAAAAACGATTATATCGTTTATATTTTTGACGCGTCCGGAGACGTTAATTTGTATATCAACCACTTGATTTCAAGGCGAATAGACGGTATTTTTGCATCCGTTGCTCCCGACTTTATGTCCGACGAGCAACTTTGCAGACTACGCGACGCGAATATTCAGGTACTTACGGATTTTTCGAGAAATTCTTATCTTCCCGACGTTTCGTATATCACGACGGATAAATACGGCGGTATGCTCGAAGCCGTGACGTATCTGAAAAATCTCGGACATAAAAATATCGGTTATTTGAGCGCGTTTGACGAGTCTTGTTCTTATGACGACCGTCTTGCGGCGTTCCGTGTGGCGATGAAAAAGGATTTCGACGAAAACGCCCCGAAGGTCGTGCTTGGCACTTGGCCATACAACACTTCCGAAAAACTCGGTAAAAAACTGATGGAACAGATGATGGCTGAAAATCCCGAAATCACGGCGGTCATCGCCACAAACGATATTATGGCTATCGGCGCAATGCACGCTATAACCGAAGCGGGGAAGAGAATTCCGGAGGATATTTCCGTTATCGGCATCGATAATCTCGATAAAAGCGCAACCTGCACTCCGCCGCTTACGACGCTTGACCAAAACGGCAAAGAGTACGGCGCAAAAATTTACCACGTTTTGCAGGATAACATCACTCAACATTCAACGGGGAAATATATTATTCCTATGAAACTTATCGAGCGCGAATCCACGGGTAAAGCTCCGCAAAAGGATTGAGTTATGAGTTTTTTACAAACTAAAAATATGCTTATCGAGGAAATCGAAAGCGGAAAAATAGCAGGCGCGTGCGCTTTAATATGCAAAAGCGGCGAGCCTGTTTTTTGCGATTACGAGGGTTATACCGGAGCAGACAAAAAAGTTAAAATAAGTGAAAACAGCGTTTTCAGGCTCGCTTCTATGACGAAACCGATAACGGCGGCCGCAGTGCTTCTTTGTATTCAGAAAGGAATTCTTAAATTGCACGATAAAGCGCGGGATTTTGTTTTGGAAATCGGCGATTTGCACGTTGCCGAAAAGATAGGCGATAAGTGGATAAAAGGAGAAAAAGCAAGCGATATAACCGTTTTTCAGCTTTTAACTCATTCTTCCGGCGTCGGATGCGGGGAGATTGAGAGCGTTGAGTTTGCGAAGGTAAAACCGAAAAAAGGCGATACGCTTGCTTCCGCAACCGCTCGTTACGGGCAGGCGTTGTTGGCGTTTCAACCGGGAGCGATGCAGGTGTACAGTCCCGTTATGGGATTCGATTTGCTGGCGCGTATCGTAGAAGTCGTTTCCGGTATTTCTTATGGCGAATTTTTGGAAAAAGAGATTTTCGAGCCGCTTCATATGCAGTCAACGTCTTATCGTTTATCCGATTTTCGCACGGAGAACGTCGTCCATTCCTGCTCGTATGAAAACGGTGTTTTAAGCGGAAGTATTCCCGAAACGAATTTCGGAGATTTCCCCGTGGACTACACGGGCGGAGGAGCGGGGCTTATTTCCACGCTCGGGGATTACGGCAAGTTTGCAAACGAACTCTTGCGTTGTTATCGTGGCGGCATCGGAATTCTTTCCAAGGAAAATGCCGTTATGATGGGAACGCCGCAACTCGATGAAAAAGTCATTCCCGGCGTTTACGATTTTTTCAACTGGGGATTCGGAGTTCGTGCGATGCGTGTTCGTCGCGAATGGCAACCTCTTCCTGCGGGCTCTTACGGGTGGAGCGGAGCGTATGGCACGCATTTTTGGGTAGACCCCGAAAACGGCGTTACGGCTGTGTATATGCACAATTCTTCAACTTTCGGCGGTGCCGGTGCGCCGCATACGCTTGCTTTTGAACGTGCCGTAACAGGTGATTTATCCTTATAACGTTATTTTAAGCGGCACAAGCTGAACGTGGTATATTTGTGATTTTAAGCCTTATTGTACCGCCAAAAAACAAGTTGATTACTTTAAAAATATATAGTTAATCGACTTATAGGCGGTTTTTTGATTATTTGAAGAGTTTTTAATCGATTGATGATAAAAGCAGGAATTAAAATTTCCTGCTTTTTGTTATCGATTGATTTCTTTCGGGGGCTGCCGTTTTCCGCAAAAAGCGGGATACCCTCGTCGGATTTTCTTTAACGGCAAATTGATGGGCGGCGCGCGCAGCGCGCCGTCCGCTTGTCAAGATTAAATGCACGTCTAATTGCAGTAAGTTTTAAAATCACATATTTTTAAATGTAAAAATTAAAACAAGTTGGGAAAAAGTTGGGTTTTTTATATAAACAAATAAAACAAAAAATTGCAAAACAATATTAAACTTCATATTTTAGTAAAAAATAAAACAGAAAGTATCAAAAACTTCCTGTTTTACCTTGGTGCCGCTGGTCAGTACCTTTCAGGGACTGCCGTTTCCCGCAAAAAGCGGGATACCCTCGGCAGAAATTTGCCTTAACGGCAAATTGACGAACGACGGCGATAAATCGCCGCGTACGTCCCGCCCTAGCAACAATATATAAAAAGAACGAGAATAAATCCCGTTCTTTTTATATGGTGCCGCTGGTCGGGGTCGAACCGACACGGTATCGCTACCACGGGATTTTGAGTCCCGCGCGTCTGCCAATTCCACCACAGCGGCATATAAACAACGTCTTTTTTAAAACCGTTGTTCTTTGCGTTATCAAATAAGCACGATTTTTGCGCAAAGTCAAAATTACGCTTGATTTTTCGGCTTGTTTGTGCAATAATATTTCTATCGTTGCAATGCTTTAATATAATAGCATACTTGAAAAAATAAATCAACGATTTAAACGCCCTCAAAGGAATTTTTTTATGAATAATCTCGTTCTTATCGACGGAAACAGTTTAATAAACAGAGCTTACTACGCAACTCCGCCTTTAACTTCCAAAGACGGAACTCCGACAAATGCCGTTTACGCATTCGTCAATATGCTCGTGAAACTCGTTTCCGACGTCAATCCCGAATATATACTCGTTGCGTTTGACAGGAAAGAGCCGACGTTCAGACATAAGATGTATGCGGAGTATAAGGGAACGAGAAAGCCTATGCCCGAGGACCTTCGTCCGCAAATCGAACTTTTAAAAGACGTGCTCGACGTTATGGGGATAGCTCGCTATGAAAAGGCGGGAATCGAGGCCGACGATATTTTGGGAACGATGTCCAAAAAATTTTCCGTACAATCGATTATCGTAACGGGCGATAAGGATAGTTTTCAGCTTGTCAGCGATAATACGAGCGTATATTTCACAAAGAGGGGCATTTCGGACGTTGAGATATACGACAAAGACAACTTTACCGAAAAAACGGGACTTGTGCCGTCTCAAATAATCGATTTAAAGAGCCTTATGGGGGATAGTTCGGATAATATCCCGGGGGTGAGCGGCGTAGGCGAAAAAACGGCGTTAAATCTTGTTAAAACCTACGGAAATCTCGAAAATCTTTATGAAAACGTTAATACGCTTACGGGTAAACTTAAAGAAAAAATCGAAAGTTCCCGCGAGATTGCCGAGCTTTCAAAAGTTTTGGCAACTATAAATACGAGCGTTGAAATTCCGCTTGAACTGAACGATTTAAAATTCGTTTTTCCGTTCTCTCGAAACGTAAAAGAACTTTTTTCCAAACTCGATTTTAAAAATTTGATAAAGAAGGATTCGCTTTTTTCTGCCGAAAAGTTATCGGAAACGAAAGACCTAAAAGAGGCCGAAGTAAAAAAGGGTGAAACTTATTATTTAAAAAACGGAGATAAACTTCCGGATTTTCCTGCCGACAAGCCTGTCGCAATCGTTTACGAAAAGGATTTTTTCGTGTCGGACGGCGTCGATGAATATATAATGAGAATTCCCGAAAGCTTTTTCGACGAAGGGGTTTCTTTTGAGACTTGCGTTTCGTTCGTTAAGCCGCTTTTTGCAAACGCCGACAGAAGAATTATTTTATGGTCTAAAAAGAGTTTTAAAACGGCGGTAAACGGATACGGAATAGAGTATAACGCTTATTTAGACGACGTTTCGATTCAAAAATATCTCGCCGATTTCAGCGGTAAGGAAGATAGTTTATCGGACGTTATAAAAGAATACGGACTTGATGAAAATCGCCCTGCAAACTCGCTTTTCGAGCTTGCCGAAATTATGGGTGATAAACTCAAAAAAGATGAGTTAATCGACTTATACAAG
>ERZ808278.469-NODE-469-length-26090-cov-3.834377_pt1 | contig 26090 bp, 19 predicted proteins | sample MGYA00521239_ERZ808278 | MGnify/ENA primary metagenome ERZ808278 (study PRJEB31516, sample SAMN03275600) | gut metagenome | biome: mammalia-associated habitat; material: feces | host: Papio cynocephalus | place: Kenya | collected 2012-07-17 ... | reverse complement strand
CCCCCCCACATATCAAACCACCAAAGCCCGCCGCAACCGGTTAGGACCTTTGCAAAAGCACGTCGTATCTGGAACAACGTCCGCTCCTGCGTGGGTTCTCCGAACCATACATCCCCCCGGTACGGGATTTTCAATTTGATGTTTTCTCTACTTTTTTCCGGGTAAGTACTGAATTGTGTGCGAATATCTGCTTCCACGACATAAGCCTTGTTGTGCAGTTTTACCGAGCCCGCCGGTACCATATAAGAAAGTTCTTTTTCCAATGTACGGGCATCTGAATAGGAAAACGGAGATGCAAAGAAATCTATATTCGGGGAGTCCAGTAATTTATATAAAGAAAAACCACCTTGATGATAGCGATCATAAGCTTCCAAAGCATAGCCGTAGAAAGTGCCAACAATCTGCTTATATTGGCAAACTTCTTTACAAATTTTTGCAAAGTATTCTACCGTATCTGCAACGGTGTCGTTCGCAAATTGCAGATAGGCACTTTCATATGCATTCTGCAAAAATGCCGTTTTTGTAAACGAGGTTGTGCTTCCTGACTGCAATTGCTCCATGTATTGACAGAAGTACGGATAGGCATTTTCGCAAAAGCTCCCGTTGCGATCAAAATGGAACCACTCTTGCGTATTTCCTCCTGAGATCTGATAACCGATTACAGCATCATGATAGGAACTGTTTTGTACATGTGCCATGAATTCTCGCAAAAATTCTCCGCCGTCCTCCCGGTATTTTTGAGAAAACAGCATTTCTCTGCCCTCCGGCGTGGCAGAAGTTGTGACAGTTTCCGTTGGATTTTCTTCCACCCACCAAAGCGGCATCGAAAGATAGATCCGTGGGAAGAACATCGCCCGTGGATCTTCTTTTTGCAAAGCCGCAACATCCCGATCAAATTCACTGAAATCCGGCTTCCCTTTTTCATCAAAAATGCCTTTTCCCGCCGGTGTAAAACCAGAATAAGAATTAATCGGGAGCCCTGTGAAATAAGCACAGATAGAATAAAGATGATACCCTTGCTTCGCAAATGATTTATAACACGCATGCTCGGTAAAATAGGTAACATACGCCAATGGCGGCAAGGTACCATGCTCTGTTTTCAAAAGCAGTTTTCCGTTTTTGTAAATGAGTTGACTATCCATGCAATTTTCCTCTTTTCCCATTATAAAGATATATTTTTGCAATACGATACATACTTCCGCTTTTGATTGCTTTACACAAAAGCCAACACACAAAAAATCCCGGTCGCAACGCTTCCGAGAATTTGTTCAAATTGTTGTCCTGCCACTACTCTAAAACTTGCTTGCATCGATTTTCTCATTATTAGATAGCAGACACAAGCAGTGCCTACTTTGGGAAGCAGGCAAAATGAAAAATAAACCGTAACATCGTAGATATGCAGTTTGGGGATGCGAGCACTATCTGCTGGTGAAACATCCGGATTCAAATCCAAAACACACTATCATAGTATGAAATTTGGTATATCACTACGCATCTCCGAAATTGGGTGGCGGCAACTTGCCGCTGGTGGACCCGACGGGAGTCGAACCCGTGTCCGAAAACCCTTTGATAAAACTTTCTTCGTGGACAGTTTGTCAATTAAAATTCCCGCGCAAAATCGTCGGCAAACAAACTATTTCTTGCAGTAGCCCTTTTTTGCATGATCGGTTCAAGAGCGAAACGCCGATGCATGTTCACCACTTTGTGACGCCCAAAAGAAAGCCGTGGTACTCCTTCTCCGGACGGGCGGCTAAAAAGCCGCGGCACTGCCCTTAGGCAGCCATTGCAACAGTTTTGTTGTCGTTTAAATTTAAGGTTTGAGCAGTTTACAGGATTACTCAGCCTGCCACGCTTATCTTATCGCAAAATCCCCGTCGAAACCATTACGGGCCCATAAAATTACAAAAATATTATATCCCAAAAAACAGAGTTTGTCAAGAAGATTTTCTTAATTTCTTCTGTTTCCCCAACCTTTTGCATAAAATAAAAGCACAAAGGAGGGATAGGATTGCAAAGACTTCGTAAATTTCTGCTAAACGGTATCCTGTTAACAATCGCCGCCTTACTTATGCGCAGTGTAAATATGAGTTTTCAGGTTTATCTATCCGGAAAGCTCGGTGCCGCAGGTCTTGGATTGTTTTCCCTCATCATGTCTGTATTCGGTTTTGCCGTAACCGTTGCAACTTCCGGAATTCATCATACCACCATGCGCTTAATCGCGGAAGCAGAAGCACGCGGAAATGAGTTGGAATTACGCAGTGCCATGCGTCACGCCATTCGTTACGCGCTGATTTTCGGCTTTTCCGCATGTATCCTGCTGTTCTCCCTGTCCTCTGCTCTGGCAACCTATATTTTGCACGATCAGCGCACTTTGCGTGCTTTACGGTTACTTGCAATCAGTTTGCCGTTTTTGTCGGTTACCTCTGGATTGCAAGGATATTTTCATGCCGTTCGCAGGGTAGCGAAAAACGTAGCAGTGCAAGTCAGCGATCAATGCTTTTATATGACTGTCACTGTACTTGCATTGCTCTATTTCGCACCCCATGATGTGGAAAGTGCATGTTTATGCATTATTGCCGGAAGCTGTCTTGCAGAACTGTACTCTTTTTCTTTTTCCCTGCTTTTATATGTTTGGGACAGAAAGCATCATCCGCTTGCAAACGAATCTGCTCCACCACCGCATATGGCAAAGCGGTTGTGCGGAATCGCAATTCCGATTGCACTAAGCACTTACGTCCGTTCCGGACTTGTTACAGTGGAGCATTTGCTGATTCCGCGTGGTTTACGGAAAAGCGGTTCCGACAGTGACGGCGCATTAGCATCTTATGGTGTTCTGCATGGGATGGCTTTGCCTGTTATTTTGTTTCCCATGGCACTGTTAACTTCCTTTTGCGGTCTTTTGGTGCCGGAATTTACCGAATCACAAACCAAAGGAGAAAACGCCCGCATTCGTTCTGTCGCAGGCAGTGTCATTACCATTACTTTGGCATTTTCTATCGGTTGTTGTGTTTTGATCGCATTTTTTTCCGAACAGATCGCCTTATATATTTACCATGAAGCAGCAGTTGCAGATTACCTTCGTTTACTTGCACCGTTAATTCCGGTCATGTATCTGGATCATGCCGTAGATCACATGCTGAAAGGCTTAAACCAGCAATTGTATTCCATGCGGGTAAATATTTTGGACGCCGCCATTTCCGTGCTTCTCGTTTGGCTGTTGCTGCCGAAATTCGGAATGAACGGCTATGTCTTTGTTTTGTATTTCACAGAATGTGTGAATGCGTTTTTCAGTTGTTACCGCCTGATCCGAATGACACGCACACATTGTTCTGTGATTTCCGGTGTGATCAAGCCTTGCCTTGCCGGCATCGGTGCTACTTCCATCGCAAATTTGGCATTTTATTTTCTTCATATCGCCTGTGATGCAAAAAGTGCACTGTTTTTCCAAATTGGGCTGACCACCATTTTATATGTCATTTTTCTCTTGACATTGCATACTTTGCGTCAAAACGGGCGCAGATGGATGCATGCCGTCTGTGGGCATACACCATTTAAATTTTGTGAATAGACTGAAATCCCTCACCGAATACTTCTGTAGCATCGCATATCAGAAAAAATGCATTTTCATCATGTTCTTTGGTAATCCGCTTTAGTTGATACAGCTCTGCCGGGCGGACTGCACAAAGAATGATTTGCCGTAGGGCGTGCGTGTAGGCACCGCTTCCTTGCAACAGCGTTACCCCCCGTTCCATACTATTGAGAATTTCATCTGTGATTTCCTGATATTTTTCGGAAAAAATCAGCACCATTTTGGATTTTCCGGTACCCGCCACAGTCAAATCGATTGTCTTGGAAAAAATAAATCCGGCTACGATCGCATAAAACGCCGTTTCAAAACTTTTTAATACAATTGCAGAGATAAGCACAGTCGTACAATCTGCAATAAAAATAAATGTGCCTGTGGAAATGCGAGGACAAATTTTGTGTAGAATCCATGCAATCAAATCGCTTCCGCCAGTGGTGTATCCTCTGGAAAATAAAAGTCCGCACCCAACTCCCATTACAAGCCCGCCTCCGATTGCGCACAGCAACGGATCGGTCACTGTTTGCGGGAAAATATTCAGATAGTCCACAGCAAGGGAAGTAAGCACCACGCCAACCAGCGTTTTGGCACAGAATTTCCATCCGTATAGTTTCAGGTTAATCAACAGAAATGGCAGATTCAATAAGAAAATAACCACGCCACTTGGAAATGCAAACAACATATTCAAAAGTGTAGCAATTCCCGTAAATCCACCGATTATTACGCCACCCGGTACTAAAAATAATTGATACGCCATTGCAAACAATACCGTACCGGCTAAAACGGTTACAATCTCCTGAATCCATTCCTTTCCATGTATGCGTAATTGTATTTTCATCTTTTTTGATCCCTTTCGTGCTCTTGACTTTTTTCTATTTCTGTGGTATACTTGCAACACAATATACCGTTTGGCGGTTTTTGTATTTTTATACACATGTAATTTTTATTATATCATTCATAAATTAGATTGTCAATATATTTTTCACGTGATTATACTGGAATCCCTTCCTTCCAAGAAGCGATATTTCCCATCAAAAGACCACATGAATTAGAACCAAAGGAGACGTTATGGCAGACACGCAAAAGCAAGGAATCAAATGGATTGCGCAAAACAAAAAAGCAAGACATGATTATTTTGTGGAAGATACATTTGAAGCCGGTATCGCATTATGCGGTACCGAAGTCAAATCTTTAAGAGCAGGCGCAGTCAATTTGAAAGATTCTTTTTGTGGCATTGAAAAAGGAGAGCTATTCGCATATGGAATCCATATCAGTCCATATGAACAAGGGAATATCTTCAACCGCGAACCGCTCCGCCCGCGTAAATTGCTCATGCATAAACGAGAAATCCTAAAATTAATGGGAACACTTGGTCAGAAGGGACTCACATTGGTTCCATTATCCCTCTATTTTAAACAAAGTCGCGTCAAAGTAGAGCTGGGCTTATGCCGTGGTAAAAAGCTTTACGACAAGCGGGATGATCTTGCCAAAAAGGATGCGAGACGAGAAATGGAACGTGCAAACAAAGAAGATTCCCGCCGAGAATAAAGCCGCAAATAAAATAAATTCACAATTTCGCAGGAAATGCATCTTGTATTTCCTGAAAAAATATGTTATACTAATATAAAGCATTTGCTTTGAATCTGAAAAATAAGGAGTGTATCAATTATGAAAAAATGGAAATGTCTCGTTTGCGGTGAAATCGTAGAATCCGATGTTCGTCCAGATCAATGCCCGCTTTGCAAAGCTCCCGGAGATAAATTTGTAGAGGTCAAAGAAGAAGAAATGACTTGGGCAACCGAGCATGAAGTCGGAATTGTCAAAGACGTTCCCGCAGAAATCGTAGAAGGTTTACGTGCCAACTTTAACGGCGAATGTAGTGAAGTCGGTATGTATTTGGCAATGGCAAGAGTTGCATTCCGTGAGGGATATCCGGAGATCGGACTTTATTGGGAAAAGGCAGCTTATGAGGAAGCCGAACATGCTACAAAATTTGCAGAAATGCTTGGCGAAGTTGTAACGGATTCGACAAAAAAGAATTTGGAAATGCGCGTAGCCGCAGAAAACGGTGCAACTGCCGGTAAATTTGAACTTGCAAAAATGGCGAAAGCTGCAAATTTGGACGCAATCCATGATACCGTACATGAAATGGCGAAGGACGAAGCCCGCCATGGCAGAGCCTTTGAAGGTCTTTTGAAAAGATATTTTCACTAAATAAGGTCCTCTGTTACACCCCAACAAAAATAAGCATCCCTCCAAGCCGTTTTCGGTTGGGAGGGATTTTAATGTGTTAGTCTTATAATACCGCAATGTCGCTCGTCAAAAGTTACAAATACATAAATACATAAGAGTGTCACGAAGGAACGAAAATAATCGGTTAAAAAATCTGCCGCCTACTCATGGCACCCTTTATATGGTCATTCCAAACAGAAATGCGGAAGTTTTTTGCCCGGTATCTTCCCACATTTTCAATCGCGTTGTGGAAAATTGGGTGTTTTCATTGGCGAAAACCTTATTTACCACTTGCCCCCTTAGCGGTTACATAAACACCTAATAACATTTCAACGATTGAAAGTCCAAACAAAAGCCCTGCAAAAAAATCTTTAACATCTGAACCACCCAAGGTATGTGATAATGCTTGAAAAGCAATCCCCATAACAATAAGAATAACACCAGTCAACATTACTTTTTGCTTTTCTAATTCCTGTGTTCTTCTCAGCAAATCAAGAATTTTCTCGTCATCATACACCCGAACACTTTTATCGTCCGCTTCTTCGCCGTCCATCAATTCAGAAACCGATACTTTTAATTCCTCACACAAATTCTTAACTACAGCATAATCGGGCATACATTTTCCTGTTTCCCATTTTGAAATAGTTTTATTTGAAACGCCCAAACGATCGGATAGTTGTTCTTGGGTTAAATTCTGTTCTTTGCGTTTTTTTGCAATAAACTTCCCTATTTTAGTTTGTTCCATTTTTGAAACCTCCTTTGTTTTTTCGTAATAAGAATAACAGTTTTACTTATAAAATCACACCCCTTATAGAGCGAATATGGGGGGATTCGCTACCTTGCGGTTGTTTTATGCCAAAATCAATCGCTAATATTATTGTTGGTATTCAGCTAAAGGCGTATATTCTATCACTTGCCTTTTGAAATTAGATCGACGAAAGCGAAATCGCTTTTCTTGCCCGAAAAAAATCAGACATCCAAATCATTTTTTTGATAAACTCCTCTACGGGAGGTGAAACAGATGAATATGTTAAAACAACTGAACGCCGCGATTGCGTATATCGAGGCTAACTTGTGCGCAGAGTTAGATCTTGATACGGTGGCAAAAATCGCTTGTGTTACAGCAGACAGTTTCACTCGCTTCTTCAGTTACATGACCGGCATGACTTTAAAAGAATATGTAAGACGCAGAAGGCTGACACTCTCTGCGCAGGATATTCGTCACAGCAAGGCTCCTATCGTTGACATCGCCGTGAAATACGGCTATGAGAATGCCACCGCATTTGCAAGAGCTTTTGTCAGACAACACGGCATAACACCGTCAGTTTATCGAAAAAATGGGGGTTCTCTGAAAATCTATTCACCTGCTTCCTTTCACATTATAATTCAAGGAGCAAAAGAAATGAATTTCAGAATTGTGGAGTTAGAGGATACCATCGTGTACGGTATATCCAAGCAGTACGACGGACAGGGATATAAAACCCGTGAAGAATTGCGCCGTAGCATGTGGTCTGACAGACTAAATAATATTCCTGAACAGCTTTGTGATGGGAAATGGGACCAACCTCAAAATACGTCCTTGGATGGGATTTGGTATGGTATATGGCAAGACGGAAACTATATGATTGCCCGGACGCAAGATCATGTAAAAACAACGTGCCTGAAACGAAAAATAATCCCGGCTGGGACATATGCCGCTTTCACATCCGAAAGAGGCGGTTGTGCCGGCGAAGAAATTCCCAGACTATTCAATCTGATTTTTGATTCTTGGTTACCCGCGTCCGAGTATAAACGAAAAGATGACATCATAATTGAAGTCCTGCATTTATGGACAAAACGGGATCAAAGAAAAGAAAACAGATATTATGAGGTTTGGATTCCTGTGGAAATGAAATAACAATCGTATCTGCAATGATTCCACCGAAAAACTGAATTTTCGGTGGAATCATTGCAATTTTATTAAAGTATAGAATTTATTTTCCGGGAAATTCGAAATTTTCTTCTAAAAACATACTGAACGCACTGGGCAATGCATATTTTTGCGATAGCTCTTTTTTGGTTGCCCACACAAATTTTTCTGACTGTTTCCCACATAAAAAAGACATTCCACGCATATGCCATTCCTTATGCGTAAAAATATGCGTACGTTCGATTGCGGACAATGGCATTTGCGGTTCGGTATCCCACATTTGTGCGACCGTTAAGGCCTCTTGTACCGTTATTTTTCCGTTGACATGCGGAAATTCCCATAAGCCTGCCAAAAGTCCGTTTTTCGGTCGTTTCTGGATGGCAATCATCCCTTTACAGTAAAGCAAAAAAACGGTCATGTTCTCCGCTTTTCTTTGTTTTTTATCGGTACGTACCGGCAGTTTTTGCACTTTGTTTTCTGCGTTTGCACGGCAGAACTGCCCAATCGGGCAACTATCACAATGCGGTTCTCCATTTGGTACACATACCGTTGCCCCTAATTCCATCAATGCTTGTGTGAACGTACCACAGGCGTTATGGGGATAAATTTCTGCCAGTGCGCGTGTCATTTCCGCTTTTGTCTTGGGAAGATCAATATTTGCCTCCGATGCACAGAGTCTGCTGATTACACGTAAAACGTTGCCATCCACAGCAGGTGTAGGCAACTCAAAGCAGATGGATCCGATTGCCCCCGCCGTATATGTGCCAATTCCTTTCAAACGCAGCAGTTCCGCCTCTGTTTGCGGAAAATTTCCGCCATATTCCTGAACAATCTGTCTTGCGGCACATTGCATATTGCGTACACGATTATAGTATCCCAAGCCTTCCCACAGTTTCAGCAAAAGTTCTTCCGGAGCGTCTGCCAATGCTCGGACATCCGGAAGATGTGTGAGAAAGCGGGTATAATAGCTTTTAACCGCTTCCACGCGCGTTTGTTGCAACATGATCTCCGAAACCCACACATGGTATGGGTTCCGATCCTTTCGCCACGGCAAATCCCGTTTTTCGGATTCATACCAGATCAGCAACGGTTCTACAATCAGATTAGAGATCGTCATCATAAAAGATTCTCCATCGGCACTTCTTTCGCAAGCGACTTATTTTTATATCGTACATCATCTGTCACTTCTTTTATCAGTGTAAAGTACTTTGGAATCATGACAATTTGCGCTTCCGAGGATAGCTCTACCTCCAAAATGGCGCGATCCTGCCAAAACGGATAAATATCCAGTTCAAAAGTCAATCCATCGTAAGGAATGCAAAATCTGTCTTTGTATACCGGATTTCTTTTTGAATCCGCTTTCTCTTGCAATGCCAAATATTCCGCTTCTGTGATCTCCACTTCTTCCTCTATACAGGTCAATGGGGTGATCCGCCGTTTGATCGTATGGGTGTACTGAATTTTGTCGGAAAATTCTCTTTTCCGGATCCTTTCCGAAATGTGTTTTTGATCGACGGATAGATAAATCTGTGTAATATGAGAAACATTTACATTCGGAATGTTTTGAATCAAAGACATATCCGGATAACGGATTAGATATTTGCGTTCGATTTCCAAAGGCTTGTTTTGTTGATCCATTTTATCATTTTATGCCGTTTTCAAAACCAGCAAATCCTTTCTTTAAGAAGTATTTACAGTATATCACAAATCCTGTTTTCTGACAAGACTTTCTGTCAAGAAAGCCAAAGATTCTATAAAAAAGCCTTGCACTTTGATCTCAAACGTGCTATACTTGATTGTAACAATGATTTGAAAAGGAGTCGCACTATGGATTGTTTATTCTGTGCCATCGCAGACGGAAACATTCCGTCTAAAAAACTGTATGAGGACGATAAAATTCTTGCATTTTATGATATTGCGCCCCAAGCCCCAATTCACATTCTCGTAATTCCAAAAAAGCATATTGCCTCCGTTCAGGAAATCACTCCGCAGAACAGCGAAATTATCTCATATATTTTTGAGAGAATTCCGGCAATTGCACAAAAAGCCGGAATCACCAACGGATACCGCGTAATTTCCAACTGTGGGGAGGATGCTTGCCAAAGCGTCAAACATCTGCATTTTCACATTTTAGGCGGCGGCAAGCTATCTGACCAAATGGCATAATATATCGAGAATGTATCCAAGATATTGAGAAAGACAGTGGCGATTTGAAATTGCCACTGTCTTTCTCAATATTATTCTCAATATTATAAATATTATAAAGTTTTATACATCCATTACACGAACAACAGAACAACTCTCCAAATTCTGCGTTTTGATATTCTGTATCAACTGTTGTTCGGTCATGACCGGCGTCAGAAAAGCAATCTGTCCATCCGCATCGGAAATACGTTCCCAAGCAAAATCCGGATGGGTATCTCCTGCAATCCGCACATAAAAACGACACGGAACGGTTTGAACATCCGCCAAAATCTGTGCGTCTGCCCTTTCCCAAAGCATTGGCTTTGCGTTCGGATGCACATTTGATACAATTTCAATAATATCAGAAATCACGGCGGAAGCAGTCGGATACTTTCCGGCGCCTTTGCCATAAAACATCACATCGCCTACTGCACGTCCACGCACCATAATTCCGTTAAACACATCATCCACGCTTGCAAGCGGATTGGATTTTGCAACAAAACGCGGTGCAACCAGCATTTGCAGTTTTCCATTCTCCAATACTGTCATGGAAGCAATCAGCTTTAACGCATAACCGAGTTTTCCCGCATCGGCAATTTCACGTTGCGTAATCGAAGCAATTCCAGTCGTCTCCACCTGCTCCGGCGATACCAACTTTCCGGTTGCGATTGCTGCAAGAATACAGATTTTGCGTCCGGCATCCTGTCCATTAATATCCGCAGAAGGATTTTTCTCTGCATATCCTAAAGTCTGTGCCATTCCGAGCGCGTCATACAACGTATCCCCGTCCTGTGCCATCTTGGTCAGAATATAATTGGTAGTACCGTTCAAAATCCCATTAATCTCATAAATCGAGTCTCCCACAAGCGAATGCATCATCGGGCGGATAATCGGAATTCCACCTCCGACACTTGCCTCAAAGAGATATTTTACGTTGTGTTCAGCCGCAACCTTAAGCAACTCATCCCCATAGTTTGCAACAACTTCTTTATTTGATGTGACAACGTGCTTTCCTGCTTTTAACAGAGATAACGTAAAATCATAGGCAGGATGTGTTCCGCCCATGGTTTCGATTACGACGGAAATTTCCGGATCTTCTGCGATAACGGAAAAATCGCTGACAATTTTATAAGCCAGCGGATGATCGGAAAAATCCCGGATGTCCAAAATATATTTCACATTGATTTCTTCTGCAGAAACATCTGTAATTAAATTCCGGTTCTTCTCCAGTAATTCAACAACGCCACCGCCAATATTTCCAAATCCCAATACCGCCACATGAATCATGAACTTATCCTCCGTAATGGGGCTGAAATTTCTCCGTCCCCGATTGTTCCAGTTGTATGCGCTTTTTATATCAGGAAAGCATGCGTTTGCCAAGGCATGCTTTATCCTGCATCATTATAACATGTTTTTCTGTAAGTTGCAAGTCTTTTTTTCTATTTTTGCTTCTACATTCTGTCCTATTGTATTGCAGAATCCTCGGTTGTATTCTGCTCGATAGCGGGAATTATACCAATTACAAAAATAGAAAAATATTCTCGGAACTGATCAATTCCTCCTTTACATGGGTTGGAGCACAACCAAATCAAGAACCGAATCAAAAGTGCCATCACAAAACACGCAATCCCTACCGGTATTATAACAAATTGAGAAAAAGCGTACTGTGAGGTATATTTTTGAAACTGTTCTTTGGAAGTAAACTCTCCAACCTCTAAAATCTCTGCCAAAGCAGAAAAAGCATACTCCGAAAAATTATCTGCCAGGTACATCGCGTCCCCCGGTGTGTTTGCCGTCACTTTCATCGAAATGAGAAAATTACTTTGTACTTCCGCTATAATATTTTTTTGAAGTTCTTTTGGAGTGTATTGCTGTTTCATTGCATCCGAAAGCGTTTCATAATAGGCTTGATACAGAAACGGTTCCTGCAAATAAGCGATATAGGAATTGACCAGACTTTCATTTGCCTGTGCTAAAGCGACCGAATTTTCATACTGTTCAAAATGGTTGACCGTCAGGACCACTACACCGGATGTCGTATATTTCATCGGTAAAATCCAATGTAACAGCGCAAAAACAGCCATCATTCCAGCCAAACTGCTCAGAATCGCCGTTTTCAAAAAAGATTGATACGCGGATAAAAATGTTTGTTTGAAAAAACCGATATACTGCTTGAACCATGCGTTCATATGAAAAGCCCAGCATAAATAGACAAGTGCCAAAAGTACCCCCACTATCGTACCAATCACGCACATTTTCAGTGCGAAAGAGTACCATGTGGCAGAAGAAGCGGTTACCTGTGCGCGCTGTACCATGAAAAATTCTACTTCGTGTGTGTCAATCAAAGCTTTCTGTTGTAAAACAGAAAATAAAATCTGTGGATAGCGCTCTGCTATTTGCTCTGCCATTTCTGCATCGGGAAGCGTCACATTTACACGGAGCAAAACGGTTTTCTCCACACGGGTGATCTTGGTTGCATTCAACGCCGCGGAAATGGATAGCGGAAGGTGTTCTTCTTGAATAACCCTTTGCATGGCGGCTTCATTTCTGGAACACTGCGTCATATAAATTGCAAAATCATGTGCGCGCTCTAACGCAACAATGGGATGCTCTTCTTCCACTGGCGGAGTATGCGTACGGAAAATTGCCGTTGCAGTATAGGACGGGTGGATACGCAAAGTTCCGTAGCAGACGCCTCCGACCGCGGCAATTATAATGCAAATTGCCACGATCAAAAAAGCAAGCGAGAGATGCCGTATTTTCTCATGATGATCCATAGGATTTCTCCTTATCAGTTCTCTTGGTAAGAGATCTTTTCATCAGATTTTGCAAAAGGAAAAAACGAAAGTAAAACTCCGCCAACCGAATTTCCAAACGTCATCAAAAGCAAGTATCCGAACGCTTTCCATGACCACATATTTGCCACAGAAAAATAAAACATATTTGCCACACAGTGCTCAAAACCGCTGAGAATAAATACCGCCACGGGGAAAATGACAACCAAAAACCGTCCGAACGGCTCTTTTAAAGTACGATAACCATTTACCGCTGCATACATTAGAATTCCGCAAAATACAGACAAAATAAAAATGCTGCATCCCGAATCAGCCAGTTTTGCTTCACACATCTTTCGTGCAATTTGCGGAACAGATAGTCGCGTCAACCGAAGCAAATACCCGACCAATGCCGTGCCTCCAAGATTTCCAATCCATATAAAAAATAATTCCAACAGATAGCAAGGCTTATTTTTGAATAAATATCCGATTTTCCCGGTATACAAATGAAAGGAACATGTCACGATCATTAACAATCCGATGGAAAACAAAAATGCGCCCACAATCGGATGCTCCAACGCTCTCAGCGATAAATACACCGTGCCGCCGATCCCGATCCAGATACCGGCTGCGAGAGCGGATAGCAATATTTGTAGGTACTTTTTCATGAGAATGCTCCTTTTTTATGAGAATCAAGATGTAAAATCAAGACCCAACAACCATTTCGACCGGCGCTTCTTCCGCAAAATCCAATAAATCGTCTACATTTTGGCGATTCCATTCTTGTTCTGAAATTGATAAAAGATTCATCGCTTGTGCTACTGTAAGTAACTGCGGATGCTTTTTTCTTGCGCTTGCACGGCAAGCGGCGCGTTCTTTCACGCAATTCGGATGTGCCGAAGAAGTGATAAAATAATCTGCATGCAGTGCGCTGGTGGTGTAGCTTGCGCCGCATTTTCCGAGTGCTGTCACTAAAACCACCATTTGCCGGAAATGCTCATGTTCATATAACGAATTAATTCCGAACCTTTTTCCGGAAAATACAGTGGGTTCCTTTGTTTTTACAATTTGATTGCTACAATCCAAAAATTTTTGAAAACGTACCCGATTGGCATGCGTCATGCGATTACTTTTTTCAGGATCACAGAAATGCCGGATCACACCATTTCGAATTTCGCCCTTTGAATAGGGGTACTTCTCTATCAATTCTTCTAAAGTCATTCCATGGCGCACACATAATTTTTGTACCACACGCATGGTCATTTCCGCATCATCCACACTTTTATGCATGTGCTGAAGCGGCAAATCCAAATCCATCATAATCTGCTCAAGCGAGATTTGATTGGTTGCATCAATCATGGACTGATAGATTTTTTGGCTGTCGTAAAACACATAATCCGGCTGTTTCAAATGGTATCGCTCGCATTCGCTTTTTACAAAACTGACGTCGTTATGCGTCGCATGTCCGAACACAATCGTATCAGGCGCGGATAATAACTGATAGATTTTGGGATAAGCATCTGGAAACGCAGGAGCGTGGCGAAAAGCAGACTGGGGATAAGCAAGCTCCAGATCCGGTCCGTTTCCGCGTCCGACCAAATAAAATCGGGATCGTGGATTTACAAGAACATCTTCCCGTTCCAGGATGATAAAATTCCGATCTGTCAGTACATATCCGAAAGAGCAGATTTTTCCTTTTCCTTGAAAACAGTTTGCACACTCTATGTCAAAGAATAAGTAGCGCAATGAAACGCCTCCTTTGTAAAATTCGGTTGTTTTCGTTGCACAAATGACATCGTTGCAACCTTTTGCTGCCAATTACCGAAGTTCCACATGCAAACGCGCTTTCAATGCTCCCAAAATCTTTTTGATACACTTGTCGGTTGCCTCCGGTGTAAGTGCCTCCTCGGTAGGTGTAAATACCAGATTATACGCCATGCTCTTATATCCTTCCCCAATTTGTTCTCCGCGATAAACATCGAACAATACTGCTTCGGAAAGTTGTTTGCATGCACCTTTCATTACAGTAACCAATTCTCCATTGGTCAGTTTTTCTTCCGCCACGACTGCAAGATCCCGGTATACCAACGGGAATTTCGGAATTGGCACATAGCGCAATACTTCGCGGAAAAATCCGGAAAGTTTGCGGTAGTCGATCTCTGCAATAAATGCATTCTGATTGATCTCCAGTTCTTCTCCAAGATCATAGGCAAGTTGCCCGAAATAGCCGATTTCAACGTCATCACACAAGATTTTTGCAGTTGCTCCGGGATGTAAAAACGGCTTTTCCGTGCGTTCATAGGTGAACGTCAATCCGAATTCATCAGCAATTGCTTCTACCGCACCTTTGGCAGTAAAGAAATTCTCCTCTGCACCAAACAAGCCAAGGCACAGCATCGGAATTTCATCCGGCAATTCTGTCAACGGTAAAGACTTGGGAACAAAAATATCCGCAAGTTCAAAGAAACGTCCGGCAGAGTTCCCTTTTTTCAGGTTATGCGAAATCAGACTCAACATAGATGGTGCTAAAGTAGAACGCATAATCGAATAATTTTCACTGATTGGATTGGAAATGCGCACCACATTTCGTTGCGGCGCATCCGGAGCAAACCGAAGCAAGTCAATTTCTTTCATGGAATAAAAAGAATACTGTACTTGTTCATAAAAACCTTGCATAGCCAAGGCTTCTTTTAATTTCAATTTGCTTTTTTGCGCAAAATTCAATCCGCCACTGGTGATACTTGCATCACGCATAAGATAAGGTTTGATATGATGATAACCGTACACTTTAATCACATCTTCGGCAAGATCCGGATAGCTTTCTACATCATCCCGATAGGCGGGTGCCGTCGCGCAAAGATTGTCGCCTTCGGCTGTCACCGTATAATTCATTCGCCGCAAAATATCCGCAATCGTTTCCCGCGGCACTTCAATCCCAAGCACACTGTTGATCTTTGTAAAGGTCGTACAGATCGGTTGGTTCTGTTTATCTGGATCAGCGCAAACATCAATATGTGTATTTGTCACAACGCCACATTGTAATTCTTCCATCAGATGCAACGCACGCCGCATTGCCAGTTCTGTCGTGTATTCATCCACGCCTTTTTCAAACCGATGGGAAGAATCAGATTGCTGTCCCAAAGTACGAGAAGATCGCCGGATATTATCCCGCGCAAACTTTGCAGCTTCCAAGAGCACTGTCGTGGTATTCTCCTTGATTTCGCTGTTTAACCCACCCATAATTCCTGCGAGTGCAACCGGCTTTTCTCCATCGCAAATTACCAGATTTTCGGGTGAAAGCGTAAACTCCCGTTCATCCAACGTCGTGATAGTTTCTTTCTCTTTTGCACGACGTACCACAATCTGTTCTTTTGCCAAAGTTGTCAAATCAAACGCATGCATCGGCTGACCAAACTCTATCAGCACATAGTTTGTAATATCTACCACAGTATTGATTGCATTCATACCGCACATTTTCAATCTTCTGCGCATCCATTCCGGTGAAGTTGCGATCTTGACATCTTTTACATAATGTGCAATATAGCGCGGACAAAGATCCGGTGCTTCTACAGTCACTTGGATCTTTTCATCTCCATCAGCTTTCTCCGTAAAAGAGACATCCGGCATCCGCAATTCTCTGTTTAACTGCGCTGCCAACTCCCGCGCGATTCCGAATATACTCTGACAATGCGGAAGATTTGCTGTAATAGAAATATCCCACACTTCATCATCCAGCCCAAGTACCGTTAAAACATCGGAACCCGGAACGGTATCCTCCCTCAAAATCAAAATGCCGTAAACACCGGCGCCCTCATACCAAGCATCATCAATTCCAAGTTCTTCACCGGAACATAACATACCATTGGATGCCACTCCGCGTAATTTTCCGTTTTTGATCATCGTCTTGGCACCGTCGCGTCCATAGACAGTCGCGCCGTGCAATGCGACCGGAACATGATCTCCGGTCTTGATATTAGAAGCGCCGGTAACGATTTGAATCGGATTCCCATACTGTCCGCAATCCAACTGGCAAACGGTTAAATGATCGGAATCCGCGTGCTTTTCGGTTTTTGTGATGACACCGACCACTACGCCGGAAATATCCGGCGCAACCGGTTTCTTTTCTTCTACTTCCAAGCCACAGGAAAACAGGCTGTCTTCAATGGTTTGATTGGATATACCATCTAAATCTACAATTTCTTTTAACCAACTGATCGGTAATAACATAACACTGTTTCCCTTTCTTACTTTTTGAACTGTTTCAATATGCGAATATCGCCGTCCAGCAGAATATGGATATTATTGACGCCGTATTTCAACATCGCAATTCTGTCTATCCCACATCCGAATGCAAGTCCGGTATATTCGTCCGGATCAAGTCCGCAGTTTGCAATCACATTGCGATGTACCACACCTGCGCCAAGAATTTCAATCCAACCGGTTCCTTTACACAGTCTACAACCTTTTCCACCACATTCAAAACAACTGACATCCACTTCTACACTCGGTTCCGTAAACGGGAAATAAGAGGGACGAAAACGTGTTGCCGTCTCTTTCCCAAACATTTCTTTCGCCAAGGTATCCAAAAGTCCATGCAAATCACAAAGCGACAAATGTTTATCAATCACAAGTCCTTCCATCTGATGAAACATTGGAGTGTGCGTGGCATCATCATCTGAGCGGAACACTCTGCCGGGACTGATAATTTTGATCGGCGGTTTGCAACTTTCCATCGTACGGATTTGTACAGCGGAGGTCTGCGTACGCAGTAAAAATTCCTCTGTAATATAAAATGTATCCTGCTTATCTCTTGCCGGATGATCTTTCGGCGTATTCAGCGCAGTAAAGTTGTGATAATCATCTTCAATTTCGGGACCTTCGCTCACCTTAAATCCCATTCCGCTAAAAATGGAAATCAGTTGATTGGTTACCAACGTAACAGGATGTAATCCACCTGGCTCGCGTTTGATTGCGGGCATTGTAATATCTACTGCTTCACTTTCGTATTTCTCTGCCAGCTCTTTTTTTGCCAATACTTCTTCTTTTTCGTCAAATACCGCGCATGCCCATTCCTTAAAAGCATTGATACTTTTTCCAACAGTCGGACGTTCTTCTTTAGGCAATGCACTTAATTCTTTCATCAGAGACGGAATCAGACCGACTTTACTTAAAAACTTTGCGCGGATCTCACGCAATGCCGTAATAGACGCGGCGCCGTTTAATGCTTCTTCGATTTTTGCACGGTATTGTTTGATTTTTTCTTCCATTGACGCGACTCCTTTTTCATACGTTTGCAGTAAACGTTGATATGTTAGTATAGCACATTCCGATTTACTTGTCAAGTTTTCCATCACTTTTTCCGTAAAAACCAATCATAATCCTTTTCAAAAGTTCAAATTCTATGAAAAACAGACGCGTAACAAAAGGAAACGATATTTTGATAAGAGAGAACAAGAAAAATCGGCTGCAAAAAGCTGAGCTTTTGGCTCAGCTTTTACTTGTTAAAATGTCATTTATTCCTTGCAATCGGAAAGCTTTTTCCAGTCAAAAATCACACCGATCGGAAAATTCTGCGGTTCAAACGCCAATCTGTGATACACCTGCGGCGCGTCTTTCGGTGAATGAATTTCAGAAATCAATTCTTTCAGATTCAAACGTTTATAAGATAGTAACGTCTGCACCGTTTGTAAATCATCCCTTGTTGTCCATGCTCCAGGTCTGGATTCTAAAAACGGTCGTGCAAATGTATTGGTCCCCACAATTGAGATGCCCTTGAAATGCACTTTGTGATAAAAATCTACTTGATCTACCGGATGTCGCGTACACCCCAGCAAAGAAATACGCCCGAATCTTGTAAGGCAATCCAATCCGGTCAACATGGCATCCGCCACGCCTGTGACCTCCACAAGATAATCCACACCGTCGCCTTTGCGGGACAGTTTTTTTACGGTTTCCACAAAATCCGGCATGGATGGATCCAGTGCGTAGTCAGCACCGATCTTCTTTGCCAGTTCTCTGCGCGCCGGATTGGGATCTACCGCTATCACCGGAGCAGCCCCCGCAATTCTGCAAAGTTGCACACCGATCAAACCAAGAATACCAAGTCCCATCACCATTGCGCTTTCTCCGAATTCCGGCATCATCCGCCGGATACCGAGCATCGGAAAAATTGCAATTACCGCCAAAGCCGCCTGCGCACCGTCTACGGTCGGATCTGTAATCTTCACAACATTTTTTTCCGGTACCACGTTATACTGCATATGCTTTCCAAAGTGTACAATTACACGATCGCCGACCTTAATCTCTTTCACATGATTTCCGACTTTAGTCACTGTGCCGACACCGCTATAACCAAGTGCGCGCGGAAAAACCGCTTCTGTTGCGACATAACTGCCCGCAACCTGTAATTCTCCGATCAGATTGGCACGTTCTGTCCCCGCACTGATTGCGGTATATTCTGTTTGAACTTCGACCTCATCGTCCGTGATCTCCTGCCGCTCTACGTCTAAAAGTTCCGCAATATTCGGGGCGGTAAACACAATTTGTTTCTGCATCATCATTCTACATCTCCTTTTCATTTTGATCCTGCCTTTTTATCATACCCGCTTGACATTTTTTTCGCAATATGCTATTCTATCAAATACGGACACAATTCTGCAAAACAAGGAGGATTCCACTTTGAAATCCGAACCTTTTTATCCCAAAAATCCCCTGATTGCCACATTTGCGATTCACTTGCTCCATCATTCAGAAAGCGTTCATGTAACCAAAATGAGAGCTCCGATTGTTACGAACTATTTCGGATATCTTCTGAACGGGAGTGCATCTTTTATAACACCCAAAGAGTGTGTCACTGTCAAAGCGCAGGAATTGATTTTTATTCCGAACCATCTGCTTTATCAATCGGTATGGCGCGACGCGACCGGAGTTCGCTTTTATTCCATTCCCTTTACATTTGTAGACGAATCTCAAATGCATTCCGACGGATTTGCTTACTGTCTGCAAAAAGTTACCCCGCCCGGAAACAGCACGCAACGGCTCGCAGCCATCCATGCCGGAATGGGCAAAAAAGGAGCTGCCGAATATGTCGCAATCGGGCAATTTTATCAATGGCTCTCTGAGATTCTGCCGTGTCTTCGTACGGAACCGATCCAACAACCGCAGACCTCCGTACTCCCGGCTATTCAGTATTTGCAAGAAAATCATGCAACGGAGATTTCTGTCGCCCATTTAGCCGCGCTCTGCCATAAAAGTGAATCCGGATTTTACAATGCTTTTCGAAACGCAACCGGATTTTCTCCAATTACCTATCGTAATCGCGTCCGCATCCGAGAAGCGTGTTTTCTTCTCACAACTTCCGAAAAAACCATTGAGGAAATCAGCGAAAAACTGGGATTCTGCTCCTCTGCCTACTTTCGAAGGCAATTTGAGCGAATTATCGGCGTTCCACCCTCCGCATACCGTCGCAATTATTCCATTTAAATAAAAAGCCATATGAAAATCAGAACCCCCTTGAATTTCAAGGGGGTTCTGTAAATAGCGAAGATGGTGTCCCTGTATAAGCAGGTGGCACCATATTTTTTCATCAAGACTCAATTCGTACATTGAGTTTTTCCCGGTAGATCCGATAAAACTCGTCCCATTTTCCTGCATCCAGCGCGTCTCTGATCCTTTGCATCAATTCATTATAAAAGTACAAATTATGCAGGACGCACAGCCTCATTGCAAGCATTTCTCTTGCTTTGAACAAATGCCGGATATAGGCACGGGAATAGTATTTGCAAGCAGGACATTGGCAATCCGGATCCAATGGACGCGCATCCTCACGGAAAGCCTCATTCAATACATTGATCTTCCCTTTCCATGTAAAGAGATTCCCGTGACGCGCATTTCTGCTTGGCATAACGCAATCAAAAAAATCCACTCCGTAATTAACAGCTTCCAAAATATTGACTGGTGTACCAACTCCCATCAGGTAACGCGGCTTCTCTTTCGGCATATACGGTTCCACCGCGTCAATTATACGGTACATTTCTTCCGTTTCTTCGCCAACCGCAAGTCCGCCAATCGCATATCCCGGCAAATCCAGTTCGGCAATTTCCTCCATATGGTGAATTCGCAGATCCACATAAGTACACCCTTGGTTAATTCCAAACAACAATTGATGAGGATTGATAGTATCCGGCATCTCATTCAGTCTTGCCAATTCGGCTTTGCAACGATAAAGCCACCTGGTTGTACGCTCGCAGGACATCTTGGAATAGCGATACTCCGCCGGATTTTCCACACATTCATCAAATGCCATTGCAATCGTGGAAGCCAGATGCGATTGAATCCGCATGCTTTCTTCCGGCCCCATGAAAATCGCTTTTCCATCAATATGAGAATTAAAATAAACGCCTTCCTCTTTGATTTTCCGGAGTTTTGCCAAAGAAAACACCTGAAATCCCCCACTGTCGGTCAAAACAGGACGATCCCAATGAAAAAACTTATGAATCCCGCCCATATCGTGGATCAGTTGATCGCCCGGACGAACGTGCAGATGATAGGTATTGGATAATTCCACTTGACATCCGATTTCTTTCAGATCCATAGTAGAAATCCCGCCCTTAACAGCAGCGCTTGTTCCCACATTCATGAAAACCGGTGTTTCAATCGTTCCATGCACCGTTTCCATTCTGCCGCGGCGAGCACGTCCTTCCGTTTTTAACAGTTTAAAATAACTTGCCATACTATCTCACTTTCATTCTCGTTTAATCGCCGAATTCTCATTTCATGTTCTGCCAAACTGATGATCCAATTCTTTTTTGGTAATTTCATAAGCAACTGGTCTTCCGTGCGGACAATATTTAATGTCCACAAGCGAAAGTAACTCATCACAAATCCATTTCAAATGCGCTTCTTCATAAATTCTTCCACCTTTGATCGCAGCTTTGCAAGAGGCCTGATATAACGCCTTTTCATAGGCAATTTCACGTGCCACTCTCACATCCGCGCTATGTGCGTTCAGATCAGAAACTAAGGTGGTAAACAATTCCGATGCCTGTGCAACATCAAGTCCGCCCGGAATTTGAAACAGTAGCGCCGTGCGTGCAGATTCATCTACTGCAAAATCATATCCCATTGCTTGAATTTCGGAAGAAAAATCTTTTGCTGTCGCACGTTCATCGCTCGACAACGGAATGGTCAACGGAACCAATAGCATCTGTGAATATGTTTGGGACTTGTGACAGTTCTCTTTCATTTGTTCAAACAAAATTCGCTCATGCGCGGCGTGCTGATCAATCAAAAGTAATCGATCTTCCAATTCCAAAATAATATATGTAAAATAGGCAACCCCAAGGATCCGGTATTGCGGAATCGATTTACGTGTTCGTGTTGGTGCGGTTGCAGTTTCCACTTTCTGTGCAGAAGATTCCAGATTCGGATCGGCAATATTCTCTGGAACGGCACCCGTTTCCTCTTTTTCAAGGATCGCATTTGACGCAATATTCCAGTCGATGGGAAGATCGATTGCCGGCTGTGTCAGTTCTTCTTTTGCAAAGGATTGTTCCTTTTGTGATTGTTCCTTTTGGATTTGGGAAGTGTCCAATGTTCTCTGATTTTCTTCCGTCAGATCTCCTTGCTGAGAATTCCCCTTGTTAATGATGACCTTGCAGCCGCCATCCGAGTCGGAGGAGATCGGATTTGCAAGTGCAGATTCTGTAAAAGAGGTTGCGGTTTCAGGTTTTACGGGCGGCGATATTGTCAAATTCTCGTTAGAACCGTGCTCCCCTCCAAAGGAAGAAACGGAATCTGTAAGGTCCGTCAATTTTAATTGCCGAACCACTTCTTCGCTGGGGGCATCCTGCGCCATTTTGTCATAAATCGGCACAAATCCATTATACAAATGCATGTCATCCGCCGTGATTGCCGTAGGTTTTCCGATTTTAAATTCCGGTCGTGTCAATTTTTGTGTGAGTGCATTGCGCACCGCGCAATATACCGCATCAAACACCACTCTTTCATTGGAAAATTTCACTTCCAACTTAGCTGGGTGTACATTGACATCCACAAATGCAGGATGTAACACGATCTCAAGAACACATACCGGATACCGTTCAGACGGAATATAGGAGTCGAAGGCTTGTTCCAACGCCGCCATTGCGGTACGGCTTTTCACATATCTGCCGTTGATAAAAAAGTTCTGATAATTTCGGTTTCCGCGTACACAATCCGGCGCTCCGATATAGCCGCGCACCTCCACCCCTTCGGTTGCTCCGTCCACTGCAACCAGTTTTTTTGCAAACTCTCTCCCCAAAACCGCGTGAATTGCATGAAGCAAATTCCCATCGCCTGTGGTCACAAACTTGGTGTTGCCGTCGCAAATCATCTGCACTGCGATATCCGGACGGGAAAGCGCGATTTTTTCCACTACAGCAAGCACTGCGTTGGCTTCCGAAACATCACTTTTCAAGAATTTCCGTCGTGCCGGCACATTGTGAAATAATTCTTCTACCAATACTGTCGTACCGTCCTGACAGCCAATCTGAGAAACATCTTGTACCGAACCGCCCTCCGCTTCCAGCAAAGTTCCCATTTCATCCTGTCTCCGCTTGGAGAGAATCTTCAAAGAAGAAACCGAAGCGATTGCCGCCAGCGCTTCCCCTCGGAACCCCAAAGTCATGATATTATCCAAATCTCCGGCGTTGTGAATTTTACTCGTTGCATGCCGTTTGATCGCAATCGGTAAATCCTCTGCGCTCATCCCGCAACCGTTATCTGTCACGCGCATCATCGCAACACCGCCGCGTTTAATCTCCACACTGATTACCGTTGCTTGCGCATCAATTGCATTCTCCAATAATTCTTTTACAACGGATGCCGGACGATCCACTACTTCTCCTGCCGCAATCAAATTGGCAACCTGAAAATCCAGTACCTGAATCTGACTCATATCACACCTCCATTCCATCTTCTTTTTTCAGTAAATGCTGAAATTCTCAATTCAAATCTTTCTTCCATGACTGTATTAACTGCAATGCATCCATCGGCGTCAGCAAATTCGGATCCAAATCACGAATTTTTCGTGCAACTTCCCGTTCGGCGATGGTATCGAATGTGATCGTCATTTCTTCTGAAATTTCGCTTGCTGTCTGTTGTTTCCGATATGCCGCAGAATCAGACTCTAATTTTTCCAGAATCATCTTTGCGCGTTTGATTACCTCATTCGGAACACCTGCTAGTTTTGCAACTTCAATGCCATAGCTATCGTCAGCGGCGCCACGCACAATTTTGCGCAAAAAAGTAATGTCGTCTCCTTTTTTTCTCGCCGCAATATGGTAGTTTACAATTCCATCCGTTTGCTCTGCCAAGGCGGTGAGTTCATGGTAATGCGTGGCAAATAATGTCTTTGCACCAAGACGTTTTCCGGCCGTATATTCGGCAACCGCTTGCGCAATACTCATTCCATCAAACGTACTGGTACCGCGTCCGATTTCGTCATAGATGATCAGGCTGCGCTTTGTTGCATGTTTCAGAATATAGGCTACTTCATTCATTTCCAACATAAACGTAGACTGACCGGAAGCAAGATCATCCGAGGCACCGACGCGTGTGAACAACTTGTCCACAATTCCAATACGCGCTTCCTTTGCCGGAATATAGGAACCGATCTGTGCCATCAAAACAATCAGTGCTGTTTGCCGCATGTAAGTGGATTTACCCGCCATATTCGGACCGGTAATCAAAGCAAGGCGATTGTGATTGGTATCAAGCAACGTATCGTTCGGTACAAATCCCGTCTTCTCCACAAACTGCTCAACCACCGGATGTCTACCGTCTTTGATCGTGATAATATCCCCGCAATCTACTTCCGGACAAGTATAATGGTACTGCTGCGCTACGCATGCAAGACTGAGATATACATCCAGTTTTGCAAGTGCCTCAGCGCTTTGCTGAATCCGTTTCACTTCCGCCGCAACCCGTTCCCGTAGTCTTTGGAACAATTCATATTCCAAAGACGCAATTTTATCGGATGCGCCAAGAATCGTAGATTCCATTTGCTTCAGTTGATCCGTAATATATCGCTCACTGCCTGTCAAGGTTTGCTTGCGTACATAGTACGCGGGAACATCCGCTAAATTGGATTTTGTAACTTCAATGTAATATCCAAACACACGGTTATAGCCGATTTTCAGATTTTTAATACCGGTTTTTTCTCGCTCCTCTGCCTCCATTTTTTCAAGAAAGCCTTTGCTGTTATGAATGATCTCGTGCAACCGATCAACCGTTTCATCAAAACCTTCTCGGATAAACCCACCTTCACGCAGAGAAAACGGGGGTTCCTCTACCAATGTCCGGTCAATTTCCGTATAAACATCCGCAAGATCATCCATTTCTTCATACAGTGCCAGCATCTGCGGTTGATGGGTATTGGCTAACAGCGTTTTAATCGGTTTTAAAACTGCCAAAGTCTGTGCGATTGCACGCAGATCCTTTGCGTTCGCGCTTCCATACATCACACGTGTCATCAAACGTTCCAAATCCAAAACATCGCGTAAATGCGTCTGCAGTTCTTCCCGCAAATCAAAATCGGAAAATAGTTCTGTCACAGCCGCTTGCCGCATTAAAATCTGATGCAGATTTACAAGCGGGAGCTCTACCCATTTTCGCAAAAGCCGTGCCCCCATCGCGCTTTTCGTCCGGTCTAACACCCACAGAAGTGTTCCGCGTTTCTCTTTCGTACGCATTGTTTCGCACAGTTCCAGATTCCGTCGGGTATTTAGATCGAGTTCCATGTATTGCCCGTCCGCGTAAACATTTAACTCTTTGACGTAGGAAGTATCGCACTTTTGCGTTTCTTCGGTATAGTTCAAAAGTGCGCCGACCGCTTCGCACATACCTTCCGCATCAAGCCCCAGTTCTGCTGGTGTCTTTTTGAATTGGCGTAGAATCAAGTTTTCTGCTTGCGTCCGCTCAAATCGCGATGTCTGCATTTCAGATACAACCGCATGTAATGTTTGGATACAGTAAGCTTTCAGCTCCGGTTCTGCATCTAAGGAACCATTCCATATGATCTCACGTGGTGCATAAGTTCCAAGTTCATTCTGCAATCGGGAAAGACGTGCCGCTCCCTCAAAGTGCGTCACACTTGCCTCGCCGGTCGAGATGTCCGCAAAGCACACAGCAACAGCAGAATCCCCTGCAAAAACAGCGCAAAGATAGTTATTACACCCTTCTCTGAGCATGCTGCTGTCTGTCACGGTTCCCGGCGTCACAATCCGTACGACTTCGCGTTTGACAAGTCCTTTTGCAAGCGCCGGATCCTCCATCTGCTCGCAGATAACCACCTTATAACCGCGATTGATTAACCGTCCGATATATCCTTCCGCCGCATGAAAGGGGATGCCGCACATCGGAGCGCGTA
>ERZ808278.468-NODE-468-length-26138-cov-17.428057_pt1 | contig 26138 bp, 25 predicted proteins | sample MGYA00521239_ERZ808278 | MGnify/ENA primary metagenome ERZ808278 (study PRJEB31516, sample SAMN03275600) | gut metagenome | biome: mammalia-associated habitat; material: feces | host: Papio cynocephalus | place: Kenya | collected 2012-07-17 ... | reverse complement strand
ATATATATTTATAAAAATAAAAATTTAATAAAAATTATAAATTTATAATATTAATTAAAGCTTTTTAACATTTGTTAAAAAGCTTTAATTTTTAGGGCCTTATGTTAAAAAATGTTAAATGGCCTTATATAAGTACTAATACTCTGTCGCATTCTTGTAAAAAAATTTTTTTGTTCATTTCTAAGTTCACTACAATTCTATAATAAATCTAAAAGCCAAAAAATCTTATTAAGTATGTAAACTTTTAATACAGCCCCCTATCAGGCATGTTAAAAAATGTTAAAATCTTTTTAAAATAAAATTTTTAAATTTTAAGTATGTAAACTTTTAATACAGCCCCCAAGCAAAAAGATTAAAAATGCTGACTTTACATAGCAAATTTTATATTTACGAGAAACACAAAAATTTCAGTATTTTAATGAAAAAAGTTCAAAAATAGCTCACAACTCATTGAAAATCAATGAACTGAAGTTAATAGAAAAAATTTCTCAATAAACAAAACTATTTATTGTTTCTCTCTTTGTTTCTCTCTAATTCATTGAAAATCAATGAGTTCGGGGCAGGAGAAACAAAGGAAACAATACTTTCTAAACTTTCGGGAGAAAAATAGAAAAAAATAAAAAATTTTATATATAAATACTCTAGAAAGTTTAGAAAGTATTGTTTCCTTTGTTTCTCTTGGCAATTTTTAGCTCTAAACTCATTGATTTTCAATGAATTAGAGAGAAACAAAGAGAGAAACAATAAAAAATTATTGTTTCTACTGAAAAAATTTCTAAGCTTTAAACTCATTGAAAATCATAGAATTGTGAGTGATTTCGAAAAAATTTCAGTAGAAACAATAATTTTTTATTGTTTCTCTGCTTATAGATTGAATGCTAAAAGGCATTATGAATTTTTATATAAAATCAATCTTATTTTTAGCATAGATATAACTATTAAGGTCTTTTTAAAGAATTTTAATATATAATATATATTATATATTAAAAAATTTTTATATATTTGCAATTATAACTAAGTAATATAAAAAGCTATGAAGCAAGAAGAAGTACAAAACATAATTTCATCATTACTACCAGAGCATGATGAATTAAACGATAATTATAATTCATCAGATGATTTACACACAGAAGTCCAACGAGTAACTGAAGAAAAAATACAAAAACAGAATGCAGCTACACTTGCAAAAATAAAATTGCAAGAAAAGAAAAATATTGAAAAAATAAAAATGCAAGAAGCTGACCCTACTTATGGACTAAATAAACGACAAAAAGAAAAATTAGAAAAAGAAAAACAGCAAGCCCAACAGAATATAGCAGAACTTGAAGTTATAGAGGATTCTCCTGAGGCACAAAACTTTTTATCAGGAGAAGGACATTCAGATTTATCACCTTATGCAGGAACAACTAAAAGAGATGTAGTAAAGCTTTTAGATTCATTAAACATAAATCTTAATTTGTATTTAACAAAAACAGATACTTATAACTTACTTTCATGTTTATTGACTTGTAACGAAAATCAGTTAAATGCTTTATATAGTAATCCACGTGTACCTTTAGCTATAAAAACAGTTATTAAGCGTTTAAAAGAAGATGCTAAGCTTGGTAATATAGATACTATTGAAAGATTATGGGATAGAATTTTTGGTAAGACAAATACTGCTGTACTTGAATTGCCACAACAGAATCAAGCATTACCAGGAATTATACCAAATACAGTAGTTTCTCGTGAAGCATATATGGTTATTCGTGATACAATAATTGGTAAATAGATAAGTTATGGTTCAATATAGTAAAACACAGCAAAAGTCTTCTCTTGAACAAATACAAAATAAAGTTCATAATAAACTTGCTGGACAACAAATAGACCCAAAAGAGCTTTTACGTTTGGATATGCTTTCATCACTTGAAAAATATACGAAAGCAATGTTTAAAGCTCAATATCATCGTTCATTTGCTGTTAATGAGCATCATAGACATATATTTGAAGCATTACAGAATGTTGTTGATGGTAAATGCAAGCGTTTAATAATTAACATGCCACCACGATATTCAAAAACAGAAACAGTGATTAAAATGTTTACTAGTTGGTGTTATGCTTTAAATCCAATATGTAAATTCCTTCATTTGTCATATTCAGATACACTCGTAAAAGATAATTCAGCAACGATACGAAGTATTATGATGGAGCCATTATATAAAGTACTTTTTCCAAATTCACAACTTGAAAAAGAAAAAGGTTCATCAGAACGATGGAAAACACTCGCTGGAGGAGAATTTTATGCAGTTTCAACACAAGGACAAGTAACAGGTTTTGGTGCTGGTCAAGTAGATGAAGTAGATGAAAGTGAACTTACTTATGATGACCTTACTTTTGATAAAGGACTCAATAAAATATTAGGATTAATAGATGCTAAAACTAATTTGTTTAATGGTGCAATTCTTATTGATGACCCTATGAAACCTGAAGATGCAGATTCAGATATTATACGTGAACGTATTAATACACGATTTGAAAGTACTATACGAAATCGTGTAAACTCACGAGATACTCCTATAATTATTATAATGCAAAGACTTCATGAAAAAGATTTATGTGGTTATTTAATGGAAAAAGAACCAGATGAATGGACAGTGCTTTCAATGCCAGCAATTCAAATAGATGAAAGTGGTAATAAAAAAGCATTATGGCCAATGAAGCATACTATAGAAGAATTAGAGCGAATGCGTGAAATAAATCCAGTTATCTTTGATACACAGTATATGCAAGACCCTAAACCAAAAGAAGGTCTTATGTATCCTAATGGATTTAAGACATATACACCAGACCAATTACCACAAGGAGTACAAGCTTTAAAAAGATGGAATTATACAGATACTGCTGATACTGGCGCGGATTCACTTTGTTCTATTTGCTTTATTGATACACCTGAATTTATATATGTTACTGATGTGTTATTTACAAATAAGCCAATGGAGTATACAGAACCATACACAGCACAAATGTTAAATAAAAATAGAACTGTAAAAGCAAAAATTGAATCAAATAATGGTGGTAGAGGATTTGGTAGAAATATAAAAAGAATATTACGAGTACAACTTAAGAACTTTAGATGTATAATTGAGTTTTTTACTCAAACAGAAAATAAATTTTCACGTATTTATAACTGGTCAGCAAATGTGCAATCAGAAGTTCTTATGCCTGAAGGATGGGATAAAATGTGGCCAGGTTTTTATTCAGCAATTACAAGTTACCGTAAAGATAATAGAAGACGTTCTATGCATGATGATGCTCCTGACTGTTTAACAGGATGTTATGAAATGCATATTGCTAGAGATAATAGAAAAGGAATAATTCTTAGAAATTAATAATATAATAAAAAAGCTCTCCAGAGTTATTTTAAGCGCTCTGGAGAGTATTAAAATAAAAAGTTAATAATTATTATATTATTAGTTTTTGAACTCTTTAGAATAAAAATTTAATTTTTTTAAATTTTTAACATTTAAATATTTTAAAATTTTAATTTTATTTTGTATATTTGCAATAATTAAAAAAATTGTATAATGTTTTAAAATTAAAATAATATGGGATTAAATTGTGGATGCCCAGTTGCAGCAAGTTTACAAGGACTTAAAATTCCTGAATGTAAAGAAAGTTTAGGGCAGATTCAAAAAGTATTATTTCAACGTATTTTTAAAAGTGAAGCTACTAAAAATAGAATTAGTCTAGAAGATATTAAGAAAAAAACTTCAATGGCTGCATTGTTGTCAGCAAAAGATTCTTCTAAATTAATTGTATCACCATATATTCAAAATCCTACTACAACTCCAGGTGAAGCACGTACATTTGGTGGTGGTAATCAGACACTCGGTGGTATTGAAATTATTATTGGTCGCGAACCAACTTCTTTTGAAGGTGTAATTTATCAAGAATCTCAATCAGTAATAAAAACACTAAAATCATATTCATGTGAAACAATTGGTGTATATTTGATTGATGAGCATGGAAATATTGCAGGATTTTCACCAGAAGATACTACAGATATTTTACCAATTCCAATTGATAAATTTTTCGTAGGTGATAAAAATCTTGGTGGTTATGAAGAACCAGATAGTAATACTATTTCATGGAATTTTCAAGCAAATTGGTCAGATAATTTAGTTATTGTTAAATATAGCTTTGGTGATGGTAATTTTGATTATTATCCACTATTAGACTTAGCAAATGCAAATTGATATATGGCAAGAGCAAAAAAAGAAAAAACAATCACATTATGTACACCAAGTGGAGAAACTAGAAACTTTACTATTCCACATGCTGAATGCTTATTAGATATGGGTGATGAACGTAATGGTGGTTGGAAAATAGTAAGTAATAGCGAATATTATTACGACGAAGAATATGGCATTAGAATTAAATCAGATAAAACAAATATTGCAGAAGCCGAGTAAAAGGCAAATAATTCAAAAAGCTTCACTTCTGCAAAAACGTCTTAGATTTCATACTGAGACGAATATGTCTGTATCTGATATTAATTTACCAACAACTAGATTTATTGATTGGGTAAATCATCTTTTACCAAAAGATAAATTTAATACATTTTTACATCTTTTTAAATTTCCATTATCAACTCCAGCAATAGCTGAAGATGTATATAGAGATTTAGAACGTGTGTTTAATAGTCGTAATAGCTCATCATCATATCAATTTTCAAATGGAGAAATGTATGATGATTGGCAAAAATATAAACGTGAAAATCTACATGAGCCAGAAATTTGGAAAACAATTGGCTGGAATAAAATGAAAGTTTCTCCTAATTCAGTGCTCATTGTAGATTTACCACAAACACAAACATCATTATATCCAGAACCATATTTTTATTGGCTTGATATAGAAAATGTTATTGATTATGAAACATCTGACGGAACAGAATTAAATTGGATTGTTTTTAAACAACCAAATAATAGAATTGCTGTTTTTGATGATACATTTATGAGAGTATACCAGTTAAATGAGAAGAATGAAATTTCAAGTCTTGTTGTTGAGTCAATTCATGGTTTAAATTATTGTCCTGCTCGATTTTTCTGGTCTACTCCTATAAATGAAAAGTATAAAGACATTAAAAAGAATCCAATAACAAAAGAACTTTCAAATCTTGATTGGTATTTATTCTTTTCAATATCTAAACGACACTTAGATTTATATGCTCCATATCCTATTTATAGTGCATATGCAGCAGATTGTAATTTTGAAAATAATGAAACTGGTGATTATTGTGATGGAGGTTTTTTAAGAAACAGCAAAGGCGAATATAAAATACTTGCTGATGGTTCTGTTGAAAAATGCCCATGCTGTAGTGAAAAACGAATAGCTGGTCCTGGTTCATTTCTTGAAGTTCCAATTCCAAGTCAATCTGAAGGTGTTGCTGATTTGAGTAATCCAGTAACAATTACTACAATTGATAAAAGTTCATTAGATTACAATGTTAATGAATGTGATAGATTAAAAAATGAAATCATATTATCAATTATTGGTTCAGATGGAAATGTTAGTGAAAAAGAAGCAATTAATGAAACACAAGTTGTAGCAAATTTTGAAAGTAAAACAAGTGTTCTTAATTCTCTAAAAACTAATTTTGAATCAGCACAAAAATTTGTAGAAGATACAATTTGTAGATTAAGATATGGTAAAGCTTTTATATCATCATCAATTAACTGGGGAACTGAATTTTATGTTTACACAGTAAAAGAATTGTATGATAAAATGAATCAAGCAAAAAGTAATGGAGCTTCTGATGCTGAATTAGATGCAATTACTCAACAGATTATAGAAGTTGAATATAAGAATAATCCATTATTAATGCAACGAATGCTTTTATTAAAGCAAATTGAACCATATCCACATAAAACACAAGACCAAATGTTATCATTATATGATAAAGGATTAGCTGATAAGTATAAAATGCTTATAAAATTAAATTTTTCATCTTATATTGATAAATTTGAACGTGAAAATATAAATATTATTGCTTTTGGAATAAATATTCCAATTAAGCAAAAGATTGAAATTATTTATAATAAACTATTAGAATATGCAAAAGCAGATGACACAACTACAAGCTCTCAAAGCACAGAAGGAGCAATTGGAAGCCAAGAAGGCAGAACTACTTGAATTGAAGAATGATGATAAGCTTACAGATAAACAGCAAGAACAGTTAAATGATATTGCTATTAAGCTTGTTGATATTGATGAAGAGATTGAAAAGTTTTCAAGTAAAAATAGTGAATATGAAGTGCCAAAAGGTACAGAAAATCATATTCACATAAGTATTGTAAGAGGTAATAGGTTTAGCGCAAAAACTGGTAAAGAAACAAATCCTCCTTATGTACAGATTTTTTCACGAGGTGAATTTGAAGTATTTAAGCAAAGTTTTAAGAATCTCGGCTATACAATTGTTTCTGTACTTCATGACCCTACAGGAGAAGCAAATAATTTAATTTCTGAAAATTAATATTAAAATCCAAAGCTATATGTTAACAGTAGAAATTCTTAGACAGAGTGCAGCACTTTCTGGTTTGACAGATGAGCAATTTAATACAATTGCTACAATGTCACAAAATGATGAAAATACAGTAATTGGTACAAAAATCGGTGCATTGCATGGAGCATACGATGCTGATATTTTGAAAATTACAGGTATTTCAAAAAATAATGGTGAAAAGAGTTATGACTATGCTAAGCGTGTTCTTAATAATTATAAAACACAAATTGACTCAGTTGATACATTGAAATCTCAAATTAAGACACAAAAAACAGAAATTACAAGCTTAAAAGAAAAACTTGCAAACAATTCAACTGATGAAACCCTTAAGCAACAACTCTCTGATGCGCAGAATAGAGTATCTGAATTGCAAAAACAATTAAAAGCAAAAGAGACAGAATTTCAAAACTCTAATGAAGCACATAAGAAAGAGGTAAAAGATATTCAAGTAAACTATGCTTTTGCTGATGCTACTTCTGGCTTGAAGTTTAAAGCAGGCATTTCAGATGAATTGCAAAAAGTATTACTTAATGCAGCTAAAACAGAAATTTTAGCAAAAGGAACACCAGATTTTATTGATAATAATGGAACAAAAGTTCTTATTTATCGCGATAATAATGGTAATATACTTAATAATCCAGCAAATAGTTTAAATCCTTATACAACAAAAGAATTGTTAATGCAAACTTCAATTAAGGATGCTATTGATACTGGCATACAGCAACCAGGTAGTGGAACAAATAATATTGTAAATAATAAAGGTAATAATATTACTTTAGATTTATCATCAGCAAAAACTCAAATTGAAGCTGATAAATCTATTGAAAATTATTTACTTTCACGAGGTATTACAAGAGATTCAGAGCAATTTTCAGAGCAATCATTACAACTTAGAAATGATAATAATATTGCTCAATTGCCAATTAGATAAATTTTATGATGCCAGAATGTAAATGGGTAATACATAAAGTGGCACCTTTTTTAAATACAAACTTAAATTTTTTAAATTATGAGCTTAGTTTTAACTCGTATTCAAAACATTCGCGCTAATTCAAATCTTGATAAGTTTGAATATCGCCCTAGTCGGTATGGTGCACTTGATTGTTTTATGGAACAATCCAATGACCCTACTGGCATTCTCACTCCTGAAATCAAAGAAAAAGCACGTGCTTCAATTGGTAATATCCTTGAAACACCAGTAATTGATTATGATGGAGCTATTAATATTGGTAATACACGTGAACTAGTTATTGCTGATAGTGAAAATACTTCAAAGATGGTAACAATCAATTTTGCAACTTATGCATTTGGTTTTACTATTACACCTGCTATGTACATGAATAATGAAATTAGTATGCAACGTGATTTTGAAACTAAGTTGATGAAGTATGTATATAAACTTGGTCAAAAACTTGATACTGATGCACTAGCAGCGATTGCAGCAGCAAAAACTGCAGTTATCAATAATGCACTACTTTATGATAAAACAGGTAATACTATCAATGCTAAATGGTCAGAGCGTGAAAACGTACTCGGTGATTTGAATGTAATCATGGGTGCAAATGACTTTTATGGCCAACTTCATTTGATAGGTGATGCGGGCCTTGAAAGTATTGTAAAGAAACTTGCTCAAAAAGATATTTACAATTCAGTAAATAAACGAAATGAGTATAGTGATAAAATTTTCCATTTTACAAATCATATTACTGCTGCTCCTACTAAATATGCTCAAGGTTATGCAGTAATGGGTGGTTCATTAGGTATGCTTACTAGATTTGAACGTGATTGTTTGCTTGGTACTGTATCTGGTGATGGCCACGAATGGGGTATTGCAACTTTGCCATTGCTTAATTTGCCATGTGGTACTTATTTCTATGACAGTGTTGGTAATTATTCAGCTATCGCAGGTGACGCAACATCTGATATGACACGTACTCGTAAAGAGCATTATGGTTTTGCAGTTGATATTGCATTTGTGACAGCTTATAATAGTAAACCTTCTGGAGTTGGTGCATTTCCTAGTCCTATTCTTGGGTTTAATATTTCAAATGAAGATGCTTCATATGCTAAACCTGTATATGTTGTAAATAAAGATTAGGTTTTTAGTAGGTTATCTTAATAAGTTCTAATAACAACTCTTTCTTCTCTGTTATTAGCTTTGGGACTGGGTGAAGTTTTAAAGTAAAGTGTTACTTTAAAACCACCCAGTTTTTGTTTTAAAAAATTTAAGTTTATGTTAAGAATACAAGAAATACAAGATAAATTACTCCATTTAGTAGGATGGGAACAATACTATAATACAACAGAATTATCAATATCAGATAATTTAACAAAAAGCGAAAGTGGTTTATATTTTCAAAATATACATCCTTTACTTACACTAGATAATATTTTAAGTATTGCTCCAGATTTTAAAAATATAAATTATCCTACATATAATGAAAGACAAAATTATAAAAAAGGTGATATCGTAAAATATAATAATAAAACATATAAAGCATTATATGATAGTATAAATATAGCACCAAATAATACAAATACTTGGCTTTTAACAAACCAATTTTCTGAATGGCTTGAACAAAAAACAAAAGCAAGTATTATGAAAGCTATTACAAGATTTATAAATGAAAAATTAAGTAATGGAGCCACAAAAGATTTAATAGAAAATAAGGTCTTATTTGATGGAACTGGTCGCATAGTTGATACAATTAAAAATAAAAATAATCTTGTTGGATTTGAAATAGTACCAATTAGAGCAAAAGGAATAACAACAAAAATAAATAAAATAGGATTGCAATTTACTGAACCTGGCGAATATATAATATATATTATGCATTCAAGTAGTATAAACCCAATATACACGTTAAAACTTACTAAAATAAAAAAGAATACATTTGAATGGTTTAATGTAGATGATATATATTTAAATTATGAAAATGATTTAGAAGCAGGTGGTAGTTGGTATATATGCTATAATCAATCAGAAATTCCAAATGGAAGTCAAGCAATACAAAAAAATTATGATTGGTCTAAAGGACCTTGCAAAGAATGCTCAAGATTAAATATGATTTTATGGAAAGTGTGGTCAAAATATTTAGAAATACATCCTTTTTATATTAATGAAGAATTAATTCTTAAAGATGAAGCTAATAATATAGCATTGTGGGATATTGAAAATAATCAATATATTTATGATACAAATTATGGATTAAATCTTGATATAAGTATAAGTTGTGATTTAACAAATTTTATTATAAATAATAAGTATATATTTCAAGATATAATTGCTAAACAATTAGCAATTGATATGCTTAGAGAATTTGCTTATAATTCAAATGTAAGAACGAATAGGCATGCTATAAATGCAGCACGTGTTGACATATTATATGAAATTGATGGCGATTCTTCATCTATGAAAAAATCTGGTTTAAGTTATCAACTTGATAATGCATTTAAAGCGATAAATTTAAGTACAAAAGGTATAGATAGAATATGCTTACCATGTGTAAATAATGGTATTAGATACAGCACTATATAAAAAAAATGTCTAAGCAACAATATTTTAATGCATCTATTAGGAATTTAACTTATAGATTACGTAAATTTAAAGATTTATTAAATAGTGAATTAGAAAAAATTGTATTGAATCATGAAGATGAAATTATTAGCATGATTGCTGAAGACCAAATGTATAATAAAGGTATAACTGGTAAAAAAACAGAAATTACACCATATTACCACACAAGTACTATTAAAAGAAAACAAAGAAAAGGACAACGAACAGACCATGTTACTTTAAAAGATTCTGGTTTATTTTACAATAAAATGCATATTAATTTTGATGAAAATGGATTTTATATTACATCAGATGCAGAATATACACAGGATTTGATAGATAAATATGGTACAGCTATATTTAGATTAACTAATGAAAATCTAAATATAATAATACATAAATATATACGCCCAGATTTACAACAAAAATTAATTGAATCTTTAGCAATAGATGATTGATAGAAATTTAAATATAAAGTATAAAAAGAATCCTGTATTATTAGATAAAATCATACAGGATTTACAAAAGAGTTTAAAAGCTAAATTACCATGGCTTGATATAGCTTTTGGTAAGGGATATAAATTAGTAGAGCATGGACTAGAAGGAGATAAATTTATATATCCTGCTGCATATTTAAATAATGCCGAATATATATCTTTACTACCAAATGATAACTATGGCAATTTTTCTTGGTTTGATATTTATGACCCACAAGAAATAACAACTATATCACAATCATTACCACAATTTAGTTTTTCTGGGGCTGTAGTTTTTTGGTATGATTTATCTTCTATATATCCTGATTCGGAATTTATATATTCAGAAGAAATTAAAAATGAAGTAGTATCAATTCTAACTACGCCAGGTATAATTACATCTTCTGGTAGATTAGAAATTTCAAAAATTTATGAGCGATTTGAAAATATATATAAAGGTTATTCAATAGAAAAAATATATAATAGCAATTTATATAAAGGACAAAACATACAATCTATTGATAAGCAGTTTTTTATGTACCCATATTCAGGTTTAAGAATTGAATTTACAATAACAACAAGAGAATTATGCCAACACTATATCAAATAATTATTTTTTCATTACTTACAGCTTTTTTAATTTTATATAGTAATAAAACAGGAATACGATATAAATTACGTGATTATATAGACTTACATTTTAACAATAAATTTTCAAATTTATTTAGCAAAATGCTTGATTGTGATTTTTGTTTATGCTTTTGGCTTAATTTAATATTAGCAATTATTGCAATTATTATGTTGCAAAACCCAAATTTATTTTTTATACCTGTATTTTCAACACCTATATCACGATTTCTATTATGAGAACACTAAAAATAAATAATCATGAACTTAAAGTTTATGATAGCATTGATGAATTACCAATAATAAATTATCAAAAATATAATAAATATATATTAATTGATTCTGGATTAGGCTCTAATATAGATGCAATAAATCTTCATGTAAGTAATTTAATAGCACTTTTAAATTCTGATATGAAAAAAGCGCAACAACAGCTACAGAATTTACAACAGACTTTATATCTATTAATATCAGAGGTTTCTCCACAAAATTTAGCTTTTGCAGCTCTTATTTATAGTTTTGATGGAAATATTGTATCTGATTTATCTGATGAAAATCTAAAAAAGCTATTATCATTAATAAATACAGAAAAGCAGTCATTTATAGATAAAACATTATCAGAAATTAAAAAAAAACTATCATCAGAATTAGAAATTTATTTTCCAAAAGAGTTTAGTGGTAGTCCACGTGAAAAAGAAATTTATGATTTATTAAGAAAGCGTACTTTAATTATTCTTAATAATATTATAAATGATAAAGATGAAGATGAAGAAATATATAAAATTGATAAAACATTTTTTGATAAACAAAAGATAAATAGCTTTAGTGGTTCTTCATCTATTGAAGTTTTAAGTGATAAGCAGTTTGAAATATCTTGCTTATATATAAGCCAAAAAGCTAATATAAATGCTAAGAAGCTAAATGTTTTAGAATTTTATGCGACTTTACATAATTTAAACAAACAGGCTGAAGCAGAATTAAAAGCATATAGTAAAATTAAAAAACATTAATTATTATGGCAGACGATGGAAAAATTAAATATAGTGAATTAGTATATGATGATGGTGCATTTGATAAAATGCTAACAGCAATAGAAGGTATAAATAAAAGTATGCTTTCTATGAAAAATACTATTCAATCTATTTCATCAGATATTGCTAAAAATCTTAGCAATATAACATCATCTATGTCTGGTTCGAAAGAAGCAATTGAAAGAGCAACTGTTTCAGCTAATAATTTATCAAGTGCTAATAAAACATTAAATGATGTTTTAAGAAGTTCTAATTCTGCTTTTGATAAATTAAAATCACAGATTGCAAATATAAATAACTTATCTGATAGTCAAAAAACAAATGTAAATGCAATCGTAAATAAGTATAAGTCATTAGATGCTGAGTTAAAAGATAATATAAGTTTATATAAAGCATTAAATAAAGCTGAAAGAGAAGATGCTGCTTATGGTGGTGAAGTTTTAAATACAATAAATAACTTAAAATCTCAGATGTCTCAGCTTACATCAGAGATGAAAACAGAAGTAAATCAAATTGTAGCTTTACAAAGTGCTCAACAAAAGCTTAATTTTTTACGTAGTGAAGAAGGTAAAAAACTTTTATCAATTCGTAAAGAAATAAGTGATATTGTAAGTGGGCGTGGCTCAGAAACACAAAAAGTAGATGCATTAACAGCAGCACAGCAAAAATTAGCTCAAGTACAAAATCAAGAATATCAAGAAATACAAAAAGTTAATGCTCAAATAAAGCAACAACAGAAAGAACAAAAGCTTTTAGCAGTAGTTAATTCAAATGCTGAGGGTTCATACAACAGACTTGCTGCACAGTATGAACTTAATAAGCTTAAACTTAATGCTATGTCAGCTGCTGAACGTAGTAATACTGAATCTGGTAAAGCTCTTGAAACTCAAACAAGAGAAATATATAAGCAAATGATTTTGCTACAAGAAGCTACTGGTAATCATAGGCTTTCTGTAGGTAATTATGCTCGTACTTGGAATGGACTTGGGAATGCAATGAATCAAGTTATTCGTGAAATGCCTTCTATGGCTGTAAGCTTAAATACTTTTTTTCTTGCAATTTCAAATAACTTACCTATTCTTGTTGATGAAATAAATAATCTAAAAGAAAAGAATAAAGCTCTTATTGCTCAAGGTAAACCTGCTCAGTCAGTTATGAAAACAATACTACAGAGTATTTTTAGCTGGCAAACTGCAATGATTATTGGCATTACTATTTTATCTGCTCATGGTAAAGAAATTGTTAATTGGATTAGCCATATAGGTGATGCAGCTACAACAGCAGGTAGAATGTCTGTCGCAATGGATAATATCAATGAAAAAATCAAAGATGAAAATGGTAATTTTGGAGAAAATATTGTAAAGTTAAAAGAATTATCTTTTAAATGGAGTGAACTTCGTACCAATAAAGAGAAAAATCAATTTATTAGAGATAATGCTAATGAATTTAAAAATTTAAATGTAGAAGTTAAAAATGTTACTCAAGCTGAAAATGTTTTAGCAAAAAATACAGAAGTAGTAATTAAAGCTATGGAGTTAAGAGCTAAAGCAGCAGCTGCAGCAGCTTTAGCTCAAGAAGAATATAAAAAGCAATTACAATCACAGTCTAAAGCTGATTTAATAAATGCACCAGAATATCAAGGTGGGCAAGGTGGTAAAGAAACTGTTTGGCAAAAAATAAAAGGAGCATTTTTTGGTTTATTTAGTAGTTCAAAAGAAAATCAAAAAACATTAGAATTTATAAATGCTCAATCAGAAAATCTCATACATAATACTAAAGAAAGTCAATTAAATTTAACTAAAGCCAAAAAAGCTTATATTGATTATTCTAGTAGTATAGGTGAGCAAATGAGAAAATCTGGTATATATACAAAAAGTTTATTAAATGATGTTGCAGAATATGCTGATAATGCTAATAGATATTTTGAAATATCAAAATCACTCGAAAAACAAGCTTCTGATTTATTAAAAAATGTAGGTATAGATGAGTATCATAAAGCACCTAAAAAAACACCAAAAGATAGAATTCCAACTGACCTCACATCTACTATAAATAAAAATGATATTGATTTACAAAAAAAATATGAAGAGAGTATAACAGCTCTTACACAAAATGAATATCAAAAACGTAGACAAGAAATTGCTACTACACTTACAGCAGAAATAGGTTCACTAAAAGAAAAATACCGTAAGAATGAAGAGTATATAAAAAATGTTAGTAAAAAATATAAAACATTAACTGAAGAACAGAAAAAACAAATAGATAACCAGCAAAAATTAATTACTAAAACTATTGCTAATAATTTAAAAAGGTTATTAATTGAAACTGCTAAAATTAATGCTGAGCAAAAAGCAAATAACGTAGCATTGCAACGTGAATTTTTACGCAGCTTTCAATTTAAAACTTCTGTAAGATATGATGATGCTGTAGTTTCTACAAATAAAAAATTAAATAGTGATGATATTCCAGAAGTAACAGCAAGTGGAGAAAGTAAAATATCATTTAATGAAAGATTACAATTAATTAAAGATTCATTGACTGAAGAATTTGAAATATTACGAGAAAACCTAGACAATGAAGAACAACTTGAATTAGATTTTCATAAGCAACAAATTGCTCAAAGTATTAATGATGGCAATACAGAATTAGATATACAAGCAAAATATCAAAAAGAAAGAACAGCTTTAACTACAAAATATAATCAAATAATTTTTAATCTTGATAAAAAGAATATTGATGCGTCGTTAGAATTAACAAGAAAAGGTACAAATGAACAATTAGAATTACAATTACAACAAAATAAAATTGCTGAAAGCCTTGAATTATCAGCTAATAGAGCTCTTCCAGCTGAACAACAAGTTGATGAACAGAAAATAAAAGATAAGTATAAACAAAAAGAAATTAAAATTAGAGCTAATTTTGAAGTAACTGGTTTTGAGCAATTTCAAGAATTTGAAAAAAACCTATTTGATTTAGCTCAACATACTTCAATTGAAATCGAACGCTTTGAGTTACAACAAGAAAAAGATAGATGGGAACGTCAAATAAAACTTGCTGAACAAGGTGGATTAGATTGGAGTGATATACAAATTGAATCAGCAAAATTAGCTGTAAAAGGCATAAATAAAAAGCTTAAAGAAATAGGTTCATCTAGCTCTATACAAAGTGCTATTACAAGTATTGGTAAATATGGAGTTGGAGGTTCTATACTTTCTAGTTTAGGGTTTGATGATAAAAGTATTGAAGCTTTTTCTGAAGCAACTAATTATGTAATTTCGCAATTACAAAATATTGCACAAGCTGAAGTTGAATTAGCGCAAACAGCAGTTGATAAAGCAAAAGAACGTACTGATGCTGCACAAAGTGCTTATGAGGCTGAAATAGAAGCACGTAATAATGGATATGCAAATAATGTTGCTACAGCTAAAAAAGAATTACAGCAAGAACGATTAAATCAGCAGAAAAAAGAGCAACTTTTAATTAAAGCACAAAAAAGAGAAGAAGCTATTAATACTGCTGTACAAGTTTCAAATCTTATTACTACTTCTGCTATTCTTTGGAAAGAAATGACAAAAGGCGCTGGATTTTTAGGTCCGGCTTTAGCTATAGCAGCTATAGCTGCTATGTGGGGTTCATTTGCAGCTTCTAAAATTAAAGCAGCTCAAGTTACAAAAGCCCAAAGCCAACAGTATGGTGAAGGTGGTCTTGAATTTTTAAATGGCGGTTCACATGCTTCTGGTAATGATATAGACTTGTATACAAAGAATAGTGAAGGAAAAAATATGCGTGCTGAAGGTGGTGAAGCTTTAGCTATAATTAATAAGAAAAATACTAGAAAATACAAAAAGGAATTACCTTCTATTATTAATTCACTAAATAAAGGAACATTTGAAGAAAAATTCTCAAAAATAAAAGACAGTAATCAATTTATTGGTTCATTAGAAAATGATATGTTTGAAGAAAAATTCTCAAAATCATTTGTACAAGGTGAAAAAATACAGCAATTAAATATAAATAATACAAGCAATAAAATAATAGATTTAACTAAAATTGAAAATATTGTAAATGATATTAAAAAGCAAAATAGCACAAAATATGTTATGATGCAAAATGGCTCAATACTTGAAATTAACAGTAATAATAAAAAAATAATAAAATGGTAAATATCAACAGCTTTTATTTAGGAACAGATATATATAATAATTTATATCATGATAAATATTATTATGATATAAATACTGGTGAATTTATAGATGGAAGTATAACTGACCCTAAAGACCAAAACTATGAATTCTGTGTATATACAGAAAAAATAGATGTTAAAAATGCTTTTTATATAAATTTCTTTATACAAGATGTTTCAATTAATGATTTATTTGATAGTAGTGCAATTAATATATTAGAATTTGATAAAAATAATAATTTTATTAAATCTAAAAAAATATCTAATTCTTTATATAATATATTTTATAAAAAAGAAAATAATAATATAGCATATATAGTAATACAATATAATGGCTATGTAATAGATAGTACACTTAGTAAATATAGAAATAAAATAATACTTTATACACATAAAGCTAATCCACATTTTAAAAGTATGAATGTGGTTATTAAAAAAGAAACAAATCAAGAATTTTTTAGAAAAAGCTTAGACAGCAAAATTACATTATGGCAATCTGATTTTGATTATGTAAAAAATAAATCAATTGATGATAATTTATATTTTTGTTTAATACAAAATGACACAGCTATTGTAGAATCAATATTTAATAAAATTGATTGCAAATATGATTATACTAAAAAAAGTGTAGAATTAAAATTAACTCCATTTGATAATTATACTAATATATTAAATAAATATGAAACAGCTTATAATTTAGTAAAATTATCACCTAAAAATAATTTTGTTATGCTGACAAAAAGAGCATTTATACAAATATATTTAAAAGGTGGAAATACTGTATCTAATTATGCAAATGGAGTATATTGGGAAGATGACGTGAATGAAGTTATTGATGATGAAAATGAATTAATAAAAAAATACTATTTTGCTAAAGGCTATAAATACTATGAATATAATACTGGAAAAAGTGTAACAGTAGAAAATGGTGGAGATTGGAATTTTAGTACTGGTGAATATGTTAAATTTATTAAACTTTATGATGCATTTAGAGAAACACCAGATATAATAAAATATGATGCTGCTGAAGGTGAAATTATCGAATATTCAATAAAAAATAATAAGGCTTATAGTTTTTATAATCAAAGTGTAGTTGATGTAAGAGTAAATAAAAGTTTATTATATAGTATATATATAATAAAAGCATATATAAATAATAAAATATATTATTCTGAAGCATTATATGCTGATACTATTGGCCTTGAAAAAATTTTTTTAACTAACCAAAATAGTAATGCTTATGCATTACAAACATTAGATAAATCAAGTAAGTTATATCTTGGTAACAATATTATAGAGCAAGCTGTATTTGCAAGACTTATATGTGATAAAGATTCTTTTGATGATAAAACCATTTATAAATTACCAAAAGATAATTTTATAAGTGAAAGTATAAATTATAAAAATTGTATTGGTATAAAAATTGAAAATGATGAAATAAATGAAAATAATTTAATTCATATAGCAATAAGCAATACATTTTCTAAAGACCCAACTGAATATGGAATGAATGATTTTGGTACATATTTTACAATGCCATATTCACAAAATAATAGGAATTATATGCCTGTATGTAAAAATTCATGGGCTAACACATCAATTTGGGTATATTTTGGAAATGATATAAAAGGATATGAAGCTTTTAATGATTATATATATGACTATAATAAATCTTATATTATAAAAGATGCTACACCATTATGTGAAGTAATAAGTGTATTATTAAAACAAATTAATCCAATTATAAAACATGATAATAATTGTAGTAAGTTTTTATATAGCGATAACGAATATGCTTCATCAAAATTTCTATATGGCTGTAAATTATTTATAACACAAAAAACAAATATTTTAAAAGGAAATTATGACCAAGCTGCGCAAAAAGCAGAAATTACTCTCAAGTCTATATTTGAAATGCTAAGAGATTGCTTTAAATGTTATTGGTATATTGATAATGAAAATAACCTTAAAATAGAGCATATTTCATATTTTGAAAATGGATTATCTTATAGTAATAGTGATATTAATAAATTTAATAGCTTAAAATATAAAGATGCATTTAATAAAAAAGGTATTCTCTATTCACAGTATGAATTAGAGTATAATGATTCTGATTTATATTCTCAATATAAATTTAAATGGATGGATGATTCGACTGATTCTATGGCTAATCTTATATTAAAATTTAATAATAATTATTTAAGTGATAAGAGTGACAAAGATATAACTATAAGTGATTTTTCAACTGATATTGATTATATGCTTAGCAATCCTGATAAATTTTCAAATGATGGATTTGCATTATTAGCAGCAGGAGACCCTGGCTTTGATATATTTGGTAATGAAGTTTTTACTGTACCTATAAAAAAGATGACTTTAATAAATGATAAATGGAATAATTTTAAATATGATACATTTGTACAAAATATAGGTGTTTCATGGAATAAATTAATAAATCATTATACTTACGATTTGATTGGAGATGATATATCTGCTAATATAATTGATATTTCGAATTTAGGAAAAGAAGGATTTAAAAAAATATTAAAGCAAACAATAAAACTAAAAAATAATAATATAATTGATATCAATAATATAAATCCATACTTATTAGTAGAAACTGAAATAGGAAATGGTATTGTAAATAATATTTCAATAAATATTGATACTAATTTTCTAAGTTTAGATTTATTATATAGTAATTAAAAATAATGTTAAAATATGTTAAAAAGTTTTTATTTATTAATTTTTTTATTTATATTTGTAAAATAAAAAATTATTATGAATATATTAACATGCTTTTCACCATTAATGTTTTATGATAACATAAATAAACAAAACCATAAAAAAAATTATGCATATAATAGCATAAAGCCATTAATGATGAAACTCGGTATAATTGACCCATTTCAAATATGTTTATATAAAACTAATTTTAAATATATTAAAAATGCTTTTTTATGTAATAAAAAAGAAAAATTAGATATACTTGAAATTTTAAAAGATAATGGACTAAAGATATATAATATTTCTGATTATACATTAATTGAATATCCAGGTAAATTAAATATACCATATAAAAATTTAAATGAAGGATTTTATTATATAGAAATTGAAATAAATAATAATAATACGACGCAACATTTATTTTCAGAAATATTTTGCTTTTCAGAAAATGTAAATAACTATTTAACAATTATTTATAATAATCCACAAAATTATTTTTATTTAAAAAATGGAATAATTAATTTAAAAGATTTTGAATTTATTGTAAGATTACAAACAGAATTAGGTAAACCTGAGTATTCATTTGAAGAAGAAGCAACAAAAAGATTAGGCTATTCATTTATTGAAAGCCAAATAAGCAAAAAAACTTATAAGTTTAATGCTTTATTACCTGAATATTTATGTGATGCATTAAGAGTTGTAAGGCTGTGTTCACATAAAAAAATTATTAATAATGAAATTGATGAATATGAAGCTTTGAGCTTTGAAATGGATGTTGATTGGCAAGAACAAGGTGATATTGCTTCAGTTAATTTTAGTTTTGATGTTGATAATATTATTTATAATAATGGTGATTTTGAAATAACTGAAAAAGATGGAGATTTTCTAAATACAAATTTTAATAATGACTTTAAATTGCAATGACAATACAAGAAATAAAAGAATATATCGATAATAAAATAAATAAACAAGGTTCTGCTTGTTCAAAAACACTCGGCCCTTTACTAAATGCAATTATTGATAAAGTAACAAGTAATGATAACTTAGTTGATATAGTTCCTGTACATATAGAAAAAGAAGCTGTACAGACAGAAACAAATTCTACTATGTATAATGTTATTAATGAACAACATGAAATAAACTCAATAATTGATACTGTTAATGAAAATAATCACAATGCTAGAATTATAGTATATGATAATTATTTAACAATATTATTTTCATTAATAGAATATACAAAAGACAGTGTTACTGCTATTACACCAGCACATGATGGCTATTATTATTTACATTTGAGTGTAGAAGAAAATAGTTCATATTTAAATCACTATTCTTTTATAGAAGCCATTTCTCCTGTTACTGAAGCTGAAATAGAAGTATATAGTAAGTTATTTAATGCAACTTATGATAAACAAACTAATAAATTTAAAGTTTTAGTTGGAAGTACACTTTATAATTTAAGTCCAGCTGATATGCTACTAGCTGACCAAGAATATGATAAAGTTGCAAATACAACTAATTATACAGCTATGTGGGCTAATTCTAAATCTAAATATATAAAATGTCATGAATGGTTTACAGGATTTTCTACTGATATAGATTTGCATAGTGCTTTTTATGGATGTAAAGAAACTGAAGCAATTGATTTAAACGTTGACAATGAACTTGTTATATCAAATTTAACAAATGCATTTGCAAATTGTGAAAACTTACAAGAAATTACTGGTATTATAGCTTTACCTGAAACTGGGTATTCAGTATTTGGTACTTTTAATAAATGTATTAAGCTTCAGTCAGTTAAAATTAAAAATTTAGGATTAGATATAAGTTTTTTACATAGCCCACAGATTACAGCTGAATCAATTAAATACATAGTTGATAATTCAAAAGCTAATGCTGCTTTTACAATAACTTTAAATACTGCAACTCTTGAAAAATATAATTCATCACAAGATTGGATTGCAGTTAAATCTGCAGTAAATTCTAAAAATGGAAAAATAAAAATTCAATAATACTTATGAGTTTTGATAAAGTTAAAAGTAATATAAAACAGCAAATAAAAAATAATAATAACCAAGAAATAACTGGTAATATTCTTCAAACTGTTTTATTAAATATATTAAATAATTTAGGATTAAATGCTTCGTTTGCTGGTATTGCAAATAAAAATACAACACCACAAACTAATGATGGTACAATATATTATATAACATGTGAACCAGGTATATATTCAAATTTTAATTCAATAGAAATTTATCCTGGTGAATTAGCAATACTTACAAATAATGATGGTAATTGGAAAAAACAAATTATAAATAGCTATTTAAATATTAATTTAACTGATGTAAAGAATTATGAAGAATTAAATTCTTTTTTAGATTCATATATAATTGATAGTATAAAAAAACAAGGATTATTTAACATATCAGTTGGGGGTGTTAATATACAATGCCATATTATTTATTCTGGTAAGTTGAACAATTCACATGTTATAACAATGTCTTTATCTGGAAGTATTGAATTAATTGATAATAAAATTGTACAAAATAGTAATACATATAATATAATATATAGAATATATTCTAATAATAAATGGTCCAATTGGAAAAAACTAAATTAATTATTAATCATTTTTAAATTTAAAAAATATGAGTGATTTTGAAAAAGTTTATTGCCTCGATGGTAATAGAGGTAATGATGCTCTTGCTTATGCTGCAATGGCAAATAAGAATAATGACCCAATGGCTATGGCTGCTATGATGAATGGTGGCATGAATAATCAATGGAATAATCCATTTATTTATCTAGTATGGATGATGTTTGCTCAACGTATGTGGAATAATGGATGTGGAACTGATGGTAATTGTGGACAAAATCTTCAATCAGCTGAAATTCAAAATCAAATTCAAGCGATGCGTTCACAAATGGCAGATAACCAAAATAGTAACTTACTTATGGATGCTATTAAAGGTAATGCTGTTTCTATTAATCAACTTGCTTCTAATCTAAATTGTGATTTTAATACTCTTAATTCAGCTATTTGTGATGTTCGTGGTGGAATTGATAAGCTTTCAGGCCAAGTTGGATTTTCAGCTGAACACATTGTAAATGCTGTTCAATCAGGCCAAGCTTCTATTATTTCAGCACTTCAGAATTGTTGTTGTCAAACACAAAAAGAGATTCTTAATCTTAAAGGTAACATGAATCTTGGAATGTGTCAACAGACTAATACATTACAAAATGCAATTAATTTTGTAAATAGTTCTGTTGAACGTGGTTTTTCTTCTACTGCATTTCAAGCTCAGCAAGATAAGTGTGATTTAATTCGTTCTGGTCAAGATAATACTCAAAGAATTATTGATACTTTGAATCAGCATTGGCAATCTGATTTACAGCAACGATATAATGATGCTAGGCTTGAACTTTCACAGCAAAAGCAAAATGCTACTCTCATTGCAGCTCTTAAGACTACTACAGCTTAATTATTAAAACTTAGTACAGTTAGTATATAAAAATACTAGCTGTACTTATAAAATTATATTAATATGGCACTACAATTTAAAGATTTACGAGCAAACTATCCAATTCATATTTTAGATAAAAATGAATTAATAATAAAGCAAGGAAAAATTATTTCAGTATCAATTCCTAGAATTGAACCAACTTGCCCAGGTCAAATGGTTATTGATTTAGGAATTGAGCTTGATGGCAAGTCTGCTTCTTATGTTTTACCTGAAAATCAAACTATAGCTTATGCTAAAAATCTTATTTTGACTACAGAAAAACAAGCATTGGTTGCTGAAGTTGAAGCATTAAAAGCTAATGCTGAGCAAGTATTAAATTCAGTTGAATCACAAAAAGAAATTTTAGCAAAATCTGAACAACTGCTTTCAGAATTAAATCCTTCATTTAAAGAAAAACGAGAAACTTCAGAAAGATTAAATCGTATGGAAGATGCAATCGCTAAACTTTCAGAATCTGTAACAAGTTTAATAAATGAATTTAAGAAATGAAACTAATAGAAGCTTATATTTTAAAAGAAAAAAAGCAAAATGATAGTTTTGAAAATTATGTAAAAAATCATGGCTATCATTTTACTGATAAATTAGCTGATTATGCTTCTGATTTAATGAAACCATATTCTGATTCTATTCCTAAGATAAAATCATCAGAAATACCTGAGTATATTAGTGAGAATACAAGATTAAAAGCAAAATTTCACAGTTCAAATGGAGATTTAGCTTACTTGATAAATATGTATAACACAGATTTTACAAGTATTGGATTTATTACATCTATTAAAGATTATGTATCTATGGCATTAGCTATTATTAATGATGAAGATGGATATAGTGGAATGATTTTTGATAGATGGCTTACTGATATAGAAGCAAAACAAATAAAAATAGATTGGGAGAAATATATTTAAAAATATGTTAGAATTAATTGAAGCACAAGATATAAATGCTATTATATATTATGCAATTATTAGAATTGCTGTAGTACTTATTTGTTGGTTTTTTATGATTTGTGCAAGTCTTGTTGATTTTTGGAGTGGAACTGATGCAGCTAAAGCATGTGGTGAAAAATTATTTTCACATGGATTTAGAAGAACTGTTAAAAAGATAGGTGATTATGCAAGAGTTATGCTTTTCTTTTTAATGTTTGATATTTTAGGTTGTATGCTTTCATTCTATATTTTACCTTTTGCTACTATGTTAGGTGCTATTGCAATTATACTTATTGAAGGTAAATCTGTTATTGAAAATAGTGGACGCAAAAAAGCAAATGCAGCTAATATACCTGAAGTTATAAATAATATTATTAATGCAGCTAACGCAGATGAAGGAAAAAAAATATTTAATCAAATATTACAATTAGCTAATAAAAATGAGAAAAATTAACGAAATAATTCTACATTGTTCTGCTACACCAGAAAATAAAAATTTTACAGTAGAAGATATTACAAAATGGCATAATGCTAAAGGATGGGATGGATGTGGATATCATTATGTCATTCATTTAGATGGCTCAATTCATAATGGTCGGTCTGTACAAAAAATTGGAGCTCATTGTTTAGGTCATAATACTAATTCTATTGGGATATGCTATATAGGTGGAGTTGATAAAAATGGAAATCCAAAAGATACACGTACAGATGCACAAAAAAAAGCATTAATTACATTAGTGCATGAACTACTTATAAAATATAATCTTAAGCTTTATCAAGTACGTTGCCATTATGAGTATGCAGCAAAAGCTTGTCCTAGTTTTAAGCGTGGTGATTTTAAAACTGAATATTTAAAAGTTTTTAAAAATTAAAAATTATTCTAGGCTATTCTGAGAAGCTTTTTTATATAAAACAATAAATTATATTATTTATATAAAAAAGCTTCTCAGAATAGCCTAGAATAGCTCTAAAAATAATTTATTTAATAGCTATATGAAAGAAAAAATTATATATATACTTATTTTTATACTTATTGTATTTGCAGCTTTTTTACATGAAAAAAGCTATATAAAAACAATAAATAATTTAAGCCAAACAAAAATAAGTTTACTTGATTCATTAGAACAATTCAAAATAAATGATAGCTTAAATGCTATTACTACAAAATCTTTATATTTAACAATAAATGATTTAAAAAAATATAGAATTGAAGACTATAAATTAATTGAATCATTAAAATCTAAAATTGGTTCAAATAAAGTAGAAACAATAATTAAGCCAGTTATAGAAAATAATACAAAGTTTACAACCCTTTATGATACAATTTATTTAGATTCTATTAAGCATTTTAAATATAAAAATAATTGGACTGAATTAAATGGTAATATTTATAAAGATTCAATTCAAATTGATATTAAAAATAAAGAAGAATTGTTTATAACAGAAAATCTTATTAAAAAGAAATTTTTATTTTTCAAATTACCAATTAAATTATTTGGTTACAAATCTAAAAATATATCTGTAATTAGTAAAAATCCAAATACAAAAATCATAAAAACAGAATATATTACAATATCAAAATAGGGTTGTATATTTGGGAACAAAGAGAAACAAAGAGAATTTTTTATTGTTTCTCTCTAAGTCATTGAAAATCAATTAATTAGAGCAAGAGAAACAAAGGAAACAATAATCCTTTAACTTTCGTGAGACTATAATAAAAATAAATAGTTAATTATATTTATACACTATAAAGTTTATAAAGTATTGTTTCCTTTGTTTCTCTTGCTCTAATTAATTGATTTTCAATGACTTAGAGAGAAACAATAAAAAATTCTCTTTGTTTCTCTTGCTCTAACTAATTGATTTTCAATGAATTAACATATTTTAACATAACTTTTTACATATATTAACAAAAAAAATTTTTAAAATTAATACTATATTATTACTTTTGCAATATCAAAAATAAAATAAAATAATTATGATAAATGATAATTTTAAAATTGACCTTGCAAAAATAATTATTAAGTATAATCTTAATACTGATAATGTTGCAGAAGCTTTATTTCCTAATAATAAATATAAAAAATCTGCTTTAGATAGAATATTAAAAGGTAAAGCTACTTTAGATACAAATCAAATTAATATTTTAGCTAATATGATTGGTATATTACCTCAAGAATTATTTATGATAAATAATTGGAAAGGTGAAATCAAAAATAATATAATAGTATTTAAGCAAGATGAATACATTGTAAAAATTAATTATAACGGAGCATTTTTAAATTTATATAAAGATAATGTTTTGGTATATCAAGAAATAAATGCTTCAAATAAATCTTTAACAGATTTGATAACTTACTTAAATAATTTAATTAAAAAATTACAAAGCAATGGAACCATTTAAATTTGCAATCGATGTAAACATTAATTTACAAAGTGAAATTGTATCTACATTGAAAAAATTTGTTTCTCAACAAATAACTCCAACAGCTACTCCAACAGCTACTCCAACAGCTACTCCAACAGCTACTCCAACAGCTACTCCAA
>ERZ808278.467-NODE-467-length-26237-cov-4.862081_pt1 | contig 26237 bp, 24 predicted proteins | sample MGYA00521239_ERZ808278 | MGnify/ENA primary metagenome ERZ808278 (study PRJEB31516, sample SAMN03275600) | gut metagenome | biome: mammalia-associated habitat; material: feces | host: Papio cynocephalus | place: Kenya | collected 2012-07-17 ... | reverse complement strand
ATAAAAAACAAAATTTAATCATGAGAGGACAAAGGGATAGTTTTCTCATAAACTTGCCGAAAGGCAGGTTTTTTTTTATAATTTTTGTATGGACGAAAAAGAAACAAAATATGTTATATCATTAATGAGTGGAACATCGACAGATTCTATTGATGTTGGGTATTGTAAAGTTACTCCTGATTTGAGAGTAGAATTGATTGATGGAATAAATTATCCTTATCCTGAAAATGTTAAGGAACAAATTTTTAAATTATACAAACCTGATGCGACAGTTCAAGATTTGTGCAGAATGAATTTTGTCATTGGTGAATGTTTCGCTGCTGCTGCAAACAAATTAATAAAAAAACATGGTAGACCTGATTTTATATCTTCTCATGGTCAAACGATTTATCATGTTCCTGCAAATAGCACTCTTCAAATTGGTGAATCCTCTATTATTTCTGCAAGAACAGAATGTATGACAATTTCCAATTTTAGAGAAAAAGATATTGCCGTAGGTGGCGAGGGTGCACCTTTAGTGTGTTTTGCTGATGAAAAATGGTTTAAACCTTTAAAGAAAAATGTTATTGTCCAAAATATTGGTGGAATTTCTAATTCTACAGTTATTCTTAATGATTATGATACGTATGGATTTGATAATGGTCCAGGTAATATGCTTATCGATTATTGTATGCGTAAATTCTTTAATAAAGAATACGATAAAGACGGTAGAATTGCTCTAGAGGGTAATATTTCTGATAACTGGTTAAACTTGTTACTAGAAGATGAATACTATTTAGTTGAGCCACCAAAAACGACTGGCAGAGAATATTTTTCAGCACAATATATCGAAAATGCTTTGAGAATTGCACCAGAAAAGCCTGAAGATATTATTGCTACTCTAACGGCGTTGACAGTCAAATCTATAGCTGTTTCTTATGAAAGATTTGTTTATACTCACTCAAGCATTGATGAGGTTATTTTAGGCGGTGGGGGTGCTTATAATCCAACTCTTGTTAATATGCTAAGAAGATTTCTTCCTAAACATGTTGAATTAAAAACTCATGAGGATTATGGCATTTCAAATAACTTTAAAGAAGTTATGGCATTTGCCTTGTTGGGATATTGCACTTTTTATAATATTCCAAACAATTTGCCGTCTTGTACTGGGGCAAAACATAGAACTGTTTTAGGCAAGATTACTTACTAACATTTCTTGAATAGCTTTTGGAATGTATTTTAATAAATCAGAGGCAAGTACAGAATATTCTGTCAATTCTTCGCTTGCAAGCTCTCCAGCTCTTCCGTGTAAATGAACTGCTAGGCTAGAAGCTTCAAATGCATCCATTTTTTGTGCGGAAAAACCTGCAATCATTCCGCATAAAATGTCGCCTGTTCCAGCTTTTGCAAGTGCAGAATTACCAGTTGTGTTTGTGTAAATCTCTTCGTTTTTAGAACAAACAACGGTTTTATGAGATTTTAAAACAGTTGTACAACCGTATTTTTCTGTAATTTTTTTTGCAGTAAATCTAGGGTTTCTTAAAATGTCTTCAACTTTTTGACCTGAAAGTCTTGAAGCTTCTGCAATATGAGGAGTTAAAATTACATTTTGTGGTAGTTTAATTTTTGGAAATTTAGATATAATATTAAGTCCATCCGCATCGATTACAACCGTTTTATCTGTATCTTTTAAGTCAAAAAGAATTGCTTTAAACATTAAAATTGCCCCTGGGTCTTGAGAAAGACCTGAACCAATAGAGATGACGTCGTATTTAGATAGTTGTGATTTTATCTCTCCAACTGGAACGCAAACAATGTCAGGTGTCATAGATGCAACTCTTGATAAAACAGATGGAATACTTGCTAATGTAACATATCCGCATCCAACTTTTAATGCTGACATGCTAGATAAATATGCTGCTCCTGAATAGTTTTTGCTACCAGCAATATTTAGGACTTTACCAAAAGTTCCCTTATGTGATTTTTCCTCTCTTATCGGTAAGTGTAAATCCAATTTTATTAAGCTCCGTAAGTATGTCTTATAGCCTCGTATAAAACAATTGCTACTGAATTAGACAAGTTTAAACTACGTCTGTGTTCTATCATCGGTATAGTGTAACAAAATTCTTTTTTCTCTTCTAATAATTTTTCGTCCAAACCTCTTGTTTCTGGACCAAAAACTAAGAAATCACCCTCTTTATATGGTGCTGTGTAATGTTCTTTGTTTGTTTTTGTTGTGAAATAGAAGAAGTTAGATTCTGGATTTTTCTCCCACAATTCTTCTAGAGAAACGACTCTATGCACATCAACAAAATCGTGATAATCAAGACCTGAACGTTTTAAGTATTTACTAGTTAATGAAAAACCGATAGGTCCAACTAGGTATAAATTAGCTTTAGAACAAGCACACAATCTGATAATATTGCCTGTATTTTGTGGAATTTCCGGTTCTACAAGAACAATATTATAAGTTTTTATACCTTTATCAGTTGTCATGATTACTGATTAACACTTTCTGCTGGTGTAACTTCATTTTCAGCATCCTTAAAGAACTTTTTAGATTCAAAAATAACAGGAATGCCTCTTAATACGCAAAGTAAAATAGCCATTTCTGTAAAGATGTAAGCAAATACTTGCCAGAATACAGAAACGCAATGATCCATAGATGGAACGTTGTATAAAATAATTAATAAGAATGCACCAACTTTTGCAACTGCGTACCAAATTCTCATAAATTTAGAACAGCAAATAAATTTAGCGATAGGGTCTTCTTGCATAGATTTGTCGCCAAAAGCAGTATACCCATAGCTTGCAGCAACACTTCTAAGACTATCAACAACAACACCTCTGATAAGAGCAATTAGAGGAAATACAATTGAAATCCAACCCATTACCGCAAATAAAACCCAGTAAGAATATTCAACAATTCTATCACCCATAATATCAAGTGTCGCACCTAGTTTTGATGAAACTTTGAATTTTCTAGCTAAATAACCATCAAGTCCATCAAGAGCGAAAGCTAAAATTGTACAAATAATTGCCCAATAATAAGCATTTCCTGAAGTAACTTTCATGGCTTTTGTTACAAATAAACTTGTTGATTCGTCAATTTGATAAGCAATGACTAGATATATAGCAATAAATGCAAAGAATATTCTACCAATACTTACGATATTAGCAGATGATTTTTTTAATTTATCTAAAATACTTACCAAGTTAGTCATTACTCCTCCAGCAACCATGTGTTATTTATATATAAAAACACAAAAGGTTTAATAATTGTTAGTTATTGTTTTAATCTTGATAAAGCAAAATTGTGATTGTCTAACAATTCAATCATTTTTTCGCCAACCATAATTTTTTCAGCTTCTTCTAAGATTTTAACTACATTGTAACCATTTTCTCCGTCAGTACGAGCTTTACCACCGTTTTCACAACAAGAGATAAAGTGTTGACATTCAAGCTTAAGTGGTTCAATTTCCAAATAATCTAATTTAACGTCAACTGCGTTATTAGCGTAGTTATCAAAAATTTGTAACTTGTTATCCATAACTGTATCATCTAAAACAGCAGTTTTCTTAGTACCACGAACTAAAAGAGTAACGTGTTTTTTAGGTGTAATCCAGCTATCAGAAATTTGACCAATCATGCCACCTTCAAATTCAAGAGTGATATGAGTAATATCCATGATTTCATTTCTTTCGCTACTGCAACCAACTGCAGAGATTACTCTAACAGGGTTTTTAGAAGTTACATAGCTAACAAGTGAAACATCGTGTGGAGCTAAATCCCACATAACGCTTCTATCATTTTTAAAGTAATTTACATTAAGTCTGTCACTTTGTGCGTAAACGATTTCGCCAAGTTCACCCTCATCGATTAACATTTTTAATCTGTTAACTGCAGGATGATACAATAATAAGTGACCAACCATTAATACAAGACCTTTTTTGTTAGCAAGGTCAGTTAAATCTCTAGCTTCTTGAGCAACTGTAGAAATAGGTTTTTCAACATAAACATTCTTACCAGCTTCCAAGAATTGTTTTACAAGTTTAAAGTGGGTATGACTAGGAGTAACAACGATTACGCTAGTAATTTCAGGGTTATTAAGAACTTCCTTGTAATCCTTAGTAGTGTTAACACCTTTGTATTGGTCGGTAACCATTTTTAAATGGTCTTCGTCCATATCACAAACAGTATCAAGCACACCTAGGTTGTAGAAATTTCTAACGATATTTCTACCCCAGACACCACATCCAATTACAGCGATTCGTTGTTTACTCATAATATACCTTTTATACTTTAACTACATACAATATAACAATTATATTGTTTCAATACGAATTAGTCAAAAACGTAACTAATTATTGCAGCTTCTCTAGCTCTTTTGATAGCTTTAGCAACCATTCTTTGGTGTTCAGCACAGTTACCTGTAACTCTTCTAGGAATGATTTTACCAGCTTCTGTTAAGTATCTTTTTAATTTAGCCGCATCTTTGTAATCGATGTGATCTACTTTATCTGCACAAAAACTGCAACATTTTTTCTTTTTTTTGTCCATATCTTGTTTTGCCATTTTTATTTTTTCCTTTCGTTTGTAATTGTTTAATAATAACTATTAAAATGGAATTTCATCTTCTGAAATCAATTCATCAACGAATTCTTCTTCTGCGAACTTAACGATTTCGTCGTTGTTGCTAGTTGCTTTAGAAGAACTTACTGCGTCAGCTGACATTCTTTCGATAGCATTTGCATCAATTTCGTAAATACGTCTTTCAGAACCGTCATCTGATTTCACATTAGCGATTTGCAATCTACCTTCAACAAGAACTTTGTCGCCCTTAGAGATTTCTTCGATTAAATCGTTAAGTGCTGTTCTTTTAGAGATAACTCTGATAAGCATTTCATCTTTATCGCCTATGTTTAAAACAAAGGCTGAAACTGAAACGTTATTTTGAGTAAATCTTTTTTCTGGGTTTCTGTAAACATAACCTGTTACAACTGCTTTTGCTAATGTCATTTTTAATTTCCTTATGCGTTAACTGTTTCTTTTGCACATTCCATGAACATAGTTCTCAAAATGTTTTCGTTGTGTTTCATTTGAGTTTTCAATTCAGAAATGTTTTGAGCAGGGATAGTTACGATTTGGTTTACAAAGTAACCGTCTCTGAAATTTTTGATGTCATAAGCTAATTTTTTTCTGCCGATTTTGTCTCTTGAAACCACTTTTACGTCAAGAGCTGATAGAGATTCGTCGAATTTTTCGATTAATTTTTCGATTTCATCTGTATCTAAATTCGGTCTGAAGATTGTTAATAATTCGTATTGTTTCATAATTTTCTCCTTTTACCTACTTTAAAATAGTAGCATAAACAAAAAAATTTCAATACAAAGAGAGATAACTTGTAAAGTTATTTAAAATCTAAGACACTCCACATCTGCTAACGCAATAGTTTATTCAAAATTGTAACCACTTCATCAAGCTTTTCTTGTTTATCTGCACAATTGTTTTCAAAAGCATCTTTTACGCAATGGTTCATGTGCCCAGAAAGTATTTCAAGGTTAACTTTTTTAAGGATAGATGTTGTAGCGATAATTTGAGCGCTGATATCAACGCAATATCTATCTTCTTCAATCATTTTTAGCAAACCGTCAATTTGACCTTTTGCAGTTTTTAATAATCTTATTACTTTTTTTTCTTCTTCTTTATCGTGCATAAAAAAATTATAGCACATAATACAAGATTGTACTAGGTGCTATAATTTTTATTCATATTGAGATTTTTATTTACATTCGCATTTTTTAGATTTTTTGAAAAGTTTAAAACCTTTTTTGCATTTGCATTTTTTGTCTACAGAACATTTGCCATTGTCGCATTTGCATTTTTCGCAATTTGCTTTTGCGCATTCATCGCATTTGCAGTCGCATTTTTTACATTTACAGTTTTTGCATTTGCAATCTTTGTTACACTTGCATTTTTCGCATTTTGCTTTTTGACATTGTTCGCACTTACAGTTGCATTTTGATTCTTGGCATTTACAGTTTTCGCAAGCAAAAACGCTGTTCATAGTGAACATCATAACTGCAAATACAAATAGAGCTGACAAAAGTTTTTTCATAATCTCTCCTTTGCTAAACCTTGAGTATTATCTGACACCCCTATGGGGTATACTTATAATACAAAATTTTTGACAATCTGTCAACACTTTTTTATTTAACCATTCTTTTAGAAAGAATTGAACCGTCTTCGATTGATATTTCGTAATTTACGCCAAAGAAGTTTGTGGCAGAAACATTACCATTTTCTAATAAAGTCATTCCAATATAAGGACTAAATTGTGTAACATTAGGGTAAGCTTTTGATATAGATTGAACTCTCCAAAGTTTTTTGCCATCAATATCAAGGGCAAAAATATTATCGATAGTATCATCTTCGTTTGGAATATCAAGCAATACAACAAATACGCCGTTATAAACAAGCAAAGAATCAATGTCAAATGGAAATTTAACATTTTTGTTTGGTAAAGTTAGAACGTTATCAACGTATGAAATGCTGTTTGTCATTGCTCACAACCCTATTTTATTACTTCAAAGCCCATTGATTCTTCAAATCTAGGTTTCTTTTTAGGTACTTCTATAGGTTTCATATTACCATAAACTTTAGGACGTTCGCCACCAACTAGGAAGTATTGAGTTCCTCCACCGTTGCCCCATCCTTCAAGTGGGTTACATAAACCTGTGTAGAATTGAGCTCCTGCAGGAACTTCAACTTCAACAACAAATTTTGGCATTGCAGGAAGAGCAAATTTATCTTTAATTTGTTCCGGAGTCAAACCTACGATATCGTCATAAGCCATCAACCATGCACCTTTAGCAAATGATGAATCATCATTGTGAACACGAACAAATTTTGTAGGTTTGTCCATTTGAATTAAAGCTGAAGGAGTATCACCGCCTAAGAAAGCAGGTTGACTCCAACCAAAGTCATTTTTTAATGTTTCGTTAATTTGTTCACCAGTCATTTGTTGTAAAACAGTTGAACGAGCTTTGATATTAGCATTTGTTGTAATATCTGTTCTTCTTGCATCTAAGATTTTTTGTAAAGATGCTTTTTGAGCAGGGTTAGAAACTGCATTAATTTGTTTTTGCATTGCATCAAGGTCAACATTCAAACCTTGAACATCAACTGAGAATTGTGATTGAACTTTTCTAAATGCTTTATCATCAAATTCTACTTTACCAGTTGTAGATTTAGCGATTGCACTATCAAGAGTCAAGCCTTTTGAAGCCAAACTTGCTCTTGAAGCTTCAGCAGCATCAATAGAACGTTGAACAAAACCTTTTTCAACACCTGAAAGTGAATTGTTACCAGCAGAACCAGAGAAGTTACCGATAGCATGAGGGCTTTGAACCTTGTTACCTTTGCTTGCATCAGCTACAACATCTACAAGTGTTGTTTGACCAACGTGAGGTGTAGCATTTGAAATTACATCACCTGAAACAACGTAATTGATTGTATTTGCGTTGTCTTTCAATCCTTTTGCAATTCCTGCCTTAGATGTAACTAAGCCTTTTGTACCAACGGCATCAAAAGAAATACCTAAAACATCATCATATTTAGATGAAACTAATTCAGTTAAAGCACCACCTAAAGAGTGTCCTGTTACAACAATTTTCTTATTAGGGTTTTGTGCTCTAACTTGTTCAATAAAGTCAACAGCATTTTGGAATTGATCTGGTAATTTTCCAGAAAGCATTTGGTGGTCAACTCTCAAGTCGCCCATATCATCAGAACCTCTGAATACAACCATTACAACGCCGTCTTTTTCAAGAGCTTTTGCGTGGAAACCGTTGCTTGCAGAAACTTGAGTTTGTTGTTTCCAACCGTTCATATCAACAGATTTGTCGCTATAAGCTTTTGCAGACAAGCTACCTGCATCTTGAACGATATCTAATCTCTTATCTAAGCCCATTTCAACTGCTTTTTTATTATTTGCCAATGAACCGTAAATTGAAACACCGTCAGCTTTACCTATTGTACCGCCAACTTCATCAACAGCAGCGGCTGCATTGTATATACCATGACCTGTGTCATCACGCCATTCAAATTGTCTTTGGTCTAAAGTTCTTGAGCCGTTAGCTCTTAGTCTATCTTCAAATTTTATTAATCCATCGCCAAAATCTGTTTTTGAAGAACCTTTTCCTAATAAGTTTTCAATATCTGCAATTGATTCATTGTGCTGAGACATTTTTACATCATATCTAACACCACGAACATCACCAGATTGAGCTTCAATGCCTTTACCCACATAAGTACGTCTTGTAGGAACATTGCCAGCTTCATCTGCTGATAATTGAGTAGCATATCTATGGTGCTCATCAGTTGCTGAACCCAACCAGCCAGAGTTTTTATCAGCTAATTTAGTTTCATCAATTTCAAGAGGTTTATTTTTTGCTCTATTTTCAACAACAGCGCCAATTGTATGACCTGCGCCGTTCATAAATGCAGACATCAATGTGCCTTCTAAAGTTACTTTACCTGTATTGATATATTCTGTACCCATATCAATACCAGTATCAGCAGCAGTACTCAACAATACTTTTGATGTTGTTGATAAAGTTGTAGCTTTAATAGCCATTGTACTTACGCCACTCAAAGCTTGAGATGCGCCTTGAACAACTGCTTGTTTACCAGCTTCAACGTATTGTTCAACTGTTCCACCTTTTTTAGATGTAGCTAAATCAGAAGCATCAACTGCAAATGACAATGCTGTTTGTGCGCCAGCTGCTGCCAACAATGGTGCAACACCAACGCCACCAGTTGCAACACCGATAACAATTCCGCCTGCAATCTTAACGCCTGATTTTAATACATAAGCGCCTGTTTCTTGTGAAGCATTATAATCTGCAACTCTTTTTGCAATATTGTTTTTTGAACCAAATGTTGCTGTATAAGAGTTTTCAAAATCAGCTTTAACTTGTGAATAAGATTTGCCGTGAGTAGCTTGCATTGTTTGATTATGCAACAATTTGCTACAAGATTTTGCTCTATCATGTAAGAATTCGTATTTCTTATCCATAGAAGCTTTTTGTGGGTCAATTCCCGCTTTTTTCATTTCGTCGTTGATTTGTTTCATACCAACTTTTGAATCGCCCATACCTAAGAACTTAGCAAATTTACCTAATTCTCTATTATAAACTTGTTCTTTTGTAGCAGTAACAACTACTTGTCCACCAGCACTAGGATTAGCAATGTATTGAGTTTCAACGTCAAGTTTTGGTTTAGACATCAATGTTTTCATTTGACCATTGAAGCTTGTTTCCATTGCGTGCATTGCAGTTGATTTTTCGTATTGACCTAATTGTTTTTTATAACCTGCAACTTGTACTGGGTCAAAATCTACGCCATAAGTAGCTTTGAATTTCGCATTGAAAGTCTTCATATCTTTTGAAGACATCAAATCTTTAACTTGTTGTTCAGCTTTATCAATATCAGCTTTTACAACATGCGCTCTATTTTCAGAATTCCAAACTCCACTTACCCAGTCAACAGTTTTACCAGCCCAACCGTCTTTATCTTGTTGTGCTCGAAAACTTGATTTTGCTGATGAAATTTGACTTCTCAACAATGCAGAAGTTGCTCCAATTTTTTCTTCTGTAGTTTGACCTTCAGCTTTTTTAATTTCGTCTTTTGTCAAAGTTTCTCTTGCTTCAATAGCTTGCATCATACCATACATAACTCTGCCAGCTTCTTCTTTATAATCAGAATATTTAGACATTTCTTTACCGAAAGAAGAAATACGAGAGTTATCAACTCCAGCATTTTTAGCTCTTTGAGTTAATTTATTTATAATACCGTCTATTGAAGTTTTTCTTACATCTGTTTTTGAGAAGAATGATTTACTAGATTTTTCGTCCCAAATAGCTTCAATCATTGATTCATCTGGAGACAACTTTTGATATTCTCTCAATGTTTCTACAACGTTATTTGGTGTAATCTTTTTCAATTCTTTTTGGAAAGAATCTTGACCTACAGAATTTAATTTTGCAGAATACATTTCATCATAAAGATGTTTTGAAATAACTTTACCTTGAGCAGTAGCTTGTTTTTTAGCATTATTTGCTTGAACTTTTGCTTTTGAAGTTTGCGCAACTTTTTCAAGTTCTTCTCTGTGTGCTTTTTGAACTTCTTCTCTTTGTTTTTTAATTTCAGCTTCTTGTTTCAATTCTGCTTGAGTTTTTAAAGCCGTAATTTTATTACCTTTTTTAGGAACTTGAATTGAAGGATTCATCATCATCAATTCGTTAGTTCTATTTGTGATTTGTCCATTTGAAGGTTTTGAAATACCTTCTGAAGCCAACATATCTTTTGCATAATGAGTCCAGTCAGTATAATTTTTACTAACTGTAACTTCTTTTGCTTCTTTGCCTTGCAATCTCTTTGCAACTCTTTGTTGTTCATCATTTGCGTATTGAACTTTAACTTGTGCAGATGATTTTCTACCTCTAACACCTTTATGGTCAGGAGCAAATTCACCAGAAACTTTTGCAGTTTCACCTGCAAGGAAATAAGGTTCACCGTTTTTGTAATGAACTGTACCTTTATTTGTGTGAGCTAATTCTGATTTTGTTCTATCAAATTCCTTGCAAATTTCTTGGAAAGTTTCACCATTTTGAACAACGATAAGTGTATTACCTTTACCGTCGTATTTTGCGACTTGAACTTTGCCGTCAGGATTTGTAATTACAGCTTGAAGACCTCTACCGTTTTCGTTAAAAGTCTTTTCTGTAGTTTTACCTTTAGCATCTGTAACTGATTCATAACGAACTTTTTCGTTTTCATCATACATCGCATGAGTTTTAACACCGTCTTTTGTCAAACTCATTGTTTGAACTTTTTTACCGTTCTTATATTGTGTAGCAACAGAAGTTTGTGTTTCACCGTTTTCTACAACAGTAACGTTTTTAACATCACCTCTTACCGCTGTACTTGTATAAGAATTTTCGCCAGAATAATCATACTCAATAGTTTCTTGTTCTGATGTACCTGCATTGATAATTTGTTTGATAGGTTTGTCTTGTGCAAAGCCCTCTTTTACACCTAAATAAGTTGTAACATTACCATTTTTAGCAATATGGTCTTTAACTTTACCTTGTTTATCGTAAGTTAAAGTTTCAACATCACCAGTTTCTTCATTCAAAATTTCGTCAGAAACTACGTTACCGTCTTTATCAACATTCTTTGTAACTTTTCTGCCGTCAATAACATTAACTAAAATCTTTGAACCGTCTTTGTTAATGATTTCTTGTGCACCGTTTTCAAAAGTAAGAGTTTGTGTACCGTTTTCATCAACAACTGATGATTTAACTTTGCTCTTTTCTGAAACATCTAAAAACTTATTAACAAAACCGAACAAGTCTTTTGCTTTGATATCATATTTTTTAGAATTAGCATTTGTAGCTTGTTCACGTTCTTGTTGTTCTTTGAATACTTGTTTAGCCTCTTTTTTGCTTAGTATGTTATCGTCCCCAGCAGACTCTCTCATTTTGCCAGTAAAAACAGTAACTTCATTCATATCTAATGTTTGATTACCATTAGAATCGACAGCATCAAAAACTTGAAGCATCTTTGCATCTGCTTCAAAATCAGCACGTTTAGCACCCGATTTAAGTTTATTTAAATCTATGCTATTAGCTTTATTGCTACCTAGTTTGAATTCGTTTCCGTTTGTCATGACCTAATCTACTAACACTTGTATACATGTATTATAACGGTTAAACATGAATTTTCTTGCCCTTTTTCACCTTATTTCATCTAAATTGTGTAGAAATTGTTACAATATCATTTCTCTCAATCCATGATAAAATCAACTTAAAAGGAGATTTTTATGGCAGGAATTTTAAATATACAAATTAACTCTCTTATGGGCTCAATCGAAGCAAATTTAGGTAAAATCGAATATTATATAAAGAAAAATGCTGACAAAAAACTTGACCTTGTTGTTATGCCAGAATTTTTTGCAACAAATATTGATTATATTAACAACACTGAACCCGAAGACGGTGGCGAAACAATAAAATTTATTAAAGAATTAGCTAAAAAATATAAAACAAACATCATAGCAGGTTCTGTTGTAAGAGAAATCAACGAAAGATTATACAACACAACCTTTGCCATAAACAGACAAGGCGAAGTTATTGAAACTTACGATAAAGTTCATTTATTCAACTACATGGGCGGTTCAGAAGGCGAACGAATTGAAGCCGGAAAAGATATCAAAATTGCAAACTTTGATTTTGCAAAAGTCGGTATGACAATTTGTTTTGATATGAGATATCCAACATTTATTAGAGAAATTGTTAGAAAAGGTGCGCAAATAATAGTTATGCCAACAGCTTGGCTAGTTCAAAGAGAAATCTACGACGATGAAAAATTATTAGACTACGCTCAAGATATGTTCACTGCAATGTGTAGGACAAGAGCCTTTGACAATATGGTTTACCTAGTTGTAAGCAACCAAACTAAAGAATGTGGCAAATCTTGGAGAGCAATCGGAAATTCTATGATAATTTCTCCAACTGCCGAAGTTCTTACAGAAGCTGGACTTAAAGAAGGTGCGCTATATTCAGAAGTTGAAATAGATGCCGTTGAATACCTAAAATCAATCTATCCTATTGTAAGTATTGATTAGTGGTAGGGGTAAATTTTTAAAAGAGAGGCGAGGGCAAAGCCCTCGCCTCTGTATTTTTTTATTTCTTATACTGAACTGGATTTGCACAACCTCTTTTTCGATATTTTTCAGGAATTTTTTTTCCTATAAAAAATTTCCTAATATTTTCTTGTGCAATTTTACCATTAAATTCAATACGTTTACTTGTTGATTGTTCCCATGATTCTACCTCAAAAACTTCTTTTACTATGCCTTTAACAACAGCTAGAACATATTTGTAGTTTTTTGCTTTTTCTAACTTTAATACCCAACCTTCTCTCGTCGCATCATAATAACCATGTTTATTAACCCTATTTTGTTTTACTTTGCAAATGATATAATCTATATCTGCTGGTTCATTGTAAATTTTCATCTGTTTAAAAACCTTTTTATAAAATATTTTTATAATATCACTTTGTACGTATATGTTTATTTTAACAACTCTAAGACATTAATTCCTTGTTGTACCCAATTGCTTGTTGATGATGGCAAATATAATGCTCCTTGTTTTATTAATCGTTTTTGAACAAGTTTCTTTTTATTTGCAATTTCAGCTTTTTTCTTTTCTACATCTGCTTTTTTAATTGCATCTTCAATGTCGTCAACAGTTACATTCATTATTTCATAATATTTAGGTTTTAATTCTGAATCTTTTTGATGTAGGTCTGCTATAATTTTGTCAAATTCAAATTTTGTAATTGCATTATTTTTATACCCATGATACGCATTTTCAAAATCTACTGTTAATGTTTTTAAAGTAAACAAACTGTTATATCTGAAGTCTAATAGCATTTTTTCTTTTGAAACATCTACGCCCGCATTACTTCTGGCATTCATTTTATTATAACCAGCTCTAACATTATCTATGGCTGTATTAATTTCTAAACTATTTGGAATAGTTGCTTTTTCTAAATTTATTCTATATTGTTCTTCAGTTTTCATCTTTGCAGTTTCTTGAGCATCTCTTTGCTGTTGTTTTTTCCATTGCGCTTTTTGTTGTGCATTCATATATTTTTGTGGATTATTAATAACGTCCATTGCTCGTAACGCATCGTCCATTGTGCAATAGTCAATTTTTCCGTTGCTAAATCTGCACATTCTTATAACTTGTCCATTACCCAATTTTTGTGTGCTATATACATATTCTGCTAAAACTTGAATTGTGGAACAAAAAAGAACAAATAAAACTGCAAATATTTTAAATTTTTTATTTTTCATGATTAATACTCCTATTATTTACTTGACCAATGTATTTATACATTAAGTGAAATTATAATACTACATATAATGTATAAATGCAACAGAAAAATGAGAAAACAATTCAATTATCAAAAGTTATAGGCTCTGTACTAAAAGAACTTAGGGAAAAAGTTCCTAATCGTTCTATCAATAATGTTGCGCATGAATATGGGCTTGATGTTGGAAATACAAGCCGTATTGAAAATGGGTTAATAGAAGTAAAAGTAGTTACACTTTGGAAACTTGCCGAAGCCTATGATATTTCACTTTCAAAATTAATAAAATTGGTTGAAAATAAAATGCCTAAAGATTTTCATTTTTTTGAAGATTAATAAATACAGAGGCGAGGGCTTTGCCCTCGCCTCTCTTTATTATGGGGCTGGCGCAACGTGCCAGCCCCGTTAATTTTAAACTAATTTAACTCCGCAAAATTGAAGAACTATTCCAACTATTGCGCCAAATAAAATGTAGTAAAGTGCGTTTTTCTTGAATTTGAAAGAAAGTAAGAACAAAAACAAGAACAACAAAAATGCTGGCAGATTTGTCACATTATCTTTAAAAAATCCAACGCCTACTGCAAAAAGCAAACCGCAACCCGCAGGTTTTAGCGCATACAAAACAGATTTAACCCAAAAGTTATCTCTAAAAGTTTTAAGCACTTTTGAAATTGCGCAAATAAATATAAACGAAGGAAAAATCAACGCCAAGGTTGCAACAATGCCCCCGAAAACACCCATTGTTTGGAACCCAGCAAAAGTAGCCATATTAGCCCCAACAGGACCAGGTGTAAGCATTGATATCGCAATCATATTTGTTAATTCATCTGTCGAATACCAACCATATTCATGCACCAATTGATACAAGAATGGAATTGTCGCATATCCGCCACCAACAGAGAATACACCTATCTTAAAAAATTCTATTATTAAGTGAACTAAGGTCATCATTTTGCACGACCTTTCTGAATAACTTTATAACTCACACCCACAATGACAGAACCTATAATTGCAAGTACAGGTGAAATCTTAAAGAAAAATGATGCGCTAAAGCAACCTAAAAAAATCACCCAAGTTACAAAATCTGTCAAACTATTTTTCCACATTTCTTTAATAGTCAAATAAACAAGTATGATTACTGCAATTCCAACGCCCCAAAAGATACTTTGAATAAAAGATATTCTTAGCAAGAAATCAATAATTGTTGCGACCAAAAGAATTGCAATAATTGGTGAAGTTATAATTCCAAGTAAAGCAATCGCTGCGCCCCTTTTGTTTCTCAACTTATACCCAACAAAAGCTGAAACATTCGCCGCAATAATCCCCGGAATACTTTGACCCAATGCGTAAAAATTAGTCAATTCTTCATTCGTTATCCAATTGTGTTTATCAATTATGCTCTGCTGAATTAGCGGAACAATAACGTAGCCACCGCCCAACAATTGAACGCCAAGCCAGAAAAATTCTTTGTATATATCTTTTAATGAAACTTTCATACTATTAAATATATCATAAAATATATGTTATAATCTTATAAAGAGGTGAATTTATGAAAAACATTGCAAAATTATTATTAGTATTTACAATTTTATTTTTCTCAATCCAACCAACATACGCCAAAATCTATGGTGTAAAAGCGTTATCAGATTTTGACACATCAAATCCGTCTAAAACTTTTTACTTTGAAACACTTGAAGAAGTCGATGTTGACGGCATATCGTTTATGGCAAACACTGTTTTCAAAGCAAAACCTTATAAAATTAAAGACCCACAACGTTTAAAAAGAAACGCTGTTTTAGTAATGAAAATCGTATCATACACTTACGATAACGAAACACACCCAATCAAAGACTTGTACGTAAAATACACAACTGAATTTGATAAACTTGAAACAACAAAAAATGTTGCATTATCAGTTGGAAACTGTTTTGTAAAAGGTATTTCTATCGGATACAAAACAGTTGAAGGTGCTGTAAAAAATGAAGAAGGAAACCGATTCAAATCAGGTGCAATGGCAGCTTACGACGCAACTCCTGTATCTTTAGTTGAAAAAGGCGATGCAATCGTAATTAAAGAAGGCAACTTTATGTACTTAAAGTTTAAAATTGTTGATATGACAGATGTTTCATTATCTGATAGATTTATTTATTCTATTGAAGAAACAGAGGAAAATGAATAATGTTTTATAAAAAACAAATTGAAGGAAAAGATGTTTACTATTCTGATATGATTGAAACAGAGCATTTTTTCACATCAAGAGATTTGATTGTAAAAGACAATGTTGAACTTGTTTCTGAATACTTAAACATTGAACCTAAAAACTTAATTCACCCGACACAAACTCACAGCGACAACGTAAAAATTGTAGAAAAGAATAAATATAGCTACGACAACACAGATGCCTTAATTTTGACAGAAAAAGATATGGCAATATATTTGAATTTTGCAGATTGCACACCCGTTATCATTTATGATTACAAAAATAATATTGGCGCAATTGCTCACGCTGGTTGGAGAGGAACAGCCGAAAGAATTGCACAAAAAACAGTTCTTAGAATGCAAAAAGAATTTGGCACATTACCCAAAAATGTAGTTGCAGCAATTGGACCTTGCATAAGTTTTGATGAATTTGAAACATATCCAGATGCAATAAAAAGACTAAGAGCAAGCATAAATAAAGTTGAAACACCATATTTCAAAGAAAATCGAGTTGATTTAAAAGGTTTAAACAAGGAACAACTAAACGAAATCGGTGTTTTTGATGTAGATATTTGCCCATACTGCACAGTCAGAGACAACGATAAATTTTTCTCATATAGAAAAGAAAACAAAACAACCAATCGCCACAGTGCAGTGATTAAATTGAGATAGAAAAACTAGCGTTGATAATTGCAGTCATAACGCTAGTTTTATTCATCTAATAAAACAACAATGTGGTGAAAAAAGTTAGTTAAAACTAATTGCCACTTGCTATATTTTTATTATATCGTATTTTCAAACTTTTTCAAGTCTTAAACATACTTCAAAATTTCTTCTGGTTTATCGACGATTATTGTTGCGTCGTTTTTGATTAAAAATTCTCTATCTCTAAATCCCCAAGTTACACTAATGCAAGGCATACTAGAGTTTTTAGCTGTCATAATATCGACATCTGAATCGCCAATATATATTGCATCTTCTGATTTTAAATTCATTAAATTCAAAACTTCAAAAACTGTATCTGGAGCGGGTTTTTTCTTAATTCCAGCTTGTTCATTTTCGCCAATTGCAATATCAATCAAATCGCCAAAATATTTGTTTGAAAGTTCTTTTACAGCAAGGTCGAATTTATTTGATACAACGGCTGTTTTAATACCTTTATCTTTTAAATTTTTCAATAGCTCTGGTATTCCAATATATGCAGAAGTGTGGTTATACATATTTTTTGCATAATGTTTTTTGAAAATTTCTAAGCATTTTTCATAATTAGGATTACTCAATCCGTCTGGAATTGCACGTTCTATGAGTTTTGCAACACCATTACCAACGAAAAATCTAATTTCTTCGATTGTATGAGTTGGATAATCGAATTGAGAAAGCGCATAATTTGTCGAAATCATTAAATCTTCAAGAGTATTCAATAATGTTCCGTCCATATCAAAAATAAAAATTTTCTTTTGCATAATTCACCAACTTTCAAAGAAAATTATAACGCAAATTTTCAGTAATGATTTATACCTCTATGATTTTTGCCTAAAGCCCAACGGAAACCAAATGTTAAAGAAATACCATTTCTTCCGCCATTTCTAATCATAGCTTGACCAAAGCCAGTAAATCTATCGCCAACACGTTTTTGTAGACCTAAACCATATTGGAAATATGGATCAACGCTCATATCTGGTAAACTTACGTTATTAGCTTGAAATCTTGTTTTATCCATAATATTCCAAACCATTTGTAAACCTAAATAAGGTTGCCAACCGTTTTTCAAGTTACCGATGAATTTTAAGCCTGGGGCAATTTGAATTGCGTGTAATGGGTCTGAATTTATGTTAACACCCGCAGCGTTTCTATAATCAAACGTATTTACGAAAGTATAAGACATTAAATAATTTGGTTGAATAATGAATTTGCCGTCTGCAAATTCAAAGTTGTAACCTGTTTTTGAAGCAATACCAGTTGCAAGCATTGTGAAATCTTCACGACCGAACATAGTATGAGCTTCTGCAACATTAGCACCAACGTTTGCAGTTAAACCTGTGAAGAAGTTTCCTTTGTACCAAACTCCGCTAACACCAAGTGTGCCACCATTTTGGTTAATGCTTACGCCATTGTAGTTTTGGTTTGAACCATTATAACCTGCATAAGCAGAATATACGGCATTCCAACCATTTCTCAATTCAAGAAGACCAGTATCTCCACCGAATAATGAACCATAGCCGATGTTTCTAACACTTGGACCATTATTCAAGCTTACGCCTTCAAAAGTTGCATAAGGTCTAAACCAAGCACCTTTGTTTTGTTCTGGGATTTGTTGGTTAGGGTCAAAAGTTATAACTCCGCCTTCACCAGTACCTTGTGTTGATGCGTATCTGTTAGCAAATTGCATTGCTGTTCTTTCGTTTCTTGTCATAGACATTAACATATCTTGATTTGCGAAAGCTTGTTCGTATGTATTTAATTGAGTTAGGTATGAACCGATTTGAGCACCGACAGCGCCTGCAAGTACTGCAGGGTTGAAAGCGTCGCTAGCGTTTCCGCCACCGCCTCCGCCGTTGCCTCTTTTGAATTCAAAATTACCATTGTTTTCATTGTAAGCAACGTTGTATTTGTAAATTGGTGAGTATGCAACTTGACTATCACCAGTGTATGCTATGTTTGATTTTAATTTATCATCACTTGTGAAATTGATTGAAGTAAAATCATTTATTGCATCAGATAAAAGTGTCATGCCGGCAACGTTAAGTTTTCCGCCTTTGTATGTTGAATTAGTAGCAGATAAACTATCCATTGTTTGATTTGCTAAATCAACATCAACATAAATATTTGAATCAGCTTTTAATGCTAAACCATACAATGGAATGTTAGTTGCAACACCGTTTCTAAGATCTAAGTTACCACCGTTGAATGTAATTGCATTCATTCCGCCATTTGATAAATATGAATCATCAGAATATTTTAATGTACCGCTATCCAAAAGCCACAATGCGTGAGAGTCGTTACCGTTTCTTGTTAAAGTAGCATTCCCTAAATCAAGAGCAACAGTCCCACTTGGAGAAACTCCTGTATATTCACCATTGAAATTAATATCGTTAGTACCCTCAAATGTTACGCCACCATTATTAGAGCTATTGTTGATAGTAGTATTTTCAAGATTTATTGTATTTCCAGAACTATTACGGATAACAAGTTGTCCGTTACCACTTGGTGAAAGTTTTGTGTCTTTTAAAGTGGCATTAGTTAAAACAAGAGTACCTGTTTCATTAATATCTATTGATGTATTTTTTATTACGCCATTATTGCTACCATTTACAATAAAACGACCACTTGAAAATCCACCTGTAGCTGACTCTTCGCCATTCATTTCGTAGAAATAATCACTTCCTTTATAATTACTCATAGCATCAAAATTGACTTCATCTAGTGCATCTTGCAAATTTTTATTTCCGTATTTAAGTGTACCATTATATTTATTGTAATTAACATAATTTACGTTAGCTGTAGTTGCATCTCCTGTTTTTGCTAATTTAAAATCCTTATGCAAGGCAGTTCTAGCATACAAATCTGAATTTCCAATAGGTTTTATACCATTCTTGGAATCATAACTTATACCCAATTCTTTAATACTAAGATTACCTTTTATTTTTGAAGAATCACTAAATGTCAACGATAAGTCTTCCGACAATTTTAAATTTAGAGTACTATTTTCACCTAAAAGAATATTCTCATTAGTCGCAGTACCAGTATAAGTGTTATTTAATAAATTTAATGTAGAACCGTCTTCAAAATTAATATCACGATTGCTATTGAAAATTGTAGAAACGTCAGTGCCGACAATTAATTCGCCACCATTTTTAACATAAGTTTCACCTCTGTATTTATCCAGAATAGCGTTAGATGTAACAGTACCGATGATATTTACAATACCGCCGTTTCCATTATCATTATTTTTTATTTTATCTGTAGTAGAAATCGTTCCACCAGTGATATTGAAGATTGAATCATTGTTAGCATCTCCTTGTTGAATGATTAACCCTGAAATCTTATCAATGTCAGATGTCAATTCACCATAATAAATTGGAGCCCAGTGGCTTATTTGGTCAAAATTTTGGATATCACCTATAATATTGCCGTCATTTATCAATTTCCCTGTATTTTTAACGTATTTTTGAACTGTTAGTACACCAGTGGAATTATTTTTAAATGTTGAGTTTTTGGAAATATACCATGATGCACCACTATTTAGTTCAATAGTACCATCATTAACAACATTTGATGCAGTATCATCATAGTCTTGCATTGAATAAGTAATTTTAATATTACCTTTGTTATTTAAATTTGTATTATATAAATTTAGACTATTTACATCAATATCACCAAAGTTATTTAAAGTTACAGGTGTTTGTATATTATCAGCCCCAAGATTAAGGCTTTCTAAATATACATTAAATCCGTTGTTTATAGTTGTTGTTCCAGATACTAATCTAATAGCACCGTCCTTTAATGATGATTCATTAATTGAACCGCTATTAAATGTGTTTTCGCCATATAAGTAAATACTATTATCATAGCTGTAACCTTGATGTTTAATTTTTGTATTATTTAAAATAGAAGAGTCAATATTTAATCTTGCTTTATTGCTATCTTCAATTATCGAGTCATTAATTGTTGAAGAAATCAAATTAAGTGTTCCAGAATTTTTGGCATTTGAGTTGTTCAAAATTGTTGAAAACATTTCTACGGTTCCGGCGTTATCAACAATATACGAGTTTGTGAAATTCTCTAAAGTGATTTTATTAAAGCCTAAAGTTTGTCCTGATTTTACAGTAACACCATCGTGTCCATTTCCTTTGATAGTAAAACCGTTACCATAAATTGTTGCATTTCTGCCATCACCAGCAAGATTGCCCAAATCATCAGTCAAAGTAATATCCTCTGAAAGAGCAATACCTGTGCTATTTTTTTGATTTTGAATAAAATCCTGTAACAGAGAAGAATCCTTAATATTACTTGCTTTTGAAACAGTATATGCACCTATTTCGTTAGCAATAGGATTGAAGATATAAGTTTTATCACCACTTATGGCAGTAACAGTGTCTTTAGAAACCTCAATTACAGTTTTACCCAAACCGTCTAAATATTTTGTTTCTGTTGCATCACCATCGACAAGAATATTAATTGCATCAACAATTATGCTTGGAGTGCTTGCACCAACTGCGCTATCGCTAACTAAAATCAAGTCCATTTTGCCTGTACTTGCGTCATAATCTAATTTCAAATGCAACGGTGCATCGTCTGCACCTGAAAATTTGCTCATTGTAAGATTATCAACATTACCATTTAACATATCTAATGTTGCTTCCCCGCCAACAGACAATCTAAAATCATTTGAATTTGCAGGCTCTACGCCTAATTTCAAGGTACCGTTTTTATATGATGATTTTGCACCCAAATAAATCATTCCATTTGAACTTGCAAAATCCACATTTTTATTCAAAATAACAGTACCGTTTAAGTCTTTATTAGCTTTTAAAGTATTATTGATAATCAAATTGCCGTCAAAATTATTATCAATTTTTACAGCATCTTCAAGCGTAATAGTTTTGCCACTATTCGCATTCAAATAAATACTACTATTAGACTTAATACCGTAATCTGTATTATTTTTAAAAGCAACATCACTATTTTCTGCATTAATAATTAATTTATTATAACCCTCGTTATTAATAGCAACGCCTTTATTATTCAAGAACGATACATCAGTAAGTTCAATTAAAGGATTTGTCCCTCTTACAATACCATTTTCGGTATCAAAGCCTTGAAAAGTTGCATTCATTATTTGAAGTCTTGTTTCAGAAGAGCCTGAAGCAGAAAAAACTAACGGTGAGTCGTCAGAATATCTAGCACCATTAATAACATGTCCATTAAAATCAACTGTTAATTGTTTTTGCAAAAAGCCTGCAGATGTACCGTCAGCCGTAATATCATTAAGAATACTAACAGTTGAACCTTCTGAAGCATTATTTGAAGCATCAATTAAGTCGTTCCAAGTACTATCCGCAAATGTTGGCAGTTGAGCCAATGCCAAAATAGTTACAATAATCCCAAAAATTTTATTCTTTTTCATAATTATGATTTCCAATTCAAAGTAAGTCTAGTAATAGTAAATTTAATTATTTATTCATTTTAAACTAGAAAAAGTTATTTTTTAAGTCTTTGGACCAATATTTTTACAAAACTATTTATAATTAAGGTATATTATTAAAGATTTATGAATTAATTTTATAAATATTTCATATTACATTGATACTATTTTTGTGTGTGATATAATTTTCTTAAAATTGGAGTACTTTAATATGACATTATTGAAAAAGATTGATTCACCATACGACTTAAAACAACTATCAATAAACGAGATGAAGGAATTATCTCAAGAAATTAGAGATGGTATCTTAAATAGAGTTCACAAAATTGGGGGACACTGTAGCCCAAATTTAGGTATCGTAGAAGCTACAATTGCGCTACATTACGTGTTTAATTCGCCAATTGATAAATTCATTTTTGACGTATCACACCAATGTTATACACACAAAATGTTAACAGGTCGTAAGTCAGGATTTATCGGCGATATTATGAAAAATATTTCTGGATTTTTTAATCCTGCAGAATCAGAGCATGACACATTTGTATTAGGTCACACTTCTACATCTCTTAGCCTTGCTTCTGGTGTTGCAAAAGCTCGTGATATTAATGGTGAAAAATATAATGTTATAGCTCTAATCGGAGACGGTTCGTTAAGCGGTGGCGAAGCTTTTGAAGGCTTAAACAACGCAGCAATGTTGAATAGTAATTTCATTATTGTTGTTAATGATAATGAAATGTCTATCTCTGAAAACCAAGGTGGTTTATACCAAAACTTGCGAGAATTAAGAGAATCTAACGGAACATGTCAAAACAATTTCTTCAAAACATTCGGATATGAATATCATTACCTTGAAAATGGTAACAATCTTGAAGAATTAATCGCATTATTTAAAGAAGTTAAAGATACTAACAAACCTGTGGTTGTTCATATTCATACATTGAAAGGTAATGGATATACCCCAGCAGAAGAAAACAAGGAAATGTTTCACAATACAGTATCAGGTAGAATCAACGGAAAAACTCCTATTATTCCAAACAATTTACCAGAAACTTACGGTAGCATAACAACTGATTTTATCTTGAAAAAACACGAACAAGATAAGTCAATTGTTGCAATTACAGCTGCAACTCCTGGTGGCGTAAGCTTTACAAAAGATTTCAGACAAAAAATGGGCGATGCTTATATCGACGTAGCTATCTCAGAAGAGCATGCTATGGGCTTCACATCAGGTTTAGCAAAAAATGGTGCAAAACCTATTTTTGCCGTACAAAGTTCATTTGTTCAAAGAACTTATGACCAAATTTCTCAAGATATCGCTCTTAACAATTCACCTGTAACAGTAATCGTTCACTGTGGTGGTATGTCAGGAATTGATATGACTCACTTGGGAACATTTGATATTTCAATGATTAGCAATATTCCTAATATTGTTTACCTAGCACCAACTAATAAAGAAGAATATTTAAGCATGCTAGATTGGTCAATTGAACAAGTTGAACACCCAGTATTTATTCGTGTTCCTCTAGGTGCACCAGTTGTTTCAGGTAAAGCTGATAAAACAAATTATTCAGAATTAAACAAATATCAAGTTGTAAAAGACGGTTCAGATATCGCAATCGTTGGTTTGGGTACATTCTTTAGCCTTGGCGAAAAAGTTTATGATAGATTAAAACAAGCAGGCTTTAACCCAACATTAATCAACCCTAAATTCATTACAGGACTTGATGAAGCATTATTAGAAGACCTAAAAAATAAACACAATGTTGTTATAACATTGGAAGATGGTATTCTTGACGGTGGCTTTGGTCAAAAAATTGCAAGCTACTACGGCGATTCAGATATGAAAGTATTGAATTACGGCGGTAAAAAAGAATTCACAGACAGAGTAAAAGTTACAGACCTTTATGAAAGATATAGATTAACTCCAGACTTAATCTTTGAAGACGTGATGAGATTACAATCAGGTAATTTACTTTACGCATAAATAAAGGGCAACTTAACAACTTATATACAAACTTTTAAAAATGTTAATTTATATCAATAAATTAACATTTTTGATTATCTCAGACCTTTATTGTTATGGTATTTGTATTAAGAAATAAAGAGGAGAATAAAAATTAATCCTTCAAACCTAATTCCTCTTGTTTAATCTCTTTAATAATTCTTGCAGGATTACCAACAACTACAACGTTATTTGGCACGTCTTTAGTAACAACACTTCCTGCACCAATAACTGCGCCATTACCAATTGTTACACCGGCAAGAACCACAACACTTCCTCCAAACCAAACATTGTTACCAACAGTAATAGGTTTTGCATACTCCAGCCCTTTATTTCTTGTATTAATATCAAGAGGGTGTAAAGCACAATAAAAACTGCAATTTGGACCTATAAAAACATTATCACCAAACTTTACTTTGTTGCAATCCAAAATAGTCAAATTATGGTTTGAATAAAAATTTTCGCCAATTTCAATATTGTAACCATAATCACAGATAAAAGGTTGTTCTATTAAAAAATTATCTTTTGTAGAGCCTAAAATTTCTTTAATTAAATTCTGTCTGTCTTCCATTTTTTCAGGAGATAAAGTATTATGTTTATGACATAGTTTTTTACATTTCATTCTCTCGTCAATAAGGGATTTGTCATAATTTGCATCATACAATGTTCCCGCTAACATTTTATCTCTTTCATTCATTATTTAATCTCCTATTACATCATTTTACTTAGTGTCAAATTAACATTTTGTTTAAATAATGTCAATAAATTATAAAACTTATACTAAAAAAGCCCCAAGCATTCGCTTGAGGCTTTAAAAAAGGAAGAGGTGGGATTCGAACCCACGGTACGCTCGTCACGTACGACGGTTTTCAAGACCGCTCCGATCAACCGCTCTGGCACTCTTCCAAATTGATTGTTCTTCCGTATTTCTATTCTAATATAAAATACTTTTTTTGTAAACTACTTTTTTATTTTTTTATTAAAATGGGGCTTCCGCCCCATTTTATCTATATCTTACTTTGTTTGTGCAGCTTTAATTCTTGTTAAAGCTCTTGCTAAAGCAGCTTCTGCTCTGTGTTCATCAAGATTTTCGTCTTTGTCATGCAATCTGTGTTCAGCTCTTTCTTTAGCTTCCTTTGCACGATTAACGTCAATATCTTCGCCACATTCACTTGAATTTGTTAAAATAACTGCTTCATCATCGGCATACTGAAAAATACCGCCCATTGTCGTAAAGAATTTTACGTCGCCGTCTTTTACAACTTTTGTAACACCTACATCTAATGCAGTCATAAACGGAATGTGATTTTTTAACACCCCAAATTCACCGTCTATTCCTTTTGAGTAGATTTCATCAACGTTTTCATCATATACGACTTTTTCATGTGTAACTATTTTTAAGTGCATATTTTTCTACCTATAATGTTTTAGCTTTTTCTATTGCTTCTTCAATTGTACCAACCATGTAGAAGGCTTGTTCTGGTAAGTTATCGTGTTTACCTTCGATAATTTCTTTAAAGCCCCTGATTGTATCTTCTAACTTAACATATTTACCAGAAATACCAGAGAATTGTTCAGCTACGAAGAATGGTTGTGATAAGAATCTTTGGATTTTTCTTGCTCTGTTTACAGTTTCTTTATCTTCTTCAGATAATTCGTCCATACCCAAGATAGCAATGATATCTTGTAATTCTTTGTATTTTTGAAGAATTTCTAATACTTTTCTTGTTGTTTCGTAGTGTTCTTCACCGATAATGTGTGGATCAAGTACTCTTGAGTTTGAAGCAAGAGGATCTACTGCTGGATAAATACCTAATGATGCGATTTGTCTTGACAATACTGTTGAAGCATCTAAGTGTGAGAATGTAGTTGCTGGAGCAGGGTCAGTCAAGTCATCGGCAGGTACGTAAATCGCTTGTACTGATGTGATTGAACCATCTTTTGTTGATGTAATTCTTTCTTGCAAAT
>ERZ808278.465-NODE-465-length-26258-cov-4.192154_pt1 | contig 26258 bp, 32 predicted proteins | sample MGYA00521239_ERZ808278 | MGnify/ENA primary metagenome ERZ808278 (study PRJEB31516, sample SAMN03275600) | gut metagenome | biome: mammalia-associated habitat; material: feces | host: Papio cynocephalus | place: Kenya | collected 2012-07-17 ... | reverse complement strand
TGCCCGTTTTGGGCGTGTTTTTTATGGAATTAAGTCCATACTAAAACGCCTAACCGTTTTTTTGATTGGGCGTTTCAATACGGATTTAATTATTTTTTTCGTTAATCTTTTCTAACTTCTGTAATTCCACCAACTTTTTTAACAGGCTCTTCTTTTGGTCTTTGTTCTGCCGTATTAAAGTTAATTTTAATTTCTATGCTGACTTGTGGTAATACGCTTTTCAAGATTTCTAAAAATTTCATAATAAAATACCCCCGATTATTTTTTATTTATTTTCGCTATTCTTTTCGGTTTCCTTATTCTTCTTGGCTTCTTTGCGGCGTGCTTTCAACATTGCCGCCTCGGCTTGCAACTGTTCAATGGTCATCCAGCTGCGCTCTGTTAAAATATCCGCCATTGTGTCCTCAATCAACTTGCGGGCTTTCTTGTTTGCGTGGTGTTTTGTGGTGTCCAGTCTTGGGGCGTAAATGTTGTAGCAGTGTTCAGGTGTTTCATAAAGGGCGTTCACAATTTCTTGTTGGGTACCCACTGTATCTTCCCAATACTCTACATTATTTTCCCAAAATTCTTTACTATCTTTGCCTACGTCCTTTAACATCATCATAGCAAAGTCTAACTCTTCTTTATCCTCTTTCAATTTCTTCTCAGCGGCTTTCAGTTCCTCAGACTTAAAGCGTTTAATTTCCACGCAAGCCATGATAAAACGTGGTTTGTAGTAGTCCATGATTTTTGCGTTACATCCCATGAGTTGAAAAAGTTTGTGAATCAGCGGACTAATACGGTCACTTTTTCTATAACCGCATACATGGGAATAGGATTCTTTTACAAGGTTGTCGCAAAGTTCGGTATACTCTCTCCACTGTGAAGCCTTGAAAATATCCGCCGTCAATTGGGCAATAGTCATGCGGTTAAGCTGTACCATCTCACCAAATACGGTAGTTGTAGTTGTGGTGGTTGTTGCTACTGTTGTTGTGTTTGTTGTTGTTTTTGTCATGATTTATTCCTCTTTTCTTGGGCATTTTTGCCCACAATTATTTTTTGTGCCTGCTGGCTGGGAAAAGGTTTGTTATAGCACAAGCCTTTTCAAAAAGCCTAGAATCTTGAATCGGACGGCGTTCCAACCGTAACTTTTAATGTCTGTTTTTTGCGTACTTGAATTTTTCTGCTATCGCTGAAATAGCAGAAATCCGCATACGATTTCAGAAAAAACCCGTAAAAAAACTGGTAGAAATTTCCCCATCGTTACCTAATATGCGTGGGATTGCCACAAGGCGCACTACTGCCTTTTATATCTTGTGGCTACCGTTGATACTACCATAGCGGCGCGGGTTGTTTTTTAAGGTCGTTTTCAGTTTAAAGCGTTTGCCATCACGCTACCCCTTCTACATCGACCGCCTTATGATATAACCGCTTTCCCCTTTCTATTAAAGCGGTTTGATTTTTATCTTTTTGCACTTATGAAATTTTCAAGGTACGCTTTATCGCTTTAACCTGCTAAAACAGTAACTTGTTATAGTGTAAAAGCGGCAGATCAAAGCGGTTAGCGAATGCACTCTTTAGCCTTGCGGCTTCCTTTTGAGCGGTTAGCTCGGATTTTTTTGGTGTCTTTCGCTGTGGTTATATCCTACCACCCTACGAGATGAGATACAACATAATATGTATTATGGGGGACTGAAAAAACGGCTTGTCTATGCGGTTTTTTAAGGTTTTTACTAAGGTAATCCAATTATAAACTGACTTAAAAAGCCATACTATATAACTACACACCATCCCTCCCCATACCAAAAAACAAACCCCTATTCCCCACCACCTAAAAAACCATCAAAAACACACCCTAAAATGCCCAAATCACCGTTCCTATGCTTTCAATAACCGTTAACCAATCCCTGCCAAATATCGTATTTTTTGTTCATAAAGCACAGTGGTACGGACTTATACAGCAATTCGCTAGTAAATATGCCGAAAATCGGGTATTTTGTACATGGTCAACGTTGAGCTACCACCCCAAACTATCTTACCTGTAGAAAATCGTTAACGATTCGCTAATCTATTGACATAGCTGATTTCAAAATGCTATTGTAAAAATACAAACACGAAAGGGGATTTATCATGAACACATTCTTGAAAGTACCAACCGAATATTTTTCTCTCATTGGCGAACACAAAACCGAAAAAGGCATAATCAAAATCGACTACATAACAATCCTCATTCTCGCCAAAATTGCCGAATGGGAAAACAGTGACAAACCATGTGCAATGCAAAACGACCAGATTGCAGACTTTTTTCACTGCTCCCCATCCACTGTCAAACGCCACCTAAAAAAGCTTTGCGACCTTGGAGTAGTGCAAGCGCAAGTCACAAAACTCATCTTCCCAAATGGATTTGCAAGCAGAAGAATTCTTAAAACAACGTGCGTCGAAAAATACACAAAAAGACAACCGGCATAAGCAAAAAAAGGGAGTTTCGGCTCCCATTTTTTTAACCCAATTTTTTGCGTTTGTGAGGGTCAACTCAGCGTTTTTCGAGGTTCAACGTTGAGCCGTAAAAAAGATAAATAAAAGATAATAATATAAAATATATTGTAAATTTGGCGCGAAAAAATCGCAGGCAAAAAATCGCCTACAACAACAATAATTTTATGAGACATAATTAGGGCAAAAAAAACGTAAAAACACATTTGAAATAAAAACTACATTTTTTCTTGCTTTAGCAAAAGAGATAGGTTGTGTGTTTTTTATGGTTTAGAGGGTCAACTCAGCAGATTTACCGGTTCAACATTGGTCCGTAAAAAAGATAAATAAAAGATAATAATATAAAATAAACTGTAAAATTCACAGGAAAAATTTTAGCGCAAGTTTGTTGCCATAGCAAAAAAGAAAGTTAGTATAACAAAAAAGTATGTTTGTGAGGGTCAAGTCGTATGTTTTTGCTAGGTCAACAGTGAGCCGTAAAAAAGATAAATAAAAGATAATAATATAAAATATATTGTAAATTTTTGCGGAAAAAATCGGGCGAAAAGCACTTGAAATAAAAACTACGTTTTTTCTTGCTTTAGCAGGTTTTATTTTGTTTTGGCACAAAATCACTATATAGCTTGACAACGATTGTGCAAACTGTTATAATTATATTAACGCAATGAACCGACTGGAGGTGAATGTATGACTGTAGGAGAATTAATAGAGTTCCTTGAAACAAACAATATTCCACTTGACGCAGAACTATTCTTACACGCAAACGAGAATACAAGCGTCATTGACTGTGAGCTTTCATATAGCAAAGTGAGTACATACGATGACATGACATGGACAAGCCATATCCAGCAAATATATATGCCAGAGGACTTTGATGACCAACTTCATGTGACGGGGGTAGCTTTAAACGGATGGTAATAATGACATTAAAACTAAGCAAGAACAACTTATGTAGGTTCTGCGACTTATGCACGCACCTCAAAACACAAGGAATGCATATTGAAGTTTTTCAAGATAACATCGTAGTTAGTGGCAGTAGTTTTTTGGGTTTAACGCTAATTGACTGTGACAAGCCATTTAAAATCATTAGTCGTAACGATGTTGCTTTAGATTGTTTTAACGAATGGAGAATTGAATGAAAAAATTTTGTCTTATTTTTTTAACAGCAATCTTAATGACACTTTTGCCAATTACGGTTGCTTCAGCAAAAGAGACAACAAAGACAGTTAAACTTACGTACTATTGTGCTTGCCCTAGCTGTAACGGCTCATGGGCTTTGTGGAAAAACGGAACTTGGAGCACTACCACAACAAGTGGCAAGAGACTCTACAACCTCAAGCACTACAAGTATAAATATTGCGCCGCCACCCCATCGGTTGGGCGCATTGGACAAACCATCAAGGTGAAGTTGAACGGAAAAACCTACAAACTGAAAATCGTAGACCGCATGGGTTCCAACTACGGCAATAGAATTGATGTATTCCATCCAAGTCATGCGGGTTGCTACAAATTGGGAGTAAAGTACAATCATAAAGTGCAGGTGATTTGATGCGACGAGAAATTGAGAGAGCGGCAGAACTTTTGCAGAGCGCAAACGAAGAAGAACAGTTGTACGGCGAGTACATTATTTTAAAACTGCAATTGAGCCGCACGGAAGACGAGAAAAAGAAGCGGGCGCTCGAAAGCTATATTCAAGCTTTGTTTGAGCTTTATGGCAACGGGTTAGATGACTTGTCGGAATTTGCGGTTGAGCGAGAAGATCCATATGCGGAAATTATGGCCGAATATTTCTCAACCCTCAAAAAACGAAATGAGATGATGCGGGGCTGGACTGCTTGGTGCATTGATAGTGACTGCCGTTGCTCTAGTGTGCAGTCTGATATTGACGAGTGTGAGCGCTTCATGACAGAACTAGAATCCGAAGCAAAGAGATATGGATTTGAAATTCCGGAGGTATGACTATGACAACGATTTGCCCGAAGTGTGGCTGGATTGCAACGTGGAATTCACACTTCGGTTCCTACTTATGTGAAAGGTGTGATTGGCAAGGAATGTTGAAGAAACGAAAAGAGTTTACAGAGCAAGAAGAGGCGCAAATGTTACTTGAGGCATTTCGAGAGGCTGGGGTCGAGGTTGAGCTGCGAAGCGCAGACTCCCCTAGCCGGATTGTGATGCTCAAGATGGGCGAAAAAGAAATTGAACTTTGTCCAGAGAATGCCAACAAGATTTTTGATAGGATGATGTCGTATGGAGAATTTTGACCTGCAAGATTTGATTGCCACAGTTAGCCTTCGTAACTTATCCGAGTTTATTTTATTTTTCCCAAGTTCACCAACCGAGGAACAAAAAAGAGAACTTAAACAAGCGGGTATTCAATACTACACTCTTGAAAACTCCCCATTTGGATATTCTTCGGATGTAATTTATTTGATGCCTAAAGAAAGAGATGAGGATGTTGTACAAATACGATTCGGTTGCTAAAATCAAAGAGTCTCGGCAATACAAAGCACTGCAAGAAAAATGTCGTGCCAACCCAACAGCATACACTATGTTTGATTTGGTCGGTTGGTATAACGACCAGCTTGCGTCGTGTCGGGAGTTTATGGAGCAGTATGACGAATGCCTTTCTTGGCTTGTAGATGTTAAAGATATTGGGTTAGGAGATGAAATACATGGACGATGAAATCATGAAATATCGCAAAAAATCCAAAAAGCACGGCTTGAAGCGCTCCAAACATAAACACGACTACCAACCATGCGTTTATAATTATCTGAGTGTTGGGTATGACTCTACATACGGTTTTGTACCAGAGGAGCAAACAACGATTGGACAATATTGCATAGTTTGCGGAAGAATTAAGTTTGACGCTCCAGATGTGTACAAGTACAAATGGTATTATGGCATCATCACAAAGCCTAATGACTTAGTGAAGAAAGAACTTAATCCTGAAACACGTACCCTTCCCACTTTTAAAATTGACGACTATTGGAATCAAAAATTTATCGAGGTGAATTGATGGCAATATTTGTAACTGGTGACACGCATGGCCCCGGCGGAATTTTGAGCCGCCTGAACGCAAACTACTTCCCACAACAAAAATCGCTGACCAAGAACGACTACGTTGTAATTTGCGGTGACTTTGGTGGAGTATGGGAGCCTGCCAAAGAATCAAAAGAAGAATCATACGTCCTTGATTGGCTTGAGCGCAAGAACTTTACTACCTTGTTTGTGCCGGGAAATCACGAAAACTACAACCGGCTAACGGGTATCCTAGACCCTAAAGCATTGGATTCGTGGATTTTTAAGGGAGAACTTGATGTATATCCACAAAAATCTTGGCATGGTGGTAAAGTTCGTGAACTTCGTCCATCTGTGCTGATGTTAGAGCGTGGATATGTTTTTAATATTGACGGTTGCTCTTGTTTCGCATTTGGCGGAGCTAACAGCCATGACATTTCTGATGGGGTGTTTCCGGCGGAACAATTTGGGACCAAAAAAGCATATGAGATTGCAAAGTCAAGTTGGGTGTATGAAAAGCGTCGAATTATGTTTCGGGTCAATCATATTTCGTGGTGGAAACAAGAAATGCCCACTCAGCAAGAAATGGAGCATGGATTAGGTGTGCTTGAGCACCATAATTTCAATGTGGATTTTATTTTTACACATGATTGCTCCACTGCTAACAAAGTGTTACTTCTAGGTCAAGGAGCCGATTCAGACAAGCTAAATAAGTATTTTGACTTAGTTAAGTCCAAAACAAAATATCGAAAATGGTTCTTCGGACATTATCATGACAATGTTGTACTTTCTGGAGGAAAAGATATTTTGTTGTATGAAAAAATTATTCAGGTGAAATAAGTACAAGAAAGGTGATTTTGAATGCACAAGTATCCAAAAATTGAAAACGTATTCAAGAGAGATAACGATGGAACGAAAAAGTTAATCGAGGGTTTGTATGCCAATGAAACCGTAGAATACCTAAAAGACAATGAGTGGTACTTTACTGAGAAAATCGACGGCACTAACATTGGTGTTGTTTGGGACGGATACAAAGTGTCTTTTCAGGGACGTACCGAAAGATCAAATATTCCGAATGGTTTGTTAGCTGCTCTGTCTGAGCTTTTTTCATCTCGTGAATCAGAAGAAATATTCGAACAAAAGTTCGAAGAGGGAAATTGCATTCTGTTTGGAGAAGGCTATGGCGCAGGAATCCAGAACGGCGGTTTGTATCGAAAAACACCATCATTTATTTTGTTTGATGTTTATCTACCGGACAAGGACTTATGGTTGAAGCGAGATGCCGTTGAGGACATTGCAAAATCTTTCGGAGTGGATGTCGTTCCTGTTATACTTCAGGGAACAATCAAGGATGCGGTTAATTTTGTCAAAACTAATCCGAAATCAACAATCGGAACAGCAAACATGGAAGGCGTTGTAGGGCACCCATATGTAGATGTTTGGACTCGCATGAAAGAACGAGTGGCAGTCAAAATTAAATCTTGTGATTTTTGAGGTGATTTTGAATGACTATTATCGAGAAAATGTATGCCGGTGAAGAACTGAGCGAGGAAGAACTAAGAATTCTAGCAACTGGCTTTTCATGTTTTTGCAATGTAGAACCGGGAGAGTATGAGGAAGTTGGTTTACTTGAAAAAGAATTTGGCAGGTGGACTCAGCAGGTAACAACAGTTATTAAAACTGGCAATGATTTTTGGGCAATTGATTGGGATAGAGGGTTAACGGAGCATCAAGAAAATGAATTTTATAATCAACCTTATCGTGTCGAAAGGAAAGAACGCATGGAAAAAGTTGTCTACTATGAGGCAATCTGAAAATTTTAGTATCATCGTGTTAGCTAATCTTACAGCTATTGTTTTGATGGTTGCTATTGTGGCGTTTTTTATGTCCACAATCAAAGCGCTTCATCTACCGAATGTAACAACAGAAGTCGCAGCGGATGTTACAAATGTTCGATTTTATCAACAAACTGGCGAGCATATTTTATCTTGCCGAAGCGCTTGGGGTGACGTGTACAACGTTTCACTGAATAACGACGAGTATGCAAAATACATAGCTAGTGATGCACGCAAGGTTGTTGTGGAGCAAACTAACCGAAACGGAAAACGTACATACAAAATTTTGGGGGTATCTGAATGAACGTAACATTAGTCCGAGTAACTGAGAATCCTGTCAATGCAATTGAGCAAGCTGCAAGTAACTGCTATGACAGCACCCCGACTAAATCTGGGGCTATTATGAAGTCTTGTTATAAATCCGGTCATCATTCTGTTTTAGAATTTTGCAACTTTCATTTTCACATCGAGGGTGTGAGTCGTGCATTGTTAGCTCAGTTGACCAGACATCGAATGGCAAGTTATGCGGTAAGAAGTCAGAGGTATGTCCGGGAGGATGGTTTTGGATTTGTTATTCCAGACACTATCAAAAAAGACCAATTCTCCTCGGTGCTATATCGTGCAGCCATGGACAAAATCAAGAGTGCTTATGACGGACTGATAAAATCAGGCATTCCTCCGGAAGATGCAAGATATATTCTGCCCAATGCTTGCGAAACTGTTGTTGATGTGTCGATGAACTTGCGTGAGCTAATCCATTTCATGAACGAACGCCTTTGCACAAGAGCGCAATGGGAGATTCGACGTATGGCAACTGGGATGAAGAATGTAGTAACAGAACAGTATCCTGAATTTGCAGATATGCTTGTGCCAAAGTGTGAAGTGCATGGTTTTTGCCCTGAAGAAAAAACTTGCGGCAGACACCCTCGACTGAATGACTTGGTGGGGTGATGATTATTGGCAAAGCAAGTAAAAACACAACAGTACATTCTCAAGATTGATTCGGCGCTGTTGCGCAAAAACAATTGGAATTTAAGGTTGCCGTTGAGTCGAGCACGTAAAATTCCGGGCATGGTTGTGTCGTTAGCGGACTCTCAAGTGTTGTCTTGGATTAACGAATTGAACGAAACCGAGGATTATGATGTCAAAGCAAAAGAAATTCGTAGTCGAATCGACTTGTTAAAAAGAGAATCTAGTAATTCAGCGTATCAGGCAGAAATAGGTGGCTTATACGAAGATTTATATCGTTTACAGTTCAAAGAAGACTATTTGTGTGTGGTAATGGATCGAAAGTCCGATTACGACAAAGCAAACAAGGGCTTTTATGTAAACGGTATTTTTTATCGGCGTTTAATCTGTACAACCAATGGCGTGAAGGAGTCAACGGTTGTTTATGTGAGCGACAAGCTGCATGATGTTTTAAAAAAGCGTATCGAGAACGGAAAGAATAACAACATTCCACTAGTGCCTGCAAAGCTTGGCGCTTATGAATCTTTGGTTGCTAGTGCTTCAATCGCCGTGAGTTGGCCTAGGCGCACTCTGTCCCCTATTCCCGGAGGTGTGATTGTTGTCAGTGATTGCTATACAGAATTTTTTACGGATATAATCAACGTCGATGACACAGATCCGAGCCGAGAGCCTGTTGTTGAGTATGCAGAAAATCAACAAGTACGCAATAACTGCTCCGATGGATGTGGGATGATGACCCCTGCCCTATCTCGTCGATGGAATTTGGAACTGAACGGAATTGAGGGCAAAACATTTAGTGGCTGCAATTTGAGATGCGCTTGGCTTAAAGGAATGGTTTTTACATTCGACTTTGTGGAATTTGCAGAGCGAGTGATGGGTGCTTCGTTTGCGACAGAGGAAAAATATTTTATTACTGACGTTTGGGGAGATCGGCGTGATGTTAGAGACGCTGATTTGATTATTACCGAAAGCCAGCTTAAACTTTGGAGTTGCTATAATTCTTGGGAAGAATATTACGAGAACTGCATCGAGAATAAATACACGTTGAGAGTTGCTAAGACTGCGCCGGACAAGCTTGATGATGTGCGCCAGTTGAACTATCAGTTTATCCAATCTTTGGATTTGAGCGATGAAGATATTCAGGAGTTGATAAATCCTACGGTAAATGAGATTTCGGACATTATGGGAATGAATCCCATGAAGAGTATCGTTTACTTGGCCGGCAAAAAGGTTGCCCCGCACACTTTACGTTTTGCGGACGATTGCGCCAAGGCGTTGATGCTTACTCCGGCCGTCATTAACGACCCGTATATTCGAGACAGAATTAAACGAATGATTCGAAAACGAATTACGGATGCGAAAATTGGTGTATTGGATGTTCATGGCAATTTTCAAATCATCTCCGGAGACTTGTATGCGCTATGCGAGAGTATTTTTGGATTGCACCCCAAAGGATTGTTGAGCGCAGGTCAAATTTATAGCAAATACTGGAAGAGCGAAAATGTACCTCGTGTGTTGTGTGCCAGAGCACCTATGTCAAATGAACACTCTTTGGTGTCTCAGGATATTTGCATGAGTGACGAGGCGGAATATTGGTTTAGATATATGGACACGGTTATTGTGGTGAACGCATGGGATACAATGCCTATGGCGTTGAATGGTTTCGATTTCGATTAAGGTAACGGTCGCCCTATCCAGCAATGGGTAGGTGAATAAGTTGGTTAACCTGTAGATACAGGGTGTGGCAGTAATGCTGCTAACGGTGAAAGCTAAGTTCTATGAATATGCTAATACCGTGCTAAACTCAAATGAGAAATGTGTAACGACTACTTCGGAAGAAGGTACAGCGAGGTGAAATTCCTCGTCTTGGAAAAGCCAACTAGCCCTCGTGGTTAAAGATATAGTCTAGTCCCGCAATTGCGTTAAAATACTGTGAAAACAGGGGTGTATTCGGGAGACCTTCTCTTTACCACAAACAACCAACCATTACTTAAAAACCAAAAAAATCTTCCTGCCTTAAATTGCAAGCAGCATAATGCAGCTAAGATTATTGTAACGGAAGAAGATGTTGTAAAATCCAACAAGCAGGGATTCGGTAGTGACATTGGAAGTATCACCAACCGAATTACGGCTATGACAAGTTTACTGTCAAACTATGACCCTACTAGCGTAGAGTACAAAACTTTAAAATACAGAACCCAGTGCGGTCAGTCGTTGCAACAGTCTTCGATTGACAAAGCAAAAGGCATCATCCCCACCCCGATGCCTAAAGAGTGGTATGTTAGAAGTGCAAATATTATCAACGGAAACGAAACAGAGGAAGAAATAGAGCAAAAACAGCTTAACCAAAAAATTTGCGCTTTTAAGAAGCCATATTTTTTTGGCTACAACTACCCATCGCTAAAAGCTGAATACGACCGGCAAATAAAAGAAATCAATTCCAAATTAAAAAGTATGTACCAGAAAGACCTCGATGAAATGTTGGCGGATGAAAATCTATCTGACGAGCAACAAGAGGTATTGGATTCTTACGTGCGGAAAATTTGTCTCGACCTTTCCCCTTCTACCATGAATCGGATATGTTGGGCGGTTGAGAAATATTTTGCAAATTATCAAGAGCAGCCTTTTGAAGAATTTGATTATTCGGTTTATAAATCTGGTGTTGAGTATGATATGTCGAGGTTTTACTTGGTTCGTGATTGTTGTGACCGGTATTTAAAAAATAAGGCTAATTCAGAAAAGACATCCAACCACAATCACACAAACAACGCCGCAGACCGAGTTCAGCTTCTTGATAACTTCCGATCTGAATGCGAAAGTGTGTGCTCGAACAAGCGAGAATTGTGCGAAATATTGCTTGATCTGTGTTACGTACACAAATTTAATAAATCCTTGGTTTGGGAATTATGTGGGAATGTGATTATTGAAAATATGTTGTCGAAGTATGGCTATACAATGACCTACCCAGAAAAATCAGAAAACGGCGGTTATTGGTGCTGCGGTGATCAGTTTGTAAACCGCACTGTAATTTTCGGAGGTGAAAGTTATCGTTAAGTTCAAATTCAATGAAAGTCGGGATATAACGGATTTAGTTGAAAACCATAAACTAGATTATTCCAGCATTCATAATTGTATTTGGACTTTATCTTTGTACTACACGCACATTTGTCCTGTTGAAGATGTGTTCTTGAATATCAATCGGTACTTAGAGGTAAATTGTTCAGATTACAAGTATGAGGAATATATACACGTCTTGGATAAATGTATTAGCTCCGCAAAGAAATACACTTTAAAATCCTGCGGGAATATTGCAATCAGGAAATCGGAGATGGATTTGATTCAGTCATTTCACGATTTGAGAAAAGAAAAAATTGTTTTTGTTCTGATTGCGCTGGCAAAGTATTTTAATGCGATTGGAAATCACAACCACAATTTTGTCTATCTCAAAACCGGAGAGGTATTCAAGTATGCACGAGTCTCTGTTCCCGCTTCTGAGCGAGATTATTATTATCACTTTGTTTATGAATCTGGAGTATTAACCCCGAACAGAAGTATTGGTAAGAATTTGAGTATTGTTGGCGTAGTATCAGACGACCCAAATGATGAGGTTGTTTTAACTCTAGACGAATACGACTATAAAGAATTGGCTTATGCGTACCTTAACTACAAAGTTGGAGGTTATAAGCGGTGCAAGGAATGTGGTCGGTGGTTTAAGATAAAGAAGAGCGAGCCGGCCGCAATGTACTGCTATATGCACCGGAAACAAGAAGAAAAGGAACCTTACAAGCTAATAAAGTGTGTTATGTGCGGAAAACCGTCGTATGTACCGGCAAAAAACAACCGAAGTTACCGCTGTAAAGACTGTCAGGATATTGTAAATAGGCGCAAAAGATCTGAGTGGTGGGCAGACAATTGCGTTTACTAGAAATATCAAATGAAATTTACCCAAAAAAAATATAGCGTATTTGGTAACGAATTGCTATTAAATATTGAGTGGCATAAAATCAACTGAAATTTTTCTTTAATGATAAGAGATAACAAAGTTGTATTTTATGCCACTTTTTTATTGCGTGGAAAGTAAGATATATGCAAAAAAGGAGGATGCTTAATTGAAGCAAACTATGACAATTGGCGAGATGATTGACGAAGTTGCCGAGCGTACAGGTATGTACAAGAAGTATGTGAAAGAGGTATTGACTGCTTTAGAAGAAGTGATTTTGGAGACGATCAGGAACGCAACGCCTGATGTGAAGTCTGAATGCCGGTTCATGAATGGTATTACTATTGGGGGATATGTGATGCCAGAGCGTGAAGTGGTAGACCCAAGAAATCAGCAAAAAATCCAGTCGCCGGAAAAATACATACCGTATTGTCGGTTCTCTCAAACTTTTCGCAAAGCATTGAACGAATTAGACGATGAGTTGGTTGAGTGTGAGGTCGAGGAAGAAGATTTTGGCATTCTGGGCGAATCTGCATTTTGATTGTTAGATTTTATCATTCGCAGCATAGCTGTATCAAATTATTTCAAAAAGGAGAACTTTTGTAATGGTAGAAAGAGAATACAAAATTATTTTTAATGCGGGATGCGCTCGAAATTTGCTGAAAAACGGTGTGCCGATTTACGACATTAAGCCGGACAAGAACAATCCTGAAAAAACACTGTTTGTTTTTAAGCGAACAGATGAGTTTGAGCGTGTCTTTTCTGAAATTAACCGTGGCATTGAGGAGCGCCGTCAGGGAGAATAAGTACTTTTAAGGGGTGATTCATTTGGCTGCTACACCAAAAAAGAAAGTCATAAAGCCAATATCTGATGAGCCTAAATATTTGTGCCCATATTGCAACAGAGAAAAAAAGAAGGCGGATTTTTATACAAGCACAGATCCTTTGGTGCTGACAGGTATTACTTGTATGTGCAAATTATGTGCTGAAAGAATTGCCAGAAATTGGAGTCCAGCTTCAAAAACATACATAGGCGAGACGAAAGCATCTGTTCAGGAAGCCTTGGAACGGTTAGACAAGCCCTATTTCGATGAAGTGTGGAATTACAGTTATCATGAAGCACAGTCTAGTAATTCAAAACTTACGATATGGGGATCGTATATCAAACAGATGCATCTGAGTCAGTATAAAGGGTTGAGATGGCGAGATGGAGATATTTTTGACAGGTATAAAATCAAAGCAGAACAAGAAATGGATTTCAAAAATTATATCACACAAACATCTCCAGAGGATGAAGAAATCAAGTTGGCTTATGAGACAAATCGTCGAGATGTTTTAAGAATGGTTGGTTATGACCCATTTTTAAATTACCCACTGGAGAGTGACAAGCCTGTGTTATACGCACAGTTAGTTAATTTTATTGACGATGAAACCAAAGAGGATGGCATGAAAATGAATGCGGTCATCCAAATTGTGCAGGCTTTTAACCAGATTCAGAAAATTAACGACGCTATTAACGAGATGTCTGCCGATGTCATGAAGATTACCAATAACAACGGCACTATTAAACAGCTTGCAGATACGACTACCAAATTATTGTCTGGAGCTAATGCTTTGGCAAAGGATAACGGAATTTCTGTAAATAACAACCGGTCAAAAAGCAAGGGCGCTGACACTTTGACCGGAAAAATGCGAGAACTTGAACTGATTGGTTTTAGAAACGAAAAAATTAACGCATACGATATTGATTATTGTCGAGGTATGCGTCAGGTAGCAGAGATTAGTGCTAAAGCTCAAATTGACCAAATTGGATTCGATGAGAATGTGATGAATGAGGTTCAGAATATTCGTCGAGAATTAGTGGATACTTTGCAAGCCGAAAGAGATAAGGCGGTGGAACGGGCACGGATATTGCTTGTTGAAAATCGGGATCTTAAAGACTTCCTCCGTGAAAAGGGATTTTTAGATGCAAACGGGGAGGTGATTTATGATGGCTGATTTTCAGGTGTATAACGAGGAGATTATTCAGGGTTACAAGTCTATCAATGATATTATTGAAGATTATGGATATGCTAATCCGTTTGAAAAGCCAAATCTGTATAACATGACCTCCAAACGATATAATGAGAAACTTAACCTTGCTGAGTTTTTGCAATGGGGTCGTCGTAATCCAAGTCGGTTTTGCGAGGAAATATTCAACGTTCAACTTCTGGACTATCAACGTTATTTGTTCGACAGTTCTTGGACAAAACAGTTTGTAGTCTGGGCTATGTCTCGAAATGGAGGCAAGGCTTTAAGTATCAAAACTCCGATTATGATGGGTGATGGTTCGTTTAGGAGCATGGGCAAAATTAAAATCGGAGACTACGTTATGGGTGACGATGGTATTCCCGCTCAGGTTATTGCCACCTCCCCTATCTTCTACGAGCATGACTGCTACAAGGTCTTGTTTGAGGATGGCGAGTCAATTATTTCGGACGCAAACCATATTTGGAGTGTAATTCATCCGGACGGAACGATTAAGGACATGATAATGGAGGATATGGCTAAGTCTGATTCTGCATATCGTGTTCCACTTTGTAAGCCTATTGAATACAAGGAGATTGTGTTGCCAATTGACCCTTATGTATTTGGGGCATGGATTGCACGAGGATTATCCAATGCGGGCACAATTCGGGTTAATGTTAAGGATTTAGATGATTTTTGTTCCGAGTTAACGAAACGTGGGTATTCCTATCGTATCAACGCATCCTCAAATGATAGCAATAAGATGTTGATACTGGCAAACCAAGTTGGTACGCCGTTGACAACATCTCTGCGTCTTATGGGGTTAACAGATTGTAAGCGTGTGCCTGCTCCTTATGTTCGCTCTAGCATCCATCAGCGGCTTGAATTTTTACGTGGATTTATGGATGTTTTTGGTGAGGTTCAAGATGGAGTTTGTCGTTTTGCAAGCAGCGACGTGGATATTGTCTATGCCGTAGTAGATGTGATTAATTCATTGGGATTAAAACACCAACTTATCCCACACCCTCCGACAAAAGGACGGAAAGAACCGCATAGACATACTGTGGTATTTTATGCGGATAAACAAACGATGCCGTGTTTGGTATCGCATAAAGCAGCCGGGCTGCCGAATACTTTGACATTTGAAGAAACCACAAAAGCTATTGTGGAAATTAAGAAGTCAAAAACAGTTCCTACAAAGTGTATTACGGTACATAATGAAAGCCATCGCTATTTGTGTGGGCGAAATTGCACGGTAACGCATAACAGCATTGTTGCGTCGTTATTTACGATGGATAAGATGATGCTGATTCCAAATTTTAAGGCGTATATACTTTCTGGTGTTGGTTCACAGAGTATTGAAATGTTTTTAAAAATGGAAGCATTCGCCTTAAAAAATATTTCTTCATTTACAAATTTGAATGATATTTTTCAGAATAATGTCGTCAAGCCACAAGCGGGATCGAATGGTTGGGTACATAATCCAGCTAGTCATACCTGTCGTACCTATGGAGGTTCTCAGGTTTTTACGCTTAACGGTGCGTTCGACAACAACAGGTCTGAGGCGAGCGTTTGGACCGCCATATGGAAACATATGGGCAATAAGTGAGGAAGAAATCGGGAACCCTGAGATGGGAATCCGAGTGGAAGGCTGTGTTTAAAAGCACAGTCACACGCAGAGCGCAGATTTTGAACCTGAATTATTCAGAATATAACAAATCCAAGAGTCCTCACCCCTGACCGGATTATGCCGAAGGTGAAAAGGTGCGCCGAACTTACAAGAAGTGAATTGTAAGAACCATAGGATAAAAAGCCTGTGGGATAACAAAATGAAACGTTCTAATTTGAATGTGTACGATTAAATTATTAGTCCGCCATAGTTGGAAACGATATGGTGTATGTTCTCGAATATGCTGGAAACCCCTTAGGGCTATAATGCCAAAACGTAAGGATGAGATATGCCTAAACGCAACGGATTAAAAAGTTTATAGATTGGGAAATCAGCAGGGAAGGTATGATGAGTGCCACCCTCAACGACTAGAACTGAAATGTTCGTAGGGCAAGTGCCCGAAGAGAGAACCCCTAAACTACAAATGTAGCATGGTGAATGATATAGTCTGTGCTTTTATGAAAGTAAAAGAAAGGAGCTGTGCTCCCTCTGCGAACGTAACGAATTTGCAGAGTAACACAACAGGAAGCAATGAATGCGGCGGATGAGCTGTTTGCAACATCCGAACCATTCACAACTCAAAACTCAGAATTTAAAGCCGGTAAGGATTTTAGCGAAGAAGATTTGCTGTGTGAACCAACCCCATTTCCTAACCAGCTACTTTATTGTTCTTCTGCCGGTAGAACAGACCAATATTTTTTCAAGAAATACAAAGAATGTTCTATCCGAATGATGGCGGGAGACAAGCGATATTTTGCAGCGGATATTTCTAGTGACGTTGTTATTGGTGCCACTGTTCATGGCAAGCTGTGGCCTGTCCCATTGCTGACTCAGGAAAAGGTGGACCAAGCAATGCGGGATGACAAAGAGGCAGCGCTTAGAGAATACAAAAATATTTTCACCAGTGAAGGTGGAGATGGACAGATTATCAAACGTGCGGCCATTATTCGTAACTCTGTCCCCCGCCCTCCAATGCTTTATAACGAAGGAAGTAATCGTAAATTCGCACTGCTTTATGATAGTGCTCGTTCAAAGGACAACAGTGTGGTTTTGTGTGCGGAATACATTGACGATCCTCATGTAGGATGGAAAATGCGCATTCAAAACGTTGTGAATTTGCAAAATACTATGAAAAAAAACAAAACACCGATGACTACTCCGAACCAAATTAAAGAAGTTAAAAATCTTTTGTTACGGTATAACGGAGACGGTGTTGCGGATTATGAAAATATTTTAGGATTATGGATTGATGCCGGTGCTGGTGGTGCTGGTGTTAATATTTCCGACTTCTTCTGGGAAGACTGGGAAGACCATTATGGTGTTAAACATCGTGGTTTGATTGACAGAGAGTACAGTCCGGAAGAAGCACGATTATATCCAAATGCGATACCAAATGTTATGCGGCTGGTACAGCCGACTAAGTACAAAGTTGAGATGTTCCGTGCGTTGATAGAGATGACGGACATGAATCTTATTGAGTGGCCTAATGAGTATGATGGGCGTGAATACCTTAACTTGATGTATGATGTTGATACAAAGACTGGAATTCGAACTCCAAGGTATATCGACCCTACAGAAAAAGAGTTGAAAGCTTTGCGGAAAAAAGGTATTGATGTTGTACATGAGCAGTACAAACTTTCTCAAGAAGAGATTACGTCACTGCGACAGATTGATGCGATGAAGAATGAGATTGTTCATATTTACCGCTTCAAACAATCGTCTGGTGGCGAAAGATTTGATTTAACCCCTGATGTAGCAAAGAAAATCAATGATGATAGAGCCTCGAATGCGTGGGCCTGTGTGGCATAATCCATAAACCACACTAGAAAAACTTTTCTAATTGACTTGAAACCCCAGAGATGGGCAACAGGGCGCAAGCGTAATGGTAGCGTGAACGACTAAACGAAAGGTTTCCATAGGAATACAAAAAAATGGAAGTGCGATAGTCTGAACTCCAACTATAATCGAAAATAAGAAATTGGAGAAGGGTAGCCCCCTCGCTTATTTTATAAGTCAGAAAGTAACAGAAATTTGACGTAGCAGCGATGAGTGCTTTGCTATTACAGGGATTAAGAAGACAACATTTGGTTCAGCGAAAAAAGGAAGATGTTAAGAGCATTATTGATATGCTTCCGGTTTCGGCTGGAAGAACAATGGATAAAATATGTGGATAGAAAGGAGGTCTGGAATGGCGATAACACAAATTCAAACTCTTGAAAAAGAAGAGAAGGCACGAATGTCATTTGCCGCCCTAGAGAATTTTTTAAGGCTGATTGATCTTACAACGACCACTTCAAAAACGTATTCGACATACTCAAGAGAAAATCTGCGTTCATATTTGAAGAATCCTGCTTCAGAAACAAACCAAAAAAGCCTTCGGAAATTGAGCGAATTTTTATATACAGTCAGCCATGTTTACCGAAGAATCGTTCACAATAAAGCGAAACAGCTTACTTGCGAGCACTGGGTCGCATACCCACAAACTGATGAATCTGGCAAAATTGCAACGTCCACATACAAAAATTACCTCCATGTGAGCAACTATGTAGAAAATATGCGTCTACACAGTCAGATTAAGAAGTGCATGGTGAAAGCGTGGTTAGATGATGTATGTTACGGATTTTGCTATGGAGATCCAGACCAAAAGGAATTTTTTATTCATATCTTAGACCCAGATTACTGCAAAATTTCTAGTGAAAGCTTTTACAGTGGCAGACTTAATTTTGCATTCGATTTTAGTTTTTTCACTGGCAAGAATTCATTTTACTTGGATACATATGATCCTATTTTTCGCCAAATGTATGAGGCGTATCAAAGTGATAATAGCTTGAGATGGCAGGAACTGCCGATTGAGCGAACGTTTTGTATTAAGATTAATGAAGAAAATTTGGAGTATCCTGTCCCCCCATTCTCTGGAATGTTTGACAGCTTAATTAGTCTGTGTGATTTACAGCAAATACAGGATGCTAAGGATGAATTGTCAGCTTACAAGTTGATTTGGGCAAAGCTTGGAACAATTTCCGGTACTAATGAGGTCAATGATTTTTCTATTGACTTGCAGTTAGCCAATGATTTTTATCAGAAAATTAAGGGGATTATTCCGGAAAATGTAGCGGTTGCTCTCTCCCCTATGGATTTGGACTCTATTGATTTTTCATCCAATACAGCCGAGGACACGAATATTATTAACAAAGCGTACCAGAATTTAGTGGAGGCTAATGGTGATATTGTGTCCAACTCCAACAAGATTACCAACTCAACTTCTTTTAAACTTGCTTTGATGGCGGATGCTATGTCTGCGATGGCTCCGATTTCTCAGATTAATACATGGGCGAATTTGTACATTAAACTCAATCTGAATATTGACGATGTTATTGTGGAGTACAGCAATGTCTCGAAGTATTTCGAGGAAGATAGAATCAACCTCTTGTTGAAACTTGGTCAGTATGGCGTTCCGGTAAAGACAGAACTTGCTTCGTTGGTTGGCTTAAATCCTGCTAAATGCAGAAGTATGGAATATTTGGAAACAAAACAGGGATTGAGTGTCCAAGTTTGGACAAACCCACTTGTTTCAAGCAACGTCCAGAGTGGCGTTGACGACACCAAACCAACTAAAGATGAGGGCGAACTTACTGATGAAGGCTTGGATACTAGAGATCGAGACAAAAACGCATGACGGGGTGCTGTATGAACAATAAATTTATTATTACAAACGCCCAAGAGCAAGCAGAGGTTCTGTTGAAAATGGGGTATGAATTGCTGTATACCACAGAATGTTCGTGGGTGTTTTTAAATGATATTTCACGCTCAATGAAGTTTGACGTTGCAAATCAGTCTGGGGTGCATTTCTCAGATACGTTACATCTCTGAGAAAGGAGGTGTAATATGAAACGAATTATGACTATTGACGATTTATATCAATATTTTTGTGATAAAAATGAATCCGTAAAATTTGATGCGGCGGATAATGATGCCGGTCCTATCGTGGTCGATGTTCCAGCTACTTTTGAGTTTGATGCGGAAGCTTTGCGGGGTATGATGACAACCAAAATTAAGGTTTGCCACACTTTGTTAAACCGAAACAACGTGTACATATCCGAAGAAAATATGAAATCTGCTATGGGCACGCTGAAATATCGTCCGATTTTGTCGTACATCCATCGACTACCTAATGGCGAGTATGATTTTTTTACCCATAACTACGAAATTGTAAAGGGCAAAGATGGCTCTGAGAAAATGTTGTATTTGGAAAGTCAGATTGGATGCATGACGGCAGACGAGCCGTATTTGGAGTATGACAAAGATCATGACAAAACTTATGTGGTTGGGTTTGGAGTAATTCCCGAAGAATACACACGAGCAGCGGACATTATCCGTCGTAAAAACGGTACCAAAGTAAGCTGCGAACTAGTAATTGAATCCTGTTCTTATAATGCCAAGCAGAAATACTTGGAGCTTGGAGATTTTTATTTTGGCGGAGTAACTTTATTAGGTGCCAATGAAAATGGAACTGAAATTCAAGAAGGGATGGAAGGTTCCCGATTGGATATTCAGGATTTTTGTCATAACGATATTGATAGAAAAATTGATGATGTATTGCAAAATGCGTTAAATCGTTTTTCGGAACGGCTTGAAGATATGATGATTAAGAAAGGAGGATGTTCAATGGAAGAGACAATTGTTACAACAGAAACCCCTGTTGCTGAAACTCCGGTTGTAGAAGAGCCAGAGGTAATTGAGGAGCCTGTAGTAGAGGAAGTTGAGGATGAGGTTGAGGTAGAAACTGCTGAGAACCCAAAACATTACTCTATTAATGAGGTTGGCAACATGGTGGTTACATATGAAATTAGCCATGAGGACATAAGTTGCGCCCTGTTTGAGTTGCTGTACGAAAGATACGGTAACGATTTTTGGTATGTTGCTTCTGTGTACGATAATCGCTGTGTATTTAAAATGAACGGCAAGTATTATCAGTGCAAATACTCTAAAGATGGCGACAACATTGCCCTTGTTGGCGATAGCGAACCTGTTTTCGCTGAGTTCTTAACACAGGCTGAGGTTGATAGCCTTGCAGAAATGCGTCAAAATTACGAGGCGTATAAATCCTTTAAAGAGGAGTATGAGGCCGCTGAAAAAGCAACTGTTTTTGATCGTGTGGAGTATTCCGAAATCAAGGATCAAGAAAAGTTTGTTGAGTTGCGTCAGCAGTATGAGAAATATTCTATGGATGAACTTGAAGCAAAATGCAATGCTATGTTGGCAGAGCACATCAAGGCATCTATGTTTGACGCAGCACAGGATAAACCTCGTGTTGTAAGTCGCAAACTTGAATCCGGTAAATCTAAAAAGGCACAAGCTTATTCCGGATTATTTGATGAATAAGAAGATTTAGAAAGAGCAGAAAAATCTGCTCTTTTTTATTTTGAATGTAAAGGAGATTTTTCAATGAATGTATTTGACAATATTCAAGCAACTGAGCACGCAGTGTGCGAGTCTAGCTTGATGAAAGCTACATTGGCTGGTCCAATTTATAGCTTAGAGTGTCATAAGGATATGGACAATGGCACTATCTGCACATTTGGCGAGTATGTTGGCAATCAGGTTTTCAAGTCTGAGGATTTTAAGGCTGGCAAGGTTCCGGTTCTGATGCTGACTTCCCCACTGGGTTATAACACATCCCAGAAATATTACACCGATGAGAAGTATTTCTACAATGCCAAGGGTGAAATTGGCAGAGGTTACACCATTTATCGGGGCGACATTTGGACTGTTTCTGAGTCCAAATTTAATGGTACTCCAGAAAAGGACAAGTACATTGACGCTACATACAAGGTTGTCGATCAAGCTCCAACCTCCGGTTTTGTGGCACGTATCATCGACAAGGTGATTTATAAAAACTCCGTTTCTTACAGAGTTTTTGTAGAGTCCACTGGCGTTTAATCATAAATAGGAGGTAAAAAGATATATGAAAAAGCTTTGTTTTTTTGATGAAAATGTTCGTAGAGCATTTGATGACGACTCCGCAAAATTCGAGTCTTTTAATAAGCTGATGATGGATTATGCTGGCGACACTCTGCCAGAGTCTATTTCCAAGAGAGAGGCTAACGCAAAGATTACCGACAAGTTCCTTGCTGCAATTGGCTGCGATGCTCAATCCAGTAGAAAGGAAGTTCGTAAGGCGATTCGACGCAATCAGTCTTTGGTTTTTGATTTGATTGAGGATGTAGTTCAGAATCTTCTGGTTACAGGCTGGCAGAATGACCCATTCTTCATGAAGTATGTAGAAACCAAGAATCTTGCTCTGGGCGACGAGAATTCTTTCTATGTAGAAGATGATTCCATGCTGTCCGTAATGGAGGTTTCCGGTGGTCATCACTCTATTATCAGACAGAGACTTGGCGCTGGCACTCACACTTCCATTCAGACTAAGTGGGTTGGCTTAAAGATTTATGCAGAGTTTGAGCGTCTGGTAACTGGTGTTGAGGATTTTGGCACATTTATCCAAAAGATTTATGAGGCACATGACCAATATATTAAGCAGACGATTTATGATGCAATGGCTGGTTATTCCAACAAGATTGCAGCCCCATTTAAGAAGACTGGTTCTGTAACAGCAGCGGCTTTGCGTGAACTTTGTGAAACTGTAAGCATGGTTACTGGTAAACCTGTGGTTATTATGGGTACTCGTAGTGCTCTGAGAAATGTAACTGCTCTCCAAGATGCTAACTACATCTCCAATGACATGAAGCAAGAGCACTACAAGACAGGTATGCTTGGCTTCTGGGAGGGTTATGAACTTCAGGAGATTCCGCAGGGCTTTAAGAAGAATGACCTGACTCAGAATTTGGTTGCTAATAATATGCTGTGGATTATGCCTGTTGCGGATAACCGTTTTATTAAAGTTGTTAATGAGGGCGACACTCAGATGTATCAGATTCAGGATGCTGGCACTAACGTAGATATGACCTACAGTGCAGAAATGCAGACTAAGCTTGGCGTTGGTATTCTCTTTAATCTGGCATTTGGTATCTTCGACGGTATCACTGGTTAATCAATTGTAGTTTTGGATAAAAAGGAGTTTTAAGAATGGCAGTTAGAAAAGAAGTTACACCAGAAACAACAAATACAGCTACAAAGCCGGCAACCACAAAGCCCCCCGCAACAAAAACATATCAACCTAGCGATATGATTATGTGCCGTAGCGTAACACATGGAGAGTTGATTTTCTTAGGTAAGAAATCCGGATTGCAGTATTCTTGGTCGAACATTGGAGATGAAACCCCTGTAGAATATCAAGATTTGCAAGCAGCATATTCGATTAAGTCCAGATTTTTAACTGACCCTCTGTTTGTTATTGAGGATGACGCACTTGTGAAAAAGTGGGGCAATATGTTACAGCCGGTTTATGATAGCTTGGAAAGTGGAGATGCAGAGCAACTCTTGCATCTTCCCCCAGATACATTAAGAACCGCTTTAACCACGGCTTCTAACGGTATGAAAAAGTCTGTTATGAGTTTGGCTGCGGAGAAAATTATTAACAACGAACTTGATTCGTTGTCTCGAATCAGAGTAATTGATGATGTACTGGGTACAGAGTTGATTAAGATGATTGCGCTGTAAGGAGTTGGTATTATGGCAACCTCTTATAGTGAGATTTACAGATGGGCCGGGAAAAAATTAGAAGACCCATCTTACGCATCCATGTCTGACGAAGATCTTTCTGAAATGTTTTTCGAATGGATGTTGAGTGCGATTGCTCAGTTTCGCAAATGCGAACACGATTTATCGCAACGGGATGATGAGCTAGGTGCTTTTGACGATGACCTGTTGGATGTTGAGAAGGAAATTCTTGGCACACTTACAGCTAAGGCATGGTTGGAACCGCAATTAAACTCTGCTTTACTTACACGGCAGGTATTTTCTGAAAAGGAACAGAAGTTCTATAGCCAAAAAGAGCATTTGACTGGTCTTGAGAACAGATATGAAAGTTTGACTCGTGAAGCCCAGCGGTTACATAGAGATTATACATATGCTCACAGTTCGTATTGGGAGGATTGATTATGGAAACGATTTATGGAAACATCCCTAACGAACAAATTGAGAGGCAAAAAAAATATTTTTACGGAGCAATTATTAATCTTTTGTATCAGCGTGAGGTGGCTTATCCGTTTTTAGATAATCGGATCCAGACCTTAATTAATCAAATTAGCGGTATGAACAAACTGTTTGATTACCAGCCAGAAATTCTTACAATTGTAAGCTGTCTGGAAAATGCTCGCACAAACGATGACCAGTTTAGGAAATCTGTATTGGATGCGGCTAATTTGGTCAACGAATTAAAATACGGTGGTGAATAACCGTGGATATGTTTCGTAAAAGAATGGAACTGCTTGGTGGTAGTCAAAGTGAAGCATATCGAAAACAGTCACGAGATATTATAAACGCAACCTTCCATAGATCTGCGGCATACAAAACAGTGTACCTATCTCACTTGAATACTTGTATGCAGAAGCAGGAATTTGAGGCGAAACTGGCAATCCACACATACCGGAGTATTACCGGTGACGTTGAGGATTATTATTTGCAATTTCGTCCGGGCGTTAGAGTGCCAATGGGGAGTTATGTAGAAATTCCAAATGATAACGGGGTTTTTGAAACATGGCTGATTGTCGCTTTTGACTCTCGCCCTCAATTTCCGCTGTATTACGTTTTAAAGTGTGATTGGGAATTGTTATGGATGCAGAATGGCACGCCTTATAAATGTCTTGGCGTGAAGCGAACTCAGAATAGCTACAATAGTGGTGTGTGGACCGACTACTTAACAACCTCTGTGGAAAATCAGATGAAATTCTGGATGCCCACTACCCCATATACTCAGAAGATAGATTATGGACAACGTGTACTTATAAATGATGTTGGGCGAGAAATTCCGCTTGCGTGGTCTGTAAGTAAAATTGATGACACGAATCCGGTTGGATTAATTAAGCTTACATTTAAACAAGAACTTGCTAATTTGGAAGTTGATTGTAGTAAGTACGGTTTAGCCGGCTGGTGTAGGTGTCACGATCCAGCTAATTTAAAAACCAAACAGTGCGAATCCTGCTCTGTTGGTAGACCGAGTTTTGTTGATGCTGGACTGGAATCTATGAAACAAATTATTGAGTGTGGACGAATTGAGTTTAATGGTGTAAATGCTCGACTTCGTGTGAATGGGATTGGTAAAACTTTTACACCGATTTTCTGGGATCGTAAGCAGCAAAAATATGTAGATGCCAAACCTTATTGGAGTATCAAGTATTTTGACGTACATGGAGTAATTTGCGAAATATCTATGGATTTCGATGCCGAATCTAAAACGTGGCATATTGTTTCTGAGTCGAACAATGCAGTCGTTAGGATTGTTGATGGTGTGGAATCTTCGTGTAATTGCTTTGTAAATATTGACTCAAAAGATGTTTTAGCACTAAATTTACAAATTTCTGGACGAGATTTGTCCATAAAATGTTTGCAGTTGTATGATATGGCAGGAAAAAAGATGACGCTTTCTGCAAGTGATCGTGATGGCAAATATCACGAATCTTTGGATTTGGAGGTGGTGAGCTGATGGTTAGGGATATTCAAAATATTAATGACGACATTTCTCAAATGAAACGTCTAATTCGAAATAAGCTGATTTCGGACCCAGATATCATTGAAGTTCTTGATAATTGTGAGCTTGACCCTTCTTGTCCGGATGACTATTTAAATACCAATATTTTTGCATATGTTAGAATTCCCGGTGTCCAAGATGTTGCGAAAAACTTTATTTGTTTTGCAGTTGACGATATTGAAGAGGCCGAGGAGAGCTATGTTATGAAGGTGCAGCAAGTGCAATTCGTTGTGTTTTGCCACGCTGACACCATCAAAACCAATTATGGTATCGAACGACATGACCTTCTTGGGTATCTGATAAGAGATATTTTTGAGTGGTCGCAAGGATTCGGAATGCAGGCAAAGTTGGTTTTAAATAAAGAAAGTGTTATGGATACGAATTATTCTTGTCGCACTCTTAAATTTCAGCTTACCCGCACCTCTTCTTTGTATAAAGCTACAGCAAGGAATCGGTATGGTAACTGACTTATTTGAATTTGATCAACTGCAAATGTATTTTGGGTACGATTATGTAATTAACGAACATATTAAAATTCACCAACCAAAAATTCGTGAGATTGTTGCGCAGGGCGAAAAAGATTATTTTAGCACTGTGTATACTCTAACGGCAATTCCTTCCGACATGAAATTTCAGCTATTTGAAATATGGCTAAAATATGAAAAATGCGCTCAAAAAAGATTGATTTTTTTGGATGG
>ERZ808278.464-NODE-464-length-26288-cov-4.427706_pt1 | contig 26288 bp, 20 predicted proteins | sample MGYA00521239_ERZ808278 | MGnify/ENA primary metagenome ERZ808278 (study PRJEB31516, sample SAMN03275600) | gut metagenome | biome: mammalia-associated habitat; material: feces | host: Papio cynocephalus | place: Kenya | collected 2012-07-17 ... | reverse complement strand
GTGAAGCACCAGCAGCAACAAGTGCAGCACCAAGTGAAACAGTAACACCATAAAAGAATAACAATCATTCTTTGATGAATTAACAAAAAGCCTTGAGCATTGTCTCAAGGCTTTTTAACATGTAAATCTATTTTCTTAACCATTGATTTATCAACAATTTATCACCATTTCATTCCCACATTTTCATATCTACCACAATTCTACCACATTTATACAGTATTCTATTGAGGGTTATCTTAATAGAAAGGAAATGACTACAATGAAAAAGTGGACAAAATATTTATTTTTGTCATGTATAGTGCTTCTGACATCTATTTTCCTTAGTAATGCAAAAGTAGAAGCAGCCAACGAACCAGGTAATTTAACCGTTACATTTCTATATGTAGGACAAGGAGACTGTATATTACTACAAAGTCAAGGGGAAAGTATGCTGATAGATGGAGGAAAGGCAGAATTTGGAGCTGACGTGGTAGAGTATCTAAAATCCATAGGAGTTACAGACTTAACCTATGCATTAATTACCCATGATGATCCAGACCACATTGGTGGTTACAACAGCATATTAAAAAGCATTGGAATTGGAAGAATTTTTCACACTGGCTTACGATATACGAAAAATGTCAATAGTAAGAGTGCAAATGATTTAATTATGTCAAAACAGATTCCAACCAGTGTACCAACTGCAGGCAGTACTATGAAGTTTGGAAGTGCAACTATTGAGTTCTTAGCACCAAATGGCAGTGGATATAAAGCCTACAACGATAATTCAATCGTAATACGTGTAGTAAATGGGAAAAACTCATTTCTGTTTACTGGGGATGCCGAGACAACATCCGAGAAAGAAATGATAGCTAAAGGTTATACACTAAAATCAGACGTCATAAAAGTAGGTCATCATAGTGCTACCAGCTCAACCTCACAAGCATTTTTGGATGCAGTAAATCCTTCAATATCCGTTATTTCCTGTGATGAGGCAGGAGCTTCGGGATTTCCAAAACTGGCAACGCTTGCAAAACTGACCAAGACCAATATTTATAGGACAGATATTTCAGGCAATATCGTATTAGAAAGTGATGGAGAGAAGATTACCACTGACGCAGATCCATATTTCTATGCCAAGTCAGGGTTTAATAAGACAACAGGGAAGATAACGAGGACGGTACAGCAAGAGTGTGCTTTGTTAAAGAATCTTTCGGTTTCATCCGAATATGATGAGATTACATTAAAAAAAGTAAATACAGACGATGACTATGATTTAACCATTGCGGAACCGCTTACCTTATCATTTGAGGCAGAAACAGGTATTACAAAATTAGATACCATGGAATATGCATTAATACCAGGTGGAGAATCGCCTCATATTGATGATATAGAGTGGAAAAAGATGAAGAATGGAACAGTGACCATCACGAATGATTTTGTGGGGAATGTATATGTTAAGTTTGTCAATGAACTAGGGAATATAGTTGTTCGAAAAACCACAGGCTTTTTATTGGATTGCAATATACCGACAAAATGCAAAGTGACATCCAATTTTAAGAATTTGTCTTTAATTCATATTAATGCTCCTAATACATATCGCCGCTATACACTAGACGATTGCTGCCCTGTATTAGATTTTTCTTGTGACTTTGGTATCAGTGGCAAGGGTGCTATTGAATACATGCTGGTGGAGCGTGGCAGGAGTTTTAAAGCAGATGGTATTTGGCAGACAGGAGAAACTGTATTAATTAAGAAGAACTTCATTGGTCGGGTTTATGTAAGGTTTACAGATGATGCAGGGAATGAAGCAATTTATAAAACGCAGGGATTTACATGGATTAGCGGAAATCCAACCAATATCGTAATGGCTTCCAATGTAGGTGGAGTGAAACTGCTAACGAATTCGCAGTCAGCAAAGAAACTTTCATCTAGAAAGAGCGTAAAACTCTCGTTTACGGCAGATTTTGGACATGGTGGCAGAAAAGCTATCCGATATCAGCTTGTGAAAAAAGGGAAAAAGTATAATACAAAAGGCCAATGGATAACGAGCAGCAATATTGTATTAAACAAGGGATTTGCTGGAACCGTTTATATTAAGTTTATAGATCAGTCAGGACGAACAACTGTAAGAAAAACAAATTATATTCATGTTTCATAAAGAAAAAATGAAATAATATGGCTCAAAGGTAGTCATCCTATCATATAGAAAGAATAGAAAAAGGGTGGCTGCCTTTTTATGTTCAAGTCGTATCATCTAGCGTAGCAAGGGGCTAAACGTATCAAACATTGACTTTTATCATAATGTGCTATATTATATTAAGGATATTGAAATTAGGAATACATGGATAGGCTTATAAAGGAGTAAAGAAGATGAAACTTCGCAACGTTGTGAAAAAATGCAAGGTAATTGCACTGAATTCGTATTACGCACATTGTTACTATAAAAAAGATATTAAAAGTAACTTGATTCTTGTGGAGTCTAAGAACGGTGGAGACTTAGCTGGAAATATGTTTCATATTTTGAGAGAAGTAACAAGTGATTCGTATAAGGATTACAAAGTTATACTTTCCTGTACAGCAAAGAAAAAACAAGAAATCAAAGACAGGTTAGATAAATATCAAATCAGTAATTACACGTTTGTTGAAACAAACACTTATGAATATTATAAGATTCTCGCTACGGCAAAATATTTATTTACTGATACGACCTTTACAAGAACGTATTTAAAGAAGGAAGGTCAGATTATCACCAACACATGGCATGGAACCCCACTCAAATACATGGGAAGGGATGTTGTAGATCGTGCGTATGCCATGGGTAATGTACAGAGAAACTTGCTGTATGCTGATTATCTAGTATATCCAAATGAGTACATGAAAGAAAAAATGGTGTCAGCCTATGAGCTTGATAAAGCGTATCAGGGAACCATTTTAAATGAAGGTTATCCTAGAAACTCTGTATTTTTTGATAAGAACGCAGGAAGTTCTATCCGAAAAGAGTTAGGAATTGAAGATAAAAAGATATTTATATATATGCCTACATGGCGTGGAACATTAACCAATAAGAATACGGGTCACCTGCTTGCAATTACAGAGTACTTATTAAATGACTTAGATAAGAAGCTTACAGATGATCAGATTATATATGTGAAACTGCATCCATTTATCAGCAGTGCGCTGGATATTTCTAAGTATGCTCATATCCAAGCGTATCCGTCACAATACGATGTTTACGAGTTCATGAACATCTGTGATGGATTGATTACAGATTATTCAAGTGTATTTTATGATTTTGCCAATACAGGCAAGAAGATTATCTTATGGGCATACGATGAGAGCGAATATTTAGGGGAACGTGGAGTATACGTTAACATTAACGATTATCCATTCCCTGTAGTAAAACGAGTGGACGATTTAGTTCATGAACTTAATACACCAAAGAATTATGATGATACTGCATTTAGAAAAGAATGTTGTACCTATGATGGACCGGATGCGGCAAAACGAATCTGTGCTCATGTAATCAAAGGGGAAAAGGTATGTAAGGAAGAAAAATTAGATACGAATAAGAAACCAAAGGTATTAATGTATGGTTCTGCCCTAGCACAGAATGGTTTAACAACGTCTTTACTTAACTTGTTCCACAACATTGATACAACCAAACGTGAGTATTTCGTTTCCTTTACAGAAATGGCAGTAAAGAAACAGCCTCTTAGAGTTTCTAAGATTCCAAGAAGTGTAAGCATTATGCCGATGTCAAGCGATGCTAGTTTTACCATTTTGGAAGCATTAGCATACTTGATGTATTTTAAAAAAGACATTAAGAATGGTTTTACACAGAAATATTTAGACCGTTTATATAAAAGAGAGTTAGTAAAACACTTTGGTGGTGTAAAATTCGATTATATGATCCAGTTTGCTGGATATGAGAAAAAAATTATTAACATGTTTGAGCGTTTTGATGGACCAAAGTTCATCTACGTACACAATGACATGGTTGCTGAGATTAACACTCGAGGAAACCAGCATAAACTAACATTGGAATCTGCTTATCGTAACTATGACAAGGTTGCTGTAGTGACACAGGATATTGTTCCAGCTACTGTTGAAATCAGTGGCAAAAAAGATAATATCGTAGTAGTAAATAACTGTCATGCACACTTGGATATTCAGAGTCGTGCAGAGCAGCCAGTTGCATTTGATTCAAACACAGCATGTAACGTAAGCTTTGATGAGGTTATGGACCTGCTTAACAGTGATAAAAAGAAATTTATCACAATTGGACGTTATTCACCTGAAAAGGGTCATCAGATGTTAATGGAAGCATTTGAAGAATTTGCAGCTGAAAATCCAGATACTGCATTAATTATTATTGGTGGTCATGGTGTTCTTTGGAAAGAGACAATGAAATATGCCAATGCATCAAAGGCGCAGATTATCACAATCAAAGCTATGAGTAATCCAATGCCAATTTTAAAACGATGTGATTTATTCATTCTGTCTTCTGTATATGAAGGATTAGGATTGACAATGCTTGAAGCAGATGCACTAGGTATTCCAAGTATGTCAACAGATATTGTTGGACCACAAGGATTTATGAGAGAATTCGGTGGTTACCTGGTAGAACCTAGTCAGGCAGGATTAGTGGGTGGTATGAAAGCATTTATGGACGGTAAAGTGAAAGCTATGAATGTTGATTATGAACAATACAACAAAAGAGCTGTTGCTCAGTTCGAGAGCTTATTTGACTAAGTAATTTGGATGATAGGAAAGAGGTCATTATGAAGATTGGTATTGTAACATTTAACAGTGCCCATAACTATGGTGCTGTTTTGCAGGCTTGGGCTTTGCAGGAGTATTTAAAGAGTGAAGGACATGACCCTTCAGTCATTAACTATAGAATATTTGATATTGACAAGCTATATCGCTTGTATAGGTCAAGAAATCCTTACAAAAAGGCTATATTAAATAAAGCTGTGCATAAAGCGCAGGATTTCAAAGCATATCAGCGAGATAAAAATAAATATAAAAGATATCGTGCGTTTGAGCATTTCATTAATCACACATTAAATACAACGCAGCCACCAGTGAAGAATTTTGTACAGTTATCAAAAGCGGAGTTTGATTTCAATGCAATGATTGCAGGAAGCGACCAGATTTGGAATGGAGTGTTTACGAAAATGAATCCTGGTTTCTTCTTAAATTTTGGAAAACCAGACGTAAAACGTATTTCTTATGCAGCTAGTATCGGTAAAGATGAAATCTCTGACGTAGAAGCACTTCAGTTCCAGAAATACATTCATAACTTTGATTATATTTCTGTACGTGAAGCGAAGGCGAAAGAACAGGTACTTCGTTTTGTAGATGATGAGGTAGAGGTTGTTTGTGACCCAACTTTATTGCTTCCAAGAAGTAAATATGATGAGCTTAAGAAAGATCCAAAGATAAATCAGGAATATATCTACGTTCACAACGTGCACTTAGTAAAAGTGGATGAGCGTTTGAATGCAATGGCAGAAGAACTTTCTAGAAGAACAGGACTTCCAATTGTTCATAACAGACCAGATTATTCTTTTAAAAATGAATGTGGCAAGTTCTTAGATGGTGGTCCAGAAGAGTTCTTAGGATGGATTGCAAACGCAAGATATGTGTTAGCAAACTCCTTCCATGCAACTGTATTCTCTATGATTTACCATAGAGAATTTATTACCATTCCTCACTTCCAGAATCCGGACCGTATGAGATTCTTCTTAGGAGAATTGGGAATTGGAAACCATTTATTAGGTTTGCCAGAAGAATTGCCAGAAGATTTATCAGAGTTAGCAATAGATTATGAAAAAGTAGAAGAGAAACGTAACCAGATGGCTGCACGTTCTAAGGAATTCCTAAAGATGGCTCTTGCTGGCCCTAGAAGAACAGGTGAATTGGCAGAGCGTAAGACATACTTTGATTTCCCAGATCCATTTACCTGTTACGGCTGCCGTGCTTGTGAAGCAACATGTCCTACAGGTGCCATTACTATGGAAGCTGATAAGGAAGGATTTATCTATCCAGTTATTCATGATGAGAAATGTAATAAATGTGGCGATTGTGTAGATGTATGTATTTACAAACATCCATCCTTATTTAATGATGAAGAGAAAAATGAAACAAAAGTTTTTGCAGCATACAACAATGACGAGCATACCAAGATATACAGTTCTGCAGGCGGTGTATTTACTGCACTTGCTGATTCTGTAATCGGAGATAAAGGACACGTTGTTGGTGTTCAGATGAACAAAGACAGCCAAGGTGAATACGCAATTGCAAACACGAAGAAAGAAAGTGCACCATTCCGTGATGCAAAATATGTGACACCTGAAAGTGCTGGAATGAAGCAGAAGGTAAAAGAGCTGTTGGAAAAAGGTGAAGTGGTACTGTATTCCGGTAATCCTTGTGAGATTGCAGGTCTTAAGAGTTATCTGAATAAAGAATATGATAACTTGTATACAGTTGACATGCTTTGTACAGGCTTCGCATCTCCAGAAGTGTATACACAGTATATCACTATGTTAGAAGAAAAATATCATTCCAAAATTGAAAGCATTGAATTTGATAATAAATTCCGTGGTAAGAAAAAAGGATACATGATTGTTAAATTTGAGTCTGGAGAAGTATTCTTACAAGAGACAAGAAAGAATGATTATATGAACGCATACAAGAATAACAATATTCAGCGTCCATCGTGTTATTCCTGTGAGTTTATGGAAGGTACTAAGAGTGTATCTGACATTACACTTGGAAGGTATAAGAATGCAGCCAATTACTGTCCAGAAATGGATGATGTGTTTGGCACATCCTATGTTCAGATTAACACCAAAAAAGGTATGGAACTTTGGAACAAAGCCAATGGCCAATTAACATTTGAAGAGACAGATAAGGATAATCTTCCTGTATTTGGCGTAAAGAAACCAATTAAACTTACCATGCAGAGAAGTCAGCTTATGAACCGAATCGGGGAAGATGAGATTGTAAAAGTCTTAAGAGCTTTCAATTCTACTAAGAAAAGAAGAAAAAGAAAAAGATAATTATTTCAATGTCCAGGAATGGGGAAGAATATGAAAGTTAATTTGGTAACTAGTTTAGATAAAAAAGACATTTTAGATTGCCTTCGCCTTTGGAGTCTGCAAAAAACCTTGCTTAAGCGAGATTTTGAAGTGGAAATTATTGATGTGAAAGGGGAAGAATTTAATTTAGGCAGAAGTGAGAGGGAATCCTTTCAACAATTATTCCCTAACTATACAACAGTTTCATCTCATCAGGAGTTAGTTTCCAAGCTAGGCAATGATGGGATGACTATTGTAACAGGAACGAAGGCATGGAAAGCCAAGATGATTAACCATGCCAAAAAGGCTCTTGTACTAAAGGGAATTGAAACAACCAAATATGCTTACAATGTAGGTGTAGAAGGTACAGAGTATGGATTGCTGGAAAAGGGATCAATTAAGAAACTAATCCAGGAATTTGATTCTATAGCAGTAAGCAAATCAGAGGATCAAAAATACTTATCTCAGTACTACGATAAGGACATTGTACTTTTATGTGACAATACTCTTTTGCTTCGAACCAACGAATATGATGGGATTGCAAGGAAATTTAAATCTTTCCGAGACTATATTCTGCTCGATGCAAAAAACAATGATCCAAAGCTAATTGAACTTGCAAAGAAAGTTAAAAAGGAAACTGGCTTGAAAGTCATCTGTCTTGACAGTGGATTTTCATTAAAGCACGGTTTTCAGTATGAAAATGTGAAGACCTCTCAAAAGTTCTTAGGACTTTTAAAAGGTGCAAAATATGTTATCACCGATAACGAAAGAAGCGTCATGTTTTCCATGATATATAAACGACCATTCTTGTTTGTAAATGAAGATACAAAAGGACAGGAATGGATTGTAAAACTTCTTAAAAATGTTAAGTTAAAAGGTAACATCCTTTCATCAGCAGAAGATTATACTGGGGTAGATCAGTTTAAACTATGGAATGGATATGCACTTCATAAACGTTTAGGTGAACAGAAAAAAGGTGCATATGCACATTTAGACAAAATAACTGGAGTTGAAGTGGCACAAGACGAATATGTGGATGCACCAACCGACATCTTAAAGAAAGACTGTTGCGGCTGTTACGCATGCGCAGAAGTATGTCCAGTCACTGCAATCAAAATGACAGAAGATAATAGGGGATATTATTTCCCAGTTGTGGATAAAGATACCTGCATCTCCTGCGGATTGTGTAAAAAGAGCTGTGTCATTCAGAAGCCAAGGCTTGTGGAACATGATAAGACTTATCCAAAGGCAATTGCTGCTTACAACAAAGATTTAGATATAAGAAAAGGAAGTTCTTCCGGTGCTATGTTCCCAGGATTTGCAAAACACATCATTGAGGACAAACATGGATATGTTGCTGGTGCAAAATACGATGAAGACATGAATGTTGTATCCGATGTGGCAAATACTATGGAAGGAGTAAAAGCCTTCTACGGTTCAAAATACTGTAAGAGCCTTTTGGATGGCAGTTATAAAAAAATAAAAGAACTATTAGACCAAGGGGAATATGTTCTGTTTTCAGGTCTTCCATGTGAATGTTCAGGTCTTCGTGCATTTCTAAAGAAAGATTATGAAAAGCTATATATATGCGAGATTATTTGTCATGCAGGACCATCTGCCAAAGTGTTTAAGGCATATGTAAAATACCTGGAAGAGAAGTTTGGTTCTAAGGTAACCAATGTAACTTTTAGACAGAAGAAAAACGGCTGGCAGGCTCATCAGACCAGCATGGTAGTTGACTTTAAAGACAGAGAGCCGTTACGAGTAGTGAATCGTACCAATAACTATTATCGAATATTTGCCAATGATATCATAGCAAGAGAAAGCTGTACGAGTTGCCGTTTTACTCATTTGAACAGGGCAGGAGATGTAACGATAGGTGATTTCTGGGGTATCCAGGACATTCATCCAGATATGTACGATAACCAAGGCGCAAGCTTTGTAATTATCAACAATGCACGTGGCGCAGAACTTTGGGATATGGTGAAAGATGATTTTGAATGGATCGAGAGCAGTATGGATAAGGTATTCAAGAAAAATCATAAAGAGCCGATTTCTTATAAAATCGACCGCGATGAATTCTTCCATCGGATGGAAAAGGGTGAAAATATCAATCAGTTACTTGAGGAATTTAATGACCTGAAAAAGTAAATGGAGAAAACTATGAGACAATATATAAAGAACTTTTTAAAATATAGGCATTTGTTACACGAGCTTGTAAAGAAAGATATTAAGCTAAAATATAGACGTTCCTATTTAGGAATTCTCTGGACGTTAATTGAGCCGTTATTAACGATGATTGTATTAAGTACAGTGTTTGGCAGTTTGTATGGCAGAACGGATAAAACGTTCCCTGTATACGTATTAACAGGTAGACTGCTATATGCTTACTTTGCCAACTCAACAAAGGCATGTATGCGTTCCATAAGAAGCCATAGTGGGATGATTAAGAAGGTATATGTACCAAAATACATTTATCCATTATCCAGTGTATGTTCCAATTATATTACGTTTTTAATTTCATTGATTGTATTAGTTGCAGTTAGTATTGTGTTAAGAGTAAATATCACATACTACATTCTATTCTCGGTTGTACCTTTGGCATTGCTTTTTGTAATGGCTTACGGTGTGGGAATGATTTTAGCAACCTTGTCAGTGTTCTTCCGTGATTTAGAATACTTATGGTCAGTAGCATTGATGATTATCATGTATACAGCGGCTATTTTCTATCCAGTAGAAAGATTATATGCTACAGGAAAGGCATGGATATTAGAGTTAAATCCAATCTATAGTTTGATTTCTCTATTCCGTTCAGCCGTATTCAGTACGCCGATTGAAGTCCGACATATCGTGTACGCTACTGTATTTAGCTTTGGGACATTGATTGTCGGTACTGTTATGTTCTACAAGAAACAGGATAAATTCATCCTTTACGTGTAGAGTAAGAGCAAAGAAAACGTAGTTCATGAAAGATGGAGGTGCATTGTGAGTAAAGTAGCTGTAGACGTGAATCATGTCACGATGCGTTATAATATTAGTTCACAAAAGGTAGATAACTTAAAAGAATATTTTATTAAGTTTGTAAAGAAAGAAATTATGTTTAATGAATTTCTTGCTTTAAATGATGTTACTTTTCAGATTAATAAAGGGGATAGACTTGGTATTCTTGGTTTAAATGGTGCAGGAAAAAGTACCTTGCTGAAAGTAATTGCAGGGGTGCAAAAGCCTTCTGAGGGTTCTGTGAAAGTAAAAGGCAGAATCGTACCACTTCTTGAGTTAGGAGCTGGTTTTGATAAAGAATATACGGGAGCAGAAAATATTTATTTGTATGGTACTGTATTGGGATATTCCAAAGATTTTATTCGTGAAAAGTACGATGAAATAGTAGAGTTTTCTGAATTAGGTAAATTTATTGATGTTCCAGTCAAGAACTATTCTTCTGGTATGAAATCTCGTTTAGGTTTTGCAATTGCAACAGTTGTACAGCCGGATGTTTTAATTCTGGACGAAGTATTAGCAGTTGGAGATGCTAAATTCCGTAAGAAATGTGAAGCGAAGATTCAGTCAATGTTTGACAGTGGGGTTACGGTGTTATTCGTGTCTCACTCACTTCCACAGGTGAAACGTATCTGTAATAAAGGGATTATCCTTGAACATGGTCAGTTAATTGCGAAGGGAGATATTGAAGATATCGCAACGATTTATACTGAAAAGACGAAATAATGAAAGACCGTATGCCAAATCAATGGTATACGGTCTTTTTTGCATATGAGCTGACTTCGTGAGTCTACTAGCTGACAATCACAGATAAAGGCATATTGAGCAGCTTTTTGTTATTCACATCAATTAAATAATTACTTTGAGAAGGTTTTAACAATAAGGATTGACCAGCTGTTAATTCTTTGGTCAGTGTGATTGTTACAGTGGATCCATTAACATTTACGGATTTCACTGTAACAGCAGTTCCATTGGCAGCAATCGCATAATCAATATTAGTTGGTGTCCCACTTATGAGAGGTGTTGGAAATGCCAAGGTAATAGTATCCTTAACAGCAGTAACAGTTGCAGGCTCTAAAGTCTGGTTATTACTTAATATAATCATGTTTTCATAAGGCTCCATCGTTGTGTAGGTACTCTTATAACCTCGTAAACCAGAGATTTTCACTACATAAGGCGCATTGTCTATAATAGAATTTTGCACAACCGTTAATTTCACAATAGCGGGACAGTTATAGGTATTGCAGACAAGCTGTGCCGATTGGATGGTGATACCTGAGATATTGTAATTATCCTTATTTTCGGCAGTTGATTGATCGAGCATATTATCAAAGGTAACATATATATGCTGATTGGCTGTCCCTGCAATCTGAATGCTACGTGGACCTGGAAGGACAGAAGTTTCACCAGCAAGTTTAGCAGCCGTTACAGAAAGACCTGCATTATAGTTATAATAGGCATCCATTACGAAAGAATCAGGAATTGAAAATGTGTATGTAGCAAGTTCAGTAAAGGAACCAGTCAGTGTGAGGGTAACTGTATTATCAACTGCTTCTGCCGTATACTGATACTTGGTATTGGCACCAACGATACCGTCTAAAGTGCTGCGTCCGGTAATCTGACCAGTTCTCTCAAGCAAAGTTACAGTTTGGTTAAATGTTAATGTCAAAACATTGGAAGTAATCGAATTTACTTTCTTTGTAGTAAAGCTAGAGTTTGTTATTGTAGGCAATGAAGCTCCGGAACCAAAGTTCACTGTACGCTGTGCAGTAGTAGAAGTTGCACCAGCATTGTATGTGCTGTAGTTATAGAAAACAACATTTAAGCCAGTTTTGCAATTTAGTAAAGAAGTATCATTAATATGATAGATAACTTCTTTTTTGTTGGTTTTGTTCACTTCACCAGATAAGAAACTGCCATTTACGATAGCATAGCCAGGAGCCTGTATAGACTTATTAAATGCAGCAACTAGACTGTTTCCGTTGCGGTATGCATTGACTAGTTCAGCTTGTGTTGCTCCAGTGGTATTCGTGTAAATAGAAGCAACTAATGGATAAGGATTGGTAGGGTTGTTTGCCAGATCCACGATACCATATAAAGTTACTTCAATCGCAACATTCTGATCAGCAGGTGCGATTCCTGTTAAGTCTAACAGAATGGATTTCTTATCCTTAGACAGTTTATAGTTGCTTTTGGTTGTAAATGGTGAGGTATAAACCATTGTAATCTTGTCTGGACGTTTTACGGCAGAAGGAACAAGATTATCAATCGATATAGGTTCGCTGAAATTAAGAGAGACAACTAAACCTGTATCATCTACACTGCATCCCAAATATGTAGGGTTTATAGTATCTTTTAACACCTTGTTTTCTGTATATGGAGTTAGGGCATAACCCGTTTCCGACAGTATAGTATTTCGTAAGGAAATATTATAAGTACCATTAAAAGCATTCTTGTTCGTAATCGTCAACACCTTTTTATCTTCTGATAATGCTCCTGTTAGCGTGCCAATTTCAGCAGCATCTTTACCACTTTGGATGAAAATCCCACTGGTTAGAAAAGTTCCTGAAAGAACAGTGGACGAGTTGATTGGCTGGCTAAATGTAATCTGTAGTTCATGACTATTGGCAAGGCTTACATCCTTTACCGTTACAGATGGTTTTGTTATGAACAGATTAATTGTTTGTTTGATTGGATTATCTGGGTCAATTGCTTTTTCTGCAGTTGCGCCGCAGCATACAGTTAATGTAGTATAACCAGATTTTAATGGAGTTACCAACCCAGTTTTTTCATTTACAATGGCCTTTGCGGGGTCCTTTACATAAAAGCGAATCACATCAGTTGATGCACTTTTTGTGGAGGAAGAAATCCGCCTTGCATTAAAATCATATGTTGTCCCTAAAACAAGTACATGTGCATCGTATTCACTGTCAATAATAGCATTCGTGAATTCAATCGCTTTTGCTGGTACTTTAACGGTTACTTTACAGGTTAATTTTTTGGTTACAGTGTTCTTTTTGGCGGTACAGGTAATGGTTACAGTACCTCTTTTCTTAGCAGTAACAACACCTTTAGAAGTTACACTGGCAATTTTAGAGTTTGAACTTTTCCAAGCTGCCTTTGTTCCTTTTGGTGCAGTTAAGGTCAACGTACATTTTTTACCAACGCCGTTCAGAGTTCTGGTTTTTGCATTTAGCTTATATGTAGCAGCGGCATTCAAATTGCCAATAGGTGTACATAAAATAAGTACTAAACACAGAGATAGTATAAGACTTAGTCTTCGTTTCATGTAGCTCCTCCTTTTTCACTTTGTATTACATTACTTAATCTATTTTACTATATAATTCTGATAAGTCAAAGGAGATTGTAAAAAGCTACTTCATCCTAATAGAAAGAAGTAGCCTTTAACCATTAATTATTTACTTATCTCCCCCGATATACTTATAACACCACCACCAGTCCTCACAATCAAGGTTTAGTGCTGCAGCGTTATTTTCCCGTTCCATCAGATTAGCGTAATCTTTTGGGGCTGGGATAAGAACAGCTTCCCCAGGTTCCCAGTTAGCAGGTGTTACAACATTGTATTTGTCAGATGTCTGTAAGGCGGTAAGTAAACGAAGAATTTCAGGTATGTTACGTCCATTGGTTAGAGGATAAATTAGAATGGCTCTAATGCGTTGTTCTGGATCAATAATGAAAACATTGCGAACCGTTTCTGTTTTACTTACATCATCGGCAACCATGCCATACAATCTTGCAATTTCGCCCACACGGTCAGCAATGATTGGAAATGGTATTGTTACACCAGAAGCTTTATAAATACCTTGCACCCAAGCAAGATGAGAGGGATTGCTGTCAATACTGATGCCTAAGAGTTTTGCATTTAAAGCTTCAAATTCATCTGCCATTGTTGCAAATGCAATAAATTCTGTAGTACAGACAGGCGTAAAATCACCAGGGTGGGAAAAGAAAACAACCCATTTACCTTTGTAGTCAGACATTTTAATAGGTCCCATCGTTGTGATAGCACTAAAGTCAGGAACCTTTTGTCCGATGCTTAACAATGTTTTTCCCATTTTTATGCTCCATAAGGATGAAAATATACATTATTATATGCATGTAAAAAAAGATATGGTACAATTTAATTGTATTTGATTTTATCATAGAGGAAGAGAGTGGTTATATGGAGTATGAAGAACAAAAGGAACAGTTAAAACCGATCATACAGCTTTTTGATGCATTGCCAAATGGTGAATTTATTCCTTCTGATTGGGAGGCACCAGAGGGCTATAAGTTAGAGAAGTTCAATGTTGGAAATGTTCCAGTAGAACATCTAATTCCAGAGAATAAGAACGGAAAGGTTATTTACCAGCTTCATGGTGGGGGATACGCAGTTGCTTTTTTTGATTTATATCGAAATACTGCTATTCATTATTCTCAAATAGCAGGAGGAGCAGAAGTTTATAGTATTGATTATCGTGTGGCACCAACCAATGTATTTCCCGCGGCATTAGACGATGCAGTTTTGGTCTATAAGTGGTTATTAGAACAAGGACATAAGTCAGAGGATATCGTGTTTGCTGGCGATTCTGCTGGTGGAAACCTTGTGTTAACTACAGCTTTGTATTTAAGAGACAACTCTTTGCCTTTACCAAAGGGAATTATTGCAATATCACCTTGGGCATGTATCGAAACAAACAAAGGATCAGCGGAAGAAAATAAGGATTTAGATTTACTTCTTGGTAGCTCCGGCTTGAAACTTGCATCGGAAGTCAAGTTTTCACGTTATTTTAAAAATGAAGACTTAAAGAAACCATATGTTTCTCCTGCCTATGCAGATTTTACGGGATTTCCAAGTTTGCTGATACAGGTTGGTTCATACAAAGTGTTAAGAGATGATTCCTTGATGGTTGCAAAAGCCTGCAAGGAATCTGGTGTAGATGTAACACAGACTACATATGAAGGACAATCCCATGATTTTCAGTTATCATTTCCAGAAGATGAGATTGGTATGAAGGCATGGGCTGAAATGAAAGAATTTGTAGAAAGAATATTTAAATAAAAGATGTGATGTTTTAAGGTAACAAAGAACCCATCGTCTAATCTAAACGATGGGCTTCTAATATATGACGAATTGTCTGATATAAAAAGGGTTTAAACTCTTCAATAGATGTTGGTTCATTGTATAGAATTGGACTATAACAAGTGGATCCAACTAATTCTATAATCATATATAACATAATTTCCGCATTTTCAAAATTATGACCGGAATCTTCAATCAATGCATTGTAGACATTAAAAAGGTTGATATCCAGAGCATCATTCTTAGATATAATGGAACTTTTGAAAACACCCCAGCTTAAATTTTTAGATATAAAATTTAGCAAGACCTTATTTTCTGTGAGCTGATTTAAGATGTGGTCTACAATAAAAATAACTCGGTCTGACACATCGGTGAGGTCAGTTTCTTCCTGCATAGCTTCTTTTGCACTATGGAATAACTGGCTTGCCTTATGAGAAATTAATTTGTTGCGAATGTCATATTTGTCACTGAAGTAGAGATAAAAAGTACCTTTGGCAACACCGGCCTTTTCGACAATATCGGCGATAGAAGTTTTGTGAATTCCCTTTGTTGTAAATAATTCAAAAGCGGTGTTTAATAGGGCGTCCTTTTTCTCCTTCTTCTTTCGCTCTACTTTTCCCATAGAAAACATCCTTTCCAATATGGATTATAAGCTTAGTATAATAAAATCCTATGCACTACATACATTATAAGAAGTTCTATGAAACAAAGTCAATGATAAAAACAAAATTCGAAAGTAAGTTCAGTGAATTATTATAAAAACGAATTACGTTTTTAGCTGTATCGTATGCTTTATGCACTGTAACCTGGCTTCGGGGCTCATATCAATAAAGTCAGAATAAGACACATTGGAAAGAAGCATCTGCGTGTTACACTTAAAACAAGTGATATTTTTTTTGGATACATATCGAAATGTTTTGCACTTGGGACAGACATACAACTTAAGCATAAATATTAACCTCCCGTATTATACTTATATTCTAAGCAATTAAAGTAATTATAAGTTTATAGGACAAAAATGTAAATAAAGAAAGTGTAAAGAAAATTGCAAACTCAAAAGGCCGTCTTAAAGACTTATCACTCTAAATTTATATTGAACGCAAGCAATAGGTAGGATATAATAAATAAATTGAGAATTATAATGGAGGTAATGGCATGAAGGGTATAATTTTAGCAGGAGGTTCTGGAACGAGACTTTATCCATTGACAAAGGCAGTTTCCAAGCAGATTCTTCCTGTATATGACAAACCCATGATTTATTATCCGCTTTCCACTTTAATGTTAGCAGGAATCAGGGATATACTAATCATTTCAACAGAACGAGATTTGCCATGTTTTAAACAGCTTTTTGGAACTGGAGAACAGTACGGATTATCCATTTCTTATAAGGTACAGGATGCACCCAATGGATTAGCAGAAGCCTTTATCATAGGAGAAGAATTTATAGGAAATGATTCGGTATGCTTAATTCTTGGAGACAACATTTTCTATGGAAGAAGTTTTTCTAGTACCTTAATAAGATGTGCAGAGCTTAGAGAGGGTGCGGCTATTTTTGGGTATCCCGTTAGAGATCCGAGAGCTTATGGAGTCGTAGAATTTAATGAAGACGGAAAGGCTATATCCATTGAGGAAAAACCAGAACATCCAAAATCCAAATACGCAGTTCCAGGACTCTATTTTTATGACAATCAGGTAATTGGCATTGCCAAGAATGTTAAGCCATCAGCGAGAGGAGAATTGGAAATCACAGCAGTAAATAATGCCTATATGGAAAAGGGGCAGCTGCATGTTGAGACAATGGGACGAGGAATGGCTTGGTTAGATACGGGTAATCATGATTCTTTATTAGATGCATCTAATTATGTTGCTTCCATTCAGAAACGACAAGGTCTATACATTTCCTGTATTGAGGAAATTGCATATAAAAAAGGATTTATTACAAAAGAGCAGTTAATACGATTAGCACAGCCAATGTTAAAAACAGATTACGGACAATACTTGCTGGATATTGCACAGGATTTGATTTAAGGAGGAAGCAAATGAATAACTTTGAATTCAAGAAATGTGGAGATATAGAAGGGTTATACGAGATAACACCAAAGGTATTTGGGGATGCAAGGGGATACAATATTGTTTCCTATGAATACGAACAGTTTAAGGCAGCAGGGTTAGATATGGTATTCGTGCAGGATAATCAAAGTGCATCTAGAAAAGGTGTATTAAGAGGACTTCACTATCAGAAAGAACATATGCAGGGAAAACTAGTTCGAGTAGTAAGTGGGAAAGTTTTTGACGTGGCAGTAGATATTCGCAAAGGCTCTGCTACTTATGGAAAATGGTTTGGTATTGTGCTAGACAGTGAAAAGAAGAACATGTTCTATATTCCAGAAGGGTTTGCACATGGTTTTTTGGTATTATCTGATTATGCAGAATTCTTATACAAATTAACGGATTATTATCATCCAGAAGAGGAAGCAGGTTTTATGTGGAATGACCCAGCTATTGGAATTGAGTGGCCAGAGATAGATGCTAAAATCATCTTGTCAGAAAAAGATACAAAATATGCACCATTCTCAAAATAGAAATGCTGTAGTAAGTTATTTGGAGGTAATTACATGAAAGTAATGATAACTGGTGCAAATGGACAGTTAGGAAGAGCTTTGTATGAACTTTTAGCCAGTGAATCAAAAGTTACATTAATTTTAACAGGAAGTGCATCATCTGCTAAGGAAGCACCTTTTCCAATCTATCCATTAGATATTACAGATCGAGAGGTGGTTTCTTCTTTTGTAAGAGAACAAAATCCTGATGTCATTATCAACTGTGCAGCATACACCAAAGTAGATTTATGCGAATCAAATGAAGCGGAGGCACTAAAAATTAATGGAGATGGTCCAAGGTATCTAGCCAGATCTGCTAAGGAAGTAGATGCAAAACTGATACATGTTTCAACAGATTATGTATTTGATGGAAAGGCAAAGAAACCATATATAGAAACAGATAAGACCAATCCAGTTAGTGCATATGGAAGAACGAAACTAGCTGGAGAGCAGGCAGTTATGGAAGAATGGGACAAGGTTTTTATCGTTCGTACGGCATGGCTTTACGGTGATGGAAAAAACTTTGTAAAAACCATGTTATCATTAGCAGATACACATAAAGAGCTGCGAGTAGTAAATGATCAGTACGGAACACCTACTACAACAGTAGAACTTGCTAACATGTTATGGTATTTAGCTAAGACAGAACAATATGGCATTTATCACGGGACTTGCGAGGGCAGTACGACTTGGTATGAGTTTGCCAAAGAGATTTTTCGTGTATTTCATAAGCAGGTTATTGTTCATCCTGTTACGTCAGAAGAATATAATGCCAAGGCAGATAGACCAGAGTATTCCGTACTGGACAATCATAAATTAAATACGGAGACCGATTATAGAATGAAAGACTGGAAAGAAGCCTTATTAGATTATGGAAAGCGGTACGGCGAAAAAGGAGGAGAAGCATGAAAACATATTTAGTGACTGGTGGAGCAGGATTTATAGGTGCTAATTTTATTGAGTATTTATTCGAAATCAAAAAAGGCAACGTTAAAATAATTAATGCTGATAAATTAACATATTCAGGTAATCTGGAAAATCTGAAAAATGTAGAGTCAAATCCAAATTATCAGTTTGTAAAAGCAGATATTTGTGACAAAGCTGTTATAACAAAAATATTTGAAGAGAATGACATTGATTATGTGGTTCACTTTGCAGCAGAAAGTCATGTGGATAGAAGTATACGTAATCCTGAAGTTTTTGCACAAACAAATATTATGGGCACATTGAATCTGCTTAATGTTGCAAAAAATGCGTGGGAAACCGAAGATGGCTTTAAGGAAGGAAAAAAATATCTTCAAGTATCAACGGATGAGGTTTATGGTTCCTTAGACGACGATGGTGGCTATTTTTATGAAACTACGCCGTTAGATCCTCATAGCCCATATTCAGCAAGTAAAGCTTCAGCCGATATGCTCGTGAAATCTTATATTGATACGTATCATTTCCCAGCTAATATTACGAGATGCAGCAATAACTATGGTCCTTATCAGTTCCCGGAAAAACTGATTCCACTTATGTTCCATAATGCTTTAACAGGTAAAAAACTTCCTATCTATGGAGACGGATTAAATGTACGTGACTGGCTTTATGTTATGGATCATGCCAAAGCTATTTCTATGGTAATTGATAACGGAAAGTTAGGAGAAGTGTATAATGTGGGCGGTCATAATGAAAAAGCAAATATTGATATTGTAAATATTATTTTGACTACATTACAGGAATTATTACCAGATGACGATGCTAGAAAAGCATATATAAACAGTGATTTAATTACCTATGTTGAAGATCGAAAAGGACACGATAGAAGATATGCAATTGCACCAGATAAAGTCAAACAGGATTTGGGCTGGTATCCAGAAACAAAGTTTGAAGATGGAATCCGACTTACCATAAAGTGGTATTTGGAGCATCAGAAGTGGATGGAACATATTACGACAGGTCAATATCAAGAATATTATAAGGAAATGTATCACGTCTAATGAGTGATTTTATTTTCAGTTTAAATGCCACCATGCCAGTATTTTTATTAATGCTGCTTGGCTGGTGTTTTGGCAAAATTGGCATGTTGACCGATGAATTTGTCCGTGTAAGTAATAAGTTCGTATTCAAGGCTGCATTGCCGGTCTTATTGTTTAAAGATATTGCATCTGCCAACATAAATGATGTGTTCGATATTCGCTTTTTGCTATTTTGTATGATTAGTACAACTGTTTCATTTTTTGGAATCTGGGGAGCAGCAAGGCTGCTTATGAAAGAGAAATCTATGATTGGAGCTTTTGTTCAGGGCTCTTTTCGTGGAAGTGCAGCAATTCTAGGTGTAGCATTTATTCAAAATATGTATGGCAATTCTGGTATGGCTCCATTAATGATTATTGGTGCAGTACCACTGTTTAACATATATTCTGTCATAGTTCTTACGATGGAAGGAAGTAATACGGATGGGAAAGGAATTCGAAGTGCCTTTCTTAATATTTTGAAGAATCCGATTATTCTTGGTATCTTAGTTGGAATGACTGGTTCTTTGGTACATATTTATGATTATTTACCACCGATATTAGAAAAAACAGCTGGAAACTTGGCTTCTATAGCTTCACCACTGGCTTTGCTTGCGATTGGTGCAGGTTTTGAAGGAGGAAAGGCTATAAAGAAAGCGAAGCCGACCATAATAGCGAGTTTTTTAAAGCTTATCGGGTTACCACTTATTTTCATGCCGATTGCAATTGCACTTGGATTTCGCAATTATGACTTGATTGCATTTCTAATTATGCTAGGGGCACCGACAACTGTTACAAGCTATATTATGGCTGCAAACATGAATAATGATGGTATACTTGCGTCAGGTATTGTTGTGTTAACGACGCTTCTCTCAGCAGTTACCTTAACTGCATGGATTTTTATATTAAGAGTGATGGGAATGATATAAATAAAGAGGGGGTTCATAATTGGATGAACTCCCTCTTTATTAGATGTAATGTTTAAATTATCTTACTACCTCAACTAAACATCGGTCGTAACGGCCATTGTCAATTACGGCATAAACATAAGTTTTTCCCTCACCTACAGCAGTAATAACTCCACCAGAACTTACAGTAACAACACTGGTATCCAATGAAATAAAAGTTGGTGTCTCGCAAGTTGTAGATGGCTTTAATTCGTCCTTCAATTTAACTTTTTCATTTTCAGAAAGGGTTATCTTTCCATTAATTATTTTAACGCTTACAGCAGGAGGTGTAACAGTGATATCACATTTTAAAGAAGTTATGGTTTTGGAACCTTCTTTAACGGTAACTGTAATGGTTGCTTCACCGACCTCATTGGCAGTGATTGCGGCTTCTTTATCTTCTGTCTTTTTTACAGTTACAATGGAAGAATCACTAGACTTGAAGCTGACCTTCTGATTTTTTGAAGTACGATACACTTTTAGTGTATAAGTCTCATCTTTGACGCATGACTTGGATTTTACGTTTAGTTTAATTCTACAAGCATCATCATCGTTATCTATTTCAGATGCTTTCGCCGTACAAACCATCTTATCTGAAATTGGATTTGGCAGCAACAAGAAAGCTAGAAATAGAAGTGCAGTCAAACTGAGCTTTTTCATAAAAGAAGACAATCTCATCTTTTGACCCCCTTTCCATTTATATGTATACATCTATCTATACTATAAAACAAGTATTTGTCAAAAAGGTGGCAGTGTAAGAAAAAATTAAGAAATTTCTTACTGACTTCAAGAATGTAAAAATATTTAGGAAATAGCATTTGATACTTGTTAAAATAACCAAAATTGATTATAATGTTGTATTGTAAATGAGGGAAATCAAAATGTATATGGAGGTAATATAAGTGGGAGCCATATTAATCGCGGATGATAATGAAGACATTACCGATATTTTATCTACATATGTGGAAAAAGAAGGGTATGAACCTGTTATAGCCAAAGATGGTGCAGAAGCATTGGAATGTTTTGAAACCTGCAATCCACAGGCGGTTTTATTAGATGTTATGATGCCAAAGGAAGATGGTTATGAAGTATGTCGGAAGATAAGAAGCAAGTCCAGTGTACCAATTATTTTAATTACCGCTAGAGGAGAAGATTTTGAGCGGATTATGGGATTAGATATTGGCGCTGATGATTACATAGTAAAGCCGTTTAGTCCAAGTGAAGTAATGGCACGATTAAGGGCGGTTTTAAGAAGGGTAAATACGAATACGAGTCAGAACAACACAGGAAACCAGGTTTCCATTGCAGATCTAACAATTAATCTAGATGAATATGTTCTAACAATTCAAGGAAAAAAGATGTCGCTTACGAAACGTGAAATAGAAACAATGTGGACTCTGGCAAATAATCCAAACAAGGTTTTTACAAGGGATAATTTATTAGATAGTTTATGGGGATTTGATTATTTTGGGGATTCCAGAACTGTAGATTCACATATAAAAAGGCTACGAGCAAAACTTGATAAAGTTGAACATCCAAAGTGGAGCATTAAGACCATATGGGGCGTGGGATACAAATTTGATGTAGAAGAATAGTGGAGAGAGTAATGGAAGAAAAAGAACAGAAAAGGAATGGCAACCGCTTCTATCAGAAACTATTATTTCAGCTATTTATGTATTTTGCATTAGTTATTTGTATGTTTGCTATTTTATTAAGTGTAATCTACATGAAATTATATGAGAAAAGTACCATTAATACATTTCGTGATGATTTAGCGAAAAAGGCAGAGCGAATTGCACAGAATGTATCTGTGTATGCAAGGGAAAAAGATCGAACGGGTTTTAGTGCATATTTTGCTGCTACAAAATCAGTATTTGATCAGAAAGAAACGGATATTTACATAGTTTCCAATATGAATTCTGCATTTGCCTTAGATGAAGGATATACAAACTGTGACAGTGAAAGGCTAATGGGAGATGAACTTCCTAAAGCTATGGTAAAGATATTAAAGTTAGCATTTGAAGGAAACGTAGCTTCCAGTTCGGGTTATGATTCTCTTTATTATAGACAAAGCGTACGTGTTGCAGTGCCAATAAAAGATTCAGGTGGAAATGTCAGTGGAGCTATTATGATTGTTTCGGTTCCCCAGGATCAGATGATCTTATATAGTGGGCAAAGATATATCGTTATCAGTAGTATTGCAGCATTAATTATTTCTTTCATTGTTTCCATTTTTCTTGCGGGAAAATTCTCTCGTCCAATTTCGAAGATGCGAAAAATTGCACTTCGTCTTGCAGAAGGAGATTATGAAGCGAAAACAGATATTCATCATGGAGGAGAAATTGGTGAATTAGCTAGTTCTATTGATATATTGTCGGATAAGTTGAAAGAGAATGAAGAAGTACGCAATAACATGGAGCAGATGCGTAGGGACTTTTTTGCAAATGTTTCCCATGAGCTGAGAACTCCAATCACCGTTATGCGTGGCTATTCTGAAATGTTAGTAGATGGCGTGGTAACAAAGGAAGAGAAGAAATTACAGTACTATCAGAGAATGCTCAATGAATGTAAATCCATGGAGCGTCTAGTTGGAGATCTTCTTACGTTATCTAAAATGCAAAATCCTGATTTCGAAATAGAGAAAGAGCCAGTGAATCTCGTGCAGGTGTTTAATGACATTATTCGCGGAATACACGTTGTGGCGGCTAAGAAAAATATCGCTTTAACATTACAATATAGTGATGAGTGTATCATGATGCTAGGTGATTACGACCGTTTGCGACAAATGTTCTTGATTATTTTGGATAATGCAATTAAATTTTCCAACGAGGATTCAGTTATAAAAATTGATATTGAGGTACATAATAACATTGCAGTAAAAATTACTGACCAAGGAATTGGTATTGCAGCAGAAGAATTGCCGTTTATCTTTGAAAAGTTTTATAAGTCAAGGTTAAGGCAAAATGCACAAGGCTCTGGTTTAGGGCTTGTAATTGCAAAGCAGATTGCAATAAAACACGATGGCAGAATAGAAGTTGAAAGTGAATTGGGAAAGGGTACCACATTCCAATTTATCTTTGACAAGACAAGCGTAGAAGTGTTATAATAGAACAAACAAAAGATTCCTGGGGTGTTCGACAATCTTGTATTTTGAACCTACATTTATTGAATTGGGATTCCTACATTCGTAAGTGGATGCCAAGCCTCCGTTTGTAGTGGAAGGCAGAAGCTTATATGCGGTAACCCACCTAGCATTGGCTAGGCGTCAAAATCCAAGAAACGGCATTTTGGGAGAGTATAAGATAATTGGAGCAGCGCTATAAGCGCTGCTTTTGTTGTATCTAGTTACAATAAACCACCTGCTATGCAGGTGGACCCCCCTATCAGCTTTAGCCCTAGATAAAAAAAACTCCTGTGCTATAATAAGTGAGGGTTCTAAACCGCACTACAAATAGCAAAGGAGGAAATCCAAATGGATAAAAATACTTTATCACATACAACGTGGGAATGCAAATACCATATCGTGTTTGCATCAAAGTTTAGAAGACAAATAATCTATGGAACAATAAAGGCAGACGTGGCTAATATATGGCACCGGATCTCGGAGCTTATTCGCTATGGCATGAGTGAGTCGAATAGAGCGTTGCTGGTAGGGAGCAAGAAAGTCATACTTTTAAAGAATCGTTTGCCGCAGGAACATCGATATCTTCGTTTCTTGAGTACTAGATAACAATTCTTTTCTTGAAAAGGTAAGTCCTTGATTGTCTGTGTTCTGTAATCGTGAATTCTTTTTGTTGAGAGCCCACAGCTGGGACATTTGTGCTCTTTGGGGGTAGTTTGTAGATAAATCTTTACATAACTGTCCGCATGAATAATATTATTTACTTTTACTATAATGAAAAATGCTGGAGTTGTGAATGAGTTTATTCACATACCCGAACATTTATTATAGAGCCGTTATTCAGAAAGGTTCTTTGCGAGCACTTTTTTAATTAGATTAGGGTGTCAAAAACCACTTTTAAATGTGACTATTTTGTATTTGTGCCTAGAAAATTGAACACGATTTGAATTTAGACTTTTAAAAATTTAATGCTGCGTTTTTGAATCTGAAATAAAGTCTTGTGCGTTCCTTCATGAGTCGGATGAGAAGCTGGCATCCATAACCTTGCAAAAATTGGAAACACAAGTATAAAACAGATCAAGCAAAGACAGTTTTTTTATATTGGCGGCAACCATTAAGCTATCCATGTGTTGCATGTTCGGTTTCATAAGCTAAGACTCTTGCTCTAAATCTGCTAAGAGTTCAGTCACTTATTGGTTGTTCTTTAAAGCTTCTTTTTAAATCAATGCTCCAACAATAACATTTACAGGAGTGTTAGGCCTAGAAGCCTTCTTGCTGTATTGTATAAAACAGAAAAAATATCTTCATCTATAGCAGGAAAAACTATGTCAGCAAATGTTTTTGTCCAAAATTTTTCAAGAAACTTTTTTTCTCTCTGTAAGATTGAAGGTACTGTCTAAAAGTGTAATTTGTTGATTACCGTTTTTTACAAAAGACCTTTTGACACCCTAATCCTAATTAATAAAAAGGTGCCTTAAAAGACAGAGCGTAGGTTGCACACGAAGGGGTAAAGAGGTCAGTGGCTAAAACAGTGACACCTGTTCTGGGCGACAAGGAAAAAGTTCCTTACTATTTAGCAAAATATTTTATAAAGGAGAAAATTAGCGATGAAAATAACGTATGTGTATCATAGTTGTTATGTTGTTGAGTTTGAAGAAGTTGTATTTGTATTTGATTATTATAAAGGAAAATTACCAACATGGGATACACAAAAAAAGGTTTTATTTTTTGTGAGTCATAAACATCAAGATCATTTTTCCTTTGAAATATTTAGCTTTGCAGAAAACTATAAAGATATTATTTATATCCTATCAAATGATATTAAGTTTACAGATAAGTTCTTAATAAGACATAACATAAATCCATGTATTAAGAAAAAGATAATTCGTATAGGTAAAGGAACTAGTAAAGATTTAGATATTGAGGGAAAATGTTTAAGGATTGAAACATTACGTTCTACTGACCAAGGGGTTGCGTTTTTGCTTAAATATAATGATAAGAGTATTTATCATGCGGGAGACCTGAACTGGTGGTCATGGTCAGGGATGACACAACAGGAAAATGATAAAATGGAAATAGATTATAAGCAAGAAATAAATAGATTAGCAGATAAAAAAATAGATATTGCTTTTCTAGTACTTGACCCAAGACAAGAAGAACGTTATTGGTGGGGAATGGATTATTTTTTAAAAACAGTAGAAGTGGGTTGTGTGTTTCCAATGCACTGTTGGGAAAAGTACAGTTTAATTAAGCAGTTTCAGAAGGATAAAGGTGGAGAAGCTTACATTAACAAGGTTCAAGAAATCATAGACGAAGGAGATAATTTTGAACTATAAATTTGGGTGTTGCTTTTAATTTTACAAAAATTTTTTGAAAAGTAAAAAAAGTAGTTGACATGAGGAGGAGTGTTTGCTATACTAATCCAAGTCAGCAGCGAGTTGTTTGAAATGTCTAAACAATTTAGTGATATGGCAAA
>ERZ808278.463-NODE-463-length-26309-cov-4.927592_pt1 | contig 26309 bp, 22 predicted proteins | sample MGYA00521239_ERZ808278 | MGnify/ENA primary metagenome ERZ808278 (study PRJEB31516, sample SAMN03275600) | gut metagenome | biome: mammalia-associated habitat; material: feces | host: Papio cynocephalus | place: Kenya | collected 2012-07-17 ... | reverse complement strand
AAAACGTTAAAAAAGAAGACGCTGAAGCTATGAAAAAACAATTAGAAGCTGCAGGCGCTAAAGTTGAAATCAAATAGTTTGGTTTTATAAACTTTTGAAAAAGGGACGGATTTTTTAAATCCGTCCCTTTTTTCATTAAAAGAGGCGAACTTTGAAAAAGTTCGCCTCTTTTAATTTTATTTAAAATTAAAGTGCAATTTTTTTATTTTGATTATTTGAATTAAAAGGAATAATATTTGAAAGTTCCTTTTCGATTTTATGACCTTGTTCTAATAGTTCAAGATTTGATTGTAGTCTTAAAAAATAACCTTTTGTTAGTCCAAAATATTTAGTAAGTCTTAAATCAGTATCAGCTGTTATTCCACGTTGACCTCTCACAATAGCGTTAATTCTATTTGTTGGAACTCCAATAGCAATGGCTAGAGCATTTTGAGATATTTTTAATGGTTCTAAAAATTCTTGGTTTAAAACATCGCCAATATGGGGTACTGGAATAAATTCATCTTTGTTTGTCATAATAAGACTCCTTTATTTATATTATACATTACGTACAACGTAATATCAAGTGTCCTCTCAAAATTTTATTAATCTATCCGTGATAATCAACAATCTCAACGTCAAAAGCATTGTTTTCAATCCAAGAAAAACAAATTCTGTATTGATTATTAATTCTTATTGAGTATTGACCTTTTCTATCGCCAGAAAGTTGTTCTAAATTGTTAGAAGGTGGTATTAGTAAATCTTTTACATCTTCAGATACATCAAGCATATGTAACTTAACCAAAGCACGACCTTGAATATCGTGCGGTAATTTCTTTGAAAAATTCCCATTATAGATTTTTTCTGTTTCTTTGCACTTGAAGGTTTTTATCATAAATTCATTCTAACATAAAACTCAATTTTGTATTTTTACAAAAAAATAAAGGCCTGCATTTGCAAGCCCTAAAATATACATTTACCCCACTTACTTTATATCATGCAAATATTTCATTGTCAAGCGGTCTATTTCATGTTTTAAGAAATAATACTTTGGTACCATTAATTTCTTAAAAATTTCATCATTTTGTATTAGTGAATTTAATTTTAGATTATAATATACTAATAAAATAGAGTTTATATAATAACTATTAGTTTAAAGAGGTAAAAGATGACAACAATTGACGACGCATTAGTTATGATTTTAGCAGGTGGTGAAGGTAAAAGATTATTCCCCCTAACTCGTGACAGAGCTAAACCTGCTGTTCCATTCGGTGGTAGATACAGAATTATTGATTTCGTTTTAAACAACTTTATCAATTCTGGTTTCTACAAAATTAAAGTTTTAACACAATACAAATCAGATTCTTTAAATCAGCACATTTCAAGAGGTTATGCTTTATCTCCATTCTTGGATCAATATGTTGATTTAGTACCTGCTCAAATGAGAACTGGTGGAACTTGGTACCAAGGTACTGCAGATGCTGTTTACCAAAACTTATTGCACATCGTTGATGCTGATCCAAATTACGTTTGTGTATTTGGTGGTGACCACATCTACAAAATGGACGTGTCTCAAATGTTGACATACCATAAAGAAAAACAAGCTGCTTTAACAATTGCAGCTATTCCTATTCCAATTGAAGAAGCTTCTGAATTTGGTATTATGGAAGTTGATGACAACTGGAAATTAACAAGCTTTATCGAAAAACCAAAAACTAAACCTAAATGTATTCCTGGACACCCAGATTTATGTTTAGCTTCTATGGGTAATTATATTTTTGGTAGAGATGTTTTAGTAGATGCTCTTGAAAGAGATGCTAAAATTGAAGGTTCTAACCATGACTTCGGTAAAAACGTTATTCCAATGTTATTAAATGAAGGTCAACCAGTTTATGTTTACAACTTCAAAGACAACGCATTCTCTGGTATGACAGATGCTGAACGTGGTTACTGGAAAGATGTAGGAAGTATTGATGCTTACTGGCAAGCTAATATGGACTTACTAGATTCTTGTCCAGAACTTAATTTATACGCTAAAGAATGGCCTTTAAGAACATTCAACTACAACTACCCACCTGCTAAATTTATTTGGCAAGAAGGTGACCGTGTTGGTATGGCTACAAACTCTATGGTTTCTGAAGGCTGTATCGTATCTGGTGGTAGCTTGTCTAGATGTATTCTTTCTCCAAAAGTTAGAATTAATTCATACTCACAAGTTTCTGACAGTATCTTAATGGAAAACGTTAATGTTGGTAGACACTGTGAAATCAGAAACGCTATCATTGATAAGAACGTTGAAATTCCTCCTCACACAAAAATCGGTTTCGATAGAGAAGTTGATACACAAAGAGGTTTCTTCGTTTCTCCAAACGGTATTACAGTTGTTCCAAAAGGTGCTATCCTTTAATAATTGTAACGATAGACTATTTAAAAAAGCTCTTGCATGCGATAATAAATGCGGGAGCTTTTTTATGAAAAAAATATTTTGGGTAATTTTCATATTTATTTGCGTGTGTCAATCTTGTTTTGCCCAAAATCTTGCGTGTGAAAAAGCAGACAAAAAAGACAAACCTTTTGTTGTTATGTATTCTGCTGATTATTGTTTTCATTGCAAACAATTTAAACCAATATTTTTTCATTTAGCAGATAATTTATCTGACATGTACAATTTTTCTTATCACGACATAACAAAAAAACATAAACCTTCAATGTGTGATAATGTTTATTTAGACGGAATTCCGACATTGTATGTTATCAATCCTAAAACTGGTAAAAAATATATTATTTCTGAACAATATTACAACAAGCCCGAAGTCTTGAAACAGAGATTAACTGATTATTACAAAAACTTAAAATAACCCCTTAAAGCATGCTTAAATAGGGCAATTTATCATGAAAAATTACCTTTATATTAATGTAGGTAGTTTTATGTTAAGTATCAATAATCGTATGGCAAATGTTAGCTTTAAAGCCAATGTAATGCCGAAAAATCAAGCAAAACATATTGATAACATTCTTCATTCGGGTAAGAGTGTTGATATTTTCTGCCATGCAATGTCTGATGAAGATACTTTTAATAGTGCTACTGCATTCTATAATTATTTAAAAGACGAAGGTATTAATGCAAGAATTATTGCCTCTGGCGGTAAAGATAATTACAATTATGACACATCAAAATATAATATTATCGATGCAAAAGATGTAAACGAAAACACTCAAAAAGCAGATGTTGCTTTGTGTGTAGATTTTTCTGGCAAAGATAGATTAGCAACAAATGTATTTAAGCATTTACAAAAATATGATGCCAAAACAATAGTTGGCATTGACCACCATGATGATAAAAATAAAATTACCCCTGACTTTAATCAAATTACAAAAGCCTATGATAAAAATAGTATTCCAGAAATAGAAGCTAAAAATTTTTACGTAGATAGTTCTGCTCGTGCAAATTGTGGTATTATTTATAGATTTTTTGAAGCTTTAGGTAAAAAGCCAAGCAAAGAAGTTGCAAAAGCTTTGTTTACTGGTTTTGAAGATGATTCTTCTAAAGATAAAACAAAATTAGACAAAAACTCTAAAGAAATTCAATTAAAATTGGTTAAATCTTTAAATGTTGTTGATTTAGCAAAAATTGGTAAGCATTTCTTAGGCAAAACTAAATTTACAAGTGAAGAAAAAGCTTTTGCTAAAGGCTTAGAACAAAGAACTCAATATTCTAAAAATGGCAAAATGGCTTATGTAGAAATAAAAGAAGACGACAAAGAGTGGAATGAAATTGGTAGAAATACTGAAAGAGCTAAATCTTTATTAAACAAACATAGAAAAAATACTTTATCAAAAGATAAAAATTTAGAAGCTGTTGCAGTCTTTTATCCTTGTGCTGACGGTGTTACTTACAAAATGAGTTTGTTATCAAACAAGGATTATGCAATGAAAATCGTTGATTATGTAAAAGACAACTATAAAAAAGACCTTGTTGCAGGTGGTCATAGCAACCGTTGTGGTGGCACAATTCAAACAACAAATCCAGAAGAACAACATGCTTGGGTAAATAATTTTATCAAAGCTTCTGAAAATATTGAATACTAGTTTTCTGTTTGAGGTTCTTCTTTAGTTTCAATTTCTTCTTGAATATTCTTTTCAAGTTTTGATTTGATGTCTTCAAAAATAAAATCACTTGCGTTTGAATTAAAATATTCGCCGTCTTTACCGATTATAGTAAATCTTTGTTTTAAATTGTAATCGTTTTGTGCAAGTAATAAGTCTTCTAAAACAACATCTAAAGCTTCTTTTGATGATATTTTATAGAAGGTTTTAAAAATCTTTTCACTAATTTCATTACCTTCAAAAGGTTGTTTGCTACTGTTAATATAGATTATTGGGTTTCCGCAAGGAAAATAATTCATCGCAGAATTGATGCTATCTGTCAAAAGTAGGTTTGATGTTTTAAAAATTCCTACGATTGATGAATAATCTTCAAGTTTAACGTTTGGTAATGAGCTAAATGAATTGAAAAATTGGTCAAATTCTTCTTCTGTTACAACAGAATTTTCTAAACATTGTTGTTTAAATTTCGTATCTTGTATTACAACAAAGCTGTATTGAGGGTGTGTTGCAATATAATCAAGTATAAATCTTTGATTTTCTCTATAACTTGCGATATCGTAATTTTCTGATACCGTATAAGACGGAATATATACAATTCTGTTGTTTTCTACCGTGCTAGGAACATTCCATAATTTATCGTATGTAGAATTTGTGTCTTGTTGATATTTTTCAAACAATGTAAAACCAGACACGGCTGAATGTTTATAAGATTTTAAACTATATTGATTTGATGAATACAGTTGCCAACTGTTTGATAATCTATCTTTTACTAAATCATCGTCAATTGAATAAGCTTTATCTGTGTTAAATTTAGGTTCAATATAACAAGTTAAAGCGAATTCTGAAAGCTTTGCTGGTGTGTATTCGTCTTTTAAGTATTGAGGGTGTTGGTAAATGATTAAGTCTGGTCTAAGGGCTTTTATCATAACACCTTCACCTGTGTCAGAACCGTCAATACATTCCATGCCTTGTTGGTTAAATTTATCAATTGTGTATTGCAAATTTTGATATTCTTCTTTTGCTGTGCTTGGTAAAGCTACAATTGGCAATACTTTAAAGTTTTCATCACTTCTGAATTTGTAGTATAAATTTGATAATGTCCATTCGTTATAATCAAATGCCAAAAATAAAACTCTCACAGGTTTTTTTGAGTTTTTTAAATTGAAGACTTTTGTTTGGTAATTAAGTCTTGAATATACTTCGTCATCTGAATATTCAATTAAAGCTTTTAATATTGGTAAAACTTCCTTCGTTTGTTGATATGTATTAAAAGACATCTTTAACACATTATACAAATCTTTTATTTTTACCAATAGAGGTTTATCTAATAGATTTACGAATTGAACTCTCTTTTTTACAAGATGATTTTGTCTTAAATATTTTTTGAAATCATTACTTGTATTTTTTAGGTTAAGAATTACATCTGCCCCGCAAAAATATAAATTTTGAACAGAAATTATTTTAAACTCTTCTTGTTCAAAAATGTTTGAGCTTGTTATTTTATCATCGCAAACCCCAATTATATTGAAATATTCTTTTATATTAAACTTAGCGCAAATAGCTTCTAAAATTTCATTTGCGCCATATAAAACTACTTTTTTATTTTGGAGTGCTTTACTTAGTTTTTTAAGTCTAAGTTCGATTTGTATTTTTTCAAGTTTTTCTAAAATATAAAAGTTTTCTTTCATAATACCTTTATTTTAGGATATCAAGGGATATTGTCAAACAAAGGGGCGGTTTTCTCAAGAAAACCGCCCCTTTGTATAAAATTTTAACTATGCAAAGACTCTGGATTCGTCTACATAACATGCTGCGACACGTCGTTGTAAATCGGCTTTTGAAATATGTCCATCGCCGTCTTTATCAAGACCTTTGTTGTAAGAATAAGTCTTACCGTCAGAAGCAGATGTTAATACATCACGCTTTGCTCTTCCTGGCATGAATACTAATGCATATAGGTCTGCACCAGAAAGTCGTTTACCTTCAAGACCTGCATTCTTTTTAACCATATTGAAATATTTTTCAACATAATCAAGTTGTTGTGTTGGAGACATTCTGCGTAATTCGTCAGTTGTTGTACCAAGCATTTTTGCAGTTGATGGCATGAATTGGATTAAACCTGTCGCACCACCTTTAGGGTTTCTAGCTGTAGATTTTAAGCCAGATTCTGAGTTCATTACTGCTAATAAGTCTTTATAATCGCAACCGATACGTTGTGAAATATCTTTAGTCTTGTCTAAGAATGCTTTATCAAGTTTAGTGTTTGGGCTGTTTCCATAACTTGGGTTCAAGGTTTGTTGGTGATTACCTTGTGCACCTTGCATTGATAAGTTGCCAAAGCCTCCATTTGATATACCAAACGGATTTAATTTACTATTGCTTGAAGATGTATCACTAGAAACTTCCGTGCTACCAGATTTTTTAGGAATAGAAACCTTCAAGTTTGATTGAAGTTCTTTTCTTTGTTTTCTAGTCATGTGTGATTCATCTGCAATTTCTGCAAAGATTTCGTTTAAATCTACTCCTGCAGCTTCAGCTTGCTCTTTAAGCATTTTCATCTGCTTTTCAATAGATTTTTTAACAGTAGGGCTTGTTTTTTCATTGCCGTCTGCATCTTTTGTCTTTAGTTTTTTAGACAAACTTACAAGTGATTGAGCTTTAGTCTTTAATTGAGTTTTCATTGCATCAGAAGTATAGGTATCTTCTGTACCACCAATTAAATCGTTGCCAAAAAGAGACGTATTATTCCCAAGCCCTCCGAGTGCATTCTGCATTGAGCTTGTCGAGGTTGGCAGGTTGATTTTACCAATATTTAAATTACTTACTTCAGGCATAATTATCCCACACTTATATACTATTATACACTTACATGAAGTACTCTAAACGAAAAATATTGCCTATTTTAGCCGAATATTTAATATTTGTTTACAATACTGCACTTTTTATTAAAGTTTATTTTTTTTATTCCGTCAATACTTTTGTAAGAGTATAATCAATTTGAGATTTATCATGAACGTAAACAGTGTGAATAACGTTAGTAGCGTTAGTAAAATTCAAAGTCCGAATAATGTAAGAAAGGTTGTAGATACTGGACTTAAAAAAGATACTTTTGAAAGAACTTCTTTCAAGGGTGATTTTAACGTTGATAACGCTGTCAAAGAATTGAAAGATTTGAAAAACTTTAAAGGTACTCCGAAGTTTACTGATGACAAGATTGAAACAATTAAAGGAGAATTGGTTAAATCACCAGATAAGTGGGAACCTTTTAAAGAATTAGTTCAAAATCCTAAAATTTTGGGTTCAATGGCATGTGATATTGTCGCAAAGGATACTCAAGTTGTTAAAGGTCTTGCAGATTTATCAAAGGTTAAGAAAGGAGATGAAACACCAAGATTTACACCTTTTGATATTAAAGCACTTTCAAATAGTTTGAACAAAACAGAAGAATTTGATAAGGCAAAGGTTTTGTCTAAGAGTGATTTAGGTATCGATGATTTAGTCGCATTATCTAAGAATGAAAAATTAAATAATCCAGAAAAAGTCGTTGAAAGCTATGACAAGATGAAAACACGTTGTGGTAGTAATCTGTTATCGTTGTCTTTTAAAACTGACGACTATGATTCAAATTCTTTTGCGCTTGTTGCTGATTTGAAAGATACAAGTAAAAAGATTGAGTTGTTCGACAAAGATATGAACAACATTTCATCAGAAGAAGTTCAAGCCTTCAAACACCCAAATGGACGTCAATATCAAATTAAAAAGACTGTGGACAGAAGAAATAATTCTGTGTCTAAAGTTAGACTTGAGGTGAGAAAAAATATGCCTCAACCTGTCTTGATAAATGAGGTTCGAGTTATTAAGGATAAAGACGGCAAAACTCTAAGAAAAGAATATACCGACCAATCAGAAGTTCCAGGTGTTTTAAATATTAAACACGTATTTCCAGACGGAACAGAAAAAGTTTTATCTTCTGGTACCGTTGACAAGAAAACTGGTATAACTTCTGTTAAAAAGGATATGACTTCGCTAGACGGAACTCGTACTCAATATTTGTACGAAGATGACCCACAAGGTAATAGAATTAGCGATTATATTATCACTGACAAAGACGGTAAAACTCTGTTGAAAAATTCACAATCTTTTGAAGTTCTTTCTGATAATAAATTTATTTCAGCAAAGAATGATAAAAAGTATGAGATTACTGTTAATGATAAAGAAATTGATATTAAAGATTTGAATACGAAAGACTCTTCAAAAATCACTTTTGAAAACTATCTTGACGGTAATAAAGATAAAATTTTAACAGCATTAAAAAGAATGCCGGGTGAAGAACTTATTGCGCTAGGTAAAACAACAAAACACCTAAACGGTATTGATGATATCAATTACTCAACTTATGGCGCTGTTAATAAACGTATTAAAACAGGTGATAACTTGTACGTAATGTTGCACGAACTTGGTCATGCAAAGGATTATAACGAAGTTGATGTTAAACAAGAAGAAACTTTGAAAAAATCAATCTTCTCAAATAAACAAGTAAATGAAGTCTTTGAAAAAGAAAAAGAAGAATTTGATAAAGCCTTCCCTACTGCTCAAAGAGAACATATCAATTACTTTATTAAAACATCTGAACACAAAGACGGTTTGCAAGAAACAATTGCAGAAACAAACGCCTTGTTGAATACTTACAACAATGAAGACTTGTTCTCAATTCGTTCTCAATATTTGCAACAATATTTTCCAAAGACAATAACAGAAATCTCTAAATTGCTTGCTTCTACAAAATAGATGTATTAGGATAAGTTTATGATTACAAGAGAAGTAAATGATTGGCTAAGAAAGCTTGAAACAACAAATTATCCAATGGAAGAAGCTATGAAAGATTTGGCAGAATTTTCACGTTATTTGTCTCGTGAAGATTTGGTCTTTATTAAACGAAAATTGAAAAACATTTTCCATCTTTAATTGTTTAAGAATTTTTATATTTAAAAGAAAATTTATTACCCTACATATTAGCCATGTGTAGGACTTTTTAGGCTGTTTGTTTTGGTTAAAATCTTCACAAATGTTAAAATTTTTATTAAACTCTTGATATTCAATTCTAGTTTTGCTAGTATTCAATACTAGAAAGAGTTAGTTATTTTCTGAGATGTATTTATCCCCCTAAAAACTAACCCTCAAAACCAGATAGCGAGGTAATGTTATGAATATTTTTAAGAAAATGTACTGCAGGATTTTTCAGTTTTGTTTTAAAGTTGCAATTCCAATGCTTCCTTATTACAATCCAACAATTCTTAGTAAAATCGATGATATCCCAGAAGTTTTAGCTAAAAAGAAGATTAAAAATTTAATGCTTGTTACAGATAAAGGTGTTAGAAGTTTTGGCATAACTCAACATTTAGAAGATATTTTAATTGAAAATAATATAAATCTTACAGTGTATGACGATGTGGTTTCAAACCCTACAATTGCTAATGTTGAAATGGCAAGAGAATTGTATTTGAACAATAAATGCGAAGCCTTGATTGGTTTTGGTGGTGGTTCTGCTATTGACTGTGCAAAGGCAGTTGGTGCACGCATTGCAAATCCTAAAAAATCTATTCAAGATATGGCAGGGATTTTGAGAGTATTTAAGAAAATCCCTCTTCTTATTGCTATTCCTACTACCGCAGGTACTGGTACAGAAACTACTGTTGCAAGTTTAATCACTGATTCAAAAACAAAACATAAGTATATGATAAGTGATTTTCCTTTAATCCCTAAATATACAGTTTTAGACCCAGAAACAACAAGAACTTTGCCAAAAAATATTACGGCAAACAGTGGTGTAGATGTTCTTGTACATGCTGTTGAAGCTTATATTGGTAATTCAACAACTAAAAAGACAAGAGAGCAAGCTCTTGAGGCGACAAAACTTGTTTTCCAAAATTTAAAAAGAGCTTACGATAACGGTGATGATATGAATGCTAGAGAAAATATGCTTTGGGCTTCATATCTTGCAGGTTGCGCATTTACAGTTTCTTATGTTGGATATTGTCATGCTGTCGCACATTCTCTTGGCGGAATGTACAATACTCCACATGGGCTTGCAAATGCTGTTCTTATTCCGTATGTTTTAGAAGCTTATGGTGATAAAATTTATAAACAGTTGAAGGATTTGGCAATATCTGCTGGTCTTGCTAAAGAAAATACACCAGAAGAGCAAGCTGCAAAATCATTTATCAATTCAATTAAAATTTTGAATAAAAGTTTGAATATCGGAACAAAACTTCCTGAACTTCAAATGAAGGATATAAAAGTTTTAGCTGAAAATGCTTCAAAAGAAGCTAATCCTATTTATCCTGTTCCAGTTTTAATGGACGAAAATGAATTGCAACAACTTTATTACAACCTTCTTGATGAAGGTAATTCAGAAGAAGACTTAGCTCAAATTCAGAAAGGTGAACTAATTCATGCGTAATTTGTTAGAAAAACAAAAAGAATTTTTCAAAAGTGGTAAAACTTTAGATATTAAATTTAGAATTGAATATTTAAAGAAACTGAAAGTTGCTATAAAAAATAACGAAAAAGAAATTTTAGAAGCTTTAAAATTTGACTTAGGGAAGAGTGAAACAGAAGCCTATATGTGTGAAGTCGGTTTAACTTTAGATGAAATTTCTTATATGCTAAAAAATATCAAAAAGTTTGCCAAAGAAAAAGTTGTTCCAACACCTTTAACAAATTTTCACGCAAAAAGTAAAATAAAACTTGTTCCGAGAGGAAATGTTTTAATTATGAGTCCTTGGAACTATCCATTTTTGCTTTCAATGGAACCTTTGGTAGATGCGATTTCTGCGGGAAATACGGTAATTTTAAAACCTAGTGCTTATTCTCCTAAAACGACTGATATTGTTTATAAAATTATTGAAGAAGTTTTTCCTCAAGAGTACGTAGCGACTGTAAAAGGTGGTAGAGAAGAAAACAGAGAGCTTTTGTCATATAAATATGATTATATTTTCTTTACAGGCAGTTCAAATGTTGGTAAAGAGGTTTTGAGAAATGCTGCAGAGCATTTGACTCCGACTACACTTGAACTTGGTGGAAAGAGTCCTTGTATTGTTGATAAGACTGCAAATATTAAATTAACAGCAAAAAGAATTGTTTTTGGTAAATTTTTGAATTGTGGTCAAACTTGTGTTGCGCCTGATTACATTCTTTGTTGTAAAGAGATTAAGGACAAATTGATAAGTGAGATTAGAAAAGAAATTAAAAATCAATTTGGTCAAAATCCTCTTGAAAACAATGATTACGGTAAAATTATTAATGAAAAACATTTTAACAGAATAAAAAATCTTATAGATTTTGAAAAAGTTGTCGTTGGTGGCAAAACTAATCCTGAAACATTAAAGATTGAACCAACTGTTATGACTGATGTAACTTGGGACGACAATGTTATGAAGGAAGAGATTTTTGGACCAGTTCTACCGATTTTAACTTATGAAGGTTTAGATGATGTGGTTGAAACTGTTGAAAATCACTCACACCCATTGGCTTTGTATATTTTTTCAGAAAACAAAAATAATATTGAAAAAGTTCTAAATCATTGTAGATTTGGTGGTGGTTGTATAAATGATGTTGTCGTTCACTTAGCTACATCTGAAATGCCTTTTGGTGGTTTTGGAGAAAGCGGTATGGGTTCATATCATGGTAAATTTGGTTTTGAAACTTTTTCGCACAAGCGAAGCATTTTAGATAAAAAAACATGGCTAGACTTGCCAATTAGATACCAACCTTATAAAGGTATCTATAAAAAGCTCCTCCGAATTTTTCTTAAATAAATGAATCGTCAATTGCCTTATCAAATTTGATAAGGCTTGTTTTTTATTTTTCAAAAGCGTTGTTAACGAAGGCTATTGTTTTTGGAAAATATTGTTGCAAATATTGAGAACGAATAGCAGTTAAATTTAGTGAGCTATGTGTTCCTAAAAGAGCATTACTTTCTGCAATTGTTTCAGTTAGACCGCCGTCTTTACCTTTGTAGTGGTCTTTTTGATTTAAGAAATAATCAATATTTTGACGTTCTGCTTGCGGAAATTTCTTTAAAAACAATTTCTTTTCTGCGTTAAATATTTTTTGTAAATCCTTGTTATTATGCAATTTTTCTACCTTGCTCATATCTTTTGTATGACCAAGCTCGTGCAGGATTACGAACATATTGTCGCCTGTTGTAATTTTTTTATCTTTTTCGTTGAAGGCTGAATCTTCAGCTTTTTCTATGCCTTCAAATGATTTTACGTTGCGTGCAATTTCTATTAATTCGTCTCCAGAAATTTGTTTTAGAACTTTTATAATTCTGTCTTTATCTCCGGAAATTCTGTTGTTGATGTCGATTGAGGCATTATCGTTTTCGTCGCTTAAATTTTTTATATCAATTTTGTCTTCTGATACGTTTATCTCGTATTTTTTGTTGTTCTTTGATGAGATAAATTTGTTATCGTTAATAACCTCAAAAGACGTACTGTTATTTAAAAGTATGTTGCCGTCTTTGTCTGTGATTTTGTAGTCAGAAATACGATTACCTTTAGGATCGTTTTCGTATAAATATTCCGTACGTGTTCCGTCTAGGGAAACCATGTTTTTCTTAACGGTTTCTATACCTGTCTTTTTGTCTATTGTGCCAGAGCTTAAAACTTCAACTTCTCTGTCTGGATGTAGCTTTTTCATATTGAAAATACCATTTATTTCAGAGCTGTCTGTAATAATTTTTTCAATAAGTTTGCCGTTTTTATCTCTTGAAATATGAATTTGACTTACGATATCGTTATCAGTTGAATTTTTGCTATCGTATTCTTTTCTGGTTTTTATTAAGGTATTGTGCTTGTAATCTTTGAACTTTTCTATTGTGTAAGTTTTTTCTCCGTTTTTATATTCGGTTACTTTTTTACTACTTACAAGCCCGTTTTTGTCCAGTACATCTTGTTGTACAAGTATGTAAGGCTTTTTCATCACATGGATATTGAATTCTTTATCTGAATATTCATTTTTTGTAAGTTCTATGTTGAAATCGCTTGAATTTTTGCAGTCGTATTCTTTATCGAGATTCTTAACTCGTTCTGATAAAACTTCATAACTTGGGCGTTTTGATTTTGACGTATCAAAATATTTGAAAATGTATTTAGGGTTTAGAGAGGTGTCTTTTAAAAGTTCATAAGACTGTTGTCTAGAGCCTTTGTCCATTTTAGAAAGTCTTATATAGTCTTTACCGGAAGACACTTTCGCATCATTGTAAGAATCTTTTATAGAGGCGATTTTTCCTAGCTCAATAAAATCTTCTGCTTTTTTAGAATTTTTAAGACATTGTACAACGTCAGAACCATTTATGTCAGGAATTTCTGCAATGGTTTTGAACGGAGCCCAAAGACGAGGATTTTTGTTCATCGTTTGAACGATAAAATCTTTTTGTTTTGCTGAATATTGTGGCTCTTCAGGGTATTTGTTGTAATCCATTTGGGTATCAAGAAATTCACGAGCCTCTTGTTCGTTGAATTTTATTTCAAAAGAATCGTTTTTTAAATTTGCATTGCAAATAGGCTGTCTTGCCTGTAACGGCTTAACAGAAAGCGTTTTGGATATAGAATTTGCACGATTTATGTTCATGCTCATGTGCTATATTGCCCTCTTAAATTCACAATATCTCAAGTTCTATTTCGGCAGAAACAGAAAAATATTTAAGAATTTGCGAGTTATTGTTACAAAGATTAATAATGAAATTATAAATGTTTGAAAATTTCTTTGGCGATTTTTTCGTGCTCTGTGGGTTCAAAATGCAATCCGTCAAAGCTTGAAGGTGTTGCAACATTGTTTAAATCAATAAAATCGCAAACATATTCTTTTGATATTTCTGAATAAATTTCTGATAAATGTTTTGATTTTTCTATTGAAGTTTTGTCAAAAAGTGTTGAAAATATTGGACTTTTTAAGACGTTTTCTGTTAGTCCTGTTGGCGAAACTAAAATAATTTTCGCATTAGGGCAAGTCTTCTTAGTGATTTCAATTAGATTTGAAATTCCTTTTTTTATATCGTCAAAAGATACATTGTATTGGAATTGTAAATCATTTGCACCTATCGCAAGAATTACTATATCAAGGTCTTTATTTAGTAATTCCGGTAGGATTTTGTAACCCGTGAACATTTTACCCGCAGGGTTGTCGGAAAAAGCAGTTCTGTTGTTGCAACCAACTTCTATAATATGATAATTATTTTGACAAAGGACTTGTAAAATACCAGTCCAACGAGAAGATTTATCAAATCTTTTGCCGTTTTCTGGGTTAAATCCAAATGTGTTACTGTCTCCAAAACATAAAATATTTTTCATAAATTAATTATATCAGAAAAGAGTAATTTAGATTAAATGAAGGATTGAGTTTATACGTTACCTACCTCATAATTAAATTTAGAGGAAGGTAGGAATATAAATGACAGCCGGAATAGAATTTAATAGAGGTTATAACTCTAGCTACATTATGTTGCCATTATCAAAAATTAAAGATGAAAATGGTAAAATGATGGTTGTTAGTAGTTCAGATAAAGAACTCGACGCAAAAATCAACGCAAGAAATTCAATGCAAAATCTTGATGAATTGAGACAAGCAGATTCAAATGGTGACGGCATTTTGTCGTTAAATGAAATAAAAAATTGCAAAAACAAATCAGAGTTTATGGAAAAGTTAGAACAAGCTATGATGAAATTTAACTCAAATCCAAATAGAGATTACTCAAAAAATCTATTTGAAGAATGGGTATAAGCTTAGAACGCTACATTTGTCTCACAAAGTCGTGTACGTCCATTTCTAAAATTTTTGTGATTTCTTTTCTATCTTTAGCTTCGCCAAAAATAACTGCAAATAGAGGTTTTTCTCTGTAATCTATTTTTCTGAAATCTAAAACTTTATAGAAAAAGTTTTCTAAAGCAGAATAATCAAATTTTATTGAAGATTTGTCTATATCTACAGGTGTTTCCGCCATTGCAAAGTAATAAATTTTGTCTTGTTTATCTGCAAGAATTTTATCCCAATCTGGTTTTAGGTCGTTGTTAAAATATTCATAAATATTTATTCCGTAAGCGTAGTACGCCAAATCTGTTGTACACCAACCTGCAAATCTCATTGGGTTAATTTCAACTGGAACAATTGTTGTGTCATCTGTTTTTATAACCTCAATGTGCATTGGGAAATTCTTGATATTTAACGTTTTGCCGATATCTCCTAGCATTTTTTCAAAAGATGTAAGGTTTTCTTTTATAACTTTTCCTGATGAAATATAAACTCTATCGCTAACGTCATCTTCGCTAACAAATGGGTGTTGGAAGATGTTTAGTATAACTGGGGTACCGTTTTTGTCAAAATATGTATCTATTGCAAATTCTTCGCCTTGAATGATTTCTTCAACAATAAAACTTGATGAACTTAAAACTTCTTTTGGAAAATTTTTTGCAAACATTTCAACTTCTTTATCTATGGCGTTTACTGTGGTTTTCCATTCAGAGTGAGAAGATACTTTGTGAACTCCCATACTCAAAAATCCAACAGTTGGTTTGATGATAAATTGTTCTGGAAAATCTGAAATGTCGATTGTATTTAATTCATCTAAGGTGATTTCTTTGAAAAAGAAGTTTGGATAAATTGGTTTAATTCCTTTTCTAAATTCAAACTTGTTTTTGCAAAGAGCGATTAATCTTGCTAAATCAGTATTTTGAAAATTATTTAGAACCCAGTTGATAGAGTTTTCTGAGTTTGAATAAACTTTCAAACTGTTCTTTGCAGTAGTTTCATCGATTAAATTTAATTTGTATTCAGATGAGTAATCTTTTGATATTTCATTTGAAAGCACTTTAAATTGATTTTTTTCTAAAGTTTTTAGCATTAAATCTGAAATATATGGTGCTTCTAATATAAACATTTTATCTTTCCCTTTTTTCTTTGATTATATTATAAACACGAAAAAATTTTTCTTAATTTTGGAACATAGTTTCGGGCTAGGGTTTCAAAACTAATTACAAATTATGTTAACAAAAAAAAGGGCTTTCGCCCTTTTTTAGAAAATTCGGAGACGCAGGGATTCGAACCCTGGATACAGATTGCTCCATATAACACCTTAGCAGGGTGCCGCCTTCAGCCAACTCGGCCACGTCTCCAAGATATTATTTAATTGTCATATCTATATAATAACATAAACTTCCTATTTTTTGTTCTTTGTTAACCTTTGTTAATTTTATCCTTTTTATTCCTTCTATATTTATAGTATTATTTATTTATGAATTTAGATGCGTTTATAGATAGCTTATTATCACCAGTAGCCGACAAAATTTCTGGAGTAATCTTTTCTTCTATTACAATTCACGGTGTGAAAGTTGAATTTTTGATTGCCCTTCTTATGTTCGCTGCAATCTATTTTACTTTCAGATTGCGCTTTATCGGTCTATGGGGTTTTAAGCACGCATTACGCTTAATCGCAAATAAATTTGAACACAAAGACTTAATTAAACGCAAAAAGAAAGGTGAAGTTTCATCTTTTCAAGCCCTAAGTGCTACAATTTCATCTTCTGCCGGTATCGGTAATGTTGCTGGTTCTGCTGCGGCAGTCTCTGTCGGCGGTGCGGGCGTAATCTTTTGGATGATTATTGCGGGGCTATTTTCTATGGCACTTAAATTCTCAGAAGTTCTTCTAGGTGTAAAACTTCGTGAAGTTCACCCAGACGGCACAACTGCTGGTGGACCTATGTATTACATTTCAAAAGGTCTGAAAGGTAAAGTTTTAGGTAAAATCGCTCCTCATTTAGGTAAAATATATGCCTTCTGCTCAGTCCTTGCAGTCATCGGTGGTTGGAATTTGTTCCAAATCAATGCAATGACAACTCAAATTACAGAAGTAACAGGTGGCGAAGTTAGTATTTTTGCTAACAATAGTTGGATACTAGGGCTTATTGTTGCAACAATAACTTGGGTAACAATCATCGGTGGTATAAAATCTATCGGTAAATTTACAGAAAAAGTTACTCCGATAATGTGTGTCCTTTATTTGACAAGTATTTTAATCATTACATTAATAAATTTTGAAAACATTCCACATACAATTCACACAATTATTGTTGAGGCTTTTCACCCTCGTGCAATGGCTGGCGGTATGTTTGCTTGTATGCTTTGGGGTTTTAGACGTGCAATGTTTGCAAACGAAGCGGGTCTAGGTACAGCGCCAACTGCATTCGCTGCGGTTAAAACAAGTAAACCAGTAGCACAAGCCTTCATTGCAATGTTACAACCATTTGTAGATACTTGTATCGTCGGTGTTTCAACTGCATTTGTAATTGTTGTAACTGGTGAATATCTTCACGTACATGGAATTGCCGGTATTGAATTAACTTCAAAAGCTTTCGCGACAGCTTTCCCATTCTTCCCAATTTTATTAACAATTATGGCAAGCTGTTTTGTAATGGGTACAATGCTTTGCGGTTCATATTATGGTTTGCAAGGTTGGCATTTCCTTGTCGGTGAATCAAAATTTAAAACAAGATTTTTCCAATTACTATATTGTATCTGTATTGTAATTGGTTCCGCTATGAACTTTAAAAGTATCATCAACTTATCAGATGCGGTAACATTGTTTATGGCAGTGCCAAACTTATTCGCATTGTTTATCCTTTCTAACGTGGTGGTTAAAGAGGTTAAACGTTATTGCAAAAAATATGATGTAGGTCTGTTTAGCGAAATAAAAGACGAGCCTTATGACGAAGAGAAAGATGTAGAGTAGAGATGCGTAAGCCGGTGTTGCTGGTGTTGTCTTTGCGTAGGCAAAGACAAGCAGAGCAACACTACGAAACCGCCGTTGCGAAGCGAAGCAATCTATGATTGCACAGGCGGAAAATCAAAACGACGAAGCAATTCAAAAATTTATTTCTTAAAGCTATCGCAAATCAAGTCTTTTTTTCTAAAGATGTCTTTTACTTTATCGACTACGACGTTTTTGTCCATGTCTTCCAATTCTTTTTTCATAATAGCTTTTTCAAGTACAGCCTTATTATAAATTGAAGAGCATGTCTCTGATTTATCTACGTGTAATTTTAATTTTGCTAATTGTTTTTCTTTTTCTTCTATGGATTTTTTTAAATCTTTTTTCTTAATGTCTTTTTTGTTCATATTATTAGAATAGTATCTTTGATTTGAAATTTTATCACTCTTTTGGTGTATTTAGATAAAAACATTATTCTCCAAAAAGTTGATTTTTATGGAAATTTAATTTACATTCTTAATAATTATTTATATTTATTATACATCTGGGTTTAGATTTGATAGAATAAAATATATAAATAGCATTATAGGAAGAGAAATATAAAATGGCAGATATAAATGTTGATAGACTAACCGAAAAGTTGGCGCAACTTGGCGATATTCTTGACGGGATTAGAACTCAAAACGCACTTAATATTGACGGTACTAACAGAACTCTTAGTTCAGTTACTGAAAAACTTGCAAAGTTAGATGACCTTTCAACTGACGAATGCTCTTCTTTAATGACTTCTCTTATCGGAGAATTAAAGAAAAATCTTGATGACAAATATTCTCTTCTTAATATAAAATTTGCCGAAATTGATTCTCAATTCAAAGATTTAATCAGATTAAATGCCGATAATCTTGAACAAAATCAAATCAAAGAACTTTTTGATATTATTTCAACAAACTTGAACATTTTTTCAAAACAAGTTATGTCTCAAGGTGATATCTTAAACGAAATCACTTTAAGAATTGAATCTTTGAGAATGGAATCTTCTCAATACAGAGACACAGCAAAAACTATTGCATCTATCAGAAATGATATCGAAAAATTTAACAATGGTTTTGAAAGTATTGTTTTAAACATCAATTCAAGCTTTGAAAAGGTTCAAGAAGAATTAAAAAATCAAAGCATTGATGAATTGAGAAACAAAGTTGAAGATATGACAATGACTATGAACACTGTTATCTCAACTATTCAAATTTTTGACCAAAAGAACAAATATCTTGATGAATTATTAAATCAAGTTTCTAAAAAAGAAGACATTGACAAAGCAAGGGAAACAATGTCAGCAATTATTGAACAAAATAAAATGTTGACAGAAAGTGTTAATAATCTTGCAAGCGTTAGTGATTATGACGGTTTAGTTGCTCAACTTGATGATGCAAGAGGTTTGATTGTAGCTTCTAACAAAAAACTTGTTGATGATTTAGCAAAATTAGAAGTTACTGTTAAAAACATTTTATCAATTGAAGATTTTGAAGTATTTAAAAAAGATGTTTCAAAATTAATCTACGAAGTTATCGAATCTACAAACGTTGCAAGAGGCGAAGTTTTAGGTACAACTTCTGAAATCAGAAACCTAATTACTGTAATGAATTCTCTTGATTTCAAAACAATTTTCAACAAGGTTTTAAACAACCTAACAGGTCTTGAAAGTAATGTTAAAACTACAATTTACGAAGTTATAAACAAAATTACTCAAGAATCTGAAAGTTTAAATACAAGATTATCTGCTGATTTAGGTGGAAAATTAGATGTTATTAACGATAATATTTCTAAAATTCCAGGATATACAACAGAAAAAATTTCAACTACTTTGAATGATTTATCAAACAAGTTGTCAATGATTCAATCAGATGTTAAAGAGGCAAATAATCTTTATACAGAAAGTTTCTCTTCAAAATATGATATTTTAGCTGACAAGTTAAACACAACAAACGTTACCCTTGATACTATTTCAAGCTTAGGTATCAGCTCTTTGAAATTCAATATTGATGACTTGTCTCAAAAATTAGAACAAACAAAAGATTATTTATCAGAAAGCACTAAAGATAGTTATAGCGACATCTTAGACAAGATGAAAACGTTGACAAAAGGTTTAGAGCTTTTAGATGACAAAATTTCTCGTCCAAACAATGATGCTATTGAAATTGTTTTAACGAAGGTTTCTGAACTTACAAGAAAAGTTGAAGACTTTAACATAAATATTGAAAAAGTTGAGTTTGCAGAAAATATCAATCGTTTAAAAGAAGTTTTAAACTTTATGCCAGAAATCATCAAAGAAAGCATTAAGAAAGACTTTACGACAACTATTGAAACAGATATTGCAACAAGAATTGATGACCTTGAAAGTTTAGTTTCAAATATTACTACGGAATATTCAAACTCATTAACAGATTTCAAAACAAAAGTTGCGGATTCAATTGATATCATCAAAGACAACACTGAAACAAGTGATATCAAATTAAATAATACAGTTTTTGAAATCAATGCGATGAAGGCTGAAATTCAAAAGATTTATCTTGAATTAACAAAAATGACAGAAGAACAAAGCCAAAGATTTGTTGATGTTCAAGATAATACAGTTAACAGAATTGAAGAACTTTTGAACAATTTATCAAATCTTTCTGCAAATGTTCAAGAAGGTACTCTTCAATCTTCTGCCGTTGATTACAAAGCTTTATCAGATAAGTTAGACGGAATTTTAGAAACTCTTCAAAATAGAAAAGCTATCGAAGAAAAACTTGATAATTCAGAAGATGAATATCCAAACGAAATGAGCGAAGATGCTTATTTAAGAATTGAAGCTAAAATCAATAAATTAAAAGATCAAATCAACTTCAATTCAGTAAACTATTTTGAATCAATGAAGGATAGCACTCATCAAATCTTAGAAGAGATTGAACCTATCAAAGATAGACTTAAATCTTTTGCTGATGAAGATTATCAAACATTGATGAACGATTTCAAAATTCAACTTGAATATTTTACAAACAAATTAAAATCATTGTTTAACGAGGTTGAAGGCACAGAAAATTCAAACATTTTGAACAACTTGTTTGCTGGTTTGGCATCTTTGAATGGCAAAATGGAAGATGTTGAAAATGGGCTTAAAAACTTGGTTCAAAACGGTGTTGCAACATCACCAGCTCAAGGACAAGTTATTCCTGCAAATGTTAATATTGATGATGCAAATGTGGCAAATCTTGCAGAAACATTGAGAACTCTTAATGCTTCTAACATTGTTGAATTAACAAAAGGCATGGACGCAATTAATCAAAAATTAGACTTGTTGACAGCGCAAGAAAAAGAAGTTGATTTCTTGTCTCCAGAAAAAGGTATCGAACAATTATCTAAATTAAATGAAATTATCAGCGTTGAAAAATTGAACGCATTGAACAAATTAAATTTATTAGATAAGTTAGAAACTTTGAATGTTTTAGACAACATTGATAAAATTCCACAAATCAATACTTTCTTAGAACTTCAAAACCAATTAAAAGAAATTATTATTGCGCTTGACCAAAAAATCAACGCTTTCTACAAAAATATGGAAGGTATTGATAGATTATCTGGCGATATCAAGGCAAGTTTTGAAGCTTCAAAAGAAGATATGTTAAAGAATGCTTTGAAAGTATTTGAACAAATTTCTTTTGTGGAAGAAGCTGAAGATATTAAAGATTTTATTTCAGACAATGTTGTTTCAGAATTAAAGAGCGTATCAGAAGGATTAGTTGAAAACGTAAAAGAAATCAAAGGTTTAAAACACGTTATCAATTCTAGCAATCCTCTTGAATATTCTGAACTGGAAGGCGATTTCCAAAATATTCAAAATGCTTTTGATAGATTAAAAGTTGAAAATATTGCACCATTATTTGACGGTTTGCAATCAATTAGAGAACAAATTAATGTATTAAAAACTGGTACAACTATTGATGACGGTTATTCTTACGCAATGCAAGATATCGAATCAGATATCGCAAAATTGAGAATGACTTTGAATGAAATTCAAACAGAATTCAGAAATAATACAAAACTAGATGCTGTTGTACAAAATATTGAACAACTTGTTAACTTCTTGGACGGTTTGAAATTCGACTTTACAAGAGAAGATATGGCAAATATGCAACGTCATATTACGCACATGGCAGACGAATTAACAGACTTGTCTTCAAGAACAAATAAACTTATTCTAACTTCTGAAGATTCAAGAAGTGATATCAAAAATACAGTTTTACGTTTTGAACAATTGTTGAGTCAAACTTACAATAATATCAAGCCAATTGCGGATATGAATATTAGCGTAAAAATGGAAACAATTAATTCATTAATCGATAATATTTCAAAAGTTACAGAAACTCATGCTAAATTGATTAATAACATCAACGAAAAAATTGATGTTGTAGAAAACAATGTTATTGAAAACATCAGAGAAATGAAAAAATTGATGCCACAATCAGGTTCAGTAATCGGCGTTCTTGAAAGAAAATTTGAAGAACAAGAAGAAAGACTTGCATCAATGGAAGAAAAACTTAATGAGTTTATGGAAAGCTTTGATGCAAAAGGCGACGGTGAACTTGCTAAGAAAATTAATAATATTGATAAACAATTAGCTAAGTTGAACAAGAGTATCGAAAAAGTTACATCATACGTAGACGAGGAGTAAGTTTATGACTAATTGTGTTGTGATATATTGCACTGTGCCTACTAAAAATGATGCAAAATCAATTGCAAAAATTCTTCTTACTCAAAGATTAGCAGCTTGTATAAATATTATGGAAAAAGTTCAATCTATATTTAGCTGGCATGATGAAATTTGCGAAGAAAAAGAACTTTTGATGATGATAAAAACTAAAAGAATACTTTTTGATAAGGTAAAAACCGCAATAAAAATGATTCACCCTTACAATATTCCGGAAATCATTGCATTACCTATTGAAGAGGCTGATAGTGAATACTTAGAATGGATAAATACAGAAACAGCAGACTAAAAGAACTTGTAAAATTCATTGAAGCGCAAGGACTTGTAGTTAATATGAATACAAAGGCTCGAGGACACTTGGGCTTTTTTACTAATGGTCGAATTGATATTTCTAAAAATACGCCAGAAGAAAGAGTTATTCCTACTCTTTTGCACGAGTATTCTCACTATATTCATTCTCAGTTGGAAAATAATATTGCAAAAACTGGTGGTTCTTTAAAAATTCTTTTTGACACAGAAGATGTCGAAGAAATTTTAGATGAATTGATAGAGGTTACGCATTTTATTGACGAAAACTCTTTGCACAAAAAGCTTTCATATCATCAAGAAGTTGTTAAAAATAAAATCAAAGAACTTGATAAAGAAGTTAAAAAAGAATATCCAAATTTTCAACGTTCTAAAAAGTTTAAGGACTTGGATAAAATTGTTAGAAAATCAAATGCTAAGTATTTCTTGAGATATGACAGAGTAAAGCTTAGAGGCTGGTTATTTCAGAAACCAAAAATTTATGCAATCGAAAATATTGAACGTGATTTTCCAGAGTTGAAACCTTCTGTTATCGCATTTATTAGATTAAAATCTTACCAGAAGAAACAGACAAGAATTGCTCAAAGAATTAATAAATTAAATAAATATTATGAACGACCAACTGAACTTTTTGCAAGATTTATCGAAGGTCTTTATGAAGATGATGAGGAAGTAAGAGAAATTGCGCCAATTACGACTTGTAGATTTTTTGAGCTGTTGCAAAAAGGTTATTATAAAAATTTGAAAGAAGTATTTACTACAATTGTAAAAATATGTTAAAATAGGTTGTTTCCATGACAATTAATCATATGTTTGGATTTTAAATAAATATTATACACAATAAAAGGAGAAAAGCATGTTAGACAACAATAATATTAATATCGGCGGTGTTCGTTTTAATAAACAAGATGTACAAAAATCAGAAGTTATTAAACAAGACGGCAAGGAAATGAACAGTGTATTCTTAAACGACGGTACGCAAGTTGTATATCCAAATCAAAAAGCTGAAAACGATGCAAGCATCATGCAAAAAAATGGTACAAAATTTGAATGGGTACCAAATGATAGAAGTAACAATGCGGCATATAAATCAGTTGCAAAGGAAGATTCTTCCTTTAAAGAAACAACTTTTAATAAATTAGAGGGTGCTCAAATTATAGGTACTGACGGTAAAGACGACTATAGATTAAAAGGTTGTAAAGATACTAAGGTTGATGTTTCACAAAACGACGGAGTGAAAGATAATGTCGAAGTTGGTAAATATAAAGCTAAAGGTGAGGCAACTGTACAATCTTCTGGCGTTACTGTTGATAAAGGCGCAGAAGATAAAGCAAAAATTCGTCAAAAAGACTAATTTGATTAACAATTTTAAAATTAAAAGAGAGTCCACAAATGTGGGCTTTCTTTTTGTATAAAATAAATTGTAAAAAATACACTTGCTTTTTTGAGAACAGCATGATAAACTTAAAAGCACGGATATACATAGGTAAGGAGAGATATACATGATTCAACCAGTTAACGCTGTTACAGCCCCAAAATCTTTAAAAGCAGTTCAACCTGTTGCAAAAATTTCAAAACAAGACAAAAATATGGAAGCCGAATTAAATGATAAAAATTTCTTTCCAAATATGATGGAAAGAGTTGCAGAGGTTGATGCAATCGATAAAAGACAAAATGACGAAGTGTTGTTTCACTTAGATTATATTGGTAAACAATTACAAGGTATTTTGAATGCAAAAGCTGGCAAAGAAGTACATGTTGATAAAATTGCTAATAGATTAGAAAGTGATGATAAAAGAACAAAAGCTCAAAAAACAAGAGACGAACAAATTATTGAATTAGGCTACATCGGAGACGTATTGAAAAAAATCAATGACGTTGAAAACGGTAAATTAGAAGAAAAACCTAGCAAACAATCAAAAAGAGTTAGAGTATAAAAAAGCGTAAGCCGGTGTGAGCGGTGTTGACACACGGTCAGTGTGGCAAGCAGGCGAACACTACGATAGCGACGTAGGATTGCAGTTCCGTAGGAACGAAACCCACAGGAGCAAAAAAGCGTAAGCCGGTGTGAGCGGTGTTGCCTTTGCAATGACAGTATAAAAAGAGGGCGAAATTCAAGAATTGAATTTCGCCCTCTTTCTGTACCTATTCACAATTCACTAAAACCTACTCGCCACTAAGGTCTTAGAACAGAAATTACGCTATCTTTTACAAAGTAAGTATTTGCAACTCTTTGAACATCTTCTGCGGTTACTTTGTTAATCAAATCAATGTATTTTTGTTGGTAATCATAACCTAAGTGCATAATTCCGTAGTATGCAAGTTGATTTGAGCGTTGCATGTTTGTTTCTGTTACGAATTGTTGTTTACCAATAATATTGTTTTTAGCGTTTTGAAGTTCTTTTTCAGAAACTTGTTCTTTTTGAAGTTTACCGATTTCGTCCATAAAGCCGTCTAAAGAAACTTGAATATTTGAAGGTTCTGTGGCGATATAGATGCAGAAATTACCGCAAGTTTTGTACATTTCGTAAGAACTTCTAACTGTGTATGCCAAACCTTTTTTGTCTCTCAAGTTTACGAATAGACGAGAAGAAAGTCCGCTTGAACCTAAGATGTTGTTGAATACAACAAGTGGTGCATAATCTTCTGAATCGTAAGTTGGAGCAAGCCAACCTTGATAAATTTGAGATTGCTTAGCATCTTTTTTGATAACATCTGAACGTTTTGATTTTTCTAAAACTGGAGTTGGAATTTCAGATTTAGAAGGTTCGTAAGGTAAATCCTTAAAATGTTCAGTGATTAAATTTTTAACTGTATCAAATGGTACATCACCAACGATTGAGATATATTTTTCTCCGCTTGCAAGGATTGAGTTGTAAGAATTAATTACATCTTCTTTAGTGATATTATCCATTTCTGCAAGGATTGTTGTTAGTGTATGACCATAGTAATGATTTTCAAATAATGTTTTGATGAAATTATCTTGAGCTTTGATTCTAGCAGAATCTAAATCAGCAGTGATTTCACCGTGCATTTTTAATTTTTCTTTATCAAAGTCTTCAAAAGTTGTATTTTTAACGATATCTGCTAAAAGTTCAACAGTTTTTTCAAAGTCTTCGTTAAGACAAATCATTCTAAGTCTGTAATAATCTTGTTTTGAATCTGAATAAAACTCAATAGCGTTTTCATCAAGTTCTGTAGCGATTTGCTCTGCAGAACGAGTTTTTGTACCTTGAGTAAATAAACGATTGATAAGAGAATATGTACCAGAGATTTTTTCTGGTTTGTTAATGCCAATGTTTAAAGTAATGGCAATTCTCGGTGTATTAGGGCTGTTTTTGTATACAGCGTTTAAATTATTTTCTAAAGTAAAAGTGTTAATCATAATACAAATATAAAAGCACA
>ERZ808278.462-NODE-462-length-26318-cov-3.069299_pt1 | contig 26318 bp, 24 predicted proteins | sample MGYA00521239_ERZ808278 | MGnify/ENA primary metagenome ERZ808278 (study PRJEB31516, sample SAMN03275600) | gut metagenome | biome: mammalia-associated habitat; material: feces | host: Papio cynocephalus | place: Kenya | collected 2012-07-17 ... | reverse complement strand
TTGCCGACTTCCTCCTGAACGCGGGCAACTTCCTGCTGCATCCGCTGTGCCTGGCGCATAAGCCCCTGCATGTTGCTTGCGCCGGTGTTGAATCCGTTAAATTTTCCCATTGTTTATACCTTTGCTTCTGCCGCTGCAAAAGCTCCTTTATATTATTTTAACCGAAACGTGCCGAACCGCTTTAATCTGTTTTTTGACGGAATCGGCGTTTAATCGGATAACCGGATTTTTTTCAAATCGGATAAGTTCCGATTGAATTTTGCAGACAGAGCCGTTTCGGGCAATCAGCCGAAACAGCTCCGTCGAAAGTGCGAATTTACGTCTGCATCAGCACTTCATAAGATATGCGTTAATGAACGCTTCAATGTCGCCGTCCATAACAGCCTGAATATTGCCTGTCTCCTCGCCCGTGCGATGATCCTTGACCATTGTATAGGGTTGGAAAACATAGCTGCGAATCTGGCTGCCCCATTCGATTTTTTTCATTTCACCCTTAATATCCGCCATGTGTTCCATGCGTTCGCGCTCCTTGATTTCAAGCAGCTTGCCGCGGAGCATACGCATTGCGGTTTCACGGTTTTGAATCTGGCTGCGCTCGTTCTGGCATTGAACAACGACGCCCGTCGGGAAATGCGTTATGCGGATTGCGGAGGATGTTTTGTTAACATGCTGTCCGCCCGCTCCGCTTGAACGATAAGTATCAACACGGATATCGTCGGGATTTATCTCAATATCACCCGCATCATCGTCAAGAATCGGAGTTACATCCAGCGAGGCAAAAGAGGTGTGCCTGCGCCCGGAGGAGTCAAACGGGGAGATTCGAACAAGCCTGTGAACACCCTTTTCCGCCTTAAGGTAGCCGTAGGCATTGTCCCCCTGGCATTCAAAGGTGACGGATTTGATGCCCGCTTCCTCGCCGTCGAGCAAATCCAGTTCCTTCACAACAAAACCTTTGCGTTCGCAATAACGTGTGTACATGCGGTAGAGCAGGCTGACCCAATCCTGCGCTTCCGTGCCGCCTGCACCCGCATGAAGGCTGAGAACGGCATTTGCATTGTCGTACGGCCCGCGGAGCATCGTGTCGATGCGGAATTCTTCAACTTTATGCAGAAACTCCTTAAGCTCCGCCTGTGCTTCAAGCGCGGTTTCCTCGTCATCTTCTTCCTCTGCCATATCAAACAGGGTTGAGACGTCCTCGCCGGTTGTTTCAAGCTTGCGGTATTTGTCAAGCTTTGCGTGAATCGCTTTTATGCGTTGATTGACCTTGTTTGCATTTTCAACATCGTTCCAGAAGCCGTCCTGAGCCATCTGCTCCTCAAGCTCCTGTTTTTCCTTTGCAAGCCCTGCAAGGTCAAAGGGATTCACCCGCCTGCTTAAGGGCTGCAATGGCTGCCGTCAACTGTTGACGATATTCGTCGAGTAGAACCATTGTGTATTTCCTTTCGATAAAATAAATTATTATTGATAACCAATTGATTGACGCTTCGCGGATCCGAATTACATCCTTTCGGGCACTTCAAGCCCGACAAGGAACAGACCTGTGCGAATGGCGGTGCGTGCGGCTTCGGTGAGCGCAAGCCTTGCGTTGCGAACGGCCGTATCATCATCCATAATGCGGTTGTCGTAGTAGAACTTGTTGAAGCATGAACAAATATCTATAACCGCACGGGAGATAAGGTAGGGTTCGTATTTTTCCGCCGCCTGTTTAATGCAGCCCGGCAGTGAATCTATTGCGCGAAGCAACGCAGCCGAAGCTTCATCCGAAAGCACCGAAAAATCGATGTTCTCGGCATCGAATCCGTCCGCCTTGCGCATTACGGAGCATGCACGTGCATAGGTGTATTGCGCATAGGGACCGGTTTCGCCGTCGAAATTGAGAGATTTTTCCCAAGAGAAGGTGTAATCCTTTATTCTGCCGTTATAAAGCACGCCGAAAACGAGTGCACCGACGCCGACCTGCCGCGCAACCTCCTGCTTGTTTTCAAGGTTGGGACTTTTTTGCTTGATAATTTCAAGCGTTTTTTCAATCGAGGCATTCAAAACGTCCTCAAGGTAAACAGCATTGCCTTTGCGGGTGGAGAAAGTCATATCCTCCATGCTGACCATGCCGAAACTGACATGAACGCAATCCTTTGCCCAATCGTAGCCCATAAGCTCAAGCACCTTGAAAATCTGGCGGAAATGCAGGCTCTGCTGATAGGCAACAACGTACAGAGACTTATAGAAGTCGTAAGTGTTCTTGCGATATTCCGCAGCGGCAATGTCGCGGGTTGCATAAATGGTGCTTCCGTCGCTCTTAAGGATTATGCAGGGCGGCATATCATATTCGGAAAGATCGACAATGGTCATGCCGTTGTCGATTTTTGTAAGCCCCTTATCCTTAAGCTCCTGCACAACGGCGGGCATTTTATCCTCGTAGAAGGCTTCGCCGTTATAGCTGTCGAACGTTACGCCCAAAAGGTCGTAGACCCGCGCAACATCCTTGAGCGTCAGCGTTTTGAACCACTGGAAAAGCTCCCATTCATGCGGTTCGTGCAGCTCGATGCGGCGGAATGCGGCGCGCGCCTCGTCCTCAAGAGAGGGGTCCTTTTCGGCCTCCTCATGAAATTTGACATAGAGTGCAACAAGTTCGCGGACGGAATTGCCGTTTTCGATTTTTTCTCTGTCGCCCCATTTGTCGTATGCAACGATCATTTTTCCGAACTGCGTTCCCCAATCACCGAGGTGATTGATGCTGACGGTCTTGTAGCCCAAATGGTCAAAGATACGCCTGAGCGAATTTCCGAGAACCGTTGTTGTGATATGGTGGATACCGAAGGGCTTTGCAATATTTATGGAAGAATAATCCAAGCAGATATTCTTTCCGCTGCCTTCGGTTGAAGCACCGTAGCCGTCGCCTTCGGAAAGAACCCTTTGAATGACGGTTCGGGCGAATGCGGATTTGTCCGTAAAGAAGTTCAGATAGCCGCCGGCGGTCTCAATACGGGAAAAGCCATCGATTTCGCCGAGATTCCGGGCAAGCTCCGCGGCAATTGCGGGAGGAGCTTTTCTGAAAGTTTTTGCAAGCTTGAAGCAGGGCAGCGCAAAATCACCCATTGCGGGGTTCGGCGGAGTTTCAAGCATATCGCCGATCTGTTCGGCAGTCATGCCGCAGGCATTGCTGAGAGCGGCGCAAAGGTTTTGTTTGAAGTCCATTTGGATACCTCTTGTCGGAAATACGCTGATGCATTGAACAGAACCAGCGTTCGTTTATTGCGATGCCGCGCCCGCTGTGTCTGCACGCAGGCGGCATCCGTGCATTCGATCGGAGCAGATTGCGGCTGTTCGGTGAAAAAACTTTGAACTTTAAGCAAAAATAAGCCGAATCGCCGTCCCCTGATCAAAATTCCGTTATATTCCGTATTATACCATAAACAATTTCTGTTGCCAACACTAAAATTCTTTGATATAATAAAGGGGCTATGGATAAAAAGAAACGAAAAGTATATACTCCTGCCGAAAAAAGGCGCAGAAACCGCCGTCACAACGCCATTGTGACGTCAATTGCCGTTGTGCTGATGCTTGCGGGTATCATTATTATCGTGAGCGACACGACGTTTTTCTTTGACGATGCCGGGCGCTGGATTCGCCGCAACATCTTCGGAGAGGTAATCGAAACGATTCCGCCTTTCCCGACAGGCAGCCCGAACGGCGACCCGAGCGATCCCGACAACCCGTTCAATCCCAACATCGGGCCGCAGGGCAGTCTTGTTCCGCGTCCGACGTTTTCGCCGGACGAAACGCCCCTGCCCGAAAATGTTACGGAAGAACCGTTCATTTACGATTATGCGCCCGAATGCGTTTATTTTCCGCAGTATGACATAACCTGCCCCGTGGATCCCGTCGGATACAATTGGCGCGGCGAAATGGCAACCGTGCGCTCTCCGTTCCGCGCCGGTTGGCTCAAATACAGCGGGGATCCGGTAACAGGCGGCAACGTTATCCTTGCGGGGCACAATCGATACAGCGGCAAACTCGGTTATTTTTCCGTTGTAAAGGACAAATTGCAGCCCGGAGATCAGGTCATTGTCAAAATGCAGAACGGCGAATACGCTTATTATATCGTTGAAAGCATCAACCAATACCACTATCAGCATGTTCCGTGGGAAGTCATGCAGCATGACGGCGAATCAAGATTGACGCTCATCACCTGTCTCGGCGACTTTAACTCTTCCGCCGGAACAAGTATGCACCGCGTTGTTGCTGTATGCAGACCATACACCGGTGAGTAACAGCGGCGGATACGTCAAAGCGGTTCGGTTCGTCCCAACTCAAAAAGGCGATAAGCTGCCCCGAAAATTCGAGTGCGGCATTATCATAAAAATTTATCAAAATCAAAATCCAAACGGCGCAGCCAATATGTGCGTCGGCGAAAAATTCAGGAGGTACACCTATGTCCGGACATTCCAAATGGGCAAACATTAAAAACAAAAAGGAGAAGACCGACTCTCAAAGAGGTAAGGTTTTCACAAAAATAGGCAGGGAAATCGCAATCGCCGTTAAAGAAGGCGGCAGCGACCCCGCAAACAACTCCAAACTCCGCGATGTTATTGCAAAAGCAAAGGCAAGCAACATGCCCAACGACAACATCTCCCGCTCCATCAAAAAGGCGGCAGGCGAACTCGGCTCCATCAACTACGAAAGCGGCACTTACGAGGGTTACGGCCCCGGCGGCGTTGCGGTCATTGTTGAAGTTCTGACTGACAACCGCAACCGTACCGCTGCGGAAATCCGCCACCTGTTCGACAAATACGGCAACGGCATGGGCAACTCCGGCTGCGTCGCCTGGATGTTTGACAAGAAGGGTCATATCGTCATTGAGCGCAGTGCAAAAATCGATGAGGAAGAACTCATGATGGCTGCTCTCGATGCAGGCGCAGACGATTTCAACGCACAGGACGACTGCTTTGAAGTCTTCACTTCGCCCGCCGATTTTTCCGCCGTTCGCGAGGCTCTTGAAGCCGCAGGCTACACCTTCCTCTCCGCCGAACAGGATATGATCCCCTCCAACACCGTCGATGTCAACGATCCCGAAATGATCGCAAAAATCGAACGTATGCTCGATATGTTCGACGATAACGATGATGTCCAAGAGGTGTTCCATAACGCAATCCTCCCCGAGGAAGAGGACGAAGACTGAGCCTGAAGACCGGCTGAATATTCGGTCAATATCAAACAGCTGCCGAACTGTTGTTCGGAACGGGAAAGAGCCGCGCCAAAGCGCGGCTCTTCTTGTTAGGCGAGAGTTGAAAACGCACTGCGGGTTGGAAGTGCACCCGGTTTGTTTCATCATCATCTCCCGTCACGCGGTACTTACCTAATCGCGCCGCATATGGTATAATAAGCTGAAAACATTAATCAGACCGCGAAAGGACGCTTTCGGGCAGCCGAGAGCCACGGGTAACGGAATCATGCTTATGGATGCAAAAGGAATCATCAGGCGCACGGAGGATATTCTGCGCAGTGACTATCAGATAAACATAAACGAGGCGGATGCGAAGCAGCTGCACCGCGCACTTTCCGATGCGGTGATGTATGCCGTTGCGGATGATTGGCGCAGGAGCCGCCGCAATCGTGAAACGGGGCGGAGGGCATACTATCTTTCCGCCGAATATCTAACCGGGCGAATGATTTTCAACAATCTGTTCGTGTTGAATCTTTTGCCGGAAGTATCCCGTCTGCTTGCTCTGCGCGGAGTTGACATCAACATTATGGAATCCATTGAGGACTGCGCTCTCGGCAACGGAGGGCTGGGCAGGCTTGCGGCATGTTTTCTTGACAGCGCGGCGACTCACGACCTTCCGCTTGACGGATACGGCATCCGCTACAAATTCGGTTTGTTTAAACAGAGCTTTTTGAACGGCTTTCAGGTTGAACGTGCGGACGATTGGCAAAAGCAGGGAGATCCGTGGAGCCGCAGACGCGACGATAAAACCATTGTTGTTGAATTTGCGGACAGGCGCGTTCTCGCCGTGCCCTATGACATGCCTGTAATCGGTTTCAACACTTCAACAATCGGCACTCTCCGCCTGTTTCAGAGCGAAGCGGAGGAGGAATTTGATTTTGCCGCGTTCAATTCGCAGGAATACGCGCTTTCCGTCCGCGAAAAAAACGCCGTTGAGGACATAACGCGTGTGCTTTATCCCAACGACAGCACCTATGAGGGTAAACGCCTGCGCCTGAAGCAGCAGTATTTCCTTTCCGCCGCATCGCTCGGCGACATTCTCCGCCGTCACAAGCGCGTTTTCGGCACGGTTGATAATTTTGCGGAGATGAACGCAATACAGCTTAACGACACGCATCCGACGGTCAGCATTCCGGAGCTTGTCCGTCTGCTTATGAACGAGGGCAAAAGTTTTGACGAAGCACTGGACATTGCGCGGCGCACATTCAGCTACACAAACCACACGCTCATGAGCGAGGCTCTCGAAACATGGGATTGCGAGCTCTTCCGCAGCGTTGTTCCGAATATTCTTGATATCATCTTCCGCATTAACGATGCGCTGCACCGCGAACTGACGTCCCGCGGGCTGCCGCAGGAAAAGATAAACTCAATGTACATCGTTGCCGACGGACGGATTCATATGGCAAGGCTTGCAACCTTTGTTTCCTCATACGTCAACGGCGTTGCACAGATCCATTCCGGATTGCTGCGCACCGAAGTGCTTAAGAATTGGTACGATGTTTATCCCGAACGCTTCCAGAACAAAACAAACGGCGTGACTCAGCGCCGCTTTCTCGGGCTTTGCAACCCTGCGCTTTCCACCCTTATCGGAAGCCGCATCGGCTACGGCTTTATGACCGACCTGTACGAGCTTAAAAAGCTTGAACCCCTGATCGACGATGAACTGATTCGGGGTTTCATTGCCGTCAAACGCGAGGCAAAACGCAAGCTCTCCGATATCATTCTTCAAAAGGAGGGTGTTGAAATTCCTCCGGAGTTCGTTTTCGATATTCAGGTGAAGCGCATGCATGAGTACAAGCGGCAGCTTATGAACGCGCTCAGCATTGTGCATATCTATCGCGAGCTTAAGGAAGGACGGCTTTCCGACATGCCTCCCGCCGCATTCATTTTCGGTGCAAAGGCAGCTCCGGGTTACATAATGGCGAAGAACATCATTAAATACATCAACGAGCTTGCGCGCTGCATCAACAGCGATCCGGACGTTCGCAATAAACTGCGGGTTGTGTTCGTTTCAAACTACAACTGTTCCTATGCCGAGCATATCATTCCCGCAGCAGATATTTCAGAGCAGATCTCTGCTGCCGGAACCGAGGCAAGCGGCACGGGCAACATGAAGTTCATGATAAACGGTGCCGTAACTCTCGGAACATATGACGGCGCAAATATCGAAATCGTTGAGTGCGCCGGCGAGGAAAACAACTATATCTTCGGTGCAAGAGTCGAGGAGCTGACCCGCCTCCGCCCGCATTACAACCCGCGCACCGTTTACGAAAACAGCTCCGTCGTTCGCCGAGCGGTTGATTCCCTTGTTGACGACAGCATTCTGAATGCCGTTTACACACTGCCGCAGGATTCCGGAGCAAAAGAAGAGGCGCGCCGCGTATTTACGGAAGTTTACAACTCCCTTTTGACGGGCGATTGGCGCAAACCGGACTATTATTTCAATCTATACGACCTTGAAAGCTATATTGAGGCAAAGCTCCGTGCAATTTATGATACGGCGGATGAGTCGGCATTTGCGCGAAAATGCCTTATGAACACCGTGAATTCCGGCAAGTTTTCAAGCGACCGAACAATTCGGGAGTATTCCGAAGAGCTCTGGCATATCCGCCCGATTCCGACGGAAGAATAATGCAGCGTTGGAACAGTTTTTTCTCCGCCGCGGAAAGCCGCAAAAAATTATATCGGATTTTATTCGCATATAGGGCTTGAAACGCGGCGGGTTTTAACTATAATATTATTCAATGGACAGTTATTGTGTGCCGCAGCGGCGCGGAGTGTTCTCTGCGTTCCTTCTGCGGTGCATTGACGATTTTATATTCAGGAGGAACACATGGACACCAAGCTGATTTTCGTTACCGGGGGCGTAGTTTCCTCGCTGGGCAAAGGCATCACCGCCGCCGCATTGGGCAGGCTGTTGAAAGCAAGGGGCTACAGCGTATCGATTATGAAGCTCGACCCCTATCTCAATGTTGACCCGGGAACGATGAACCCCTATCAGCACGGCGAAGTTTTCGTGACCGATGACGGAGCAGAGACCGATCTTGACATCGGCCATTACGAACGTTTTATTAACGAAGAGCTCACAAAGCTCAACAACACCACCACCGGACAGATTTATTCCGCAGTTCTCGACCGCGAACGCCGCGGCGGCTACCAGGGCGGCACGGTGCAGGTGATTCCGCATATCACGGATGAAATCAAGCTCCGCATCAAGAAGGCCATCAACGCAATCCAACCCGAGATCATGCTTGTTGAAATCGGCGGAACCGTCGGCGACATTGAATCCCAGCCCTTCCTTGAGGCTATTCGCCAGCTTAAAACCCAGCTTGCGCAGAATCAATGCTGCTTTATCCATGTTACGCTCATTCCGTACCTTTCGGCATCCGGTGAGCTGAAGACAAAGCCCACTCAGCATTCCGTCAAGGAGCTGCAAAGCATCGGCATTCAGCCCGATGTCCTCGTTTGCCGCAGTGATTATCCGCTCGATCGCAGCATCCGTGCAAAGATCGGGCTGTTCTGCAACGTTGCGGAAGAATGCGTTATTGAAAACCTTAACGCCCGCTCCCTCTACGATGTTCCCCTCATGCTTGAAGAACGCGGCCTTTGCAGCGTCGTGCTCAAAAAGCTTGCGCTTGAACAGCGCGATCCCGACCTTGCGCATTGGCGTGCAATGGTTGAATCCGCCCTCAAGCCCACCAAGGAATGCACAATTGCTCTCGTCGGCAAATACGTTGAGCTGCACGATGCCTATCTTTCCGTTGCCGAAGCATTGGAACACAGCGGCATTGCAAACGATGCAAGAGTCAACATTAAGTGGATCGCGGCGGAAGAGCTTGAACACGATGATCCGAACACGATCCTTGCGGATGTGGACGGCATTCTTGTTCCCGGCGGCTTCGGCGAACGCGGTGTTGAAGGCATGATGATAGCTTCCCGCTATGCACGGGAACACAACATACCTTATTTCGGTATCTGCCTCGGTATGCAAATCGCCGTAATCGAGTATGCACGCCACGTCCTCGGCTGGAAAGATGCAAATTCCACCGAATTTGACTTCAACGCAAAGCACCCCGTTATTGCACTGATGGAAGATCAGGTCAACAACCTTGAACGCATCGGCGGCACACTGCGCCTCGGCAGCTACACCTGCCGTCTTGAGCCCGGCAGCCTTGCAGCAAAGCACTACGGCAAGGAAGAGGTCCACGAACGCCACCGCCACCGCTATGAGTTCAACAACGAATACCTTCAGGACTTTGCCAATGCGGGCCTTCGCTTTACCGGCTGGAACCCTCGCCGCGGCCTGATGGAAATCGTTGAAATTGCAAACCACCCGTGGTTCGTTGCGGTACAGTTCCACCCGGAATTCAAGTCCCGCCCCGATAATGCACACCCGCTGTTTACCGGTTTTATCGAAGCTGCGGTTGAATACGCCTCAATGGCCGAATAAAAACGTATTCTCGCACGCGGCGGCGAATATTTTTCCCCGCCCCTGCCGACAATAAAATTAATTTTGAACAGGAGATAACAATAATGGCTATCAACAAAAAGATGACTATCGAAGAAATTCTCAGAACCGATTACGGCATTGCAAATATCCTCATGGAGAGCGGTATGCATTGCCTCGGCTGCGTCATGGCAAGCGGCGAAGACCTTGAACAGGCCTGCGGCGTCCATGGCATCGACTGCGACGCACTCGTTGAAAAAATCAACGAATACCTCGAAAACAAATAATCTCCCGAACAGCCTTTCGGAGATTACCTCAAACTGATTTCAATTGCAAAAACTGTTCACCCCCTGCTTGCGAAAAGCAAGCAGGGGGTGATGTTGAATAACGGGCTTTTTGGTCTTTACAATACGGCATTAATGCTTTATAATGGTTACATCGGCAGGATATGATGATTGATTAAGCGGTATTTGCGGGCGGCGGTTCAAGGAGACGCAGTGCTGCATTTGATGCCAGTTAATCGGCGTTTACCTAAGGATTTTATGCAAAGCTGCGCATGTATCGACGCGAGAGGTGCGTATTTTGCGCATCGGGCAGACCAAGGAGGAACACAAATGGGCATAATTCTCGGAATAGACGTTGGCGGTTCAACGACAAAAATTGTCGGACTGACTCCGGGCGGCGAACTGATTTCAACAATGACGGTTCGCGCTTACGATCAAATAACCTCGCTTTACGGCGCATTGGGACATTATATCAACGCCAACAAGTTCTCGCTCAGCGATGTTGAACGCATACTTGTGACGGGCGTCGGCTCATCCTATCTTTCGGGCGACATTTACGGCATTCCGACTCAGCGCATTGAGGAATTTTCCGCGATCGCGCGGGGCGGGCTTGCTCTTGCCGGGTTGGATGAAGCGGTTGTTGTGAGCATGGGCACCGGCACAGCGTTTATTCATGCCCACGGCAAGGATTATTCCCACATCGGCGGCAGCGGTGTCGGCGGCGGCACTATCGTTGGCCTCGGCAAAAAGCTTACCGGTGCATCGGACCATGAGAGTCTTTGTGCGCTTGCGGAGCGCGGCAGCCTTTCGCGCGTTGACCTTACTATCGGCGACATTTCCAAAAACGACATTGAAAACCTCGGTTCGGAAATCACCGCCGCAAACTTTGCAAACGTAAAGGACAGCGCAACCGATTGCGATCTTGCTCTCGGCGTTGTCAATATGGTGCTTCAGACTATTTTGACCCTTGCGGTTTTCGCCTGCAAAAACTCCTCTGTCAAAAAAGTAATTTTGACAGGTGCGCTTACCGGACTGCGTGAGCTTTTGCCAATGATTGAGCTTTTTAAAACGCTTTATCCCGTTGAATTTATCGTTCCGGAAAATGCAGCATTTGCCACCGCTGTCGGTGCTGCGCTTCACTCCATTGACTGATTCGGCGGCCGTTTCGGTTTTTTAAGCAATTAATCAAATATTGATAATATACAACCGACTTCCGTCATCTGCCGGAAGTCGGTTGCACTTAATTTCGATATGTTTACTTTTTTGTTTTCGGCGTAAAAATCAGTGCAAAAGCGTACCCGAAAAGCACTGCGGCGGCGATACCGCCCGCGGTTGCCTTCACCCCGCCGGTTATTGCACCGAGCAAACCCTCGTTCATTGCGCCGTCAATTGCGCCGTTTGCAAGCGAATACCCAAACCCCGTCAGCGGCACCGTTGCGCCCGCTCCGCCGAGTTCAACAATGGGTTTATACAGCCCGACAGCCGTAAGCACAACCCCTGCCGTAACAAAAATCACAAGGATTCTTGCAGGCGTCAGCCGTGTCAGGCTCATGAGAAGCTGCCCGATGACGCAAATCGCACCTCCGATTGCAAAAACAAGTAAATAATCCGTTATACTGCTCATTTAATTCAACCGTCCGAATTCTTTATATTTTTAAATTTCAGTTTGTATTGTTCTGCTGTTTTCTACTTGACCGCCGTTTGGGTCAATCAATATGCTCAATCACAACTGCATGTGCAATTGAAGGAATGCTTTCACCCTGAAGGCTGCTGACAGGACTCATGAGCGCACCCGTTGCAAGGAAAAGAACGCGGCGGATTTCGCCGGATTCAATTTTCGGCAGGAACCAACTGCTCATTACGGTCGCCGCACAGCCGCAGCCGCTCGCGCCGCAATTGACATTTTGCTCCGGATTGAACATCAGCTTGCCGCAATCCTCATGCCTGTCGGCAATTTCAATCCCCTCACCGCGCAGCAGTTCATACAGCATATCGCTGCCGAAAATGCCGAGATCTCCTGTTATTATCCTGTCGTAATCCTCCGCCCTTCGTGAATAATCCGAAAGATGAGTCTTAATCGTTTTGAACGCGGCAGGAGCCATTGCGGCGCCCATATTATTTGCATCCGTAATTCCGAAATCCTCCACGCTGCCGATGGTGCCGCCCGTAAGTGCAACATGTTCAAACACATTGCCCGCACCAGGACGGAATTCACCCGCCGCCTGAATGATTATGCTTCCCGCTCCTGTGACCGTACGCTGACTGCTCGGAACGGCCTGAACGCCCATTTCCAGCGGATAACGGAACTGCCTTTCGGCTGCCGAAAAGTGGCTGCTTGCAGCACACGCGGCAAGCTCTGCAAAGCCTCCGTCAACAAGCATTCCGCCGAGCATCAGTCCCTCGCTGATGGTTGAGCACGCACCGTACAGACCGATGAACGGCGCACGGATCTCCCGCGCCGCAAAGCCGGAGGAGATTATCTGATTCAATAAATCTCCGCCCAAAAGGCAGCTCAAATCATCGCTTTGCCTTTTTATTTTTGCAAGAGCCACGCGAACCGCGCTTTCGAACATTCTGCTTTCCGCCTGCTCCCAAGAGTCAAGCCCAAGGGTATCGTCGCGGCAAATTTTATCAAAGCATTCTCTCAGGGGACCTTTCCCCTCTTTGTCGCCGACATAGCTTGCGGATGAAATTATTCGCGGCCTGCTGCAAAGCTCAAACGAATGCCTTCCGATTATTCCCATATTGCCTCCGATTTTTCTTTTTTTCTTCTGCTATTTTGAGCAATTCGGAGGAAAATATGCATCAAGCGCCGAAACGGCAGCAATCGAGGCGGCGCCGCTTTTCATTGATTCGTTTCAAATGCAAAACGCCTTCGGCGACTGTCACGCCGAAGGCTCAAAAGCTTTTCCGAAATTAAATATTATCTAACCAATTCTCAAGGCTGCATTTCGCGCCCTCATCATACCAGCGCCGATAGGATTCAAACACCTTCAATGCATTTCCGCCGCATTTTTCCGCGGCGGCATCAACAGCAAGAAAACTTCTCCAGTAAGCATAAAAGATATGCACAATATCCCGTCCGTAAGCGGAGCGTGAAAAATCATTCAGTTTCGGCCGCCCGAACTTTTCATCATATAATGCAGCAAGAATCCGATTCGTTTCCTTTTCGGCAGCGTACTCCTCATCCGTCAGGAAATATCTGCGGCTTATGTATTCAGCCATGCCCTCTTCAAACCACATTTCGGTTTCATATGTTTCATCAAGAAAAAGGTCGCTGTGGTGTGCCATTTCGTGTCCCAATATCTGCAAAACATTATGCATGTTGAATTTTTCGTAATACTGTTTAACCTTTTTGACCGACTCCGATTCGGCGTAAGCATCCGTCTGTTTAAGGTATAAACGTCTCCAAACCTCGATCTGCGGATTCATTACCGTGCGATAATCATTCGTATAGGCCGGCAGCGGTAGATCGCTCACGGAATTCACCGCTGTTTCAAAGCCCGACCAAACTATCGACCTCGGAAGCTCAACAACCTGAAAATTCGTTTTTAAATAATCCAAATACTCATTCAGTATCGGAGCAAATCCTTCCGTCAGCGACTGAAGGTTGTTCAATTCTTCCGCATTCTCCGCTAAGAAAAGTTGCTTCATTTCTTCTTTCTTTCCCCCTTTCGCAATAAACCGACCTGCAAGGTTCCGACTCTGCATGATGCTTTCTGCATTCATCACATTTTCCGCGGCGTTCACAGTTCTTTTTTCTGCACGGACAGACTCTGTTTTTTATCACTTCAACTTCCCCGCTCCCGCATGATTAACCTGATTATGTTTTACGTTTTCGAAAAAATTACTCCCGCACTCCGGCAAGCGCAAGGAATTTTTTATCGGACTGTATCGCATGTGTCACGAATTTTCCGTCCCTGAACAATGCGTAAGTCGTGACCGGTGCGGGTACGTTTTGCGCCTCGTCCCTGTCAGTAACGTGAATGACCTTGAACGGAATATCGTGTGCCTTTGCCGCTTCCAGAACCCTCGGCACCCAATAATAGGTAAAGGGGCATTGATCCGTGAAGTACAGCACGAAACCCTTTTCTTCAACTGTCGGATGTTTTGCACACTCTTTAAATTTCGGCGGCACGGCATTTGACTTCAGCGGCAAATACATAAGGGTGATTCCGCAATCCGATATATCGGCAACGATGAACCCCTTATGCGCCAGGTATTTCGGGTCCGAAAGGAACTCTTTTTTTCTGCCCTCGGCAGAAAGTATGCACACGCCCTGCATGTTTTGCCGTTCGGCATCGCGAATACATTCCGAAAGCAAATCGTCGGAATATCCATGCCCCTTCATCGCGCCTGCAATCCAAAGGCAATTAATATAAATGTATCCGTCCGCATCGATGGGAACCCATGCATTTTCCGCCGGGATATACTCAATAAAGCACTTGCCGCGCTCCTCGCTCCTGTAAAAAACAAGGCCTTCGCCAAACCGCTGCTTCATCCACTCTTTTTTAACAAGGCTCTGTTTGCCTGACATGGCGCAGCAGATATGCTCCCTGTCGATGTTATCTTTGTTGATTTTTATATAGTTCATTAAAAAACCTCCCTTTTGCTCAATTCTATCGTTCGGCAGGTGTGTTGTCAAGAGACTTCGAAAATTCAGATTGAAGCAAATGAAAAACAAACCGCTGCAAAGCCCTGTGCCTTGCAGCGGTTTGTTGTGCATATCATTTTGGTCGGGGCGAGGTGATTTGAACACCCGACCTTTTGGTCCCGAACCAAACGCGCTACCAAGCTGCGCTACGCCCCGATTAAATGGAGCCAATGAAGGGGCTCGAACCCTTGACCTGCGCATTACGAATGCGCTGCTCTGCCAGCTGAGCTACATTGGCTTACACAAGTAAGGATTATAGCATAGTTTTTTGAGTTTGTCACTATTGCCAAGCAAATATATTTTGAGGTTTGCGCTGATTTCAGAGTGAATGCAGCCGTTTGTAGGCTGGCATTCACTCTGTGCTTATTCGGTGCCTGCCGGGCAATCACGTAAAATTTTATTCAATTCATGCTGTTATAGATCTGGAGCCATTTTATCTGATTAGCTTCAGATGCGGCACGCTCACTGTTGTAGGCGGCAATTGCACTGTTTTGCGCCGTCTGTTCGCTGTTCCGTGCAGTTCGTGCAGCGGCGAGCGCAAGCTGCTCAGTTTCCCTCAGCAACGCCTCCGACTTCTGATTACCAAGCTGCACAGCGTTATATATCGTCCATTGGTTCGACTTAACCTCTTCAAGGGAATTAATTATATTCTCGAGTTTTGCAATAACCCTGTGCATCAAAAGCTCCTGCTCAAAAGTGTTGTATGCCCCGTCCGCACCGTGATTTTCACCGAGAGTTGAACAGCGTCCGCTCTTAAAGTAATCAAGAAATGATGCAACTGCCACAAAATTGTTCTGATATTTTCCGTAAAGAATATCAGTTGCATAGTATTGTTGAAGCAGTTTCTTGGTTCGTTCATGTTCTTCTTCAAGCATTTTGCGTTCCGCAATCAATTTTTGTTTTTGGCGAAGTTCCGCTTCCACTCTTGCCTTATCCGCTGCAACCGCATGTTCATACTGTGCCAATCGGGCTCTGTATTGTTCAAGTCTGTTTGCATACAGATCCTCTTGCTCCTTTTTTTCTTCGAAATATCCAATTAAACCCAACAACAAGCCAATGAAAAGTCCCGCTGCGGTACCCATAATTGTCCATGCAAGCCAAGTTTTCGCCGGACTGCCGTATGTGCAGTCAATGGAACCAACTGCGATACCGATAAACAAGCCGAAAGCCCCTGCAATGAAAATTTTCTTTATGTATTCTCTACGATATGTCGGCACTAAATCCGGCTTGTCGGGATGAACATATTGTTTTCCGATTCCGAGTGAATTAATCTTGGAATTGAGACCCTTTATCGTTCTTTGCTGTAAATAGCATTGCTTTTCAAGGTCCACAACATTTTCAAGGTACTGAGTAACAGCTTTTAAATCCATAAATGTGCTCCTTTTGATTCATTTTAATCAAATATGGTTTTGTTGAAGCTGCGGCCAAACCGCGGCCGCAGCCTCTTTCCCTCGATTTTTGCTCTGCAAAATCCGACTCAATTTCTGCCGTCAGAGTTTTCGCGGTCTTTTTACATTCTCCTTGTCAATAATCAGATTCCGCGCACAACACGCGCAACGATTTTGAAAATAACAATGATGAGGTAAAATGCGCCTATGAAATAGCCGACAACGATGCTGAGAAGTACCTTGACTATGCGGTTCTTCAGTGCTTTTTGATCCAGCCACGGTGATCGTCCTGTCAGGAATTTATATCCCGAATAAATTGCCCAAGCGGAATATGCGATGATGATGATTGTAAGCAGTCCTTTGTCCATACTTTGCTCCTTAAATTATAATTAATTGGTTTTAAGCTGTTCCACTGCGTTTATAGTGCTCATGAAGTTCTGATCGACAACTCGAATTGTTCATAAATTCACACAGCATAATACGAACGCAGCGGAACATTGTTAACGGAAATCGGAAAAAATCTGCGTTCTCGCCGGAGCGCACCGGATAAACCGTGTTTTCGAAAAAATCAGCTCAATTTTGCTTTTTTTGAATGAAAAACAGCTGAATCCGGAGCTTTCTCAGCCTTGATTAGCCTTCGTACCTGTACTTGAAGCAGCCGTTGCGGTCGTGCGGGTAATTGTATCCATACCCTGCTTCACAGTAAACGCGGCCGTATGAATCCTTGTCACGGAAGTTGGCATACACGCAGTCGCAGCAGTTGCCTTCAAAGCATCCCTCAGGGATTTCAATTGCAAAGGTTTTCTTTGTGGGTTCGTTGGTGATGTGTTCTTTTGACATGATATTACCTCCTTGTCAGTTGTGAATTATTGTTATCGGTTCCTGTTCAATCATGACTTTTCCCGATTCCGTTCTTGCATAATAACAAATCATTTTTCTCTCCGGCATTACAACCAGCGGAAAGAAGAGCTTTTTGATGTGCGGCGGCATATTGAGAAGTATTAACTCAATATATTTTTTGTCGCCCTGCGAAAGCGTGCAGACATTGTGAAAATGAGTGTGATATATACCCATGAATTCGGTGCCGCTGCATTCCCATTCACGAATAACCCTGTTTAAGTGCTGCACATCCGGCGCATAACTGCACATTTTTCCGCACGGAAGCCCTTTATCAGGTTCAAACGTAAAAATCGTTGTGCCGTCCCCTCCGAGAATTCCGCCTGTTTCAGGTGTTAGTGGCTGCTGCTGTTGAAGTATTTGTTGATAAGCATCAAATTTGATTTTCATGGTAAGCATTACTCCGCATCCAACAGCTCTACGTTCGTTACCGAATTAAGCATGTTGATAATTTCCGTATACTCTTCACTCGCAGGACTGTTCCTTCTTTTGTTGCACTTGTATAAATACCTGAGAACATTTAACTCAATCACGTTATTCCCCTGTTCAAAGAAATATCCTGCCACATCGAATAATGTGTACTTTAGCTGCTCATCGGTTTCGTTTCTGATAAGTTCCATGTTTCTGCACTCTTTCGGAAGATGTCGGGTAACCTGTTTTTCAGTCAGCCTTTCGCCGGATATTGCAATCACGCAATCAACCAGATTTGAAACCATGCCGCTGCATATTCTTTTCGTGCGCCTTTCGTAATGGCTTAGATAACGCATGAGCTTGTCAAAGTCGATTTTTAGATTTGCTCTCAATTTTCTCGACAGGTGGCTAAAATGTTCAAGAACAAAGGCAACTCTCCAGCTGCGCAGGGAAATGGATTCGGCATCACTTTTCCGGCTTGCCGCCAAATCGAACGGCTCGTTTTTTACGATGCTTAGCAAGGTACTTGAAAAGCTTTCCTCTTCCTCTTTTTGTATTTTCTCGGAAAGAGCGTTGTATATTTTCAGAGCTTCTTCTTTTTTCATATTTCCTCCTTTTGAATTGCCGTCGCTCTGCAAAATCATTCTGCACACGACACTTAAATTGTTTCTGTATTTATTCTATCGGCTAAACTTCAAAAATTCCCGAGGATTAGCTCCCGCATTATTCAATATATTTTATGCGGACATTATTGAACACAAACTTAGTTTATCTTGATTCGCATTATAGCCCGAATACGGGCTATTGTCAATATGCAGGCAATAATATACATTGAACGAAAATTTGTTCGGAGGGCGAAATGATACGGTTTGACAGGTTGTGGGCAACCATGAAGAAAAAGGGTGTGTCGCAATACAGGCTTATCAAGGAATACAATTTCAGCACGGGGCAGCTTGACAGGCTGAGGAAAAACGGCAGCGTGAGCACATACACGCTGAATCAGCTTTGCAGCATTCTGAACTGCGATTTATGCGAAATTGCCGAGTATGTTGCGGACGAAAAAGACGGGCAGGCTTAACCTCCCCCGCCGCGATGTTATTTGCTCTTGCAAAACCCGCGCGGCAGGCATTATAATGTAAGCGGGTGAAAAAGGAGGATGGGCTATGGGCGAATTCGAACGACTCCGCAGCAAACTTTTGAACAGGCTCAAGGACATCGGCAGCGCGGCGATTGCGCTTTCGGGCGGCGTGGACTCGTGTTTTCTTGCTTATGCGGCTTCCCGCGTTGAAGGCGGAAATTTCGCCGCATACTATGTTAAGTCCGCATTTCAGCCGGAATTTGAGTTGAACGACGCACTGCGGGCCGCCAAGGAAGCCGAACTGCCGCTCAAGGTGATTTCTGTTAATATCCTTGACTGCGCAGATGTTGTCCGCAATCCGACCGACCGCTGCTACCATTGCAAAAAACGCATTTTTTCCGCGATATGCAAAGCGGCGGCGGCGGATGGGTACAAAACAATTCTGGACGGGACGAATGCTTCCGATGCAGAGGATGACCGTCCGGGAATGCGTGCCCTGCGGGAAGCCGACGTGCTTTCCCCGCTGCGCGAATGCGGACTGACAAAAGCTGACATTCGCCGTTTTGCGCGCGAAGCCGGGCTTTTCACGTGGAACAAACCTGCCTATGCCTGCCTTGCAACGCGAATTCCGACGGACGAATTAATCACCAAGGATAAACTGCATTCCGTTGAAGCGGCGGAAAACTTCCTTTTTTCGCTCGGCTTCTCCGACTTTCGCGTTCGGAGCGTCAACGGAACCGCAAAGCTGCAACTGAAGGCCGGGCAGTTCGACGAATTACTCGAACAGCGTGAGCTTGTTTTCAATGAGCTGCGAAAACATTTTGACGCAGTGACACTTGACCTTGAGCCGAGATGAAGCTCCGCTGCCCTGACGGCACAACACAAAGACTATGAACGACGAAACAAAAAACCTTCTTGAATCCGTGCGCCGCGGTGAAGTTTCGGTTGACGAAGCATATTTGAAACTGCGCACCGCTCCGTTCCGCGACCTTGGGTTTGCAAAAATCGATACCCACCGCCGCCTTAGAACCGGTGCGGCGGAAGTGATTTACGGTGCGGGCAAAACACCCGAACAGATGCTTGAAATCATTAAAGCCATGCTTCAGAGCGGACAGGAAACGATACTTATTACGCGGCTTGAAAAACATGCCGCAGAGATACTGAATCGCGAATTCGCTCTGAACTACTGCGAAATTGCAAAAATCGGCAGTATCGGCAGCATTCCCGCGCCGAGCGGAAACGGCTGCGTTGTTGTTGCAGCCGGCGGCACAAGCGATATTCCCGTTGCGGAAGAAGCCGCACTGACGGCGGAATTTCACGGCAGCCGTGTGCTGCGGCTTTATGATGTCGGCGTTGCAGGGCTGCACCGTCTTCTTTCACATATTGACGAAATCATGGGCGCAAGCGTCATCATCGCCGTTGCAGGCATGGAAGGTGCGCTTGCAAGCGTGATCGGCGGGCTTGCCGACTGCCCCGTTATTGCCGTGCCGACAAGTGTCGGTTACGGTGCGGCATTCGGCGGAGTTGCGGCGCTGCTTTCAATGCTCAACTCCTGCTCAAGCGGAGTATCGGTTGTGAATATCGACAACGGCTTCGGCGCGGGTTTTCTTGCCAACATGATAAACCATATCGGCACCGACAGCAATGCGCGGTGACGATTCCTTCCTTAATTATAATACGCAACCCTGAATAAAACTGTTGAAAGGCCTTTTTACTGTGAAAACACTTTACCTTGACTGCGGAATGGGTGCGGCGGGCGATATGCTTGCGGGCGCACTTTATGATCTGCTTTCCGAAGAACAGCGTGCCGAGTTCCTGCATGTTGCAGCTGCCTTCTCGGCCGTCGGACTGAATGTTCGCTGCACTGCCGCCGAAAAATGCGGCATTCGCGGAATTCATTTTGCCGTTGAATACATGAACACCGATGCGGACGAATATGCCGCCTGCATACACGAACATGAGCATCTTCACGAACACGAGCATTGCCATGAGCACGAACATACTCACGAACATGAGCATTGCCATGAACATGAACATACTCACGAACACGAGCATCACCATTCTCACAGCGGACTGCACGAAATCGAACACATTATCCGTGCGCTGCCCGTGTCCGATGCGGTGAAAGAGCATTCCCTTGCTGTTTACAAACTGATTGCAGAAGCGGAGAGTCATGCCCACGGCGTTCCCGTTGAGCTTGTGCATTTTCATGAGGTCGGTGCGCTTGATGCCGTTGCAGATATTGTTTCCTGCTGCGCGCTGATCGAAATGCTCGCACCGGAACGCATTGCCGCCTCCCCCGTTCGCACGGGCAGCGGGCATGTGCATTGTGCGCACGGGATCCTTCCCGTTCCCGCACCGGCAACAGCCTTCATTCTTTGCGGCGTTCCTGTTTATGCGGGCGATATAAAAGGCGAACTCTGCACTCCGACCGGAGCGGCACTGTTAAAGCATTTTGTTCACGAATTCACCGCAATGCCGTTAATGACAATACTTTCCCAAGGGTACGGCATGGGCAAACGCGACTATCCCGCCGCAAACTGCGTGCGTGCACTTTTCGGTGAAAGTCCGAGTGAAGAATCTACGGATGAGATTATCGAGCTTCGCTGCAACATTGACGATATGACAGGCGAAGAGATTGGGTTTGCATTTGACAAACTGCTTAACGCGGGTGCGGCGGATGTTTACACCGTTCCGACAGGAATGAAGAAGAACCGCCCCGGAATTATGCTCTGCGTGCTTTGCAATGCCGAAAAACGCAGCGAAATTATCCGCATATTGTTCAAACACACAAGCACTCTCGGCGTCCGCGAGTGCAGAATGCCGCGATACATTTTGCAGCGTGAAACGCAAACCGCCAAGTTTGAGGACGGTACGATTCGCCTGAAGACCGCTCAGGGGTTCGGCGTTAAAAGGGCAAAGTTCGAGCATGCCGATATTGCCGCGCTTGCCGAACGCCGCGCAATCACGCTTGCCGATGCGGAAAAGATTGCGGAAACTGCCTTCAAGAAGCTTTCCGAATAACGAACCTTAAAAATTAAAATTTGTTTCAATATCGGAGTCCGATCGGTTCGGGCTCCTTTTTTCTATTGCTTTGTGTTCATCTTGAACATGTTGTACGTTCATCCTATCAGCTCTGTTTGACTGTTTTTTTCTTATTGAAAAAGAATTGTTAACAAATTGTTCACAATTTGGGGTTGAAACGATATTAATTCGCTGATATAATAGTATTGCGATGAAAGCCGCACCATTGAAACGGATCCGATTCAACACATGTCCCGCATTTGCATATCGCAAGCTGCGTATCGCAAGCTGCGTATCGCACTCAAAGTTTGCACAGCATTCAACAAGTGCAAACCTTGGGGAAGAGAAACCCAACCGCCAACAGCACAAAACCATGACACCGCGAAAGGAGAAACAATTATGGCAAAAAGAATTGTCATGCTCTTGCCAACGAGGCCAACTTCTGTAACCCAAGTGCTGTCTTCCGTACCGGAAGCGCAGCACAAACTGACTGAACGGAGGTAAATAAAATGAAGAAAATACTGTCATTGACACTGGTTGTCGTGATGCTGATGTCCGCATTCGTTTATGCACAGGCATCAACCCTGCGTGACGGCGGGGCAAGGACTGCTGCGGATTCCGCAGCAAGCGACAGAACACATGCGGACTCGAAAGAGGACGCAAAGGTCGTTTCAACCGCCGAACCTTGTGATTCGGCAAAACAGCTTCCGCAGGATGATATCAATATGCGGAAAAACCCGTCCGAAGAGTCTTCCGCCGAAGAGCCTTATATCGTTAAGGTTTATGATGCGAACGACTGTGTTGACATTCACACGGCGGTAAACAACAAGGGCGGACTGTATGAATCGCATGCGTTCCTGTGGACACACTATCTGATGAGCGACGGCACATGGCGCATCGGCGAAAGCTACGCAAAAGGCAAATGGTACGATAAGCCGTATAAGTACAGGTATATCCTGTCAAGCGGCGAAGCGTTTGACGAAACTGCTATTGTGCTTTCAAACAGACCCGATCTTACGTACATTGACGGACTTAGGCTGATGTACGGCAGCGACCTGAACTACAAGTACAGCCTCGAAACAATCGTTGTTGCTTGGCATTTCGGCGACAAGACCGTTGCGTGGGCCGAAATGCAGGATCAGGTTCCGGCACACTGCGTGTCACTGAGCCACGGGGAACAGCAATAGACGGCTGCTCTGCCTCCGTTGCAGGTTAATGCAGCTTGATTCTGCTGCCGATGTTATAATTGACAATCCGTAACGTTTCCGTCACGGTTGGGAACTCTGTACGCAGTTCACACAAACGGGACATAAACAACCCCGCCGCAGGGCTTAACGGCTTTGCGGCGGGGCTGTATTATTTATGCGGACTTGTTGTTCTTGACCGTGAATAAAATCAAAGTTCAACGCTGTTGCGGACAAGCAGCTCCCGCGCCGTGTCAACCGAATCAACCCCTGTGCGGTTCTTGACAGGTGCAAACTCCCTTGCCCTTTCAACCTCAAACACCATGCAGCCGTTAAGCAGCCGTATCATATCCAAAATCAGGGTTTCATACTTGAAGCCGTTCGGTTTTTCGGGCGTGACATGCTGCCCGTTTTCATCAAGGCATGGAATCTTTTTTTCAACAACATGCAGCGGAAGGGATTTTTCCATTATGCCGTCCAGCGCATCCACGCGGAACAGGTAGTTCAGAATAACGCCGAAATTATAGGCGGGTTCGCCTTTTTCGTTTTTCGCATTGCGCATTTCGTCCGTAAGCTCATAGTATTCAACGATTGAAGGATGTCCGTCTTCAAGGCACATAACGCCCACGCGCTCATCGGGCGCGGCTTTTTTAATGACCTTTGACCCGACTTCGCAATGCGCAAGCTTTGTTGCACCGATGAAGAGCGGATCGGCAATGCGCTGAAGCACATTGTCAACCGCAAACACGTTCAGCCATTCTATGCCGTTTCTGCGGACAATATCAAGCATTCCGTGCTTTGCCATTGAGGAATACCAACCGCCGTTGCCGTTCGGTGAAGTTGCAAGACGGTATTTTTCTTCGAGATAAACCTTGCCGTCGTAATCCGCCGCGGGTGCCGTCTCCTGCGTGAAAAAATGCACGAAATCCGCCGCATAGCCGAAATAATCATGCTCTGCAAAGAATGCACGCGTTGCTGCGTCGTTTTTGTCGCTGGTCATTATGAAAAGGTGAACAAAACTGCCGACTCTTTCCGTAACATTCAGAAGATTGTTTATAAGGCATTCAAAAATATAGAGTTCACGTTTGATTCCGATGTTGAACACACCCTTCGGGGCATCCGAACCGAGCCGCGTGCCCATGCCGCCTGCAAGCAGCACCGCGCCGACACGCCCCGCGCGCAGCTCCGCCATGCCCGCATCGAAGAATTCATCTCCGCGAGTGCGTATCTCCGCAAGCTCCGTAACGCCGATCGGAGTGATTCTGCCGCGTTTTTCAGGCTGTTTGTTCGTGCTGACAACGGAAAAATCGATCTGCTCGATTTGATTGAGCAATGCGGCGCGCTGCGCTTCATCAAGCTCGTCATAATATTTAAGCAGGTGCTGCTGCCCGAAATTCGCAAGTTTTGCATATGCATCCGCATATCCGTATGCATTTTTGCCGTTTGAAATGCTCATGTTTTTCTTCCTCCCTTTTGCAATTGATTTGCGATTGAATCAAAAACCTGCGGACAAAGCCGTATAATGCCCGCCGCCGCACATCTTGTTCGACGGGCGACGGCGGTTTGTTTGTTGATTTAATTATTTCTTTTTGGGCAGGCTGTGACAGCAAAGGCCTTCCCAATCATGCGCCGCTTCCGCAATAACCTCGCTGACGGTGGGATGCGGATGAATGGTTTCGGCAATTGTTTCAACCGAGGCACCGACTTTAAGCGCAAGTGCAAGCTCCGCTATCATATCCGTTGCACGGGGACCCATAAGCTGTGCGCCGATGAGCTTTCCGTCCGCATCGGAAATCAGCTTTGCAACGCCGAGAGCTTCGCCCATTATCATTGCCCTGCCGTTGCCTGCAACGTTGAAGCTGCCGATTTTGTATTCAATGCCCTGCTGCTTTGCCTTTTCCTCGCCGATGCCGACAAATGCAATTTCGGGAGCGGTATAAATGCAGGAAGGAACAACCGAATAATCCATTTTTACACTCTCCTGCCCGCATGCATTCGCCGCAGCTGCAAGGCCCTGCGCGCTTGCAACATGCGCAAGCTGAATCTTGCCGGTTATATCGCCGATCGCATAGATGTTTTCGATATTTGTGCGGCAGTGATCGTCGATATTTACAAACGCGCGGTTCATTTCGATTCCGACATTTTCAAGCCCGATGTTTGCCGTCATTGCGCGGCGGCCGACGGCAACAACGCAGCAACCGCCCTCGGCTGTTTTTTCTGCTCCGTTGAGTTCGTACGTTACGGTGACTCTTTCGCCGCCGTTAATGCCCGTTACCTTGGCATTGTTGATAACGGTAACTTTTTTGCGTTTGAGAACCCTTGTTGAAAGCATTTTAACGATGTCGGCATCCACGCCCGGAAGAATGCTCGGCATCATTTCGATAACGGTTACGGGCTTTCCGAGAGAGGCAAACAACGTTGCAAACTCAATGCCGATAACACCGCCGCCGATAATAACAAAGCTGTCCGGAAGCTCTGTCATTGAAAGCACTTCGTCGGAAGTTACAACATTTTCGCCGTCAATGCCCGGAATCGGGGGACGCGCAGGTGCGCTTCCCGTTGCAAGAATCAGCTTGTCGAACGTGACTTTTTCGCCGTCAACATCGAGAGTGTGCTCATCAACAAGCTTTCCGAAGCCGTTTATGACCTTCACTCCGTGCGCTTTTTCAAGCCCCGCAATGCCCTTGCGCAGGCCTGCAACAACAGAATCCTTGTATTCGGCAAGCTTTGCAAAATCAAACCCGACCTCACCCGTTGTTACACCGCAGGACGCAGCATTCAGTGCCGACTGATAAACTTCCGCACCGTGAAGCAGTGCTTTTGTGGGAATGCAGCCGCGGTTCAGACATGTTCCGCCCAGATCGCGCGCCTCGACAAGCGCCGTGTTTTTGCCGTATTGTGCGCAGCGTATAGCCGCTTCGTAACCGCCCGGGCCCGCGCCCAGAACAACAATATCATAATTGTATTCGCTCATTATTTAAATTCCTTATCCTTTTTGGCGGCGCACCGCCGTGTTTATCCAAAGTATACCACAAACGGAAAGATTATTCAATCCTGCTGTGAACCGACCGCATCGGCAGCCCATTTGCAGACAGAAGCGTTTTTTCTGTCCGATTTATGCATAAAGACTCCGCCGAAGCACGCCGTTCATAACAAACATCTCGGTTTCCGGTTCACCGCGTTTCAATACGTTGACACCAATTGACTTCTGTGTTATTCTTCAGTTCAACGATTCATTGCCGCTTCGTTCCGAGTGTCTGCTTCGGCGGACAGGCTCATATAGGCAGCATAATTTGCTGCAAGCGCCGCATTACTCTCAACTCCGCTGCAATGTTGATGTTTTCGCCGCCCGTCCTGCGGAATATATCGGGCAAGGTTAATGATGCATAGGGAGAGTATAAACAAATGAACATTATTACATCGGAAAAGCCATCAATTGCAATTGAAACGGTAATCCTGCTTGCTCGTCATGCCCAGCGAATTGATTATTCCGAATTGAAACACCGATTTCGTCGAAAAAACATTCAGTCTCTTCCGCTTGGAGAAATATCCCAAATTGAAGATGCTTTTGATACCCTTCGTGACATTGAACTGAAGGTGTGCGGCTGCATTACAGACAACGACGAACTGTTTAAATATTTTTTTTGCGACAGCGCTGCCGGCAATTCATCCGAAAAAAAAGCGTCTTCCGTGCTCTCGGTTGCATTTGCCGTTGTTTTTGCGCTTT
>ERZ808278.460-NODE-460-length-26500-cov-4.787975_pt1 | contig 26500 bp, 27 predicted proteins | sample MGYA00521239_ERZ808278 | MGnify/ENA primary metagenome ERZ808278 (study PRJEB31516, sample SAMN03275600) | gut metagenome | biome: mammalia-associated habitat; material: feces | host: Papio cynocephalus | place: Kenya | collected 2012-07-17 ... | reverse complement strand
TAAAGTTAAAAGATCAAGTTGCAGAGGTTGTAGAGGCAGCAGGATTAGAAGCCAATGAAGATGTCATGGAAAGCTGTAAGTGGTTATTCGATAAGGATTTGCCTATTACAGAAGAGAGTATAAAAAGTCTATTAGAGTTACAGGATATTAAGGAACAGTTTGATATAACTCAAGTAGCAGGTGAGATAGTAAAGCAATATGAAACAGGCGTTAATCCGGAAAATGCTGATTTGAGATTTTTCAAGTCAGATAATTCAAACGTTGATTTAGAAAGTTTTCTTAGGGAAGTAGAGAAACAGCTTTCCGATCACAATTTAGAGATAGAAGATATTACATTCCATAGACAGTTAGAGGAAGTTCGCCTTAAGATGACAACAGAAGTAAGTGCACAGCTTGAGGAAATGGGCGTTCAGATTGATATGGAACACATTTCAGACATTATCGATGGGTTGAAAGAAATTGAAAACTCATATTTTCGAAGTTTATTTGCAGAAGCGGGCATAGATGCATCAGATGATCAAGTAGAACAGATGAAGCAAATCACTGATAAAGTGAATGCGTTAGCATCTATGCCAGAAACACTTCTAGGAAAAACATTTGCAACCCGTACAGAGGAAACATTAGATTCCTTAGTAGAGACTGGCAAGGAGTTAAAGAGCCAGCTTGAAAAAGCGGGAGAAGCATATGAAACATTAGGAACCGAAGTTCGTAAGGACTTAGGGGATTCTATTAAAAAGGCATTTCAAAATATTTCAGATATATTAGATGATATGGGACTTGAACCAACAGAGGCAAATGTACGTGCAGTTAAGATTTTAGGCTATAACAGTATTGCGATTACCCAGGAATCCATTCAAGAGATGAAGTATTATGACAGACAGGTACAAGATTTAATGAATGGATTAAAACCAGCAATAACAATGGAAATGATTCGTTCTGGACAGAATCCATTGGATACACCGATTGAGGATGTGAATAAGGCAATCGAGGATATACAGAAGGAAATTGGAGTTTCCGAAGATGAAAAGTACAGCGAGTTTTTATGGAAACTAGACAAATCCGATTCTATAACACCAGAAGAACGTAAGGCCTATGTTGGTATTTACCGAATGCTTACTCAGATTGAGAAGTCAGATGGTGCTGCAATAGGTTCGGTTATTAAGGCTGGAAAAGAATTGACCTTGGACAATCTGTTAACTGCAGTAAGAACAACAAAATCTGGTGGCGTAGATGCATCTGTAGATGATGACTTTGGAGCATTGGAACAGGTCAATCAAAAAGGCGAAACAATCAATGAACAGATAAGTTACTATCGCAGATTAAGCAGATCTATCTTAGATAAAGTAGAGCCACAGCATTTAGAAGATGGAAGCATTTCCTTAGAAAAGCTTAGTGATGTGGTAGAGAATTCTCAGGACGAAAAACATCTTGAATATGTGCAGGCGAGACAGCAGCAGTTTATGGATGCAGTGAAAAATCCAGAAGAGTGCATCGCATTTCTAGAAGCCAATAATCAAGAAGTTACAATGGAAACCATGATGGCAGCAGAACAAGTTTTGAATCATGGCAGCTGGAATGGTATTTTCAAAAAGATGGATAGTAAAGATCGTGAAACATTTGCTAGTGAGGCAGAAGAGCTAGTAGAACAAATGGGTAAAGATTCATTTGGAGAAGCTTTTTCTGATTTTGCTGACAAGGTTCAAGATAGAGTAGAAAGTGAAAAAGAAAATGATGCAAACACACATGTTGATGTTTCACTTTTAAAATTAGTAGGCAGCAGCTTGCAATTAACTGGTTCATTAAGCAAACAAGAGAACTACAATATTCCAATGGTCATTGGAGAGCAAGTTGGTAATGTAAATGTTACAGTGCAGCACAAAGATGCAATGGGAGGAAAAGTAGAAGTCTCCTATGAATCTTCGTTGCTAGGAAAGGTTCAGGCACAATTAACGGTAAAAGATGGTGAGATAAAAGGATTTATAACGACTGATAACCAGCCTGGATTGGAATTGATAAGGTCCGAGAAAGATGCTATGACAAAAGGATTTGAAGCATTAGGATTTAATGTAAAACAAGTAGATTATAGTATATTTTCAAGTAAAAGACAAAGCAGTGAGCCGGCAGCAGGAGAAGAAGCCGTAAGTACCAAACAGTTGCTGCAGGCAGCAAAAGTCTTTATTGGAACGGTATCAACCATTGAAAGAAGGGAAGGTTAACTATGTTTATTAATCACAATATGCCGGCTTTAAGAACGAATAGCCAGTTAAAAACAAATACTACGAGAATGAATAAGAGCCTTGAGAGATTATCTTCGGGTTATAAAATTAATAAGGCAGCAGATGATTCTGCAGGAATGGCGATTTCAAGAAAGATGAAAACGCAGATTGCTGGTCTTAATCAAGCGTCTAGAAATGCATCAGATGGTATTTCTGTCATTCAGACAGCAGAAGGTGCGTTAACAGAAGTGCAGAATATGTTACAGAGAATGAGAGAACTATCTGTACAGGCAGCCAATGGAACATTAACAGTAGATGATAGAAAGTCTATTCAAGATGAAATCGATCAGTTAGGTCAGGAAATTGATAGAATCTCTACAGATACTGAATTTAATACAAAAAAATTGTTAGATGGAAGTTTAGATAGAAAGTCTCATTCTGTTAACCCTTCAATCAAGGTTATCTCAGCAAATGAGACAGTAGCGAGTGGAAAGTATGAAATTAAGTTAACAAACTATCCAGAACAGGCAAGATACGAAGGTAGTGCAGGTACTGACTTTACAGGAACGGGGAAAAGAGTATCTGCAGCAGAAGCAGGAACGATTACTATTAATAATGAATCCATTACAATAAATGAAGGCGATTCAAGAGAAGAAGTAGTCGAGAAGTTAAGAAACCTGTGTTCTCGTGTTGATGTTGTAATGGAGGCAACCGACAAAAATGCAGACTTGGCGGATAAGGGAACCGCATATCGTTTCCTTACGAAAGGATATGGATCTGACCAGGAACTTAATATTCAGTGTTCTAACACTGCATTAGCAGCAGTTCTAGGTATTAATGCCGATGTAAAAGAAAAAGGGGCTGATCCAGTAATTGAGACAGGAGAAGGATTTAAGAAAACGTCAACAATATCTTACTCCAATACAACAGCTACTATCACAGATTACAATGGATTTGAGATGAAAATTGACTTGGAGACTGCAGCGAAAGAAATGAAGGAAGCTAAGGATGCAGATCCAGCAGCGACATTAGCAGAAAAGGATACGGTTATAACTGTATTTGATGCAGGTCCAATGGTATTACAAGTTGGTGCCAATGAATATCAGACAGTTGATGTAATTATCCCAGAAGTATCAACAAAGACGCTAGGTGTTGACTCGGTTAATGTTTTATCAGATAAAGGTGCACAGAAAGCCATAACAAAAGTAGATAGTGCTGTAAACAGAGTATCCGAAGTACGTGCAAAATTAGGTGCATATCAGAATCGTTTAGAAAGTTCCATATCTAACCTTGATACATCTTCTTTAAACTTAGATGAAGCATTGTCTCGTATTGAAGATGTAGACATGGCAGAAGAGATGACAAAATATACACAGTTGCAGGTATTAGTACAGGCATCCACTTCTATGTTGGCTCAGGCAAATGAACAGCCTCAGACTGTATTATCACTGCTACAGTCCTAATAAGAGTCTGTAACTGGCGTTTCTAGTTGTTTTAGATAGAGAAGATAAGGTAGTGAAAATATGAAGAAAGAAAGCATGCAGGCATATAGTAAGAGAATTGCTCAGGCAAATCGCACGGAATTGATTGTAATCACCTACGAAATTATCATTGAGCATATAAAAAATGCACAGATATCTTTCGGAAATCAAAAAGAGTTTTCTAATGACTTAGATCAGGCACAGGCTTTTCTAAAAGAGTTAATGGTCAGTTTGGACTTTGAGCATAAAATCTCTTATAATTTAATGTCATTGTATATTTTTATGAATAAGCAATTGATTGAAGCAAAGCTTAAAAAGTCTTGCGAAATGCTTCCAAGGGTTCAAGGTATGTTAGAAAGTTTGCTATCTAGTTTTCGTGAGGTAAGTAAGCAGGATAATTCGGCACCACTGATGCAGAATACGCAGAAGGTGTATGCTGGATTGACTTATGGGCGCGATGATGTAAATGAAATGTCACTTGCTTCAGATGATAAAAACAGGGGATTTAGAGCTTAATTTATGTAAAAGGAGGCTACACGACATGGTGAGATAATTGCCATGTTTTGTAGCTTTATTTTGTTTTATAGAAATGCCTTTATTCCTCTTAAAAAGGGGCATAGAGGTTTGACAAGCATTCCAAATTAAGATACACTAATTACTAAGATCTAGATTTATTTACTAGGTTATTTATGATGAGGAGGATATGAATAGTTAATGGATGCTAATATGGAAAACTATACTCTTTTGGGGAGTTTTATAAGAGAATTAAAACTTGAAGTATTATCTGGATCAGATGATATTGAGAATGTAAGAATTTATAGTGATGATATTAATAGAGCAGGTTTACAGCTCAGTGGTTTCTTAGATTATTATGATACTCAGCGAGTTCAGATTCTGGGAAATGCAGAAGTGACATATTTGAAAGGCTTAGATGAAGCGACAAAAGAACAACGTTATATGGCATTATTTGAGAAGGGTGCACCTTGTTTTGTATTTTGTAGAGAGTTGCAGCCAGATGATAAGTTTTTAGAACTTGCTAAGAAATTTAATATTCCAGTATTATCATCAAAGTGGGATACATCTCATTTTGTAAGTAAGGCAATAAGATATCTTACTCTAGAATTAGGACCAGTTATTACGATACATGGATGCTTGGTTGATATTTATGGAACAGGCGTATTTATTCGTGGAGAGAGTGGAATCGGTAAGAGTGAGACAACACTGGAGCTTATTCGAAGAGGACACAGGTTAATTGCAGATGATGCAGTGGAAATTCATAGAGCAAGTGATGCTACATTATTTGGAAAGGCACCAACCAATATTAAGAATTTTATTGAACTTCGAGGCGTTGGAATCGTAAATATTGAGCGTTTGTTCGGTATTCAGGCTATTTTAGAGTCTCAGAGAATTGACATGTCCATAACTCTAGAGGAGTGGAATAAGGAAACTCAATACGACAGATTGGGACTTGACGAACACTATATAGAAATATTGGGCAATAAAATCGCTAATTATGTAATACCTGTTCGACCAGGTAGAAATTTAGCTATCATTTTCGAAACGGCAGCACTTAACTTTAGACAAAAACAGATGGGATATTCTGCAGCAGAGGACTTCATGTCCAAGACATATTCCGTAATAGGCGGAAAAATTCAAAAATAATCATTACATAGGGAATAAAATAAATCCAGCACCAGCCATTAAATGGCTGATGCTGGATTTGTGCATTCTAACTGAGAATCTAGCTCCTTAAGCTGTTGAATTAAGTACTGATAACGCTGTTGAATTGCATTCACTTCATAAATAAAACTGTCAATAAGTTCAGGGTCTACTACATTATCAAAGTTAGAATAAGCTGTTTCTAAAGCTAACTGGGTTCGTTGTATCTGATAGTTAAGAATCTCCCGTTCTTTGGGAATTCGGTTCTTTCTTAGTCTCATTGTTCCCTTCTTTCTAGAACTTAGTTCTCAAGTTTTTAAATTGGTACAAATTATTATATTTATAGTATAGTCATGAAATGGTAAAAATATTCCAAAAACTTTCCAAATCAGAATAAAAAGTGAAAAAAATACATATATTGTACAGAACAATTTCAAGGTGGTCCACTTATGAATCTCTTAATATATTTCCTTCCAATTTTGGCAGGAGTAGTATTACTGGTTTCCATTCTGGCGAACAAGATGGAATGGTTTTTGAATTTTGCAACACGTTTATGTGTTGGTGGTTTAGCGCTATGTATAACGAGTGCAGTCATGGTGCGTTTTTCGATCCCAGGCAGTATTGGAGTAAATTCTGCAACCCTTGGAACCATTGGTCTTTTAGGAATTCCAGGGTATATTCTTGTAATATCTATTGAGGTATTAAAAGCTATAAAATAGAAAAAAGTGTTGACAAAGGAAAAATATTCATGTATAAATAATAGTATCCTATTTGTCTTACTGAGAAGATAACAGGGAGGATTTATTTATCTACATATTTATTTTTACGTATCTTTTAATTGCAGCAATACAAGATGTTTGCTGTTCTAAAGTTTCTAATGATTTAATATTTCTTGGCTATTGTATCAGCATGATATACCAGTGTATTTATCAGAAGAATATTGTTATATGGTTGATAGGAGTTTGTGCTCCAGTTTTTGTTTTATTCATTTTGTTCTTTTTAAAAATGATAGGAGCTGGAGATATTAAGCTTATGTCGGTATTAGGCGGTTTTTACGGATGGAAGATAAGTCTTAAAGTTTTTCTATTGGCACTGCTTTATGGTAGTGTATGGTCTGTTGTCAAATTTATTGTTCATCGTAATATGAAAGAACGATTCTTGTATTTTTTTCAATATGTTCAGTTCATTTTTCTTACTAAAAAAAGAATTTCATATCGGAATAATGATGCAATGGAGAAGTCATATACAATTCCATTTTGTGTGACAATACTATGGGCTTATTGTTCTCTTGTCTGGGGAGGTGTATGTTGAAGAGAAGACTGTTAGTTATTTATGATTTAGACTTAGAGTATGGGAATGGCTTGCTTTCTCATTTAATACATAAGGAAAATTTTTTATTTGATATTAAGCTTGTAACGAACTACAAGAGCTTAGAGGATATACAAGAAGAGATATCCCTATTACTTTTGGATGAGGCATTGGCAGGATTGGAATTAGGACAAAAAGTAAAGCAGGTTTTATACTTATCAGAACATGAGACAGGTGGGAATTATTTGAACCGATATCAGTCAGTTGATAAGTTAATAGAACATATTCTGAATGTTACGAATATTGTGGAAGATGAAAAGAAATCAATCAGTAAGACAAGGGTGATTGGTGTTTACTCACCAGTAGGAGGTTGCGGAAAGACAACGATTTCGAGAGAGATTGCTTCTTATATAGCAAAAGGTGGTGGACAAGCATACTATTTTGATTTTGGGTTAATTTCTTTAAAAGCAGGAAGTAGAAATGCTGATTTTTTTTATAACATACATGAACAGATTCACGTTTCTGAGGAGGAATGGAGGGAGTGTTTTGTAGTAGAGGAAGAAGTACATTGCATGCAAGGTTCTCTGTATCATACAGAATTGTGGAACCTGAAAGAAAAGGATATTCGTTTCTTGTTGCAAGCATTAAAGACAAGAAATGAGAACTCCTTATATGTTTTTGATATTGGTTTTCTCAATCAAACGATGCTAACATTACTTGAAGCATGTGATATATGGGTAGTTCCCTGTTTGTATAAACGGGAAGGTGATGAGAGAATTGAAAACATGAAGGAATTAATTAAGTTTCAGGGAAGAGAGGAAATGTTAAATAAGATTGTAGAGATTTCTAATTTAGGACAGTTAAAATCAATGTATAAGAAGCAGGTGTTATAGGTGTGTTTAAGAGAGATTAGAGAACAGGTACTAGAAGGGTTTAGTTATGCAGGGGATGTGGCAGATGATGCTGTCTTGCAGAGCATTGACTCAACAATAAAGCAATATTTAAAAGAGCACTATATAGAGATGGGGCAGTGGAAGCATATAAGGAGAACAATTTTTAATAGTTTACGAAGACTAGATGTTCTACAGGAACTTGTAGAGGATCAGAGTATAACTGAGATTATGGTAAATGGACCAGAATACATATTTATTGAGAGGCAAGGTTGTATTACGAGAGCTCCTGTACAATTCGAATCAAGGGCAAAGTTAGAGGATGTTATACAAAAGATAGTATCTAATACAAACCGAATTGTAAATGAATCTAATCCAATTGTAGATTCAAGGCTAGAGGATGGTTCGAGGGTGAATGTTGTGTTGCAGCCAATAGCTAGAAATGGGCCAGTGTTGACCATAAGAAAGTTTCCAAGCAACCCGATTACCATAGAAAAATTAATTGAAATTGGAAGTTTAAGCGAAGAAGTCTCAGAGTTTTTAAGAAAACTTGTGATTGCAAGATATAATATCTTCATTAGTGGTGGTACCGGGTCAGGGAAAACTACTTTTCTCAATGTACTGTCTAATTTTGTGCCAAGAGATGAACGTATCATTACCATCGAGGATTCTGCAGAACTTCAGATTCGAGAGATTGCTAATCTTGTTAGTATGGAAGCTCGTAATGCAAATGTAGAAGGTGGAAATGCTGTTACGATTCGAGACTTAATTAAGTCGGCCTTGCGAATGCGCCCAGATCGAATCATATTAGGAGAGGTTAGAGATGCTGCGGCAGTTGATTTGCTTAGTGCCATGAATACAGGTCATGATGGTTCACTTTCTACAGGTCATGCAAATAGTGCGAAAGATATGATTTATAGACTTGAAACCTTAGTTTTAATGGGGCTTGATATACCTTTGTCATCGGTAAGAAGACAGATTGTATCAGCATTAGATATTATCATTCACCTAGGGCGTATTCGTGATAAGAGTCGAAAGGTCCTTGAGATATCAGAAGTATTAGACTGTGTGGAGGGAGAGGTTATATTGAATCCACTGTATTCTTTTGTAGAAACAGGGTTATCAAAGGAAGGTAAGGTTGAAGGTCAATTAATGAGGACTGAGAATGCATTTATTTATACAGATAAGTTGCAAAGAGCAGGGGTGAGCATATAAGAGAAGAGTGGACTAATTATTTAAAAGGATTAAAGGACAGTAAATTGCGAGATTGGATTATCTCACTTGCTATATGTTGGGGCATTGGATACCTTTTTTATAAAAGTATAGCAGTAATGATACTTTTTAGCATAGGTGCATTGCTATTAGTACATATACAGATTGGGGCGAGAGAAAAAAGGAAAAAGTGGCAGCTAACATTACAGTTTAAGGATGGAATTATAAGCTTATCGAATGCATTGACAGCAGGGTATTCTATTGAGAATGCATTTGATGAAGCAGTTAAGGATTTGTGTTTTTTATACGAAACTGATGCAGAGATCGTGAAAGAATTTCAACAAATTAGTCTACAAGTTAAGCTAAATCGAAATGTGGAGGAACTGCTCTTAGAGTTCGGAAACAGATCACACATAGAGGATGTGATAAACTTTGCTGAGATTGTTACCACGGCTAAGAGAACCGGAGGTGATTTAATAAAAATTATGAAATCAACTAGTAATAATATAAGCGAAAAGATAGAAGTGCAGCGGGAAATTACTACCTTGGTAGCTGCCAAGAAACTAGAAGGAAACATTATGAGTGTAATTCCATTGGGAATTATTACATATCTGAATCTTAGTATGCCAGGTTTTTTAGAACCTATGTATCAAGGAGTAATTGGCAGAGGAGTAATGAGTATTTCATTATTCTGTTATTTAGCGGCATTATTACTCTTGAATAAGATTGTGACTATAAAGGTGTAAGATTATGTGGGCATATGTTATATTACTTGGAATTCTAGTAGTTCTATATGTGTTGGGAATGAGGTATCAAGATGACTATATAAACAAGTTGGAAGATAAGAAACGTTCATTAACTTTTTTATATCCATCAGTAGGATTTTGGGTACGTAAGTTAGGTCTTTTTCAGAGCGAGTCAACAAAACGAAGAATAGAAGTATACCAATTACTCAATCCAGGAAGAGATGCAAGAAAAGCGTATTGTCTAGAGTTATATCATAAATTTTCTATTCTATATGCAATTCTTTTTATTACATCAGTTCTAGGAATTGTCGTTCAGGCAAGTAATCATTCAACTAATCTAAAAAATCTTCAAATACAAAGACCAGCAACAGGTCTTGGCATAAAAGAGCAAACTATAGATGTCATACTGAAAGAAAATGAGAAGAAGGTAGAGGAGAGTTTTACATATTCGATACGTCCTAGGAAATATACAGATAAAGAAGTAAGGCAGTTTAAAAAGGAGGCTGAGGATTATGTATTGGCAAGAATGAAAGGCGATAATGAGTCGCTAAATCATGTACAGAGTTCGCTGAATCTTTTGGTTAATATTCCTTCTAATCCAGTTAAGGTAAGCTGGAATCTTGGGGGACAGGATCTGATTATGGAGGATGGAACACTTAATAATAAGAATCTGACTGAAAAAACTTTTGTTACAATTCAAGCCAGTTTTTCTTATGAAGAACAGGAAGAATATAAGGAAATCCCAATTGGAATAATGCCATATAGCTGGTCATGGGAGGAACAAGCGAAAGAGGGATTTTTAAAAATGTTGAAGCAGCTGGATGAGAGGAATAAAGAGGAGGAAACTTATACACTTCCCAGTAGGACTGAAGGGTATTCGATTGAGTATAGAATGCCTGAGAAAGAAAATGCGAAAAAATTCTTTTTCTGTGGGGGACTGGGATGCGTTGTTACATGGATATATTGGGATGAGAAGACTAAGAAGAGTAGAAAGAAGCGTGATGAAGAGTGTCAGCTTGCTTATCCTAACATCGTATATAAACTAACCCTTCTTCTTGGAGCGGGAATGACGCTTAGGGGCGCGTGGCAAAGAATTATTCAAGACTATTTGAAAGAAAAGAAAGGATCACCAGAAAAGGTGAAGTATGTTTATGAAGAAATGATTATTACTTGGAATGAGATGGAGAATGGAATACCAGAAATAGAAGCTTTTGCGCAGTTTGGCAAGCGAATGAAGTTACGTCCATATCTGCGTTTTTCATCACTGATTACACAAAACTTAAAGAAAGGAACCAAAGGATTTTTACTGCAGCTTGAGGCGGAAGCTAAGGAAGCACAGGAAGAAAGAAAACAGTTGGCAAGGAGATTAGGAGAAGAGGCAGGAACAAAGTTATTATTTCCTATGTTAATTATGTTAGTGATAGTACTAGTGATAGTAATGTTACCTGCGTTTCTGAGTTTTTCAAAGGGAGGTTTATAAATGAACATTATTAAGGAATTCATAAAAGAAGAAGACGGAATTGGAGTTGTGGAAATTATTCTGATTTTAGTCATATTAATTGCACTTGTTCTACTATTTAAGAATGAAATTACAGCTATTGTAAAGAACGCATTCTCAACTATTAAAACAGATTCCTCTACCATAATAGATGATTAACAATAAGGGTTCTGCATCTGCATTTCTTGTGTTTCTATTTGCAATTCTTTTAGGAGCGATAGGCGTTTTACTAGAGTGTTCTAGATATAAGAGTTTTAAAGTATGTACACAGGATATGCTAGATGCATCAGGTAAAGCCATTATGACAGAGTATTATAGACCATTATATGATGATTATCATCTATTTTTCATGGCATTTTCGGAGGGCGAAGACAAACAGCAATATATAAAGAGCAAGGCACAAGAGTATATGCAATACTCAATGAATCCAGTAAGGGATTTGTCTGAACTCAAGAAGAGAAAATTTAAGAAGGCTTTTCCAATTCCTCAAGAATGTTCTGTAGAGGCATCAGAAATAGTTACAGCATTAGATAATGGAGGAAAAGCGTTTGAAGATGAGGCAGTTGCTTATATAAAGTATAAAAGCGTTGATAAACTTATTGAAAGGGTAAGGGAAACGGTTGACGCAACAAATGAGTTAAGGTCAAGTACCAAGGTAGTAGAGGAAAAAATAAAATGCGAAGAAAAGCTGAGCCAATATTCATATGATGTCTTAAAGCTTATGGAGGTTATTGATGGTGTAACTGTCAATGAAAGAGGGAAGGTACAGATACGGAACAGTTTTGTAAAAAGAGTGCTTTTAGAAAAACCAACTATGAACAGTGTGGGGGTAAATTCTAAGCAATTGTGGACAAAGTTAAAAAATAAGTATGTTGATGTGAATCAGTTACTTACTGAGATAAGAATAGACTCAGTAGATGTGCAATCGTTATTAGAGGAGCAAGTGAATTTAGAACAACAGAGAGAGCTTGCAATAGGAAAGGAAGGAGAAGGTAAAAGAGAAAAAAAGCAGAAGGAACTGGATAAACGAGCAGAAGAAGTAGAAGGACTTATTGAAGAAGATTTAGAGAAAATAAAAAGGAGATGTAAACGGTTCTCAGATTTAATACGAGAAGTTCAAGTGAAGACTGATGAAGCGAAGAATATTGCTGATAAGCTCCAAGTAAAAGAAATAAAGTTAAAGGGCCAGGTGAGTCAGTATAAAGTGAAACTAAATGATGAAAAAGCAAATATGTCTCCTGATTTAAATGTGAGTCTTAATAGTGATGTGCAACGTATAGAATCCATAACAACTACGGGACTAGATGTAAAAGGGTTAAGTAATTTACTTGACCAGAATGGACAAATTTTATCAAGAGTTGATAATTTCCAATCAGTACAGTTATCTGCTTCGCACTCGTCAATGGAGAAGATACAACAGATAGTAACTAATAATTTATCAATATTACAGTGTTATCATATAAATTCTATGGCATTTGAGTATGGAAGTATATCAGATGAAGAGGTGGATAGTCCAATTGCTAAGATGAAAGAAATGCTTGATACAAACATACTAAATCTCGTTTTACCGGATGATGTAAGGGTTTCTCAAAAGAAGTTAGACAAAATTTTATTATCAGAAGTTGCATCTGAAGAAGAAAGTACGCCGGAATTGAGTGAAGTAATGTCACACCTAGATTTAATGGAAGGGATTAGTGGTTTGTTCAATATCTTTGGAGAAAAAGAAAAAATTGAAATAGGAGAAAGCGGTAATCTCGTCAATTCTTTATTAATGTTGTTTTACCAAGAAGAGCATTTCGGAAGTTTTGTAGATTTTGAACAAAGGCAAAAGGAGAAGAGTTTGTTCTATGAGTTGGAGTATATTATAAAAGGAAAAAAAGCAGACAAAGAAAATTTGAGAGGTGTCATTGATGAAATGGTACTGTGGAGAATGGTTACTAATTTTATTAGCATAATGTCTGATTCAGAAAAAAAGGCGTTGGCTAAGGAGACGGCGCTGGCAATTGCCGGAATTACAGGTATCGAACCACTTATACATATTACCGAAACATTGATATTACTTGTATGGTCTTTTGATGAAGCGCTTGTTGATGTAGCAAGTTTGTTGCAGGATAAAGAGATTAAGATTCTTAAGAGAGGGAAGGACTTCTCGGTAAACTATCCAGATTTACTAATAATGAATCATAAATTAATACAAGACAAGGCGTCTTCTGTTAATTATTCGAATAAGGGTGGGCTTTCATATGATTCCTTTTTAGAAATATTAAGTTTGATAAAGTTCAATGAGAAAAGCAGGTATCGGTGTATGGAGTTAATTAATCAGAATGTGGTGCTAAGGCATTGTAAAGGTTTTCATTTTAAAAATTGTATCTATAGTTTTCATTTATCTAGTCATGCAGTTACAGATAACAAATTTTTATTTTTACAATTTGTTAATAAAACAATCAGTGAGAAAGACTGTAACTGGACGTATCAGACAACATTAGAACAGAGCTATTAAAAAATATGGGGTAAACCGGGATGCCCTTTCGTGTAATTTAAATATTATATACTTGTACTCTATTTGAATGCACTATCATCCCCCTCAAACGAGGTGCTAGGTTGCGCCTCCCTAAACATAACGAAAGGGTGTCCTGGTTTACCTCAGTAAGGAGTAATATGAGAAAAGATAAACGAGGTTCGTTTACAGTAGAGGCAGCCCTTGCAGTACCTATATTCGTTTTTGCTGTTACCGCATTTATTCTATTATTTAAAATATTATTACTGGAGATTCAGTTGCAGGATGCTATGACAGAGGCATCCAAAGAATTGTCACAGTTAGCATATATCAATAACTGTAAGGGGCAGGAGAGAACAGATTTATTCGGTACACAGGCAAGCAAGATTGCAAATAATGTTGTAGTTGGACATGAAATTAACAAGTATTTTATGTTCGAGAAAAAATACGATTCAGTTTTAAGTAAAAAGATATCATATAACGCAAGTTCTTATATAAACAATGAGGAGGATATCGACTTAATAGCGGAATATTCAGTTCGCATTCCTTTGCCAATTCTATCGATAAAAGAGTTCTCTATTATACAAAGAGTAAAGACGAGAGCATTTATTGGCTCAAACCAGTTGCTAAGCTTAAATAATGTAGAGACAAGTGAAACAGCAGAAGATAGTAATTATGTATACATAACTGAAACAGGCACGGTGTACCATGTGACATTAGAGTGCAGTTCGCTCAAATTGAAAATATCTCAATGTAACGTTAATGAGGTTGAGTCAAGGAGGAATGCAGCAGGTGGAAAATATAAAAAGTGTGAGAGATGCTGTAAAGGTGTAGGAAGTATAACAGCCGTTTATATTTGCGAAGATGGGGACAGGTATCATTGCAGCTTAGAATGCAGTGGATTAAAGAGAACAATTAAGCGAATTCCATTACATGATGTGGATGAGAAGATGAGGGCGTGTTATCGATGTGGAACAAAAGAATCATAGAGAAGATAAAGGTTAATAACATAGGGAGTTTTACCGTTGAAGCAACATTTATTATGGTAATACTTATTGGAATTATAATGGCCATGCTATATGTAAGTTTATACTGCTTTGATAGAATTAATGTGGGGTGCGAAGCCATAATTAATGTAAAGAGTGGAAGTCCTGAAAAAGATTATACGGGACAGTTGGGGAGAGGAGAACTATCGAAAAAGAAAGAGTTGAATTACTTTTATTCAGAGTATAAGTTAGATTATAACATACCGATTCAATTTTTACTTTCAGAGGATTATGTTAATAACCAGTTTTCTAACTTTCGTGTCTTAATAAGAGTATGTAATAAAAAGGCATCGGACACGATTTGGATGTATGATGCAATAAAAAGCGAGGAGTGATATGTGTGAAACCTGATATAATACGTGATATGAATAAATGTTATTTAGTAGTAAAGAATGAAGAGGGACAAGAATCAGGATTTCAACAGAAGATGGTATTACATAATAAGCTCCCAGGGTTACTTGAAGTTGAACGGCGTCAAATTGATGAGAGTTTTAAGTATTATTATGACGTGACAAATAAGGTATGTCTTCATGAGATATTTTCAAAAAGCGAAATATCAGCTGGGAAGATAGAATTCATTATTTCTAATATAATTAATATAATTCAAGATGCAATGGAGTTTTTATTAGAACAAGATAATTTTATTTTGCTTCCAGACTTTATTTACTTGGATTCCTGTCAGGAATCTGTGTATCTATGTTTTTATGAATTATATTCTGTTAACGTAAGAGAACAGATGGTTAAACTGGCAGAGTATTTTATGGAAGTAATCGATTATAAGAATGAGAAAGCAGTTACTCTGACATATGGTTTATATAAAGTCTTACGAGAGAGTAGCTGTAACTTTGCTACTGTAAAGGAGGTTGTAGAGCGGTGTAGAAATGATGTTGTCATGAAGCAAAACGTAAATGAAGTAATAGAGCAGCAGCCAATAGAGTTAGTTGAGGAAAAAGAAAGAAGCTATTCTTCTATGAAAGCAGTAGTAGCAGTAATAAATATATTGATAGTTATGATATTACTTAAGACACGTTTTGTTTTTTGGGAGTCATCTTGGAACCTTAATATGAGAAACGTAGCATTAAGTTGTTTGTTGCTAGTAATAGTAAATTCTTTTGCCTTTTATACTCAGAAAAGGTTATCACCTTTAAAACAAGAAGAAAATCCATTTCAAGATATAGAGTGTGAAAATACAATTGTTCTGACAAATTATCATCCAATATATGTGTTAAAAGGTGAAATGGGATTTGAAAATATTAGTATTCAATTCCTTCCCTGTATTATTGGCTCGGATAAAAAGCAGGTAAACGAAGTTGTAAGAAGCTCTGCTGTTAGTAAGCGGCATGCTATATTAGAAGAGGTAAATGGAAAAATACATATAAGGGATCTATCTTCAACCAATGGGACATTTGTAAATGGGGAATTAATAACAAACAATTCATCGTATCCGTTATCAGATAAAGATAAGATTACATTAGCAAATATAACATACCAGTTAATAAAAATATCATAAAGATATAATTGCTTTGCTACCAGAAAACAGTTAGAATGATTTTAATATGTTTCGGGTAGGAGGCGAAAGACATGTTTTTAGAGAGAATCAATGAGCAGTTACCGCTTCATGGATTTGAGAGAATGAATTTGACACAACAAGGTATCTTTGGTTTTGTAAAGCAGGAAGAAGAACAGAATTCTTGTGTAATTTTTATTAATTTGCCAGATGAACTTCCGAAAAATGTGTGGAGTATCCGATATTCAGAACAGCAAGTTAAAGCAGAGATTTATTTTGAAGGAGTTGCAAAGTTTCTTTTTGTATATATAACAGATGAACCAGATAAGATAAGGTGTCTATGTGAAGATAATTTTGATGCACATTGGATTATTGCTCGTAATGAGCGTAAACTGCTTATCTATGAAAATCAATTGGATAACTATTGTAATATGAAAGACATTATCGAGGGAGTTCTGGTGGAGAATAAACCTCAGAAAAAGATTACTGCCTTTGGAACTATAGGTATTATTGGAATCAATGTATTGATTTATGTTATTATGTATTGGTTATGCACAGCGGAACAAAGGAACGAGCTAATAGATAATACAGGACTGTTTTGGCCTGCAGTCACTTACAACCACGAATATTTTCGCATTGTTACATCTATGTTTATCCATTCAGGTATTAATCATCTAATTAATAATATGGTTTTATTATATTGCATTGGTTCCTATGTTGAAGATTCTGTGGGACATGTAAAATTTATGCTCCTTTATTTTGTATCTGGAATTCTTGCGGGAGTAGTTTCAATGAGTTATAATATTATTAATAACCAATTAATACTAAGTATTGGTGCATCAGGTGCAATTTTTGGCATCGTGGGTGCGTTAGCATGTTTTATCTTTTTATCGAAGGGAATGATAAAAGATATAACTGCTCCTAGGTTAATATTCTTTATTTTCTTGAGCATTTCCAGTGGATTATATGAACAAGATGTAGATAACATGGCACATTTTGGAGGATTGTTATCTGGTTTCTTGTTAGCATTAATTCTAATGCTATTACAAAAAAGAAGATTAAAAAAGCCTAAGACGAGATAAATTAGAAAGGTGGATTGCTAATATGATGAAGGTTAATATCTATTATGGAGGAAGGGGCTTAATTGAGGATACGACCATTTATGTTATGAATAAACTAACGGAAGTATTGGAAGAGCTTCGTGTCGAAGTAAACAGATATAATTTATATGAAGGTAAGACAAATATTAGTGTTCTACCTAACACGTTGAAAGATGTAGATGGTATTATTTTAGCAACACCAGTTGAATGGTTTGGTATTGGGGGCTATATGCAGCAGTTTTTAGATGCATGCTGGCTTTATGGAGATAAAGAGAAGATAAAAAAGATATACATGCTTCCAGTTGTTATGGCAAGTACTTATGGAGAAAGAGATGCACAATATACCTTAATAAAGGCTTGGGAGATGCTTGGTGGTATACCAACTGAAGGATTGTGTGCTTATGTGGATGATAATGTAGAGTTTGAGACTAACCCAGATTATGCATCAGCTATTGAAAATAAAGCAGAGGATTTCTATCGAATCATCAATCAGAGGAAAAAAATGTTCCCAAGCAGTATGCTTGAATTAAAGCAAAATGTATTACAGAATACCAATATTGACTTGACCCCTCAGGAGACAGAACAGCTTTCTAAATATGTCTCAGATGACACGTATGTAAGACAGCAAAAAGAAGATATTGAGGAACTTACTCAGATGTTTAAGCAGATGATGGGGGATACTAGCCAAAGTGAAACGAATGATGAATTTATTGGTAAATTAAAAGCATGTTTTTGTCCAATAAAGGATTTTGATGCAAGTTACGCAATACATCTTACGGATAAAGATAAAACACTTGTAGCTGAAATTGCAGACGAGCAATTAAATTGTTACTATGGCACAAAGGAAGATGTAGAAGTTTTTGCAAAATCATCTAGTGAGGTATTTCATAAAATTGTAGATGGTAAAGTAACATTCCAGAAGGCATTTATGGCTGGAGAAATAACGGCAAAAGGAAACTTTAAGACCTTAAGAATGTTCGATACTGTTTTTCAATTTGGAGATAAATAAAGGAGGATTCTTATAATGAGTGAAACAAATTGTATTTTCTGCAAGATTATAGAAGGAGAAATTCCATCAAAAACATTATTTGAGAATGATGAATTTAAAGTTATATTTGATATCTCTCCAGCATCAAAAGGACATGTAATTATTCTTCCAAAATATCACGCTGCAAATATTTTTGAGTTACCAGAAGAGGTTACCTCAAAAGCATTTATACTTGCAAAAAAGGTTGCAACAGTTTTAAAAGAGGTATTAGATTGTGATGGAGTAAATATTCTTCAGAATAATGGTGAAGCTGCTGGACAAACAGTCTTCCACCTTCACATTCATGTAATTCCAAGATATAAAGATGATAATATGGGATTAACTTGGAAACAAGGTGAAGCAGATCCAGAAGTGTTAGATGAAATCATTATAAAAGCAAAACAATATTTCTAAAAAAAGAGCTTTTGCGATTTAATCGCAAAAGCTTTAAAAGTCTATTTTGATATAGATTCAATTAAGTTAACAATCGTTTCGATTGAGTTATTTAACTTGCTCTTGGTCATAGCATTAATATACTCATCTCGTCTTTGATATACGTCTTCAACTGCATTTTCTAATACAGTTCCTGTTAGATCTTCTTCTTTAATTACATAACTAAAGCCTTGTTTTTCAAAGGAACCAGCGTTTAGGATTTGATCACCACGACTTGCAGCAGCAGAAAGCGGAATGAGAATATTAGGCTTTCTTAATGCTAATATTTCGCAGATGGCATTAGCCCCAGCTCTTGAGATAACAATATCTGCGGCATCCATTAAATCGCTTAATTCTTTTTTAATGTATTCGAATTGTACATAGCCTGGAGTACCCTTTAAGGATTCATCAACTTTATCTTTTCCACATAAGTGAATTACTTGGTATTTCTTTAGTAGTGTTGGTAAAATACTACGGACTGCATCGTTTACCACTACGGAACCAAGGCTTCCGCCGATAACAAGAATAACAGGTTTATTAATACTAAAACCACAAAATTCTAATCCAAGCATTTTGTTACCTGAAAACAGTTCCTTTCTTATAGGAGTTCCTGTAAGAACAGTTTTATCGGCAGGAAGTGCTTTTACCGTTTCAGGAAAGTTAGCGCAGATTTTTGTAGCGCAAGGAATACAAATACGATTTGCTAATCCAGGAGTCATATCTGATTCGTGAATAATAGTCGGAACCTTACAACGTTTAGCGGCCAGAACAACTGGAACAGTAACAAAACCACCCTTTGAGAAGACAACGTCTGGTTTCAGTTGTTTCATCAGCTTAACTGCTTGGCGATATCCTTTTATTACTTTGAAAGGATCGCTAAAGTTTTTGGGATCGAAATATCTACGTAATTTACCAGAAGAAATTGCATGATATGGGACATTAAATTCTTCGATTAATTTTTTTTCAATTCCTTCATAAGATCCGATGTAATGTATTTCATAATTATGTTTTTTCAACTCTGGTAAGAGAGCAATGTTTGGTGTTACATGGCCAGCAGTTCCGCCGCCTGTCAAAATAATGCGTTTCATAACTTGCATTCCCTTCTACTTTATTGTTGAGATTTGTAAGATTTAAGTGCTTCCGCTAATTGTGCCGGACAAGATGAGTTTTTAAACCCACACTTAATAGAATCGAGTCTTGTGATTACGTCATCAACTTTCATACCTACAACTAACTGACTTATGCCTTGAGTATTGCCTGAGCAGCCACCGTTAAAATTTACGTATTTTATTGTATTATCATCATTAATTTCAAACTCAATAGAGTTAGAACATACACCGTGTGTTTTGTAAATCATTTCTACAAAAACCTCTTTTCTTTCTATTCATATTATTATGTTTTCGAGCAATTTAATACATGACAACATGTACTTTTGTCATAAATATTCTATACTAGGCTATTAATTTTTGCAAATTTATTTTATACTTAAGAAAATGATGTAGAAGGAGGAAATTATGAAGAAATTAGGAATTATTGGTGCTATGGATGAAGAAGTAAGCATCTTAAAGGAAAAGTTAGAGGCAGAACAGGTAAAAACAATAGCAAGTATGGATTTCCATGAAGGAAAATTAGAAGGCAAAGATGTTGTAATCGTGCGAAGTGGAATTGGAAAAGTGAATGCTGCTGTATGTACACAGATTTTAATAAGTGTTTTTGAAGTGGATTGTGTAATTAATACAGGTGTTGCAGGTTCTCTAAGAAATGAAATAAACATAGGCGATATTGTTCTTTCAAAGGATGCATTAAATCATGATATGGATGCTACTGGATTTGGATATGAGCCAGGTATCATTCCAAGAATGGAGGAGTCTACTTTCCAAGCAGATGAACATCTTATGAATCTTGCAAAACAAGTGAATGAAGAAGTGAATACAGACATTAGCACTTTTATCGGACGAGTTGTTAGTGGAGATCAGTTTATTTCAGATGCAGAGAAAAAGAAATATCTTGTTGAAAAGTTCCAAGGATATTGTACAGAGATGGAAGGTGCTGCAATTGCACAGACAGCATATCTTAATAAGATTCCGTACCTTGTAATTAGGGCTATTTCAGATAAGGCCGATAATAGTGCAGAAGTGGATTACAGTGAGTTTGAACGTAAGGCAATTGAACATACTGTGAAGCTTGTTACTGGAATGACTGCAAGAATGTAAGATTTTGACTCTTTATAGTAGAAAACATCTTATAATAAACGAAAAAACGAGATTTTGTATCACGATTTAGAGAAAACTCTCTTTTCAAGTATGTTTATTTATGTTATAGTATATGTAAAATATTGGAAAGAGAGGGGTTTCTCGTGGTCGAAGAAATTTTTGATAGTAACTTACTGATTTACATTTTATTAGGGTTGGGTGGTTTAGGAATCCTTTTAAAATTTGTTATCTCATGTATATATAGAAGACTTGTTAAAGCAACGTTACATATGGGGACAACCAATCATAAAATGGTAAAATCCTTAAGAACCAAGTTTGAAACAAACTATTCTATGAACTTGGGTGTTAATAATGTGGATATCTTTGTGGATAAGTATGTTTATACACAAAAATTCTGTGGAATTTACTTATACACATGGGAAAATTTAAGTGGACAATCTTTATTATTATCAATGCTTTTAGGCGCAATTGCTGCAATTACTGGACTTTTATTTGAATGTGGAAAAAGTACAATTTTATTAACACTGCTTACAGGTGTTGCAGTCAGTGCAGTGTTGATATCATATGAACATTTCATAAACATTCCAGTTAAAAAACAAGTTATTCGAACAAATATAAAGGACTATCTAGAAAATTTTTTACTTAGTAAGCTGGAATACAATCGATCTCGTGTAGTTGAACAACAAGGTGAAAATTTAGTAAATTTGGTCAATGCAAAAAAATCGCAGAAAGAGCCGGCAAATATAATGTCACAAAAAGAAAAGGCAAAACTGTGCGAAATAAACAACAACGAAGATAAAATTATCAAAGATATTCTAGATGAGTACATAATTTGATTAATTATACTGTTAAATACCTACATAAATGTAGGTAAATTTATATTGTCAATCGAAAATCCTTTTGATACAATAAGGTAGATAACGAACCATATTAAAAAGGAGTGCAAAAGAAAATGGCAAAACAGGTTTCATTAGATTATTCATTAGCAAAACAATTTGTTTCAGATGAAGAAATAAAGATGATGGAAAGCATTGCTAACAATGCAAAAGAAACTTTATTAAATAAGACAGGTGCAGGAAATGACTTTCTTGGATGGATTGACCTACCTGTAAACTATGACAAAGAAGAGTTTGCAAGAATACAGGCAGCAGCAGAAAAGATTAAAAGCGATTCAGAAGTATTAGTTGTAATTGGTATTGGAGGTTCCTATTTAGGTGCTCGTGCTGCAATTGAATTTTTAAGACATGGTTTTTACAACTCAGTTGACAAAAGTATTCGTAAGACACCAGAAATTTACTACGCAGGTAACAGCATCAGTAGTACTTACCTAGCTCAGTTAATAGAAACAATTGGTGACCGTGACTTCTCTGTTAATGTAATTAGTAAATCGGGAACAACAACAGAGCCAGCTATTGCATTTCGAGTATTCAAGAAATTATTAGTTGAAAAATATGGAAAAGAAGAAGCTGCTAAGAGAATTTACGCTACAACAGACAAAGCAAAGGGTGCTTTGAAGAACCTTGCAACAGAAGAAGGATATGAAACTTTCGTAGTACCTGATGATGTTGGTGGACGTTTCTCAGTGCTAACAGCTGTTGGTTTACTTCCAATCGCAGTTAGTGGTGCTGACATTGCACAGTTAATGGAAGGTGCTGCAAGCATGAGAGAATATTGCTTAAATACTCCATTTGCTGAAAATGATGCAATGATTTATGCAGCTATTCGTAACTGTTTATTAGCAAAAGGAAAAGAAATTGAGATTCTTGCTAACTATGAGCCAGCTCTACACTATGTAGCTGAGTGGTGGAAACAGCTTTACGGAGAAAGTGAAGGAAAAGACAATAAAGGTCTATTCCCAGCTGCATGTGATTTCACAACAGATCTTCACTCAATGGGTCAGTATATCCAAGAGGGTAGAAGAATTATGTTTGAAACAGTGATCGAACTTGAAAAATCAACATGTGAAGTAATGATTGAAGAGGAAGATGTAGATTTAGATGGACTTAACTATCTAGCAGGAAAATCTGTAGACTTTGTTAATAAGAGTGCAATGAAAGGAGTTCTTCTTGCTCATACAGATGGTAATGTTCCAAACTTAGTAATTAAATTACCAGAACAAACTGAATTCTATCTTGGACAATTATTCTACTTCTTTGAATTCTCTTGTGGAGTTGATGGATATATGTTAGGAATTAATCCATTTAATCAGCCAGGAGTTGAAAGCTATAAGAGAAATATGTTTGCTTTACTTGGGAAACCAGGCTTTGAAAAAGAAAAAGAAGAATTATTAAAGAGATTATAAAATACAGATTTCGTAAGGCGACCAGTTATGCTGGTCGCTTTTTTAACTTATATTCCATACAATATTATAAAATATTAACGTACTATCTCAAAGTGCTGATAATCTTTTGCAGATTTCCATTCACCACCCCAAGAAAAACCATGCTTGATAAATGCATTATAACAAATATCGTTCTTATGAATAAAGTATGGACAGTTACCAGAACGATCCACATAAGGGATCCCATTTTCGGGAAGAACAGAAAATGTACCGTCAATCATTCGAATATATGGGTTGTACAAGGGATTAATATCGATAGCTAATCCTTGGCTATGATTAGATAATTTGCTGGTGCCTTCAATCGTACGATAGTTAAAGCAAGAGGAGTTATTATCCGCCATAGAACAAATATCATCGGCATCATATTCATCTACTAAGCGAATTTTTTCTATTGGATATTTGGCTTCAAATAACTCCTGAAAAACAGAGATGGTTTGTTGTACAATACCGCAATTTACAATAAGTTCACCCATATGAGCTTTTCCATCAAAGCCATAATGAGAGAGGTATATATATCGAAGTTCATCTAAGGGAATTGTACAATTTGGTTTATAAGACTTTAAGTTAATACGTTGGAATATTGCATCATCAATAGTGTGAACACAACTATAAAAGCCCTTGTCTAACAAAAGAAATCATCCTCCTCAATTACCTGTATTTCTAGGAAATCAAATTCAATGGTATCAATAAAGTTATCTTGGTGGAAGCGAGTTTTGTCATGTCTTTGGAACTCTGCAATATTAGTATCTAACCAAATTGGTTTTGACAAATCAAATTCATAGCAAATATCATCAATCGCTTTATATATCTTACGTGTTCTATTAAGTGTTTTATCATCATTCTCTATTGTTATATCTTTTATAAGATGATTATCTTTAAACATTTTAGCCCATAAACGAAACATGAGAATTGAGCTCCTTTCAGTTCTTTGAATTAAACAACATTATAGCAAAGCGTAATTGGAAACACAACAAAAAGCATACCAAATCCTTTTGCATTTTATACAATATATGGTATGATAAAACTATAAAAATAACACAAAGGAGTATAGCATGAATATACTAAAAAAGTTTTTTACTCGAGTATGTATTGATGGACTAAGCGGGATGGCATTAGGGTTATTTTCAACTTTAATTGTGGGAACTATTATACAGCAGCTTGGATTATTGATTGGAGGACATATAGGACAATGTGCTTACTACATAGGCAGGATGGCAGCTTCTGTTACAGGGGCAGGTATTGGCGTTGGAGTTGCATACAAGTTTAAAGAGTCGCCATTGGTTACATTATCGGCAGCAACCTGTGGAATGGTTGGTGCGTTTGCTACAAAGATTTTAGCGGGTGCAACTATTTTAGATGGTGCAACTACTTTAGCAGGGCCAGGAGAGCCATTAGGAGCATTTATCGCTGCATATATCGGAATAGAAATAGGACGTATCTTTTCAGGAAAGACACAGATAGATATAGTTTTGACTCCATTGATTTCCGTTGTATCAGGTTCCGCTGCAGGCTTGTTAGTAGGACCTAGCATAAGTAAGTTCATGAATCAGATTGGTGAAATGATTAACTGGGGGGCAGAGCAAAAACCTCTATTGGTAGGAATTGTAGTATCTGTTTTAATGGGAATGGCATTAACACTTCCTATTAGTTCAGCGGCTCTAGGAGTTATACTGAATCTTTCAGGAGTAGCAGCAGGAGCAGCTACAGTAGGCTGTTGTGCTAATATGGTTGGATTTGCAGTAGCAAGTTTTCGAGAAAATAAGTTTGGTGGCTTACTTGCACAAGGATTAGGGACGAGCATGTTACAGGTTCCGAATATTGTTAAAAATCCATTGATTTGGTTACCTTCTATTATAACAAGTGCTATCTTGGGGCCAGTTGCCACCTGTAGTCTTATTCAGATGACCAATAATGCGACAGGTTCAGGAATGGGTACAGCAGGATTAGTAGGTCAGATTATGACATATCAGGATATGGCACCCAAAAGAGGTTCTGTTACAACAATTATATTAATTGTATTATTACATTTTATCTTACCAGGGCTACTTAGTCTTTTAATATCAGAATTTATGAGAAAGAAAAAGTGGATTAAAGAAGGGGACATGAAGTTAGATATTTAGAGTATAAGACATAAGTGAATTACACATAACTATAAAAATGTATGGTATGAGGAGGCGCATATGAAAAGGATCGCGTTATTAACAAGTGGTGGCGACTGCCAAAGTTTAAATGCTACTATGCGAGGTGTCGCAAAGACTCTTTATCATAATATGAAGGATGTTGAGATTTACGGCATCTTAGAAGGTTATAAGGGGTTAATTTATGGAAACTACAAAAAAATGGAGCCAGCAGATTTTTCAGGAATTTTAACACAGGGCGGTACTATTATAGGAACATCAAGGCAGCCCTTCAAACAGATGAGAGTGTTAGACGAAAATGGATTGGATAAAGTAAAGGCAATGAAGGCAAATTACAAAAAAATGAAGCTTGATTGTCTAGTTATTATGGGTGGAAATGGAACTCATAAAACTGCAAATCTATTAAGAGAAGAAGGTTTAAACGTAGTCACTTGTCCAAAAACAATTGATAATGACATCTGGGCTACCGATATGACTTTCGGTTTTCAGAGTGCGGTAGATATCGCTACGAACGCTATTGACTGCATTCACACAACGGCGGCATCTCATGGAAGAGTTTTTATTGTAGAGATAATGGGCCATAAGGTTGGGTGGATGACGTTACATGCTGGAATTGCAGCAGGAGCAGATATTATATTGTTACCTGAGATTCCATATGATATTGACAAAGTAGTAAATGCAATACAACATAGGACAGACCAGGGGAAACGTTTTTCCATTCTTGCAGTAGCAGAAGGTGCAATTTCAAAAGAAGATGCAGCACTTCCTAAGAAAGAGTATAAGAAAAAACTAAAGGAAATGCCATATCCATCAATTTCGTACAAAATAGGAAAAGAGATTGAGGAAAAAACGGGACAAGAGATAAGAATAACCGTACCAGGACACACCCAAAGGGGTGGAGAGCCTTGTCCATACGATCGTGTAATATCTACAAGACTTGGTGTTGAAGCAGCAAATCTGGTGATGAAAGAAAAATATGGTTACATGGTTGCGTTACAGAACAACGAAGTCGTACCAGTTCCACTAGAAGAAGTAGCTGGGAAATTAAAAGCTGTAGATCCCAATGCATCCATCATAAAGGAAGCAAAAGCTTTGGGAATCTGCTTTGGAGACTAAAGAGGAAAACACCTGCATAGGGCAATGTCATTAAGTTAAGATGATTAAAATAGCAGAGTAATCGTATTTCAAA
>ERZ808278.458-NODE-458-length-26585-cov-18.104184_pt1 | contig 26585 bp, 26 predicted proteins | sample MGYA00521239_ERZ808278 | MGnify/ENA primary metagenome ERZ808278 (study PRJEB31516, sample SAMN03275600) | gut metagenome | biome: mammalia-associated habitat; material: feces | host: Papio cynocephalus | place: Kenya | collected 2012-07-17 ... | reverse complement strand
AGCTAACTGAAATATATGCGGAATGTTCATATCGGTTATAGCAATTTAGGTAAAGTGTGTCCTTTCTTTAAAAGTATATAAAAGTATGGAAAACTATTGAAAAGTATAGTCAAGTATATAAAATTATTATCTAACCCAAATGTATAGTACATATTCATATTTATAAGTTAACCTTTAAGAAACGGCTAAATTTCAACATTCTAATTTAAAAAAATAAAAAAATTATGACCTATCTAGTAATTGACTATAGAAAGTTAAAAACTACTATTAGTAACATCATATATAACTGTTCCATTCTTTATTTTAATTAAGTTCTTTCCAGCAGTATCATTTAAATTTTCTATAACATTTACATCAATTCCATATCTTAATTTAATGTTTCTTTGTATTGATTCTGAACTTGATTTTGATAGAATTATCCATTCAGAAAATCCTGATGTAATAGCAGAAATACCTGAGTATTCTTCTTGATAGTCTATTGCATCATCAATATAAAGTTCATTCTTAAAAACATCACCAGATACTTCAAAACTATCGCCACATAAATCTTGATAGTATGAAACTACTGTATTAAATGTAATAATATGTTTAACCTTTAAACCCCCAAATACTAAAACTATTAATAAGATAATTCCAATAATAATTTTTTTGTTATTTGATTTTTTTTCTTTAATTTCTTTTTCCATTAATATAACTCTCCTTCTATATTTTTATCTTTAGTTACGAAATTCTACATAAAATCATAAACTCCTCTTTGAGATGATTAGATTTATTACTTTTGTTGACAATGCAGTAATACAAACTATACACTTTAATTAATATAATATTAAAAAAGGGGAGTAGGAATATGAAAAAAATATTAGCTCTATTATTAATGATGTGTTTATTTTTAGTGGGATGTGGAAATAGTCAAGTAGCGACAAGTTCAAGTAGTACAGATACAACAAGTGAGACTTCAGATAGTACAGATGTGGCAAGTGAAGTCACAGAGTCCTCAGATACAGAAGAAACTACAGAATCGGAAGAAGATGTAAATGAATATATACAAAAAACAGCTTTTGAAAAGATAACTAATACATTAGGAGATTACTTTTCAGAAAATAGCGATGAATCTGCAACTTGGGGACTTTCAGGTGATTACGAAGATAAAAATATTGTAATTACCGTCCAATTTAAGGGGGTTGATACTGAAGGATTAACAGTTGATGAACGTAAACAAGTAATAGATAATACTGCTAAAGACGATTTCTTTGAGACAATTAAAAGTGTAAAAGACAAATATGAGGAATATGGATTCGATGATGTTAAAGTGAACCTTGTAGTATATGATGAAAATAAAATAATGATGCAAAATTATGAGTATTAAATATTAAACTTTTACAGGCTAGATTAATTCTAGTCTTTTTTTATGAATTTATTTAAAATACGAACTCTCCGTATTTAGAGAAGTAGAGTTACACTTATTTTGAAAGAAATGGCTAAATTTCAATATTCTAATTTATAAAAGTAAAAAATTTATGACTTATCTAAACTATATATCTATCTAGTAATTGAAGAGAAGAGAAACAATTACCTATGAATTTCTACAGAATGAATATTTGAATCCTGATCTAATGATGAATGTGACACCTTGACACACATTGTAGTACCTCCATATCTCTAAAATCACTGTCTGTGACTTTAAAGATTCTCATATAATAATTTATTTAATCTTTTTGCTGAAGATATATTTAATAATTTAGCAACTTGTGTGCTAGTGTAACTTCCTTCGCTATTCATAAAGTCATCAAACCAATTTGCTCTAGGTTGTAACTCTTTAATTATCTTATTCTTTTTACTTAATGTTTTTTCTGCTATTACTAAAGCTCTTGCCAAAATAGCCTCTTCATCATCCTCTTGACTTACAGGTACATACCCACCAGTCTGTCTTATTTGTTTTAATATTTTCTTTACTTCTTTTTTAAATGCTTTAGCGATAGGCTTTCTACTTTGCATTAAAACTTCGTATAATCCGTCTTCTGTTAAAAACCACATTTCTTGAGTTCCTCCAAGGGTGTAAGCATTGTTTACTACCTTTTCATCTTCATCTACTGACTTTAACATCATTCTTGGATTGCTATGTTCAATCCATCCTGCCACATCCTTAGCCAAAAACAACGGCTCGTCAACTGTACCATAAATCTTAAAGTCCCTTCCCAATACCTCTCTCTCATCAACTATCTGTAATTCATTTTCACTTACAGGTTCTTCGTATTGCTCTGGAGTATCATCAACCTGTTTTATCTGTGGTAATACTTCTTCTGTTATCCACTCTTTAAACGCTCCTCGAGTTTGACCTGACAGGAATAATATTCCGTTCAGCTTTTCGACTATAATTATTAGTTATAATCGGTACTTTATTAATTGTTTTTCATCATCTACTGTGTCCACGATGGACACAAATTACCGTTACAGTACTTATGGGTGCTAATTTTAAGAAACGTTGAAATTTAGCCATTCTATTTTAAAAAAATAAAAAATTTACAAGTATTAAAAATCGCTACATCCGTTGGAAATACTATATTTTTTCTGATAAAAGTAAAAAATTTACACCCTATCTAAACTATATATCTATCTAGTAATTAAAAAGAAAAATAGGTTTCATAGGTAATCTAGGGGGATAGAATATTATTGGGCAAAGTTTATCAAATAATCAACCCGTTAATAAGATAATAGATGAGAACAATTAGGGACTGTTGGCAAAAGGTGTCAATAGTATTTTTTACTATATAGATATTATAGTGAGAAGATTAGTTTGAAGGAAAGGTGATTTATAATGAGTGATAAGAAAAAAACAGGTAGATTAGCTTATATATACAATAAATATCAAGCACTATTCTATATGAAAAATAATGTGTATCCTGTTAATATAGGAGTTAACTATAAGACAATGAAACCTTATTGGTGTTTTATATGGGAAGAACAAAAAGATTTATATAGCCAATGGTGCAACAACAAACATTAATTAATATTTAAGGAGAAGATTATAATGAGTAAAATTAAATTAAAAACAAACTATGTAAGCGAGATTATAGGAAGCGAATATAAGAACTGGAGAAAAGGTGATGTAGTAACCATTGCATCACAAACAGGTAGTGGTAAGACATTCTTCATTAAAAACAACCTTATATCATACATGAATAAATTAAATAAAACAACTGTAGAGAAACAAGATTATAAGATGTTAATATTAACAAACAGAGTGGCTCTAGCAAGACAAACTAAAAAAGATATATTGATTAAATTAGGTATCCAATTACCTAGTACCCTTGAAGAATTAGATGAAATAAAAGAAATAGGTAATGTAACAATTATGAACTACCAGTATCTTCTACAACTATTAAGATATGACAGGGATAGTTTCAATATGGATGATTATTTATATGTGGTAATGGATGAGGTACATTATATCTTATCAGATAGCTTTGTAGGAGGCACAGAAGTAGTAGCTAATGAATTATTCAGAAAGGAATCTGATAGCGTTAGAATCCTAATTTCGGCTACTATGGAGGGTATCCTAGATAGAGTAAATAATATGGACTATGAAAATATTTATCAATATGATACTAAAGTTGACCATTCATATTTAGAGCCAACATTTTATAGTAGAAAACAACAAATATTAGATTTAATAGTAAAGGATAAAGCGAACGAAGATAAATGGATATGGTTCGTGTCATCTAAACAACACGGAGAAGAAATTAAAGCATACTTAGAGAAAAAGAAAATAAGTTGCTGTTTCCTATACAGAGGTGCATTAAGAGGAAAGAATAAGGCTCATGCACAGAAGGAATATGAGAACATAATTAATAATGAGAAATTTGATAGTAAAGTATTAATAACTACTGCTATATTAGATGCAGGGGTTAATCTTAAAGACGACAACATTAAGAATATAGTATGTAACTCTTGGGAGAAGAGAAATTTGGTACAGTCTATAGGAAGAGTAAGATTTGAGTCTTTAGATAAAGCATACATGATTAATCTGTTCCTAGACATTAAAAATAAGAAACAAATCAATGCAAAGATAAAGAACATTAATAACACATTAGGTAAATTTGAATTACTTATAGAAGATCAGGAAGAGTTCGAGAGAATTAACAGATATAAATTAAATAAGTTGCCTAATGGAATATTCCTTGATGAAAATAATAAATTCACATATGATAAGCTAACATATGAATTTCTTAAAGAACAAAAGGAAGAGTTAGAGCAATATACTAAAGATACTATTCAGTTCTGCTACAGAGAATTGAAGTGGTTAAAGGTTAGAGAGATACCCGCTATACTTGATGAGATTGAAGAAGAACAACATAAAGATGAAATAAAGGAATATCTTAATAGTGTTATAGGTAAGCCATTAGATAAGTCTGCTAGGGAAGAATTAATTAGTTTAATTAACTTAACTGATAATAGAGGTAGAAAACAAAAAACATTAAAGACTATTAGTAGTTATCTTGAGGGGACATACAGTATGACTATAGAATCTAAGAGATTAAGAATTAATGAAACAAGAGCGATATATTGGATAGTTAAAAAATAATTAGGTGGGCATTTTTTTGGAAAGTGTGTTTTTGAGTGATTTTTGGTATTGAAATACTGTAAATAACAATGATTTAGTGGTGGGCAAAAATTTGGAATTTGTTATATATAGAAAACACCTTTCTCTTTTTGCACATTCAAGTACTACTTTTCATGTGTTCCTTAATTATGCTAATGAAGGAAACTTTAACCTATAGTATTGAATCTAAAGTAATGAGACTAAATGGCACTAGATTGACTTATTGGGTAATCAGAAAATAATAAATGTTACAGAATATGCAATGTATTGAAATACTGTAAATATCAACGTTTGAAGTTAATTTTGTGTTACAGAATACGGAAAAACGTATATATAAGTTTTCTCTTTTCTCACCTTCATTAATATTAATTTCAGGTGTTCTTAATCAATACATTAATTAAGAAACAATCACAGTATTATTAGTATTAGGTGAGGAAGGAGAACATCTGAAAGGATTATTCCTGAAGATGATAGAATTAGCAAATATTATCAATAATGTTCCAAGTTAATTAGATATTAAGTAGAAGAAGTTGAGGATACATTCTCAATTAATAATCATTATTGTGGGCAAGAGTTGTCAATTAATTCTTCCTTTATTGAGATAAAAGGTGAAGGAACTAAGAAGTGTTTTTTTACACACTAAAGTATGAATAGTGGATGTTAAGTGTAGTGATGTTTAAAAAATAAAGAATAGTCCTCGATATACTTAAATAAATAAAGAAAAATACTCAATATTGATTAATAAAAAAGTAAAAGGAATGATAAGAATGGAATTACAAATAATTAAGAAAGAGAACATATTAGGGAAAGACTTTGTTATATATGGAGACATAGAAAATCCATTATTTTTAGCGAAAGATGTCGCTAATTGGATAGAGTATGATTCTAATAAAGTTGGTCAAATGTTAAAAAATGTAGATAATGACGAGTTTAAAACCTCACCGATATATTATAGTGGTCAGGTTAGAAATATGTATTTCTTAACTGAATATGGATTATATGAGGTACTAATGCAATCTAGGAAACCTATTGCTAAAGAATTTAAAAAGATGGTTAAGGAAGTATTAAGGGATTTGAGAAGATCAGGGTGTGTGATTACTGAATCAGCTACAGAGGATAGTATAGATTATCAGAGCAAATATGGTACTAGAAGAATAAGAAAAACATTTAACAATTCAGAAGATGCTAGAAAAACATATGAAGAGTATTTGGAGTTATCTAAGATTGAATACAGAGCTAAGAGAATTAATTCAGAGGATAGGATTAAAGGTGCTAAGATAATTATAGATACTTTAGAACAAAAGATAGCAGATAATATTAGTATTATGAGAGGTAGTGAAGTCTTGGCGACACAGGAATTATTGACAGATATACATAAAGACTTGAGAAAATTAAGCAATAAGAGAAATGGTGGCAGATTAGCTGTTAAAACAAAAGAGATAAAGCAACTAGAGGATGAGATGAATTATTCTACTGAAGATTATTATTTAATTAATAGACATGGTTATACCTGTAATAGAATGACGGTGTGGAATAGCCAACTGAAAAAAGAAGTTAGTAGTAGTGGCTATAGAAAATGGAAAGAGAATTTACATTTAAGTGATTTTTTGCCTAAAGTATACCCTAATGTGGATTTTACTAAAGACTTGAAGGTTACATTACTATTTTCGTATAAGAAAGAGTTTGACCTTGATAACTTGGTGAAAACCATAATTGACCAATTACAGGAGTTCTATGACTTTAATGATAATTTGATTAAGGAGATCAGGTCGAAATGTTTAGAAAATGTAGATTCATACGAGGACGGAAGAATTTATGTAAGAATTGAAAATATAGAATAATATTTCCGAGTATCAAGGGGTATTAAGGATGTTCAAGGTACGAATCATAACACCCTAAAATGGCTTATAGAGGATTAAATTAATAGATAAGGAAAAGGTGATTAAGATGAAGAATATATTTTTCTATGCTTATGGAGAAAGCAAGAATGATGCTAAAGAACAATTTGAGAAGATGGAAAAATGGAGTAATCAGAATGGATATAATGTAACAGGATTATACTGCGATTTCATGTGTATTAGAGATGACTTATGGATTCTGTTAGATAGGGTTAAGAGTGGTGATTGTGACAAAGTACTGGTAATTAATAAAGATAGATTAGGGAGTGTGTTCTGTAGATTGCTGAAAAAGTACGGTTGTGACATAAAAGAAGTTGAGGAAATATGTTAGCGTTATTGAATTGTAGTAATGTGAGTGAAGTAATAGAGAAAATATTTGATAAGGCTTACCTCCCTAAAGATGATAATTGTTATAGTATTAAGTTGAGGGTTTATGATGATGAAGAGTTCGATAGGTTACATTGTTTCTACAGATTACCATATGTAGCAGAGAATTTAGCTAATAAGATAGTAGTGGGGGAAACCGTAACAGCAGATTATGAGAACAGGTTACAGGAAAGTAGATATATATTATTTGATGTATTGGATCAGGTATTCAATGGAGATAAGAATGAAAAATTGGAGACGGAATTAAGAATAGACAGTCTTGAAGATTTACAGTATATCATAAGTATCGAATCATTAAGTAAGAGATTATGTAATTATATATTAAGGTATGTAGAGCTTTCTCTAAGAAAGTATACTCAACAAAAATCTAATCCTGATTATTATTACTATAATAGTGAATATTCAAGTGTTAATTATGAATACATAGATGCAGAGAATTATAATTCAATAGATAAGATTGAATATTGCGAGACATTTGAAAAGGGTACAGGAGATATGACCAAATATATTTGGGATAAGTACTATAAGTATTTAAGTCCTAAACAAAAGATATTTGTAAAGAACTATTTATTATATGAGACTTGTTCAGATGGCTCTATTAGAAATCATAAGAATGAATTATTATACACAAGACAGAACGTTAATGAGTATAAGAAATGTATTAGAAAACGTATCGAAAAAAAAATAGAAGATGACAGACATATTGATATAATCAATGGAAGATGGGTTTATAGGAGATAAATTCTCTTTCATAATCTGTATTATAATAGTAGAAGTAATATAATATCCCTTTTATTAAAATGATATTTATTAATTTATTCATTGTTTTAAATTTTGTAAATAAAATTATTCATCCTTTCATTCTTTGAGCTGCTACTAATCTGTAGTGGCTCTTTTTTTATATCTATTTATGGAGGTGATAAAGATGAGTGAATTAGACTTAAATTATATTTATTATTTAAATATAGATAGTAGAAAAATTCATACAAAGGACAATGTCTTTTTTCTTAAAGGTGAACAAAACATATCTAAAATAAAAGTAATATTGCTTAAAGAAGATGGAAATAAGCTAGAGAAATATATGCTTAAAGGTGAAGTAAGTAATTATACTGCTAAATTAAAAATGAAGTATTCTGATATAGAGACTACTATACAAGGTGTATTGCAAGATGATAATGAGGCGACTTATTTATTTGATTTATCTTTAGGTAGTAATGTTGTAATTGGTACATATAAATGTGAATTAATTCTTCAGGAAGGTAATCAAGTATTAATAAGTTTACCTTTTAGTTTTTCTGTAAAAGGCAATATAAGTGATGATAAAACGGGAACGGGAACTGGAACACCAAGTACAAATATAGAAGTATCTTATGATGCTGAAAGAGAAAAAATAATTCTAAAAGGAGCTACTTATGATACTACTACAGAGACTATAAGGCTGTAATATTATATGTGTACAATGTATGGAGGTGATTGAGATGAAATTAGGAGATAGACATAGAGAAGCTATTAGACTATATATTAAGGGAGAAAAGGTTACAGATTTATGTAAAGAGATTGGAATTGCCAGAAGAACATTCTATGATTGGATGGAAGATGATACGTTTAAATCTGAGTTGCTAAAGATGAAATCAGAAGTAGAGAATGGATTGAGGATTGAACTTACAAGAAACTCTCAAAAGTATTTAACGGAGATAGAGAGAATTGCATTTACATCTAAAGATGAGAAATTAAGATTCCAAGCATTGCAATACTTGTTGAATCACACTTTAGGGAAACCTACTAATAAGTCTGAAAGTAGAGTGGAACATATTCAAACAGAGAAAGAGATTAATTGGGATGATGTTGAGTTGAAGGCTGTTGAGTAGGATAGAGATGTTAGTCCATTGCGGACTGTATGTATACTTGAGGGTATGTGATGAGACTAATAGACTAGGTTAGGTTAAATTAGGTTAGGTTAATTGATTAGTTGCTACACCTCACTCAAACACATTCAACTTTAAAAAATAAAGTGAAATCATTATCTACTTTAAAACATTAAGAATGAACTAACACTTGCATTAATATTAAGATAAATGAATGATAACTAATCAAATTAGGCTTAAATATGCACTTAACTATACCTTAAATTTATGTTTAGGGAATAGTATGTCTGATAATAGTATTGTTATCGGACGGGGTGGGTTCTATTTTTAGAGATTGAAAAATTGAGCGTGGTAACCTTTACAGAATTTTTACAGAATTTTTTCAGAATTTTTCACCACACATCAATCCAAATCAATTAATCCCAATCATTTTCGGAACGTAGCGAATAAGCGTAGTGAAGAAAATGCAAGGAACACAGAAAGGATGGTGAATTTATGTATTACAGAGACAAGCAATTAACAGAGACCGAATTTACACTATATTTGCTCAATGAGTATATGCAAAAGTATTTTGATGATAAAGAAATTAAGAAATTACAAAAAGAATATACACCTACCCAGATTGCAAGACTCTTAGGAGAGAGAGATTTAGCTTTCTTTTGTTTGTATTATCTTAGAGATTACTTTGTAGCGTCTAATGAGAATTACAATTATAATATTGCATCGTTACATTTAGATGTATGGAATGAGTTAACAAATATGTTTTCTTATGATAGTTGGGATAAGGAACTATTTGAGATGCCTAGAGGGAGTGCTAAAAGTACTGTTATTAATAAAGCATTGTCAACTTGGGCGGTCTGTTATAAGAAGAGTAGATATACTATAGTAATAGGTAACAAAGAAAGTGATGCAAGTAGTTTTATAGATGATACAAAACAAATGTTACAGAATAGATTAATTGTATCTGAATTTGGTGTATTGATTAATTCAAAGACTCATACAGTCAATAGATTAGAATTAGAGTTGACTAATGATTGTAAGATACAAGCATATTCATGGGGTTCAAGTGTTAGAGGTGCTACATTTGGTTGTAAGGATGGAATCTTCAGACCACAAATAATTATACTAGATGATATTCTTAAAGAAGATGATATTCTATCTGAGAACGCTAAAGAGAAAGTAGTAAGCAAATTCTATAAAGAAATACTAGAATCAGGTGAAAAGGCACTATGGAGAAATCGTAAGAAAATTAAATCTGCTAGTAAATTTCTTATCTTAGGCACACCATTAGCTGCTGATGACTTTATAAGTACAATTAAATCAGACCCTTCTTTTAGAATCTTTCATAGAGGTGTTTGTGACTTTGATGTAGATACATATTTCAAAAAAAATGAATATTGGCAAGAGTTTAAGAAAACTTTATTTAATCATAAATTACCAGATCCACAAACTGAAGCAAATAAATATTATAATGATAACTTTGATAAAATGCAATTTGAAACAGTTTGGGAAAAATATAATTGCTTAGATTTGGCGACAACATATTTTACTAAAAGGATGACATTTATGCAGGAATTAATGTGTGATTGTACTAAAGTCGGTAAAACGTGGATTCAATCAATGGCGTCATTACCTCAAAGTGAAATTGAAAGTAAGAAGTTTGAAAAGACTGTATTAAGTATAGACCCAGCAGCTACTAATAAAGGTCGTACATCAGACTATACGGCTATGACTGTACTTGGAAAATGTAACAATTTATATTTTGTAAGAAGTGGCTCATTGTATAGATTTGATGCTACTACAGAGTTTGATTTATACATAGATACAGTAATAAATACATTACATTCATATTCTGAAATAACTCATATATTTTTAGAGAGAAATGTATTCAAGGGAATTGATGAAGCAAGAATAAAAGAGAAAATAGAAGCTGATAAGGATTTGCGTAGAAGAAACATACAAGTAATTTCTATTTATAATAACACTAATAAAGACCAAAGAATAAGTACTATTACAGATAAAATTAATAGTGGTCAATGTATTTTTAATGAATATAATACCGAGTACAATAAACAGATAAAGGATTTCAAAGGACAGTACTATTCTGAATGGGATGATGCTGCTGATTCTTTAGAGATGGCTATTAATAATATAGATAAAATTAAAGTAATTAAAAAGGTTAGCGTATTACCTTTCAATTTATTATTCTAAGGAGGTGAAAGTATGGATTTAGAATTTATACAACTATTAAGAGATTGCTATGATGATTATAACAGAAATAAAGGCGAATACTTTAAAGCATCTGATTATTATATGGGTAGATGTGACTCATTAAAAGATTATAAGATGATAACTGAGCGTTCTAATAATAAATGTTGTGTTAATTATGTTAAGAAATTTGTTAAAGAAGAAGTTAGTTATTCTTTAGGAAATAAAATTAATTATATATCTAAGTCTGATAATAAAGATATCATAAATGCAATAGATTATCATATTACAAGTGATTGGGATAGTGATTATGATATGGATTTAGCAAACAGAATGATATTATTTGGGGAAGCTTATGAAATATACTATCTTAATTCAGATAATCAGTTTAAAGCTAAAGTTGTAGACCCTAGACATGGTTATTTATATGAGGATGAATTAGGTAATGTAATATTATTTATGCATATGTTTAAAAAACAATTTGATAAGACTAATAAAACTTATGTTGATGTATACCTAAAAGATAGAATATTACATTATGATGATACATTTAGTAGAGAGATAGCAACAGCAACACCTCATTTATTCGGGCAAGTGCCTGTTGGAGTAGCTAGAATTTCTAAATATGGAATCTTTGATACTTTATACAATGATATTAAAGGTTTACAAGATGCATATATAACTAATCTATCAGACATAAGCAATGAAATATCAGACTTTAGAAATGCTTATCTAACAGTAACAGGTGTCGAATTAACAGAAGAACAAGCTAGAAGTATGAAAAAGAACGGTATATTACAGATACCTAATAGTGATGGTGAAATTAGTTGGTTAGTAAAATCAATTAATGATAGTTTTATACAGAATACATTAGAAACTATAGAAGATAAGATATATCAGTTAACTTCACATATTAATCATAATGAAAGCATAGCCAGTAATGTTTCAGGAGTTGCACTTAGAAGTAAATTGATAGCACTTGAGCAACGTTGTAGCATTAATCAAAAGGGATTTGAAAATCTAATCAGAACAAGATTAAAATTATTATTTAAATTCTTAGCTATTAAATATGATGCTCAATTTGATTATAAAGATATTAAGATTAAATTTACTCCTAATGTGCCAGTAGATGATCAGGTGAACGCACAAATAATTGCACAACTTGGAGATAAGTTGTCTTTAGAAACTGCTTTAAGTTTATTATCCTTTGTTGAAAATCCTCAACAAGAAATGGAGAAAATACAAAAAGATAATGAAGAGCTAATAAGAGGAAGTCAACTTTTAGGTGGTTTAGATGAATAATCAAGACTTATATAATAATTTAAATTTAGAAGCATTAGATAAAGTATTTAATGATGTATTAGAAGAATTTAATTCAGTCTATGCAAATATTGAACTAAATAGGAAATCATTATTAGATGCAATAAGTAAAATAGTATTAGATTATACAGTAGAAAATGATAATTTAAAATTAACTGATAGTGAAAGAAAAAAATTGATTAAACAATTATATGAACTTATAGAAAGTTTCACATCTTCAGAATACAAAGAAGAAAAGAAAGCAATAAGTAAAACTCTTACGGATTCAATTCAAGAAACACATAATCTTAAATATTATATTTTATCAATCGGTGTTAATACCAAACCTAAAAAAATTAAAAATGACAAGATTAAGAATATAGTCGATAGAAAAGTTGATTCTGAAAACTGGAGTGATAGGCTTTGGACTAATAAAACTGATATAGAAATCCAACTTAAAAAGGATATCCATAATTTGCTAGTAGGAAATACTTCTATTAACAAAATAAAAAATATAATCAATGAAAGATTTTCAACAAACGCATCTAATACAGATAGATTAATTCAAACTGAAATTGCTAGAGTACAAAACGATGTAAATGAGAACTTTTGGCAAGAAGAAGGTATTAAAAAATTAATTTATTTAGCAACACTAGATACAAAAACTTGTAAAAAATGTCAAAAGTACGATGGTAAGCCTTTTGATGTTGATGATAATTCAAGACCACAAGTACCATTACATCCTAGATGTAGATGTTGTTATGTAGAAACTATAGACGATTGGAAACCTTTAAAAAGAAGAGATAACACAATTATAGATGAACATATAGATTTTACAGATTATGAGAAATGGAAACGTAACCTTAAAGGGAGATGATAATTATGCAGAAACCAACTATTATACAAAAACCAATGAAAAAAAATAAATATAGTAGACCTGCTACTAATAGAAATAAAACAACTAAGATTGCATGGCACTTTACAGGGCAACATGATGTTCCTGCAAAAAATACAGTAAGTTATTTTTCTAATGTTGTTGCAAGTGGATATAAAGTAAATGGCAGATATATTTATGCTAGTTCTCATTTAGTTATAGGACTTGAAGGAGAGATATATCAATTAATGCCATTTAACGAAATAGCTTACACAACAAATCAAGCTAATTATTATTCTATTGGTATAGAGTGTGCAACAACTGGAACAGATGACCATTATAGTGATAAAGAATACGTTTCAATGGTTAAAACAGGTGCTTGGTTAGCACAAATATATGGATTAGACCCTAGAGAAGACTTCATAAGACATTATGATGTTACTGGTAAAATTTGTCCTAGATACTTTGTTAATCATAAAATACAATGGAAACAATTTAAGTTAGATTGTTATAATTATATGGTTGGTAGATTAAAAGAATCTAATATAAGAAATTGTACTAATGGAAAAGGTAATAGTATCTTAGAGGGTAAGATTACACCTAAGCTCACTATAGAAGATAAGAAAACATATAATGTTAAAGCAAAAATTATAGGATGTACAACATTGAATGTTAGAGCTACTAGACCTAATAAAAATGGCGACTTAGGAAGGATTAAATTTATTCTTAAAGCTAATGATGTGGTTGAAATAGGATATTCGTTAAATGGTTGGTGTTCAATTTATACTTCTAATGATTATGGATTTGTAAATAAAAAATATTTAGAAATTATATAAAACTCATCAGAAAAATGACCTTCTGAGAGCCATTCTAAGACTTTGTAAAAAAGTCATAAGGTGTTTATACCTTTAATTATAAATATAAAAATTAAAAAATAGTGTTTGTAGGTGCAATTATATGTAGTTACAAGGACAAGGAGCGATGAAAATGTTAAAAAGTGAATTATTAGACTTATTAAAAGATATACAAGATGATACAGATATAGATGAAATAGTATCACAAAATTATTTAAATTTAGATAATTTTAAAAAGAAATTAGAAGAAGCTGAGTTCAAATCATTCATGGATTCAGAAAAAGATAAACATAGTGCTAAAGCTATAGCAACCGCATTAGATAACTTTAAGAAAAAAGATATGCAAAAGTTAATTGATGCAGAAGTGTTAAAAAGAACTGGAGACAATGAAACTCCAGAGCAAAAGAAAATTAGAGAACTAGAAGAACAGTTTGCAAACTTACAAAAAGAAAAAGCTAAATCTGAAATGATTAGTAAATATAAAGATGTTCTAACAGAAAAACACATACCAACAAATTTAATTGATTTCTTACTTGGTGAAGATGACGATTTAACCAATGCAAATATAAATTTATTTGAGAACTCAATGAAAGAATATATAGATAATAAAGTTAATGATAGAATAAAAGATAGTTCTTATATACCGCCAAAAGGTGATAACAAAAAAACAGGAAAAATATCTTATGAAGATGTATTAGAGAATCCTGATCTATATAGTCAATGGAAAAAACAACAAGATTAGTCGTAGCTAGTCTTTTTTTACTTGTCTTTTTTAATGCTTAGACAAAAAAGAAAGCACTTATAAATATTAAATTTTAAAAAGTAAAGGAATAGGTGATTATAAATGGCAGTAACAAGCTTTAAAAGAGATTTATGGGTATCAGCAATATTAGAAGAATACAGAGGTTTAACAATAGCTGATCTAATAACTAAAAAACCAGATGAAGTAAATGGTGCAAAAGCAATATTTAATACAGTTGCTTTAACTAATGGATTACAAGATTATGCAGGTACAGTTACTTTTGAAACTGCAAATACTACAGCAATAAATTTAGTATTTGATAAAGCTAAATATTTTGCTTACCAAGTAGGTGATTTAGATAAAGTACAAGCAGCAGGAGATTTACTTCAACCATTAGCTAATAAAATGGCTTATCAAGTTAAAAAAGATATAGATACATCAGTTTTAGCTGAAGCAGTTACAGGTGTATTATCAGCAAATACTATAGGTAGCAAATCTACTAAGAAAGCTATAGCAACAGCAGATGAAGCATATGAATATATAGTTGACTTAGGTACTAAATTAGATGGAAAAGATGTTCCTGAAGTAGGTAGATATGTAATAGCAGCACCTGAATTTGTAAATATGTTAGCTAAAGACAAAAGAGTAGTAGATAATGCTCCAGTATTAGCAAACGGTGTTGTACAAGGTATGGAAATAAACGGAATGCAAGTTATAAAATCAAACTTAGTTCCTGCAAATACAGTAATAGCATTACATAATGAAGCTGTAGGTTATGGAAAACAATTAGATGAAATAGAAGCTATGAGATTACAAAGTGCTTTTGCAGATGGTGTAAGAGGTTTAGTTTCTTATGGTGTTAAAACTTTAAGACCTGAAGGTATAGCAGTATTACATTACTCAATAGGTGCGACAACACCAGCAACACCAGCACAAGGATAATAAATAATATAGGATAGGGTGGGTAATTGTCCTATCCTTTAAAGAAGGCGGTGACTAAGATTGGATTTTCGCCAAACAATAGATTATATACAACAAAAATATAATATCTCTGATGCATTAGCAGAAGTATATGTTACTCAATCAATTAATATGATTAGAGATTATTTAAATTATGATATTAGTGATCAGGAAATATGTGATAAATTTTTCTATGTAATAGTCATAATAACAACAGATTTAATGAATATAAGTAAATTCAAAGCTGAACATGGAACGATAACATCTATGTCTCAAGGCTCTAGGAGTGTATCTTATAGTACATCAATTTCAGAAGGGTATAAATTATCAGAACAGGTAAGGGGAATGTTACCAACGCCTAGAGTGAGGGTTTTCTAAATGTTTTATGATTTTTTAATACAAGTATATAAAGAAACTTCTGAAATAAATAAAATAGGACAACACTTAACTTCTTATGTTTTTGATTATGAAATTCAATGTGATGTACAACCATCTACAGAACAATTATTATATAAGACTTTTGGTAAAGATGTAGAAAGCACTTTTACAGTATTTTGCGATGAAGACATAAAGGTTGGTACTATTGTAAAATTCAATGGTAAAGTATATAAGATTAATCAGAAGATAGATTGGATTTCTTATAGGATATATTCAATAGTAGATAGTGAGGTAACTTTAAATGATTAGGTTTGAAGATAATACCAATGCAATAGATGAATTAATTAAACAAGCTATAAAGGAAGCATTAAAAGAGATGGGAATTAAAGGAGTTGCAGAAGTAAAAGCAAATTCACCCGTTTTAACTGGAGACTTGCGAAGAAGTTACAAATGTATTTGTAATGGCTTTACAGTTACAATAGGTACTTCTATAGACTATTCTATCTATGTTGAATTTAAGCCTTCTAATAAAGGTGGGAGACCTCACTTCAGAAGAAGTTTAGAGAGCCTTGAAAGCGAATTTACAAATATATTAAAAAGTAAATTAGGAGGGATTTAGTTGTTACAATTTGAAATAGATTTAAACAAATATCTTAATGATATATATAAAGAAACAAATTTATCAGATAAAGTATATAATACTGAATTACCTCTTAATTTTGATTTTTCAAATAATATAGGAATCTATTTTGCGGTAAATTCAGTAGATGACGGTTCTTATAAGAATGTTTTTTCTATAGATATTCATTTTTATTCAACCGATATAAATAAGATAAATTTATTAAAGATAATAGAAATATTCGATAAAAATTTAAATAAAAAAAATATAAGTAATTATTGGATAACTCATAAAAATGTATATTGTATTTCTTTAAAAGAAGAAGATTTATATCACAGTATATTGAGTTATAACGTTAACAAATATTAAGAGGTGAAAACATGAAAAGATTTGTATTAGATGCCTGTACTATTCATTTAGGTACAGTAGAATCACCATCTGATTTATCAAGTTTAACAGAATTAGGACTTACTAATGGTGGAGTAACAATAAATATAACTCCTAATGTTAGAGAGATAGAATTTGATGGTAAGAGAGAAAGAAAAATAAAAGATATGGCAAGAATATTAGGATATGAAGCTGGTATTGAAACATCTGGATTAGAAATAAATGAAGAAAGCTTATCTTTATCTTTAATCAAAGAAGATACAACGTTTACTACTGATGAAAATTATAAAAAATATATTCCTTCAAATACAGTAGAATATAAAGACTTAGTTGTTGTAGGACAATTACATGGTTCTAAACCTATGATAGTTGTTCTTAAAAATTGTTTTAATGAAGATGGATTCTCATTAGAAACAGCAGACAGTTCAGAAGGTACTTATTCATTAAAAGCATATGCACATTATGAATATGACCCTATAAAAGATGTAGAAGGAACTAATTTAGCACCAGTTGTAATCTACTTACCTAAAGAAGATGGAACAGTACAAGAATCCCCAACGCTATAGTAATATCGTTAATATGGATGGATGTAAAAGTCTATCCATATTTTTTTGTATTTAAAGGAGTGAAATAAATGATAACAACACAACAAGCATTAAATTTAATTAAGTTATTAAATGAAATGAAAATAAAAGACAATATAGTAAAAACAGTTAAAAATATATCTGAAATAGAAAAAGAAAAGAAAATAGTATTACAAAAACTATTTAAATTAAAAAAATCAGAAGATGAAATATGTGATGAAACAGTTACAAAATTACTAGAAGAAAATTTAGACATAGCTAAAGAAATATCAGAATTAGACAGTAAAAATGAAGAAATAACAATGTCATTAACACTTGATTTCATTTTTGCATTATCTGATTGTGAGGACTTATTCTATAAAACTATGGCAGATATAACAGGTAAAAAGGCAGCAGAAATAAGGAAAGAAGATGTAACTGTTACCGTCCAAGAATTAATAGATGTCTTTAAGAGTGAGCAATTTATGGGTTTTTTCAAGTCCTTGAAGAAGTAGAAAATTTAAGAGGAATCCTTATAGAATATAACTGTTATTTTCAAATCTTAAATATGGAACTAGATGATAGCCTATTAATAATTAAAGAGGTATTAAATAACCGAACTGAAAATAGAGCATATGATTATTATCTAAGTACATTGGTATTTAGTCTATTCTCTAAAGAAAAACCTCAAACATATTCAGAGTTTAAGCGTAAACTATTAAACCCTAAGAAGGATAAAGTAAGAAGAAAAATGACTGAAGAAGAAAAGAAATCAATAAGAGATAAAAATAATAATATATTGAAAAATATAAAGGTAGGTGATTGAGATGGCAGAAGTATTTAGATTAAGTGGTAATATTGAAATTGATGTTGACAATGTTACGAGACAATTAAGAGAGGTGTCAACAGAAACAGGTTCAACTCAACAAGCCTTGAATCAAATAGATGGACAAAGTATTTCAGTTAACATATCAGGTGCTATATCAGATTTACAACAACTAGAAAGTAGATCAGCAGAAACCCAAGATGATTTAAGACAAATAGGTGATACTAATATAAATGTTGATGTTGGTGGTGCTGTATCTGATTTAAATAGATTAGAAAGTGAATCAGGGCAAACGCAAGATGAACTTAGACAAATTGGAAATGTCAATGTAAGTGTAGATGTAGGCTCTGCGGTTTCTGATTTACAGAGAATTGAGAATGAAGCCGACCAAGTACAGAATGCTCTAAGAAATGCATTTACTTTTGAAGGTGTAAGAGGGATAACAGAGGGATTTAAAGGTATTGTTGACTCTATTATGGGATTAAGTGGTGAATCTGTAGAATTAGCAAATAATCAGGCTAAATTACAATCATCTTTAACAACAACTGGTCATAGTGCCAACTATATGAAACAACAATATTCTAACTTATATGGTTATTTAGGCGATGATATGGCAGTAACTAATACAATTCTTTCTATGGAAAAATTAGGTTTAAGTCAGAAGGAAACTGCTAGTTTAACTGATAGTGCAATAGCAGTTTGGACTCAATATGGTGATTCTATTCCAATAGAAGGTTTGTCAGAATCAATAAATGAGACTGCTATGGTAGGTAAAGTTACAGGAAATTTAGCAGATGCATTAAATTGGGCTGGTATATCTGAAGATGACTTTAACAGTAAATTAGAGAAATGTCATTCTACACAAGAAAGAGCAAAATTAATAGCAGACACATTAAATGGAACTTATGGTGAATCAAAAGAAAAATACGATGAGTTAACAGAAGGAACTAGAAACTATCAAGAAGCTCAAAGTAATCTCGAACAATCACAAGCAGCATTAGGGGAAAAAATGATGCCATTACAGACTGCTCTAACTAATCTTAAAGCTACAATAGCAGAAGCCTTGATTCCAGTTTTTGATAATTTAAGTCCTGTATTTGAAAAAGTTGTACAAGGTGTACAATGGTTAGCGGAAAAATTTATGAGTTTACCTCAACCAATTCAAACTGCAATAACTGTTATAGTTGCAATAGCAGGTGGATTAACTGCATTAGTAGGTGTAATTGGAATAATAAGTCCTATCATAGGTATCTTTACAAGTGGTTGGGGATTATTGACTGGAGCATTTAGTGCAGTTACTACAATTATTCCTACATTAATTGGTGCGATTGGAGCTATAAGTACACCAGTATTAATTGTAATTGGAGTTATAACAGCTTTGATAGCTATAGGCGTTGCATTATATCAAAATTGGGATACAGTTAAAGCAAAAGCAATAGAAGTTTGGAATAATGTAAAGAATACAATCTCAACAGTTTGGGAAGGCATTAAAAATGTATTTAGTACAGTATTAAGCGCAATAAATACAGTTATACAAATGTATTTTAATATGTATAAAACAATAATAACTACTATTTTAAATGCTATAAGAACAGTAATAACAACAGTTTGGAACGGAATAAAAACAGTATTTACTACAGTTTTAAATGCTATTAAGTCAGTAGTCTCAAATATATTTAATGGTATCAAATCTACGGTTACGACAATCTTAAATTCAATTAAATCAGTTGTTTCTAATGTTTGGAACGGAATAAAGAGTGTTGTAAGTACTGTTTGTAGCAGTATATCAAGTACAGTATCAAGTAAATTTAATACAATTAAGTCAACTATAAGCAATATAATGAATAGTGCTAAAAGTACTATAAGTAACGTATGGAACGGAATAAAATCAACTATTAGTAATGTTTGTAGTGGAATTACAAGTGTAGTTTCAAGTAAATTCAATTCAGTAAAAAATACAATATCTGATGCAATTAACGGTGCTAAAAATATAGTTTCTAATGGATTGAATAAAATAAAAAGCTTCTTTAGTAGTTGTCATTTAAGTTTACCTAAGATTAAATTACCTCATTTTAGTGTAAGTGGGAAATTAAGTATTAATCCTCCAAGTGTACCAAAAATAAGTTGCAGTTGGTATAAAGACGGTGCCGTAATGACACAACCAACTATATTTGGAATGAATGGCAATACATTACTTGGTGGTGGTGAAGCGGGAGATGAAGCTATATTACCTATAGATGGATTCTACAACAACTTAAATAAATTCTTAGAGGAAAGATTAAATAACAACACAACATATAATGTTAATTTTAATTTCTCAGATATAAAAATTCAAAATGAACAAGATATAGAAAAATTAGCAAGAAGTATAGACCAAAAACTACAACAATTTGTAAATAGGAAGAATAAGATGAGTGGAGGTGTTACAGTTGGTTAATTTTGAACATAAAATATATTTCAATGATAAACCCCTACCTTCATTTGTAATAATAAAGAAAATAGAAACACAAATCTTAGCAGATATAACTAATAAGACAGTTAAAAGTAATGTAGGTTATAGACATAAGAAATTAGAATTAGGCAGCAAGGAAGTTACTATTACTTTTAGCTTAGAAAGATCAGGTATATTATCAGAGTTTGAACAACAAGAAGAATTAATACAATGGCTTAAAGGTGATAACTGGAGAGAGAGTAAATTAATATTACCAGATAATCCAGATGCCTATTATATGGCTATTTGTAATAGTGGAATTGATTTATCTTATGATGATTTAGAGGGAGAAGGGAAGATTGAATTTTTAATTTCTAATCCTTATAGAATAGGCACTAAGACAATCAAATTAAATATAAATGAATTACAATCATATTCCGATAAGATAGGAACAGAAAACATTAAGCCTAGAATTATTTTCAATATAACAAGTCCTTGTGAAGAAATAAAACTCTCCCTAAAAAACAGCTATTATGATAATTTTATAAGATTCAGACATAATTTTCTTACTGGAGATAAATTAATTATAGATATGGAAACCAAAAAGATAACTTTGAACGGTGAAGTTAAAATGCAAATATTAACGTTAGATAGTAGATTTCATGAATTTAATAATACAATCAAAGATAATATGTACACTTTAGAAATAGGAAACGCAACTGTTAACTTAGAATTAAAGGCACTTTTTTTATAAGGAGGTGAAGTCATGTTATATATATTTAATAAAGATGAAGAATTGTTAGAGATTATAGAAGAGTATATAAGTGCTGAAACCTCAAGAGAATTGAACGGAGATTGGACTCTTGATTTTCAAATAGACATTAATCAATCTGAAAATATTAAGCGTAAGAATAAGGTAGGATTTTATATAGATGATAAATTCTACCTTTTTTCTATTGAAGAAATTGAAGATACATTTTTTTCAGATGATATAAAAAAGATATATTGTCATAATGATATATTCAGCTTAAATGACCATATTATAGAAGATAAAAGATGTGTTAACTATACTGTGGATAAAACATTAGAGAAGGTATTAGACGGTACTAATTATAAGGTAGGAAACATAGATATTTTTAATGCTAATAATTGTAGTTTTTATTATACTTCTAGTTTGTCTGCTTTAAAATCAATGATAAAAGTATATGAGTGTGAATATAATCCACGAATAGAATATGATGAGGATACAAACACAATAAATAAATATATAGATTTAAAAGTTAAATTAGGCAAAGAAACTGGACTAAGATTTACATATGATACAAATTTAGTATCAGTAAAAAGAACAGAAGTTGCAGATAATCATTATAATGTACTTTATGGTAGAGGTTCTAGTCTTGCTGTAACTGATGAAGAAGGTCAAGAAACTGGAGGATATACTAGACTAATTGATTTTTCTGATATAGTTTGGTCAGTAGACAACGGTAGTCCTTGTGATAAACCTTTGGGACAAAAATATGTTGAAGACTTAGATTCTATTAAAAAGTATGGTCGTTTAGAAGGAATATATGAAAATAAAGATATAACAGATACAACAATGTTATTACAATCAACATATGATAAACTTCAAGAAACCAAAGAGCCTTCTGTAAGTTATGAAATTAATGTTGAAGATTTATCTCAAGTAGAAGGATTTGAACACTATAAGTATTCATTAGGAGACAGAATTATAATACTAGATGAAAATTATAATATAGACTTTGAGAGCAGGATAATTAAGGAAGAGATTGACCTTAAAGAAAACACTAAGATAGTTACTTTAGGATATATATTACCATCGCAATCCTCTATTACTTCTAATGGTTCTATAATAAATCCATCAGAAGATACAAAATCAGATGATGAATTTTCAGATGAGGACTTTCCTAATACATTACCAGATCCACCAATATTAAGAGTTGAAAGAGAAGGCTTTGCAAGTATAAGTTTAGTATGGAGCTTTGAAAATAAACCTTATTATATCTATGAATTATATGCATCCCAATCCCAAAACTTTAATCCTACAGAAAATCATTTAATATTCAAAGGAATGGCAAGTAGTTTCTTACATGAAGTTAATTTCAATGAGACTTGGTACTACAGAGCAAGATGTACTAATAGTCATGGTCAAAGTACGGATTTTTCTAATGAAGTAAGTGCAACAACATATAAAATTACAGATGGTACAGAAATATTTGAAAGTGCAGCAATTAAAGAAGCATTAATTGAAAGTCTAAATGCAGACAAAATAAATGCAGGTAAAGTCAAGGGGACTTATATAGATGCTAGAAACCTTACAGTAAAAGATGGTAATGACAATATAACATTTTCAGTATCATCAGATGGTATTGTGAACTTAATACAAGGGCTTATAGATATATCTGATGAAGGTATAAGAATTAATTTACAAGATAGTGAGAATAACATTGTAGGTTATGTTATCTATGATGGTCAAGGTGTTCAAATATTTACAAATGATGATAAACCAATAAGTTCATTTCATAGAGAGGGAGCATACACTCAAAAATTGGTAGCAGATAAATTAGTATGTTCTCCAGTAGTTCAGGTAGCAGATGCAAATGGATGTCCTACAGAATGGTTTATAGCACCAGTCGCAACAGGGGATAAAACAGGAAGGGATGAAAATAACAAGGCGGACTCCTTAAATACAGTTTTAAGAAATATCAAAAATTATGGCTCAAAATTTGAAAATAAGTTAACTATCAATATTGAAGAAGGTTGTATATTAAATGAAAATAGTATTGTAATTCAAGACTTCATGGGAACAGTAATACAATTAAATTTTGGAGCAAATGTAGTAATAAATTGTGAATACTTTAATATAGAGGACTTATCAAGTAGAATATTTTTACACTATATATCAGATAAAAGATTGGTAGCAGGTGAGATTACTCAGGCAGACTATAATAAATATCCAGTTATAAATGGCACTTCAGATGATGCTGTAATGAATATAAGACATACTAATTATGCAGAAATAATGGGAATAAGAATCCAAGGAGTTGAAGGGGCAACAGGAATTAAAGCAGTAGCAGCATCAAATGTAGTAGTAGATAATTGTGATTTCTATGGAGTATACCAATGTATGTCAGGTAGTGGTCAGTCAAAGATTTCGTTAGGCTGGAGTTCAGGATGTGTTGAAAAATTGGCATCAATTTATAATGGTGCTATCTTTACATCAAGTAGGAGAATACCTAAATACTCAAGTGATGAAATGGTATATGCTGCAGAAAATACAATATTTATTCCAAGTCAATATAGTTATACTCAATTTGATTCATTACATCAAGTAAATTCTTCAACAGAAGATTCAACAAACTTAAATGATGTGTTTACAATTAGTACTAAAAATCTTTATACAATGGTAGAAGGTAGTGGTAAACAAACTTCTGCTCGTAAGGGTTATACGGGACAAGGTAAATATAAAAACTTAAAAGCTCATAGAGGTTATATTAAATTACCTATAAGTGGAATAAAGTCTGTTATAAGTAACAAAAAACAGTATGAATTAAAATTAAGACTTACCAGATTAAATACAGAACATGGTTATAATTCAAAGACACCTCACCCAATAATAAGAGCAACAGGGGGGTCAAACGGAGCTACAGAATATTGGGATTCAGGAGTAAAATTTGCTAGAGGTGAAACTCAAACATTGACACTACCAACAGATATAGTACAAGCAATAGAAAATGGAGCAGATACATTAGAATTATGGGCAAGTAGCAATCAAGAGCAACAATATGCTTTCTTTGGAGATATAGCCTTTATAGTGGAAGGTACAAATAATGTAAAAGAAGATGATAATAAACCAAGCGAAGATGTAGACACAGGTGAAACTGCTTATAATGCAACTGGTACAACAACAGCTAATCTTAATGTAAGAAAAGGAGCGGGTACAAGCTACGGAATAATTACAACCTTACCACAGGGAACAACAGTTACAATAGTAGCTAAAGATGATGCAACAGGTTGGTATAAAATAAGATATAACGGAGCATATGGTTATGTTTCAAATATATATGTCACTATAACATCAACAGGAACAACAGTAGACCCTACAACAATTCAAGACTTTGCATATGCAGATGATATGGTGGAAGTTGGTATGACTTATTGGCGAGTATGTGACAAAGAATATATAAGCGGTCAATCATGGAGTCAAGGTTTTACTTATAGAAGTCCATATACACCTCTTAGTGGAAGTTGCTCAGGAGAACAAGATGTAGCAAATTCACTTTGGGAAACAGTAACTAGAAGCGGTAAAACTAGACACTATAAAGCAATAGACTGTAGTACATTCTCAGGTATGATAACAAAAGGTTTAGAGTATGCCAATAGTCCATATGCTAATAAGACCAATTTTACAAACTTTAGAAAAAATATTCTTCAGAAAAGCGACAAGACATGGGCATTTAATATGGTAAATGCAGATGGTTCTTGGGCTAGAACTGCAGCAGCTCAAGCAGAATATTTCGATAGAGTAGGATTAGGTATTGTATACTACAGAAATATAGATACAGGAGTTACATATGGCAGTAAAGGTTCATCGTCAGACAACTTCTCACCAATTAAGAAAGGTGATTTAATCTTCTATGCTAAGAAAGACTCTAATGGAAATTATAAGAGACCTGATAGACATATGAAGGTTTCTCATGTAGCCATATGTTATGGAAACAATTCTGATGGAAATAAAGCAGTAATCGAGAGTACTAATGGAACTATGACAAAGAATCATACATTTGATGATGGAACAACAATTAATGCAGGTGTGAGAATAGTATCTATAGCAGGAAGTTATGGTTACTCTGATGATATTGTAATGGTAGTTAGACCTCAACCTAGCCATTATAACGGTTATACAGGTGGAGGTACAGGAAATACTGAAGGTATTATTGATACAGGTTCTACAGAATATACAAATTGTGTATCAGAACAAGGAGTAATTGATGGTAATAAGTATGTATATAAGCTAAAGACTTGTAAGATAACTGCTTACGGTGGAGATAGTGGAAGCGGTTGTAATATACCTCTTAACTTAGGCAAGACTTGTGGTTCATTTAATCTACCTTATGGCTCTAAAGTATATATTCCATCGATGAAGGGTTATACTTTTACAGATGGTAACGGTAAGACAGTTACTTGTGATGGTATATTTACCGTCAATGATACTGGAGTAGGAGGAACTGATTTTGACCTTTACATGAGTACTAAGTCAGACACTAACGCAGAAAATATATTTGGTAATACTAGAAGAGAAGATGTTTACATATTAAGTTATGGTAGTGGATATGGTTATGCATGGAGCTATACTCAATCTTATGAGTGGGCATATAAAAATGGAACATTGAGTGCATATAGATCAGCCTTTAAAGATTATATCAAATATGGCGGAACTCTAATTAACTTCTTGAAATTCAAATCAAATGATGCAAATATCAGAAGTAGTACTTATTGGAACATACTAAATGGATAAAAAATAACTAATTAATTAAATAAGGAGAGTGATTAAAATGGCAGATGCCAAATCAATCGAAATTAATGGAATAGATATAAAATTTAATGACGCTAAAGCTAGGGAAGATATAGAGACAATTAATACACAATTAGGAGATATTACGAACGAAAAATTTG
>ERZ808278.457-NODE-457-length-26824-cov-4.546154_pt1 | contig 26824 bp, 37 predicted proteins | sample MGYA00521239_ERZ808278 | MGnify/ENA primary metagenome ERZ808278 (study PRJEB31516, sample SAMN03275600) | gut metagenome | biome: mammalia-associated habitat; material: feces | host: Papio cynocephalus | place: Kenya | collected 2012-07-17 ... | reverse complement strand
CAACAGCGGTGATTGCAACAGCGGTGATTGCAACAGCGGTAATCGCAACAGCGGTGATTGCAACAGCGGTGATTGCAACAGCGGTAATCGCAACAGCGGTAATCGCAACAGCGGTGATTGGAACAGCGGTGATTGCAACAGCGGTGATTGCAACAGCGGTGATTGGAACAGCGGTGATTGCAACAGCGGTGATTGGAACAAGACTTGCTTTTCAAATGGTTGTTTCAATACAGAATCACCAAAGATTTTCCTGTTCAACAAACCTTCTGATTGGACATATCAGGATTGGTTGAATTCAGATGCAAGATATATTCTGATGAATTGTCCTTCAAATGTTCTTGCATGGGTATGGGATGATGACATGACAGATGAAGAAAAAGAACAGCATCCTGAATATTCAGTGACAGGTGGATTCTTGAAGCACATTGAAAAGGAAACAGGAAGACAGATGTGGTGGGATGGTCTTTCAGATAGACAGAAAGACATTGTGATGCAGCTTCCAAACTTTGACAAGGACATCTTCAAGGAAATCACAGGAATCACTGTTGAAGGATAGGCGGTGATGTCAATGGAACTATTCAAACATCAGCAGGAAGCACTGGAACAGACCAAAGACCTGAACAGGGTTGCATATTACCTGGACATGGGTCTTGGAAAAACCTTTGTTGGTGCTGAAAAAGCAATGTCATTGAATAAAGACATCTTGATTGTGTGTCAGAAATCCAAGATTGCAGACTGGAAGGAACATTTCTTCAAATATTACATTGACAAGATGAAATGTGATGAATCAGGTGCATGGTGCTATGATTTGACATCAAACACAGGAATGGACATGTTTCTTCATTCAAGATACAAAATCAGAATTGGTGTCATCAATTATGAACTGGCATGGAGAAGACAAACAGAACTGTTGAACCTTGAAAATTTCACACTGATGCTTGATGAATCATCACTGATTCAGAATCAGGGTGCAAAGCAGTCAAAATTCATCCTGAAACTGAATCCTGACAATGTGATTCTTCTTTCAGGAACACCGACAGCAGGAAAATATGAAAATCTTTGGTCACAGATTCATCTGCTTGGATGGAAGATTTCAGAAGATGTTTATAACAGGCAATATGTGAATTGGACAAAGATTGATATGGGCGGTTTTATTCACAAAATTGTTGATAAAGAAAACCCATACAAGAATGTTGACAGACTGAAATCCAAGTTGCGTGAACATGGGGCGGTCTTCATGAAGACAGAAGAATGCTTTGACCTTCCTGAACAGACCTTCATCAAACAGTTTGTTCCTGCATCCAAAGAATACTGGAAATTCGTGAAAGACTGCATCATCACTATTGATGACAAAGAACTGGTTGGTGACACCACACTGACAAAAAGACTTTATGCAAGACAGTTGTGTGGTCAATACAGTGAATATAAATTGCAGGCATTCAGGGAACTGGTGGAAAGCACACAGGACAGATTGATTGTATTTTACAATTTCACTGCTGAATATCTTGCAATGGTTCAGATTGCAGAAGAACTTGGAAGACCACAGTCAATTGTGAATGGTCAACAGAAACAGCTTTTGAACTATGAACAATATGACAATTCAATCACCTTCATCCAGTATCAAGCAGGTGCAATGGGATTGAATCTTCAAAAAGCAAACAAAATCATATATTTCACACTGACTGACAAATCAGAACTATATGAACAGTCAAAGAAAAGGATTCACAGAATCGGTCAGGAACAGCCTTGTTTTTATTACATTTTGATGTGCAAGGGCAGTGTGGAAGAAGCAGTTTTGCAGACTTTGGAAATGCGAAAAGACTTCACAGATGAATTATTCAATGAATATGAAAGGATGGAAAAATAAGATGGAAAACAACACAACACATGGAAGGAAGGTCATCAGGGGCAAGCAGCAGTCATATAAGATTGTGAAAAGAAGATTTCTTCTGTTCACCCTGACGGTTCTTCTGATAGGTGCAATCATTGGTTCGGTGATTGCAGGAATCACTACAAAGAACAAGCAAACAACTTCTGAAAAGAATGAATATATCATGCAGCAGGTCAACCATTATGGTGCATATGATGGAAGGGTCTTCACCAGTGAAATTTCAATGGATTGGTCAGGTGATGAATATGATTTCATCCCATTGGATTGTAAACTGGACAAAGCAACACAGCAGTTCACCTTTTATCTATGCAAGGGATATGACATTGACTGGACACTGGTCATGGCATTGATGCAGAAGGAATCATCTTTCAGGTCAGACATCATCAGTCCAACAGAAGATTATGGACTGATGCAGATTAACAAGATGAATCATGAATGGTTGACTGACACAATTGGTGTGACTGACTACCTGGACAAAGAACAAAATATCAGGGCAGGTGTATTTGTTTTAAGGAAATTGTTTGAAGAATATACAGACCCAAACCTGGTATTGATGGCTTACAACATGGGTGCTGATGGTGCTGAAACCCTTTGGAATAAAGGTATATACACAACACCTTATGTTGATGACATTCTTACATATCAGGCAGAATTCAACAAACAGATTGAAGAAAGGAATGGTGACCAGTAATGAAAAAATGTAAACAAGCACTGAATGACAACACATGTGACAAGGACTGCTGCTGTTATTATTGTGAAGACTTTGAAACATGTGGACATGCTTGCAGCAACTTTGATGACAAGGAAGAACTTGAACAGCAGGGTTGTGAAGAACAGTTTGATGAAGAAACTGCATTGCAGGAATTCAACAAGGATTCAAATGCCCTTGCTATCATGCAGCAGATTTCAGCAATCAGCAAGCAGAAGAAGGAACTGGAAGACAAGGAAAAGGAAGTCAGAGCAGCACTTGAAGCTGCAATGGGTCAGTTTGGAATCAAGTCATTTGAAAATGACATCTTGAAAGTCACATATGTTGCACCAACTACCAAGACAACCATTGATTCCAAGGCATTGAAAAAAGACAAGCCTGACATTTATGAAAAGTATGCAAAGACATCAAATGTCAAAGCATCTGTCAGAAAGACTGATGAACTGACCTGCAAGGATTGTGAAAAATGGAAATGGTGCATTGAAAGTTCCAGGGAATATCCTTGCAAAGATTTTAGAAAGAAGGTGAATAAAAATGCCAAATTGGTGTGAAGGAAGTTTGAAAGTTCGTGGAACAAAAGAAAATATGACAAAATTCATTCTTGAAGGTTTACATCCAGTTGGATTTCTTGGTGAAGAACATTCAAAGTTATTATTGAATGAATATGGTGATATTGATTCAAATGAAACATGTTGGATTGAAAACACAAGAAGGGGATTTGTTAAAGGTGTGGAAGTTTATCTTTCTGAATATGAAGATGATGAAATCTTTGTTGCGGTTTTCGATTCCAAATTTGCTTGGGGAATTGCAGTAGATGAACTTCTGAAAACATGTGAAAAATATCATGTTGATATGAAAATTCATGGTTTTGAAAGGGGGATGGAATTCAATCAGGTCATTGAAATTGTTGATGGAAAAATTCTGAAAGATGAAGAACTTCACTTCAAAGATTATCAATGGGATTGTATCTGTCCAAATATCGGTGGTTAATATGGCAGCAGAAAAAAACTTTGAAAACAAAATCAAAGGATTCCTGAAAGACCATGGATGTTGGTTCTTGAAATATTGGGGCGGTGCAGCATATACCAAATCAGGCATCCCTGACATCCTGGCATGTTGTAATGGTTTCTTCCTTGGGATTGAAGTCAAAGCACCACATGGAAAACCAAGTGAATTGCAGCTTTACAATCTGAAAAAGATTGATGAATCAGGCGGTTTTGCAATCCTTCTTTATCCGATTGATTTTGATTTGTTCAAAAATTTTGTTGACTGCATCATCCAGGGTGACATGGAAAATGCAAGATACAATTATAAAATCTTGAAAGGAAGGTGGTCAAATTGATTGTATCACACAGCAAGGTGGAAACCTTTGAATCCTGTCCATATCGTTATGATTTGAGATATAACCAGGGAATCAAAACAATTCCACCTGATAATGCAGACAATGCATTATTTCTTGGAACAGCACTTCACACTGGACTGGAAAAAGATGTTCAGACAGCAATTCATGAATATTTCATGTCATATCCAGTCATCAGTGATGCACAGGTCAATGAAGCAATGAAACTTGAAGTGATGATTCCAAAGGCAGCAGCAATGATTCCACCAGGTGAACATGAAGTGAAAATTGAAGATGATGATTTCATTGGATTCATTGACCTTCTTGCACCTGCAAAAACAGAACAGAAACTTGGTGGTGAACATCAGGTCATCCCAAATGTATATGACTTGTATGATTTCAAGTATTCAAACAATGTCAGCAAATACAAAGATTCACCACAGCTTCATCTGTATAAATACTTTTTTGAAAAGAACAATCCAGGAAAAATCATCAGGAATCTGTATTTCCTGTTTGTTCCAAAGGTCAATATTAAGCAGTCAAAGAAAGAAGACCTGTTCCAGTTCAGACAAAGATTGCAGGAAGAACTGGATAAGAAAGAACCACAACTGGTTCAAATAGAATATGACCCTGAAAAGGTCATCAACTTCCTTCTTTCAACAAAGAACATGTTGGAAGCACAGGAATTCCCACAGAACACAAGTTGGTTATGCAACTATTGTGAATATAAAGACTATTGTCAGAAAGGAATTGATTATATGAATTTACCAAGTAGTGAAAGAAGAAACATTTCAGAAACCAAGAAAAGAAAGATTTGGATTTATGGTGCTGCATTCAGTGGCAAGACAACCATGCTTGATGATGCACCAAATCCGCTGAACCTGAACACAGATGGAAACATCCAGTTTGTCACTATGCCTTATGTCAGCATCAAAGATGAAGTCACTGTCAATGGCAGAATGACCAACAGAAAGTTTGCATGGGAAGTGTTCAAGGACACCCTTGCAGAACTTGAAAAGAAGCAGAATGACTTCAAGACCATCATCATTGACCTTCTTGAAGATACCAGGGAAATGTGCAGGGTTTACATGTATGACAACCTTGGAATTCAGCATGAATCTGATTCAGGCTTTGGAAAGGGTTGGGATATTATCAAGACAGAATATCTTTCCACAATGAGAAGATTTTTCAATCTTGATTATGAAAACCTTGTGGTTGTATCTCATGAAGATATTTCCAAGGACATCACCAAGAAGAATGGTCAGAACATCACAAGAATTGCACCGAACATCCAGGATGCTATTGCAAACAAGATTGCAGGTATGGTTGATATTGTTGCAAGGGTTGTGGTTGAAGATGATGACAGCAGAACACTGAACTTCAAGCAGAATGAAGTCATCTTTGGCGGTGGAAGATTGAAGGGAATCAGTCAGACAACCATTCCCCTTTCATGGGATGCTTTGATGGATGTTTATGACCAGGCAAATCAGGCAGCAGGAACACCTTCACAGAAATCCACAGAAGCCACACAGAAGCCTGGAAGAAGAAAGGTGAACAATTCCACACCTGATGCAGAAAATGCCCAGGATGAAGCACAGAGCGAACCACAGCAGGCATCTGAACCAGTGGAAGAACAGCAGGAAGCACCTGCAATGAATCCACCTGAAACAGAAGAAAATCAGGAACAGCAGGCAGAGCCTGAAAAACCAAAAACAAGAGTTAGAAAAAGAAGGGGTGAAAACTAATGGATGAATTATTGAAGATGCTGATTGAAGCAGCAGAAAAAGAAGGAAAAGTGCATGTTATCAAGAAGACTGTCAACAAGGATAACAGCATTGAAAAGGAAGCACAGGAACTGGCACATGTAAATAAGATTCTGTATGATGCCCACATCAAAGAAGGGTTTACAAGTGAAGAAGCACTTGCCCTGGTAGTAGCAACATTAAATTAAGAAAGGTTAAAAAGGTGAAAAATTATGGCACAGGATATGTTCAGCAGATGGGATAAGGAAATTGACACAGAAGGATTGCAGAAGGATATTGCAGAAGCTGCTGCAAATGGTGGCGGTGGAAATTACAAGGAAGTTCCACATGGTAATTATGAAGTTGCAGTTCAGCAGATGGAACTGAAAGCATCCAAGAAGGGTGACCCTATGGTCAGCATTTGGTTCAAGATTGTTTCTGATGGTGAGTACAAGGGCAGCATGATTTTCTATAATCAGGTTATCACCCAGGGATTTCAGATTCACAACTGCAATGAAATGCTTCGCAAGATGGTTGAAGAAATGGGTGCAGACATGCCTGTTGTGGAATTCAAGACATACAAGCAGTATTCTGAATTACTCATGGACATCTATGAAGCGGTTGCAGATAACTTTGAATATGCTTTGAAATACACTGCAAACAAGAAGAACAAGGATTTCAGTGACTTTGAAATCACAGAAGTATTTGTTCTTGAGTAATTGAAACAGGTTCTTCCCAGGATGCAAATTTTTTTGAAAATCTTGTATCTTGGGAAGATACTAAATTGAAAGGAAGGTGAAGAAAATGCTGTTTTATGACTTTGAAGTCTTCAAATATGACTGGTTGGTTGTGGTGATTGATATGACAGAGAAAAAGCAGCATGTCATCATCAACAACAAGGAAGAACTGGATGCATTATATCAGGCAAAGAAAAATGACATTTGGGTTGGTTTCAATTCAAATCATTATGACCAGTACATATTGAAAGGAATTCTTTGTGGATTTGACCCAAAAAGAATCAATGACTTCATCATTGTCAAAGGCAATCCTGGATGGAAGTTTTCTTCACTGCTTCGCAACATTCCATTGAACAATTATGATGTGATGTTGAATCTGGACAAAGGATTGAAGTGGTTTGAAGGAAGCATGGGAAACAACATCAAAGAAACTGGTGTTCCATTTGACATTGACAGGAAACTGACAGAAGCAGAAATTGCTGAAACAGTGAAATATTGTGTGCATGATGTGGAACAGACCATTGAAGTGTTCTTGCAGAGAAAAGAAGAATTCAATGGAAGGTTGGAACTGGTGAAACTTGCCTGCAAGGGCAAACCACTTGACCTGTCCTTGATTTCAAAGACCAAACCACAGTTGACAGCAATTGTCCTGGATGCACACCGACAGGGTGACAGGGGTGATGAATTTGACATTGATTTTCCTGACACAAACCAGGTGAAGAAATATAAGGATGTCCTGGACTGGTATTCAAACCCTGATAACAGATGTTATTACAGACACATTCCAGGCAAGAAGCAGCCTGAAAAAAACCAGTATTCAGTGATGGTTGCAGGATGTCCACACACATTTGCATGGGGCGGTGTTCATGGGGCATTGGAACAATACAGTGGTGAAGGATATTATCTGATGATGGATGTTGCTTCCCTTTATCCTTCTTTGATGATTAGATACAACCTGCATTCAAGAAACATTGCAGACCCACAGAAATTTGTGGACATCTATCATGAAAGACTGGAACTGAAAAGGAAAAAAGACCCATTGCAGGCGGTTCTGAAAATTGTGTTAAATTCAACCTATGGTGTATTAAAGGACAAGAACAATGACTTGTATGACCCTTTGATGTCCAACAAGGTTTGTGTATATGGTCAGATTCTTCTGCTTGACCTGATTGAACACATTGAACCTTATGCACAACTGATTCAGTCCAACACAGATGGTATTTTGATAAAGATGCCTGATGGGCAGGATGAAGAAGACTGGTTCAATCTGATTGATGATATTGCTTGGGAATGGGAACAAAGAACAGGTCTGACACTGGAATTTGATGAATACAGAAAAGTATTTCAGAAGGATGTGAACAATTACATCATTGTTGCACCTGATGGACATATCAAGTCAAAAGGTGCTTATGTGAAGAAGCTGTCAAATCTTGATTATGGTGATTTTCCTATTGTGAATCATGCGTTGGTTGAATACATGGTCAAGAATGTTCCAGTGGAAAGATTCATTCACAATTGTGATGAACTGAAAGAATTTCAGATGGTCACAAAGATAACAAGTAAATATTCCACCATCTTGCATGGTGATGAACCGATAAAAGAAAAATGCATCAGGGTGTTTGCTTCCACCAGGGAAACAGATGCAGGTGTGAAGAAGGTGTCAATCAGAACAGGAAAACCTGAAAAGATTGCATCCAGTCCTGAACACTGTTTCATGTTTAATGAAAACATGACTGATGTCAGATGTCCTGCATACCTGGACAAAGACTGGTATGTGGAACTTGCAAAGAAAAGATTGAAAGATTTTGGGGTGATGTGATGGATATACAAATCAAATATGACAATGGACAAATGAATATTCATATGGATGCATTCTTTCCAACATCCCAGGCACGATTAAAGAAGCTGTTGAAGGTTGTTGACCTGGATTTTGAACACAGGGATGAAATTATTCAGACCATGCAGCAGTTCTTCCAAGACAAGGTGAAGGAACTGGAAGAAAAAAGAATCAGTTCAGGAAAGAAAGCGGTTGAATATAAACAGAAGATTGCAGACACAGGTGCAATCATTGAATCCAAGAAACATCCAAATGGTGTCAGGTTGACCAAGGATGAACTGGCAGACATAAAAGAACAGAACAAACACTTCAAAGCGGTATATGCAGGATGCATTTCTAATTTCAACAGAAGCATCAGGCAGAAGGATTTGTTCTTGAAACACTTGGAAATTTTAGAGCAAAGGAAGTGATGAAGGATGTTTTTCAAAGGTTATGTTGAAACCAAGGACAAAAAGTGCATTGAAAAATTCAAAAACAGAACAGACTTCAAGACTTATGAACAAGTCAAGTCACTTCCTGAATTTGCAGGAATTTTGGATGAAGAAACAATCCTGGTTGACATTGATGATTATGAACAGTCAGAAGTGTTGATGAATATTGTGGAAGACCTTCAATTGAATTGCAGGGTTTACGCAACAACCAGGGGAAAGCACTTTTTGTTCAAGAATGCAGGTGTGGACAAATGTTTCACGCATTGCAAACTGGCAATTGGTTTGACAGCAGACATCAAGGTTGGTGTGAAAAACAGCTATGAAATATTGAAATATGATGGACATGAAAGGGAAATCATATATGACATATACCTGGAAGATGGTGAAGAATATCAGGAAATTCCAAAATGGATGAAACCAGTCAGGGGAAAAGCAGAATTCCTGGACATGGATGCAGGTGATGGAAGAAATCAGGCATTGTTCAATTACATCCTGACATTGCAGTCAGCAGACTTTGAAAAGGAAGAAGCAAGGGATTGTTTGCGAATGATAAACAAATATGTCCTGAAAGAACCACTTGCAGAAGATGAACTGGATGTCATCATGCGTGATGAAGCATTCAGCAAGCCTATTTTCTACAAGGGAACAACTTTCCTGTTTGATAAGTTTGCAGTGTTCCTGAAAAATAACCATCACATCATCAGGGTGAACAGTCAGCTTCACATGTATAAAGATGGAATTTATGTTTCAGGTCAGGAAGAAATTGAAGCGGTAATGATTCAGCACATTCCACAGTTGAACAGAGCAAAAAGACAGGAAGTCATGGCATATCTGAATATTTTAATCAGGGATAACACAAAGACTGCACCTGCATGTGTGATTGCATTCAGAAATGGTCTTTACAATGTCTTGACTGACAGTTTTTCAGAATTCACACCTGATGTTGTTATCACAAACAAGATTCCATGGGATTTCAACAGACAGGCATCCAGTGAAGTGATTGACAACATGCTTGACAATGTGTCTTGTGGTGACCATGAAATCAGGTTATTGCTTGAAGAAATTGTTGGTGCTTGCATGTATAGGTCAAACACTTTGGCAGGCGGTAAAGCATTCATTCTGACAGGAACAGGAAGCAATGGAAAAAGTACATACTTGAAAACATTGTCAAACCTTATGTCAGAAAAGAATATTTCAGCACTTGACCTGAAAAAGTTGGGTGACCGATTCAGTACAGTCATGATGTTTGGAAAACTGGCAAACATTGGTGATGACATTTCAAATGAATTTGTGACAGACACATCACTGTTCAAGAAGGTTGTCACTGGTGAAACCATAGATGCAGAACAGAAGGGTCAACCAAAGTTTGACTTCAAACCATTCTGCAAGCTGCTGTTTTCAGCAAATAACATTCCAAGAATGGGAAAGGGTTCTGATTCACAGGCAATCATGAGAAGACTTGTCATTGTTCCATTCAATGCAAAGTTCAAATCTGATGACCCAAATTTCAGACCAGGGATTGAAGAAGACCTGAAAGGTCAGGAATCCATGGAATATCTGATTCAGCTTGGAATCCAGGGATTGAAAAGAGTTCTTGCAGCAAAGAACTTCACAACATCTAATGCAATCAAGCAGGAACTGGAAGAATATGAAGAAAGAAACAATCCACTTCTGATGTTCATGAAAGATTGTGAAGATGAAGAATATGACATTGAAAGTGAACCAACATCAGCAGTTTATGACAGATACAAGGAATTTTGTCTTGCTGAATCATTGCAGGCACTTTCAAAGATTGAGTTTTCAAGGCAGGTTGTAAAAACCTTCGGTTATAAAGTCATTGATAAGAAAATCAATGGTAAAAAATACAGATTATTTCAGAAGGTGGTGAACTAATACATGGAAGAACAAAAATTGCAGATTCTTGAATTGTTCGGTGGAATTGGTTCACCAAGGGTTGCATTGAAGAATCTTGGTGTTCCAGTAAAGTCCATTGATTATGTGGAAATTGATGAAAAGGCGGTCAGGTCATACAATGCAATGTTTGCTGATGAACTGGCATATAAAACACAGTCAGTGGTTGGATGGAATCTGAAACCTGACATCCTGATTCATGGAAGTCCTTGTCAGGATTTCAGTATTGCAGGACATCAGAAAGGGGCAGATGAAGGAAGTCAAACAAGGTCATCCCTTATGTGGGAAACAGTTCACATCATTGAACAGATGGGTGAATGGAAACCAAAAATTGTGATTTGGGAAAATGTGAAGAATGTTTTGTCAAAGCATATGAAGCATAATTTTGAAAAGTATCTGTCTTATATGCAGATGCTTGGATATACAAATAATTATGAAATTTTAGATGCAAGGGATTTTGGATTGCCACAGGCAAGACAAAGGGTTTTCACAGTTTCAATTCTTGATGGTGAAGCATTTGACTTTGACCTGATGAAAAGAAAGCCTATGGAAAACATTGACGATTATCTTGAAGATGAAGTTCCTGAATATTATGTTGTAACACAACCATCAATGTTGAACAGGATTGCAGAAGGTGATTCAGTATTCAATGGAAGGGTTGAAGTTATCAAAGATTATGCAATGACAATCACATGCAAACAAATGAGGTGTCCAAACAGCGGTGTTGTGGAACTGGAAGATGGTGATTTCAGATATTTGACAGAAAGGGAATGCTGGCGATTGCAAGGATATTCAGATGAAGATTTTGAAGCTGCACTTTCTGTTCATCCAGGAAGACCAAATTGTCTGAATGGTGCTTTATATAAACAGGCAGGGAATTCAATTCCAGTGACTATTTTTGAAGCAATGTTTGAAGTGATGCTTCCAAAATTTTTTGATATAAATGTATCTTGAAAATAGACAGGAAGGAAGTGATGTATCTTGAAATGTTTGTTTTGCGGTGCAGAAGTTGAAATTGGCAAGCGGTGTGAATACTGCGGTTCAATGGCAGAATCTTCATATTATCCAAATGTGAAATCAAAGAAGGAATCCTGCATCATGCTGAATTGTTCTGATTTTGATGGATATGCAGTTGTAAAAGGTGATTGTCTTTGGAATATCACAAAAAGATATTATGGAACAACTTCCTTGTCTGTTTGTCGCAAGATTGCAGAAATCAATGGGATTGAAAATCCAAATCTGATTTATCCAGGGCAAATAATAAAACTACCAAAAGGGAAGGTGATGCAGTGAAAATTGGAAGGTTATTGAATAGACATTTCAGAACAAAAGCAAACCATCATGTCATTAGACAGGGATGGAAATTCAGGTTTTACATGTGGTTTGTCAGATTAACAGATGAAAGGCGGTGATTCCAGTGGTGAAACCAACAATGATTCAGGATGACTTCATGGGTGACTTTTATCTTGGTTGTCCATCCTGCAAGGAAGCAATTCATTTTCCTTTGATAAGGAATCCAAATCATATCTATGATGAAAGACCAAAGCGGTGTTCAAAATGCGGTGAAGAATTTGACTGGTCAGATGAAGTGAAAGGGGGAACACAGTGATGCATGATGAAGTGGATGATGCTGAACAGGCTAAATGGTGCAGGGAATGGTCAGAAAAGAAAATCAGAAGGATTCAGCACTGGTGCAATTTCAAGGTTTATCTGAAATATGCTTGGTATGAATTCAGGGCAGCAATAAAAGGAAGGTGAAGTGAAAATGTCAAATGTGATTCATCCTGGACATTATAACATCCCAGGAAGGAAAGAATGCATTGAAGAAATGCTTGATAAATTTGGTTATGGGAAAACAGAAGCATTTTGTGAACTGAATTCCTATAAATACAAGTACAGACATGAACAGAAGAATGGTCAGGAAGACCTGGACAAAGCATCCAACTATCAGAAGATGCTGATGGAATATATCAGGAAAGACCCAAGATTCAAGGTTGCAGACCACTATGGACTGGAAGTTCAGATGCAGCAGTTGATTGAAGAAATGGCAGAACTGACACAGGCAATTTGCAAATATTTCAGAATCCATGGTCAGGGTCAACCAGTATCAAAGAAGCTGTCAAGTTATGACATTGAACAGAATCTTGTGGAAGAACTGGCAGATGTCAAACTGGTACTTGACCAGGTGGTGTTCCTGCTTGCGTGTGAAGATGAAGTGCAGGAAGTAATGAAGCAGAAGGTCAACAGATGTATTGAAAGGATAGGTGAACAGAATGCAGGCAATTAAAGCATATACACAGATTTACAATGATTTTGATGGTCAGAAGATGTTGGAAAAAATTGAACAGGTTGCAAGAACTTGTTACAAGTCAGAAGGAAAGATTAAGGAAGGGTCTGCTGCAAAGATGGTTGCATCCCTTATCAAGTCAGGACATGAAGCAATGCTTGAACATGCATCTGTCACAGTGAAGTTTGTTGTTGACAGGGGAATCAGTCATGAACTGGTCAGACACAGACTTGCATCCTTTGCACAGGAATCCACAAGATACTGCAATTATTCAAAGGATGACTTTGGTTCTGAAATCACCTTCATCATTCCTGAATACCTGGAATACAAGTCAGAAGATTGGAACATTTGGAAAGAATCCATGAAACAGGCAGAAGATGCATATTTCAAGATGCTTGATTTTGGACTTTCACCACAGCAGGCAAGGGCGGTTCTTCCAAACAGCTTGAAGACAGAAGTGGTCATGACTGCAAACCTTCGTGAATGGAGACACTTTTTCAAACTTCGTGCCTTGGGAACAACTGGAAAGCCACACCCACAGATGCTTGAAGTTACTGTTCCACTTCTTGAAGACATGAAGAACCTGATTCCAGTGGTTTTTGATGATTTGGTGGTGAAATGATATGAACAGACAGCAAAGAAGAATGGCACAAAAGAAAGGTCTTTCAGTGACACATGAACCAGTCTTCAACATGAAGCAGTCTGACATCAAGAAGATAAAGCAAGAAGCAACTGAACAGGCAGTGGATGCAACAATAGTTCTTCTGCTTGGAATTCCAGTGAAAGTCCTGAAAGAAAAATATGGATGGGGCATGAAGAAAAGACTTCCTGAATTTTGTGAAGCAATGATTGATGTCTATACAGATTTTTCAAATGGTGACCTGACACTGGAACAGTTTGCAGACCTGATTTATCAGGAATGTGGGGTGAAATTTCAGAAAAATGAATAAATACAACAGTGAAGGTTATCCTGACCCAACTGCATATTATGGCATGAAAGAAACAGTCAGGGAAGAATCCGAACAGGAAAGAAGAATCAGACACCTGATGCATATTATCAGAGAAGCTGCACACCTGGCAGGATTTGAAGTGGTTGGAAGAATCACCTTCAAGGACAAGAAAACAGGAAAGGAATTCAGATAATGAAAAGATTGATAGATGCAAATCATTTAGCAGGTGATTTATATGTAGAAACTAAAAAAGCAAATGAAAAATTAGGATATTATGAAATTCAAAAAGTGATTGAAAGACAACCAGTGATTCCAAATGAAGCAGAATTTTTGAAAGCATTGAATAATTCAGGTGCAACAGAAATAAATGGGTTAATTATTTATGGTAAGGAACATTTGCTTGAAAATTTGGAAAATGAATTTCAAAGATTGAGAAAAGAAAGGGATGGAAAATGATAACACAAAATGATGCAGTAATGCACAAACAGTTTCTTGATTTTATGCAGATAGATGGAAGACCCATCATCAATGTTGACACAATGGACTGGTTGATTGGTCAGGGATTCTTTGTGAAGCCTGCTGCAATCAAGCACCATGGCAACCACACAGGCGGTCTGTTTGAACATTCCATAATGGTTGCACAGGTTCTTGTGGAAATGACACAGAAGTTTGACATCCCTTGGACAAGACCTGAATCACCATACATTGTGGGAATGCTTCATGATGTGTGCAAACTGGATGACTACATAGATGAAAATGCATCTGATGTTGTGGTCATGGGAAGTGGTTCACCTATCAGCAAAGACCCAAAGTGGACATACAATCCTGCACCTATGTTTGCAGGGCATGGTGACAAATCGGTGATGATGCTGTCACAGGTGATGACCCTGACAGAAGAAGAAATGTTGTGCATCAGATTTCACATGGGTGCTTATGTCACAAGTGAATGGGATGCATTTGACAGAGCAATCAGAAAATATCAGTCAGTGCTTTTCACTCACACAGCAGACATGTATGCATCAAAAGTGAAAGATGTTTGATGTTGGTCAAAGATGTAGTTCAATATGATATTGAACTTTTGAAAGCCTTGATTTTATTGAAATTTTTATATGCGGTTCAATATGGTCAAGATATATTCAATTTAAGAATATATAAAGATAGAAAATGATTGAAATTTAATGATTCTCTAAAAAATATCTATAATAGAAAAACAGTATGAGATTTTGAACCGAAAGTTGAAAAAACCCAGTAAAATCAAGGCTTTTTGACCAGTCCATGATGTAGGTGAATAATGAACCGATAAAGGAAGAAGGTGTGAAGGTGACAGCAAAGGAATATTTGTTGCAGATAAAAGAACAGAAGCAGAATATCAGGAAGCAAGAAGAATATATTCAAAGATTAAGGGATTCATTGACCATTGCAGGAATCAGTTATGACAAGGAAAGAATTCAAAGTTCCCCTGACCCTGATAAATTTGCAAAGATATTCGGTCAGATTGATGAAGAAGAACAAAGGCTTGAAGACATGAGAACAAGACTTATAAATACCAGGGTGAAGATTATCAATCAGATTCATCAGCTTGCAGACGGAAAACATCAGGATGTTTTGTATCTTGTGTATGTTGATGATAAAACCCTGAAAAAAGCATCCCAGGAAATGTGTTTTTCATATGAGTATGTGAAAGAACTTCATGGTGCTGCATTGCAGGCTTTTGACCAAAAATTCCCACCACAGTCTGCTTGAATCCCACCAGTCATGTTATATATAATATAACATGAAATGTTAGGTCAATAAGACATCCTTTGAAGAAGGGGTGTCTTATTTTTATGTGATGAAAGGCAGGTGACAGTCATTGTTGAATAGTAAAGAAAAAAGTTTTGCAACTGAATATATTATCAACAAAGGAAATGCATTCCAGGCTGCACTTGCAGCAGGATATTCAAGAAGCACAGCAAAACATGCTTATCAATGGTTAGAAGACACCCAACAAAACCCAACCATTAACAGAAAGTTACCCTTCAAACCTGAATTAAAAAAATATATTGATGAACAGCTTGAAAAGATAGAATCTGAAAAAATTGCTGATGCAAAGGAAGTCATGGAATACCTGACATCTGTCATGCGTGGTGAATCCCAGGCAGAAATTGTTGTCATTGAAGGTGTTGGTGATGGATGTTCAGAAGCAAGAGCAATAAAGAAAGCACCTGATGAAAAAGAAAAATTAAAAGCAGCAGATTCCCTTGCAAAAATTCTTGGTATTTCTAAAGAAAAACTTGATGTCACAACAAATCAAGTTATACTGGTTGATTCTGTTCCTGATGATTGGTAAAAAGCATGTTGGAAGTACTAGACTTTAAGGAAATTATAGGTCATTCTTATGGTGACTTTGTAAATACCAAGAAAAGATATAGAGTTTGTAAAGGAAGCAGAGGTTCAAAGAAATCAAAGACAACTGCACTGGATATGATTAGAAAATTGAAACAATATCCACTTGCAAATGCCTTGTGTGTCAGAAGGTATTCAAATACTTTGCGTGATAGTGTTTATTCTGATTTGAAGTGGGCAATTCATAAATTAAAAATGGATGATGAATTCATTTGTACTGTTTCACCTATGCAAATAACACATGTTGTCACAGGACAGAAGATTCTGTTCAGGGGTCTTGATGATGGTTTGAAAATTACATCCATTTCTGTTGATTATGGTGTTCTTTGCTTTGTATGGATTGAAGAAGCCTATGAAATCAGCAATGAAGATGACTTTAACAAACTTGATATGTCCATTCGTGGTGAAGTGCCTGATGGATATTTCAAGCAGATAACCCTGACATTCAATCCATGGTCTGCAACATCTTGGTTGAAATCAAGGTTCTTTGATGTGATAGATGATGACATCTTCACAAAGACAACAACCTGGAAGCAAAATGAATGGTTGGATGAAGCAGACAGGAACATCTTCTTGAAGATGCAGCAGAACAATCCAAGAAGATACAGAATTGAAGGTGATGGTGAATGGGGCATTGCAGAAGGTCTGATATATGAAAAGGTCAGATTTGAAGACTTTGACATTGATGCAGTCAGAGCAATCCCAGGAATCAAAGCTGCATTTGGTCTTGACTTTGGTTTCACTGACCCAAATGCATTTGTTTGTCTGATGATAGACAATGCAGCAATGAAGATTTATGTCTTTGATGAATGGTACAAGACAGGTGTGACCAACAAAATCATTGCACAGGCAATCAAAGATAAGGGTTATGGTGGACAGAAAATCATTTGTGATTCTGCTGAACCAAAGTCCATTGCAGAACTTCAAGAAGAAGGAATCAAGGCAGAACCTTCCAGGAAAGGAAAAGACAGTGTGAATCATGGCATCCAGTTATGTCAGAATTATGAAATCATTGTCCATGAAAGGAACTGTCCTGAATTTAAGAAAGAAATACAAAATTACTGTTGGGAAACAGACAAGGATGGAAAACCAACAGACAAGCCTGACCATGAATTTTCACATGGTATGGATTCAATGCGATATGCAACAGGAAAGATTCTTGTTGGTGACACATTCAGTTTTGATTAGTTGAAAAGGGAAGGTGAAAAACAATGACAGTTGATGTTTTAGGAACAAAATACACAATAACAGAATCTAACAAGGTAAAAGATGACAACCTAAACAGCGGTGATGGATATTGTGACCATTCCACAAAGCAGATTGTCATTGACACCTTCCAGGATTCCCCTGGTTCACTTGCTGATTTGAAAACATACAGACAGCAGGTCATAAGACATGAACTGGTTCATGCGTTTCTGTTTGAATCAGGACTTGGTGCTGATAGTTGGGGCATAAATGAAGAAATAGTGGACTGGATTGCATACCAGTTCCCAAAGATGGCAGAAGCCTTTGCAAAGGTGGATGCACTATGATACATAGAAAGGTGGTGAAGAATGATGTTCAATTTTGCTGAATCCTTCAAAGCAAAACTTGAAAGACTGGTCAATATCAATGCTGCATCCAAGTTGACAGATGAACAGTTCATTGTGAAGGAAATCAACAGATTCAAGCAGTCACAGAGAAGAAAAGAAATGCTTGATGGTGAAAGATACTTTGATGGATGTCATGACATCCTGTCCAGGGAAAGGACAGTCATTGGAAAAGATGGTGAACTGGAAACAGTCAAGAATCTTCCAAACAACAGAATTGTTGACAATCAGTATAAAAAGATGGTCATTCAGAAATCCAACTATCTGTTGGGTCAACCTTTCACCATTCAGTGTGACAATGATGCTTATGTGAAGATTCTGAAACAGTTCCTGAACAAAAAGTTCATGCGAACTTTGAAAGCAGTTGGTGAAGATTCCCTGAATTGTGGAATTGGTTGGTTGTTCCCTATGTATGATGACCAAGGCAATTTCATTTTCAAGCGGTTCAGACCTTGGGAAATTATCCCAGGATGGAAAGATGCAGAACACACTGAACTGGAATATTTTATCAGAATCTATGAAGTGGTTGGATATGTTGGAAATACAGAAAAAATCATTGAAAAGGTTGAAGTCTATGATGAATCAGGTGTTTCCTACTTTGAATTGACTGATGGTGGAACACTGAAACCTGATGGTGAACAGCATGTTCCATATTTCAGCATTGAAGACCAGGGATTCAACTGGACAAAGATTCCATTGATTCCTTTCAAGTACAACAACAAGGAAATCCCATTGATTAAGATGGTGAAGTCCTTGCAGGATGGTCTGAATCTGATTGAATCTAACTTTCAGAATCAGATGGAAGAAGACACAAGGAACACAATCTTGGTTCTTGTGAATTATGATGGTGAAAACCTTGGTGAATTCAGAAAGAACTTGGCAACCTATGGTGCAGTAAAGGTCAGAACAGTTGATGGTGCAGGCGGTGATGTCAGAACACTTCAAGTTGAAGTCAATTCTGAAAATTACAAAGCAATCCTTGAACTGTTCAAAAAGGCAATCATTGAAAATGCTATGGGTTATGATGCCAAGGATGACAGAATGTCAGGAAATCCAAATCAGATGAACATTCAATCAATGTATTCTGACATTGACCTGGATGCAAATGGAATGGAAACTGAATATCAGGCATCCTTTGAAGAACTGTTGTGGTTCATCAATTGTCATCTGTTCAATGTCGGTATGGGTGACTATGAACAGGAAGATGTGGAAATCATATTCAACAGGGATATGATGCTGAATGAAGGTGAAGTCATTGACAACATCAGCAAGTCTGTTGGAATCATCAGTGATGAAACCCTTGTTGCACAGCATCCATGGGTTGATGATGTTCAGGCAGAACTTGACAGACTGGAAGAACAGAAACAGAAAAACATGGAAGAATATGGACTTGGGTTTAATCCTGGTCAGAATGTTTCACCTGATGACCCAGGCGGTGATGGGGAAGGTGTAGGTGATGAATAATGGCAAAGAAATCATCTGCATACTGGCAGAAACGATTTTCAGCACTTGAAAATGCACAAAACCAGTATGGACAGAACACCTTCCATCAGATTGAACCTGCTTTTGATAAAGCAGAAAGACAGATTCAGGCACAGATTGAAGCCTGGTATGCAAGATATGCTTCCAACAATGGAATCACACTGGCAGAAGCAAGAAAACAGTTGTCTGCTGCTGAACTGAAAGAATTGCAATGGGATGTCCAGGAATACATCAAGTATGGACAAGAAAATGCAATGAATCAGCAGTGGATGAAAGAACTTGAAAATGCATCAGCAAGATTCCACATCAGCAGACTGGAAGCCTTGAAACTTCGGACACAGCAATCATTGGAAGTTGCTTTTGGCAATGAACTTGATTCCCTGGATGGTATGGTCAAAAAACTTTATCAGTCAGGATATTATCACACATGTTTTGAAGTGCAGAAGGGTTTCAATATTGGTTGGGAAATCGGTCAGATTGATGAAAGGAAGCTGCAAAAAGTCATCAGTAAACCTTGGGCAGCAGATGGAAAGACCTTTTCAGACAGGGTGTGGCAGTCAAAGACCACAATGGTCAATGAACTGCATCAGCAGATGACAAGGACAATCATTCAGGGAAAAGCACCTGATGAAGCAATCAAAGCATTGTCAAAGTATGTTTCAGGCAAAACCAAGAATGCAAAATACAATGCAGGAAGACTTGTGATGACTGAACAGGCATTCATCAGTTCTGCTGCACAAAAGGATGCATTCAATGACCTGGATGTTGAAGAATTTGAGATTGTCGCAACACTGGACAGTCATACTTCTGATATATGCAGGGAAATGGATGGAAAACACTTCCCTATGAAGGACTTTCAACCAGGTGTCACTGCACCACCTTTTCATGTATGGTGCAGGTCAACAACTGTTCCATACTTTGATGATGAATGGGGCAGAAGCGGTGAAAGGGCAGCAAGGGGTGAAGATGGTAAAACATATTATGTTCCTGCTGATATGACATATCCTGAATGGGAAAAGGCAATGGTTGATGGTCAGACAGATGATTTGAAACCTGCTGTTCCTGATGATAAAATGAAGGTGGAAGAAGTTCACTGGTCTGATATGACAGAAGGTGATACCTTCCAAAACAAAAAAGAAGCATTCAAGCATTTTGAAGATGCAGGAATTCACATTTCAGATTCCAAAAAATATCCTATGGATGCAGAACTTTCAAAGGACATGGCAACATGGCACAGCAAGTTCACAAAGAACTTCCCTGATTTTGATGCAGCAATCAAGTCAAAATTGCCTTATATCAAAAATGTTGCACCATCTTCCCTTCCTGGAAACAGACTTGGTGATTTCACATATTATCCTGGAAGTGGAAAAGTTGTTGGAATTCGTTTGAATTCAGGTTTGCATTCAACACTTGATTATGCATCCAAGGTTGCAGAAAGGTCATTTGAATCACATTGGCACAGTGGAAAGAATCCGTTGCATACAATAATTCATGAATATGGACATTATGTGTCACATTCAATGTCTATGCTGACCAAAAGTTCATTTGAACATGACATCATTCAGGAAGCATTGCAGGAATATAAAAAATTGCATCCTGAATATGAGTATGAAACCTATATTGGATTGAAAGATGCATTGTCAAGGTATGGTTCGACAAAAGAAGCTGAATGTTTTGCAGAAGCATTTGCAGAATACTTTGGTGAAGATGAACCAAGGGAATTTGCAACCATATTTGGACATTTGCTTGAACAGAAAATGAAAGGGGTGAAGAAACCATGATGCAGGATGAAACAGATTTATTTGAAAGTGAATATGTTTACATTGGAAAAGATGAAAAATATCACATCAAGGATGAAGCACCTGATGAATTGAAGCAAAGATTCAAGGATTTCTTCAATTCACTGGAAACAGAAGAAGATGGACATGTCAGTCAGGCATAGTTCAAAGAAAAGCACCTGAAAGGGTGCTTTTTTAATGCGTTAAAATATCAGACCTATTGAAAAATCTATGAAGAAGAAAATGTGCAGAGGTGACACAGAAGTAACTTCCTTTCAATGGGTCTGATTTTTATTGACCTGGTGGAAGTCGAAAAAAGACACATTCAACAACAAATCTGATGCTGAAAGAACAGCGAAAACAAACTGAAAGGATGGTTTTGAACATGAAAAGAAAGTTTTTGGAAGACATGGGTTTGGAAAAGGAACAGGTTGACAAGATTCTTGATGAAAACAGTCAGGATATTGGAAAGGCAAAAGGTGATTCTGAAAAGATTCAGAAAGACCTGGATGCAGCAAATGCAGAAGTTAAATCCTTAAAGGGTCAGATTTCTGACAGAGATAAACAGCTTGAAACTTTGAAAAATTCCACAGGTGATGTTGAAGCAATGAAACAGCAGATTGCAACTTTGCAGGCAGACAACAAAGCAAAAGATGAAGCACATGCTGCTGAAATTAAGCAGTTGAAGATTGATGCTGCAATAGATTCTGCACTGACTGGTGCAAAGGCAAAAAATAACACTGCTGTCAAGGCACTTCTGAAAGACCTGGACAAGGCTGAACTTGCAGAAGATGGCACAATCAAGGGTCTTGCAGAACAGATTGAAGCATTGCAGAAGTCTGATGCTTATTTATTCGACACCACAACCAAAAAGCAGACCCAGGTGAAGGGTGCAAAACCTGGTGAATCAGGAAATGAAGATGGTGACCATGGGGTTGACACATCTAAAATGACCTATTCAGAACTTGCTGCTTATATGGCAGAACACCCTGATGCAAAAATTGATTAAATTTTAAGAAAGGAAAAGGTGAAACAAAATGGCAAAATTTGATTCCAAAAGTTTCAATCCCCAGGCATTCGGTGCTTATGTGAACCGAATTCCTAATGTAACTAAAAACGAACTTGCAAAGAGTGGTGCAGTTGGTTCTAATGAGCAGGCAAAGGCAGCACTTGCAAATCAGACTGGTTCTTTATATGCAAGAATTCCTTACTTTGGAAGAATTGATGGTTCTACCAGTCAGAACAATGATGGTAATACCAACATTGAAAGCACAGGCACAACCACATATGAACAGGGATTCATTGTGGCAAGCAGAATGGATTCTTGGACTGAAAGAAGTTTCAGCAAGAATATCACAGCAGGTGTTGACTTCATGGACAATGTTGCAGCACAGATTGCTGATTACAAGATGGATGTCAGACAGGCAATGCTGCTTGCAATCTTAAAGGGTGTATTCAGCATGAAGCAGGACACTTCTGTTGCAGGTAAAGCTGCAAAGGAATTCCTTGCAAAGCATGTTTATGACATCACTGCAAAGGGTGCAGAAGCAGGTGTTGTTGGTTCTACTACTCTTAATAAAGCAATTCAGCAGGCTTGCGGTGACAACAAGAACATCTTCAAACTTGTCATCATGCACAGTGAGGTTGCAACAAACCTTGAAAACATCAAGCTGTTAAAGTACATGACACAGACTGATGGTGATGGTATCGAAAGAGAACTTGCACTTGCAACTTGGAATGGAAGACTTGTTCTGATTGATGACAACATGCCTTCTGAAAGTGGTTATTATGCAGCATCTGCAAATGATGAAGGTGCTATTCAGGTCAAGACAAGTGGTGCAAGTGGTTCTGCTGAAATCAACATTACAGATGTCAAGAAGGGTGCATTCTATCCTTCTGATGTTGCTGCTGAACAGTATGTTGTTGCAGGTGACAAATATACCACATACACCCTTGGTGATGGTGCAATCATCCTTGATGACATTGGTGATGCAGTACCTTATGAAATGAGCAGAGACCCTAAGACAAATGGTGGTCAGGACACACTTTATGTGCGTGACAGATACATTTGTGGTGTTGATGGTATTTCCTTTGAAAAGCCTGCAAGCATCACTGCATCTGCTTCCAACACTGACCTTGCAAATGGTGACAACTGGAACATCATCAATGATGGTACAAAGGCAATTCCACACAAGGCAATTGCAATTGCAAAGATTGTTTCCAGGGGTTAATTGATGAAAGGGTGATGATATGGCACTGACAGATGAAACAAAGCAGTCCATCATCACAGCATTGGACACCAGTCTTGATGAATCCTTCATTGAAGCGGTTCTGAAAAGACTGGATTCCTTTGGTTATGAAATCAAAGAATCTGATGCCTGGATGATTGGTTTTGCAATGCAGAAGGTGGAAAACACCATCAAAAATGAGTGCAACATATCTGACATCCCTGACGGACTTTTTCACACAGCGGTGAACATGTCTTGTGGTGAATTCCTGTTTGCTAAAAAGCAGACTGGACAGTTGGAAATTGGTGACCTTGATTTGACTGGTGCGATTTCAAGCATCAAGGAAGGTGACACCCAGGTGAACTTCAATGGTGATGAAAGTGATTCTGACAAGGTTGATTCCCTGTTGAATTATCTTCTGAACAGTGGGAAGGGGGAATTGGTGTGTTATCGAAAAATCAGGTGGTAAAGGCAAGGAAAGCAATTGAATCCATGTATGATGGTACTTGCACAATTGCTGAATATCAGGAATACACCAAGGAAAACAAATCCACAGGACATCATGAAGTGGTGGTTTTGGAAGGGCAACCTTGCAGGTTGTCTTTTTCCAGTTCACCCAACACAAATCAGACAGACACTGCTGCACAATTGGTTCAGACAATCAAGGTTTTCCTTGCACCTGAAATCAGAGTGCAGGCAGGTTCAAAGCTGACTGTTACACAGAATGGTGTGACAACTGAATACAAGTCCAGTGGTGAACCTGCATTGTATCAGACACATCAGGAAATTATGCTTGAACTATTTAAGGGGTGGGCATAGATGGCAAGAAGCGGAACATTCAACTTCCAGGATTTTGAAAGAATCAAGAACAACCTGGAAAAACTGAACCAAGAACAGGTGGACTTGTTCATTGATGCTTGTGCAAAAGAATTGGCTGCAAGGCTACTTGCAAAGGTCATCAAAAGGACACCTGTTGGTGATTATCCAAACAGTTCAGGGAAAAAAGGTGGCACACTTCGCAGGGGTTGGACTGGTGGAAAGAATTCAAGTGCTGTTGCTTATGCTGATTCATTGACCATTCACCATTTTGGTGATGCTTATGTGATTGAAATTGTCAATCCAGTGGAATATGCATCTTATGTTGAATTTGGACATAGAACTGCAAACCACAAAGGTTGGGTCAATGGTCGGTTTATGTTGACAATATCTGAACAGGAAATTCAACAGGCTGCACCTGCAATCATAGAAAAAAAGCTGATGAAGCAGATGGGGGAATTGTTCACATGATAAATAAAATTATTGATGGAATCAGCATTTCCCTGAATGCTGAATTCGGTGATGATTACAAGATTTATACAGAATCCATTGAACAAGGCTTGAAAGAGCCTTGTTTTTCTATTGTTTGTGTGAATCCAACAAATGAATTGTTCAGGGGCAAGAAATATTTCAGGAAGAATCTTTTCTGCATTCAGTATTTCCCAAAAGGGGAAGACAAGCGGTCAGAATGCATGGATGTCCTGGAAAGAATGTTTGATTGCTTGGAAGTCATCAAAGTTGGTGAAGACCTGCAAAGGGGAACATCAATGCATGGTGAAGTGGTTGACCAGGTTCTGAACTTCTTTGTCAATTATGACATGTTTGTCTATAAGGTTGAAAGCACTGATGCAATGGAAACTATGGATTTGACATCAAATGTGGAAGGGTGAAGACATGGCAAAAAGAAATGAAGCATCTATTCTGAAATTCAGCAAAGAACAGATTGTTGCTTCCAAGAAATACAGTCCTTACAAGGACTTTTTCAATGGTAACTTGAAAACTGGTCAGATGTATTCAGAAGCTGAACTGAATGCACTGATTACAAAGAATTTTAAGAAAGGAACAGGTGAATAAAAAATGGCACTTGGTGGTGGCACTTTTTTAACACAGAACAAGGTTCTTCCTGGTGCATATATCAATTTCATTTCTGTTGCAACTGCATCCACTAACATGAGTGATAGAGGATATGCAGCAATGGGTCTTGAACTTGATTGGGGTCAGGAAGGAAAGATTTTTGAAGTCACAAATGGTGATTTTCAGAAGAACAGTATGAAGATTTTTGGTCATTCCTATGGTGATGACTGCATGAAAGGTCTTCGTGACCTGTTCAAAAATATTCAGACATTATATGCATATCGTCTGAATGGCGGTGGCACAAAGGCATCAAATACTTTTGCAACTGCACTTTATGGTGGAACAAGAGGAAATGACATCAAGATTGCTGTTCAGGCAAATGTTGATGACAACCAGTTATTTGATGTTCAGACATGGCTTGATGGTGTTCTGATGGACACACAGACAGTCAAGAAAGCAACTGAACTTGTTGCAAATGATTATGTTGCATTCAAGACATCTGCTTCCCTTGCAGTAACAGCAGCAACTGCCCTTGCAGGCGGTACAAATGGAACTGCAAACACAGCAGCACACCAGGCATTCCTGGACAAGGTTGAATCTTATCCTTCCATCAATGCAGTTGGTTATGTTGGAACAGACACAGCAACAAAAGGTCTTTACACTGCATTTGCTAAAAGAATGCGTGATGAAGTCGGTGTCAAGTTCCAGGCGGTTGTTTATGGTCAGGCTGCTGACTATGAAGGTGTTATCAATGTCAAGAATAAAGTCCTTGATGAAGGTGCAAATGAAGCATCCCTTGTTTATTGGGTGACTGGTATTGCAGCAGGAACTGCTGTCAATGCATCCGCAACAAACAAGATTTATGATGGTGAATTTGACATCAATGTTGATTATACACAGTCACAGCTTGAAGCAGCAATCAAAGCAGGTGAATTCACACTTCATCAGGTTGGTTCTGATGTGCGTGTTCTTACTGACATCAATTCCCTTGTCACTACAACTGCAAACAAGGGTGATGTGTTCAAGGACAATCAGACCATCAGAGTTTGTGACCAAATTGCAACAGACATTGCAAATCTTTTTGTGACCAAATACCTTGGTGTTGTTCCAAATGATGCAAGTGGTAGAACTTCCCTTTGGGCAGATATTGTGAAGCATCATGAGAACATGCAGAGCATCAGAGCAATTGAGAACTTCACAGATGAAGATGTGACTGTTGACCAGGGTGAAACAAAGAAGTCTGTTGTGGTTACTGACAACATCACTGTTGTGAACACTATGGAAAAACTGTATATGACAGTTTATGTGGCATAAGGAAGGGGTGAATCAGAATGTCAAACATTACCATGAAAGCAAAGGATTCTTTGTCTGCAAAGTTAGCTGAATGTTATGTGACAATCAGTGGCAGAAGATACAACTTCATGCAGGCAATCAACTTTGAAGCAAACTTTGAAAGAACCAAGACTGAAATCCCTATTCTTGGAAAGACTGGAATGGGTAACAAGTCAACTGGTTGGAAGGGAACTGGTTCTGCAACCTTCCATTACAACACCAGTATTTTCAGAGAAATGATGCAGAGATACAAGGACACAGGTGAAGATGTGTACTTTGAAATTCAGGTCACAAATGAAGACCCAT